>JAESGA010000021.1_pt1 | contig 350656 bp, 323 predicted proteins | sample 9269521 | NCBI WGS metagenome assembly JAESGA01 (sample SAMN14514842, study PRJNA621658) | algae metagenome | isolation source: Aphanothece saxicola GSE-SYN-MK-01-06B and co-occurring heterotrophs from... | place: USA: Grand Staircase Escalante National Monument, Utah | collected 2006-04-15 | reverse complement strand
GGCAGCGGCCGGGTGTTCCTGAAGCTGCCCGTCAACGCCCTGTGATGACCGACGCCAGGCAGCCCAGCCGCCTTGCCCCGGCGTGCACAGGCCGCGTGCAGGCCGGCCCGCGCCAGCGCGAAGGGATGCCTGCGCTGAGATCGGCAGCGTGACATGAACGCGCGCCTGCAACGCCTGCTGCCGATCCTGGCCTGGGCACCGCGCTATACGCGCAACGAGGCGGTGGCCGATCTCTTCGCCGCGATGATCGTGACGATCATGCTGGTGCCGCAGAGCCTGGCCTACGCGATGCTTGCGGGCCTGCCGCCGGTGGTCGGACTCTACGCCTCCATCCTGCCGCTGATCGCGTATGCCATCTTCGGCTCCAGCCGCACGCTCGCCGTGGGGCCGGTGGCCGTGGTGTCGCTGATGACGGCAGCGGCCCTCGCGCCGGTCGCCGCACAGGGAACGGCTGCCTATCTCGCCGCGGCAGTGACTCTCGCCTTCCTGTCGGGGCTGATCCTGCTCGCCATGGCGGTGCTGCGGCTGGGCTTTCTGGCCAACTTCCTAAGCCACCCAGTCATCTCGGGCTTCATCACGGCGTCGGGAATCCTGATTGCGGCCAGCCAGCTCAAGCATATTCTCGGCATCCGCGCGGAGGGCGATACGCTGCCGCGCATCGTCGCGGGCATTCTCAGTCAGGTCTCCGCCACCAACATCTTCACGCTGCTGATCGGCGCGGCGTCGGTCGGCTTCCTGTTCTGGGTGCGGAAGCGGTTGAAGCCGCTGCTCGTCCGGCTCGGGTTCAAGCCAAGGCTGGCCGATCTGCTGGCGAAGGCGGGGCCGCTCGCGGCCATCGTCGTGTCCATCCTCGCGGTGATCGGCTTCGGGTTGGATGCGCATGGCGTGAAGATCGTCGGCGAAATCCCGGCCGGCATGCCGCCCTTTGCGCTGCCGGTGTTCGACGCCGCCGTGTGGGCGCAACTGCTGCCGGCCGCGCTGCTGATCAGCCTGGTGGGCTTCGTTGAATCCGTCTCCGTCGCGCAGACGCTGGCCGTGAAGCGCCGCCAACGCATCGAGGCGAACCAGGAACTCGTCGGGCTCGGCACCGCCAACATCGCGGCGTCGATCTCGGGCGGCTTTCCGGTGACGGGCGGCTTCGCGCGCTCGGTGGTGAATTTCGACGCTGGCGCGGAGACGCCGCTCGCCGGCGCCATCACCGCGCTCGGCATCCTGGCCGCCACGCTGTTCCTGACGCCGCTGTTCCGCTTCCTGCCGCAGGCGGTCCTGGCGGCGACGATCATCGTCGCGGTGCTGTCGCTGGTGGATATCAAGGCGATCCGACGGACCTATGCTTACTCGAAGGCCGATTTCGCGGCGATGGCCGCCACCATCCTGCTGGTCCTGTTCGTCGGCGTGGAGGCCGGAATCGTCACGGGCGTGGCGCTTTCGCTGCTGCTGTTCCTGTGGCGCACCAGCACGCCGCACATGGCGATCGTGGGGCAGGTGCCGGGCACCGAGCATTTTCGCAACGTCGCGCGCCACGCGGTGATCACCGATCCCGCCATCCTGGCGCTACGCGTGGACGAGAGCCTGTACTTCGCCAATGCGCGCTACCTGGAAGACCGGATCTACGCCGAGGTGGCCGCGCGCCCGGCGCTGCAGCACGTCATCCTCATGTGCCCGGCGGTCAACATGATCGACGCCAGTGCCCTCGAAAGCCTGGAGGCGATCGCCGAGCGTCTGCACGCGGCCGGCGTGGGTTTCCATCTCTCAGAGGTGAAGGGCCCGGTCATGGATGCGCTGCAGCGCGCGGCGTTCTTCGACCACTTCAGGGGCCAGGTGTTCCTCTCGCAATTCGAGGCCGTGCGGACCTTGGCGGGTTTGGCGATCCGCACGGAGAAGGGCGCACCCGTGCCGGCGCCGGTGGCCTGACGCTGCGGCCTTGCGCCGCGACGATTGTCGCGGCGCTGGCGCGCGCTACTCGCCCGCCAGGCGCGCCGCCATGGCCGGCGAGCCGAGGCGGAGCATGGCCTCCACGCCCGGCGCCTCATGCAGCGCGAGCACCGCCTCGGCCAGCCGCGCGGCGCGGGCGCTGCCCAGCACGGCATCGGCCAGGCCGTGGTATTTCGCCATCTGCTCGGCCTCGGTGAGGAAGTTCGAGGGCTCGCCCTTCGGCACCACCACCTTGCGCGTGAACACCTGGCCGCGCGCCCGCAGCGTCAGCTTGCCGGACATGTTGGCAGGGAATTCGGCCTCGATCTCCGGGTCGAATTGGCAATCGGTCAGCGCCATCAGGCGCACCAGGTCGGGGGCGGCCAGGGCGTCGTAGCTGTCCCAGCCGAAGGCGCCGCGCGCCAGCGCGCAGGCCACCACGAAGGGGCCGCTGAACTGGCCGTCCACCACGTTGCGCGGCGTGCGGCGCCGTTCGATGTCGTCGCCGATCAGGATCATGCCGGAGCGTGGCAGGCCCATCGTCACCGCCTCCACCTCATCCGCGGCGAGGCCGAGCTCCGCGCGCAGCGCCAGCGCGGCATCGACGCAGGCATGGCCGTAGCGGCAGGAGGGGTAGGGCTTCACCGCCGTCGCCATCAACTCCCATTCCTGGCCGAGATCCTGCAGCACGCGCGCCGGGTTGGGCGCCGGCGCATAGGCGTTCAGGAAGCCGGCCTTGCCCTCGATGGGCTCCGCCGCGCCGCGGAAGCCCTCGCGCGCCAGGGTGGCGGCGCCGAGGCCCGCCATCGCCGCCCAGCCCACCTGGAAGCGCTTCGTCCAGGCGCCGTTGGCGAGGAATTGCAGGCTGCCCGCCGATTGCGACAGCGCGATGCCCAGCGCATCCGCCACGCGCGGCGCGTCCAGCCCGAACACTCGCGCCGCGGCCGCCGCCGCGCCGAAGGCGCCGCAGGTGGCGGTGGGGTGGAAGCCGCGCGCGTAATGCGCCCCGGCCGGCAGCGCCAGGCCCAGGCGGTTCGTCACCTCATAGCCTGCGACGATCGCGGCCAGCACATCGGCGCCGCGCGCGCCGCACATCTCGGCCGCGGCCAGCGCCGCCGGGATCACCGGCGCGCCGGGGTGCAGCGAGGAGGCGGCGTGGGTGTCGTCGAAATCCAGCGAATGGGCCAGCGCGCCGTTCAGCAGCGCGGCGCCGGCCGGAGTCCAGCGCGCGGTGTCGCCGAACACGGCCGAGCCGCCGGCGGAGAGCCCCAGCGCGCGGGCAGCGGCCAGCAGTGGGGGCGTGCTTTCGGCGGCATGGCGGCCGCGCAGCATGTTTCCCACCAGGTCCAGCAGCAGGAAGCGGGTGCGGCGCTGAACCGCGTCGGGCAGGGCCTCGTGGCGAAGGCCGGCGATGAAATCGGCGAGCGGCGCGGTGATGGCGGCCATTCTTTTGGCGTCCCTGGAACGGTTTCCTGGCCTGATCTAACGCCCTCGCGGGGATGCCGGGAAGGGGAGGGCGGTACTTCGCCGCTTGACCCTGCAAACGATTGCGGAGATGTGTGGCGCCGACGCCCCTCGCGGGCCTCGCGGGATGGAACGGACAACAGCATGACAAACTCAGTCGAGGCCGGCGCCAGCCGGCGCGCGCTCATGGCCGCCGCCGCCACGGCCGCGCTGGCTTCCAGCCTGCCGGCCGCGGCGCAGCCTGCTGCGGCCCCGGGCGCAACCCCTACGGCGGACCGGCCGCTGCTGATCCGCGGCGCGCATATCCTCTCCATGGATCCGCAGCTGGGCGACCTGCCGCTGGGCGACATCCTGATCCAGGGCGGCGTCATCCGCGCCATCGCACCCAGCATCGAGGCGCCGGCCGGCGCGCTGATCCTCGACGGCGCGGGGCGCATCGCCCTACCGGGCATGGTGAACGGCCATGTGCACCTGGCGCAGACCATGCAGCGCGGCCTCTCCACCGAGCACTCCTTCGGCGGCTATTTCCAGACCATCGTGCTGCGCCATTCCAACCGCATGACGCCGGCCGACGTCCTGCTGGCCGACCATGCGGGCGGGCTGGAGCAGATCGCCGCGGGCGTCACCACCGTGATGGACTGGTCGCGCGAGACGATGTCGCCCGAGCATGCCGCGGCGGCGGTGGAGGGGCTCGGCGCCGCGGGCATCCGCGCCGTGCTGGCCTACACCACCCCGCCGATCCCGCAGGGGGGCGATGCCGCGGCCATCAATGGCCGCATGATGGCCGAGGCGCGCGCGCTGCAGGCGCGGCTGCAGGGCGGCATGATCACGCTGTGGACCTGCCTGCAGGGGCCGGACTTCCTGCCGCTGGAGCCCGCCTTGGCCGATATGCGCCGGCTGGCCGGGCTCGGCATCCCGATCGCCATCCACACCGGCGCGGCGATCTACCCCAACCGCAAGCCGCGGCTGCTGGCGCAGCTGGATGCGGCGGGCCTGCTGAACGAGCGGCTGCAGATCGTGCATGCCAACGGCCATGAGGACGACGAATACAAGCTGGCGGCCGACAAGGGCGTGATGCTGTGCTCGACGCCGGAGGTGGAGATGCGCATGGGCCACGGCCAGCCCGCGCTGTTCAAGGCTGCCGCCGCCGGCATGAAGGTCTCGGTCGGCACCGACATCCCCTCCATGGTGGGCGGCGGGCTGCTGCCGCAGCTGCGCGTGGCCATGGCGGCCGAGCTGCACCGCCTGAACCAGGCCAGCCTGGCCGCGACGCGCCAAGTGCCGGCTACGCCGCCGGTGACGGCGCGGCAGATGCTGGCCTTCGCCACCATCGAGGGCGCGCGCGGCCTGGGCCTCGATCGCGTGACCGGCAGCCTCACCCCCGGCAAGCGCGCCGACCTGCTGCTGGTGCGCGCCGATTCGGCGCTGACGGCGCCGGTCAGCGACCCCGCCGGGCTGGTGCTGCTGCAGGCCAGCGCCGGCGATATCGAAACCGTGATCGTCGATGGCCGCATCCGCAAGCAGGGCGGAAGGCTGGTGGATGCCGATGCCGCCGCGGTGTTCGCCCGGTTGCAGGCCCGGGCCGAGCAGATGGCCGAGGCCGCCTCGCGCGGCTGAGTGGGGGCCGGGAGGGGCAGGGCGGGCCGCTCCCGCAACCGCGCGTTGCCGAAGCGAGGGCGCCTGTGGCAAGCAACGCTTATGTCCTCGACCCGGCGACTCCTCCTTGGGCTGGCCACGGCCGCGCTGCTGCCCGGCGGCAGCCATGCCGCGACGCAAAGCTTCGAGGCCTTCCTGGAAGGCGTGCGGGCGGAGGCGCGGCGCAACGGCGTCTCGCAGGCCGTGCTCTCGCGCGCGCTGTCAGGCATCCGGCCCAATGATCGGGTGCTGGAGCTCGACCGGCGCCAGCCGGAATTCACCCAGACCTGGGAGCAGTATCGCGACGCCCGCCTCTCGCAGAGCCGCATCGATGCCGGCCGCCGGGCCTTCTCCGACAACCGCGCCACGCTGGAAGCGGTGCAGGCGCGCTTTCGCGTGAGTGCGCGGGTGGTGGTGGCGATCTGGGGGCTGGAGACCAACTACGGCGGCTTCACCGGCAATTTCAACGTTATCGAGAGCTTGGCGACGCTGGCGTGGGATGGCCGGCGCAGCGCCTATTTCCGCGCCGAACTGCTGGCCGCGCTGAAGATCCTCGATGGCGGCCATGTGGCGCCGGACCGGATGCGCGGCAGCTGGGCCGGCGCCATGGGCCACCCGCAATTCATGCCGAGCAATTTCGAGCGGCTGGCGGTGGACATGGATGGCGATGGCCGGCGCGACATCTGGGAAAGCCGCGCCGACGCGCTGGGCTCCATCGCCAACTACCTGGCGCGCTCCGGCTGGCGCGAGGACGAGCTGTGGGGCCGGGAGGTGGTGCTGCCGCCGGGCTTCAACCCGGACGATGCCCGGCGCGACAACACCCGCCCGTTGCGCGAATGGGCGCGGGCCGGCGTGCGGCGGCCGGATGGCTCGGCGCTGCCGACCGCGGATTTCGAGGCCGCCATCCTGCTGCCCGGCGGGGCCGGCGGGCAGGCCTTCGCGGTGTATCCGAACTTCAACGCGATCCGCCGCTACAACCCCTCCAACTTCTACGCCCTCGCGGTCGGCCTGCTGTCGGACCGCGTCGCCTGAGCATGCCGCGGTTCGCCCTGTGGCTGGCCCTGCCGCTGCTGGCGGGCTGCGCCGCGCCGCTGCCCGCGCCGGCGCCGCGTTATGTGGTGGGTGCGCCCTATGAAATGGGTGGCGTCTGGTCATACCCGCGGGAGGATTTCCAGCTGGTGCAGACCGGCCTCGCCGCTATCGCGGCAGACCAGCGCGCCGGCCGCCGCACCGCCAATGGCGAGATCTACGACCCCGCAGCGTTGACTGCCGCGCATCGCACGCTGCAACTGCCCGCCATCGTCGAGGTGACGAACCTGCAGACCGGGTTGCAACTGCAGCTGCGGGTGAATGATCGCGGGCCCGCCAACCCCGGCCGGGTGCTGGAACTCTCCCGCCGCGCAGCCGAGCTGCTGGGCGTGCCGCCGGGCGGCACGGCGCAGCTGCGCCTTGCCGTGCAGGGCGGGCCGAGCCGCATGCTGGCCGCCGGCCTACCGCAGCCCGACGCGCCGGCCATCGTCATCGCCGCCGTTCCCGTCGCGGCCGTGCAGCGGGAGGACCTGCCGCCGCCGCCCGGCGCCACCCAGGCCGCGCGGGTGCGCGAGGCCCGGGCGCTGCCTGGCCCGCGCGGCACCGCGGCCATCGAGGCATCGCCCAGCCAGGTGCCGGCGCGCCTGCCGGAGACGGTATCGCGCGTGCCCGCCGCCCCCGGGCGGCTGCTGATCGAGGCCTCCAGCTTCACGCGCCGCGATGCCGCCGATCGGCAGGCGGCGCGGCTGCGCGGCCTCGGCGCCCGGGTGGAAACGCTGGGCGGGGGTGGCCGCGGCGGTGGCACGCCGAGCTTCCGGGTCCGCATCGGCCCCTTCGCCTCGGTGGCTGAGGCCGACAGGGCGCTTGAGGGAACCCTGCGGGCAGGCGTATCGGAAGCCAGGATCATCGTGGACTGACCACGAGTCGGAAGGGGGCCGTCGCGCCATGCGCCGCCGAGATTTGATGGGTGCCGCCGCCGGCATCGCCAGCACCTTGTCCGCGGGGGAGGCGCTGGCGCAGCAACGCCCGGCGCAGCCGCAACGCGCGCCCCGTGCCCCCGCGGCGCCTGCCTCGACGCCCGCCAACAGCCCGCTTGGCCCGGTGGACACGCTGGCGCGCCAGGCGCTGCTGGTGGATTTCGACACCGGCGCCACGCTGCTGGAGAAGAACGCCGATGAGCGGATGCCGCCATCGTCGATGTCCAAGCTGATGACCATGTATGTGGTGTTCGACCTGCTGAAGACGGGCCGTTTGCGCATGGACCAGCTGCTGCCGGTCAGCGAGCGCGCCTGGCGCATGGGCGGCAGCAAGATGTTCGTGCAGATCGGCGCGCAGGTCTCGGTGGAGAATCTGACGCGTGGCGTCATCGTGCAGTCCGGCAACGACGCCTGCATCGTGCTGGCCGAGGGCATCGCCGGCAGCGAGGCGCAATTCGCCGAGTTGATGAACGAGACCGGCCGGCGCATCGGCCTGCGCTCCAGCACCTTCCGCAACGCCACCGGCTGGCCGGACCCGGAACAGCGCATGACGGCGCGGGACCTGGCGACGCTGGCGCGGCGCATCATCCAGGACCATCCCGAATATTACCGCTTCTACAACGAGCGCAGCTTCCGCTGGAACGACATCACGCAGGAGAACCGCAACCCCACTCTGGCGCGCGTGCCCGGCGCCGATGGCCTCAAGACCGGCCACACCGAGGAGGCCGGCTTCGGCCTGACGGCCAGCGCCATCCGCGGCGGGCGCCGGCTGATCCTGGTGGTGAACGGCCTGCCCTCGATGCGCGCCCGCGCGGAGGAGAGCGAGCGGCTGCTGGAATGGGGCTTTCGCGAGTTTGACAACGTGACGATCTTCCGCGCTGCCGACACGGTGGAGGAGGTGCCCGTCTACCTGGGCGACCGTCCGACGGTGCCGCTGGTGGCGGGGCGCGACCTGGTGCTGACGCTGCCGCGCCAGTGGCGCCGCAACATCCAGGCGCGGGTGCGCTATGACGCACCGGTGCCGGCGCCGGTGACGAAGGGGCAGGGCATCGGCACGCTGGTGGTCAGCGGGCAGGGCGTGCCGGAGATGACCGTGCCGCTGATCGCCGGCGCCGATGTGGACCGTCTCGGCCTGCTGCCGCGCATCCCGGCGGTGATCGGGCGCTGGTTCGGCACGTGATCGGGGGCGCCGCTCGCTTCATCACCTTCGAGGGCGGCGAGGGCGGCGGCAAATCCACCCAGGCGCGCCGCCTGGCCGCACATCTCTCGGCCCAGGGTATTCCCGTGCTGCTGACGCGCGAGCCCGGTGGCGCGCCGGGGGCGGAGGCGGTGCGCCGCGTGCTGCTGGGCGGGCAGGGGCTGGATGTGGTGGCCGAGGCGCTGCTGGTGTTCGCCGCACGGCGCGACCACCTCGTCACTACCATCCGCCCGGCGCTGGCCGCCGGGATGTGGGTGATCTCCGACCGTTTCGCCGATTCGACGCGCGCCTATCAGGGCTTCGGCCAGGGCCTGTCGGGCGAGGTGTATGGCCGGCTGGCCGAGATCGCGCTGGAGGGGATGAAGCCGGACCTGACGCTGGTGCTCGACCTGCCCGCGGAACTCGGCATGGCCCGCGCCCGCGCCCGCGGCGTGGCGGCCGATCGCTACGAACGCCTGGACGCCGCCTTCCACGCCCGGGTGCGTGCCGGCTTCCTGGCCATCGCGGCGGCCGAGCCGCGGCGCTGCGCCGTGGTGGATGCGGGCGGCGATGAGGATTCGGTGTTCGCCGCCGTCGCCGCCAGCACCGAGGCGCGGCTGGCCCGATGAGCCGCGCCCCGCGCGCCGCGAAGACCCCGGAGTTCGAGGACGACCCCGACCAGGCGGTGCGCGGCAATCCCGACCTGCTGGGGCATGGCGCGGCCGCGGCGCTGCTGGAACGCGCGGCGCTGTCCGGCCGGCTGCCCCATGCCTGGCTGCTGGCCGGCCCGCCGGGCATCGGCAAGGCGACGCTGGGCTATCGCTTCGGCCGCTGGCTGCTGGCCGGCGGCGCCGAGGGCGCTCTGCCCACCGCCACCCCGGCGCTGCACCTGCCGCCGGAGCACCCGGTGTTCCGCCGCATCGCCGCCGGCGCGCATGCCGATCTGCGCGTGCTGCGGCCCAATACCGGCGAGGGCGGCGTGAAGCGCGTGATCCGCGTGGATGATGCCCGCGCCGCCATCCGTTTCCTGGCGATGACGCCGGCCGAGGGCGGCTGGCGCTTCGTGCTGGTGGATGGCGCCGAGGCCATGCGCCCGGAAGCCGCCAACGCCATCCTCAAGACGCTGGAGGAACCGCCGCCACGCGCCGTGCTGGTGCTGACAACCGCGACGCCGGACCGCCTGCTGCCCACCATCCTCAGCCGCGTGCGGCGGCTGGACCTCGCACCCCTGGAGCCGCCGGCGTTGGATGGGCTGCTGGCGCGGCTGCTGCCCGCGCTGGGCGTGGCTGAGCGCGCCACGCTGGTGGCCATCGCCGAGGGCTCGGCCGGCGGCGCCCTTGCGCTGGCCGAGGGCGAGGGGCTCGCGATGCAGGCGCTGGTGGAACAGGCGCTGGCTGGGCCGGAGCGCACCGCATGGCATGGCCTGGCCGAGGCCGTGGCGCGCGCGCGCGATGGCTCGGGCTTCACCACCTTCATGGCGCTGCTGCGCCGGGCGATCTCGGCCGGGGTGCGCCGCACCGCGCGGGGCCAGGGTGCACCGGCCTGGATGACGGGCCAGCGGCTTGCCGAGTGGTCCACCCTGTGGGACACCCTGGGCCGGTTGGCCGCGGAGACGGATGCGCTGAGCCTCGACCGCAAGCAGGCGGTGTTCAATGCGCTCGGTCTGCTGGAGGCGCAGCGGCGCTAGCGCTTCTCTCGCCAGGATTGCCTTTGCTGGATCGGACGCGAAATCCTGTGACGTCACCTTTCTACATCACGACGCCGATCTACTACGTGAATGACAGGCCGCATATCGGCCACGCCTACACCTCGCTCGCCGCCGATGTGCTGGCGCGCTGGCGGCGGCTGCAGGGCAGGGAGGTGTTCTTCCTCACCGGCACTGACGAGCACGGCCAGAAGGTGGAGAAGGCTGCGGCCGATTCGGGGATGGACCCGCAGGCCTTCACAGACAGCGTGTCGCAGCATTTCCGCGACCTGGCGGTGACCATGGGCTTCTCCAACACCGCCTTCATCCGCACCACCGAGGCGCGCCACAAGGCCGCCTGCCAGGCGCTGTGGGAGAAGCTGGCCGCCAATGGCGAGATCTATCTTGGCCATTACGAGGGCTGGTACGCTGTGCGCGACGAGGCCTTCTATGGGCCCGACGAGCTGGTCGAGCGCGACGGCGTGAAATACGCGCCCTCCGGCGCGCCGGTGGAGTGGGTGCGGGAGCCCTCCTATTTCTTCCGCCTCGGCGCCTGGGCGGAACGGCTCCTGGCCTTCTACGAGGCGAACCCGGACTTCATCATGCCCGCCAGCCGTCGCAACGAAGTGACTGCTTTTGTTAAATCAGGCCTATCGGATCTTTCGATTTCGCGGACGTCCTTCCGCTGGGGCGTGAAGGTGCCGGGCGATGACGCGCATGTGATGTATGTCTGGCTGGATGCGCTGACAAATTACATCACGGCAGTCGGATATCCCGATGAAAATGCGGCAGATTGGCGTTTCTGGCCGGCGGATATCCACTTCGTCGGCAAGGACATCCTGCGCTTCCACGCCATCTACTGGCCGGCCTTCCTCATGGCCGCCGGGCTGGCCCCGCCGCGGCGCGTCTTCGCCCATGGCTGGTGGACCAATGAGGGGCAGAAGATCTCGAAGAGCCTCGGCAATGTCATTGATCCTGTGGCTTTGGTGGAGGAATTCGGGCTCGACCCCGTGCGCTATTTCCTGCTGCGCGAGGTGCCCTTCGGCCAGGATGGCGACTTCTCCCGCGCCGCGCTGGTGAACCGCCTGAATGGCGAGCTCGCCAACGCGCTGGGCAACCTTGCGAACCGCACGCTGTCGCTGATCCAGCGGAATTGCGATGGCCGGCTGCCAGAACCGGCTCCGCGCGCGCCAGGCGACGCTACGCTCACCGGCCTGGCCGACGCGCTGCCCGCCACGGTGGGCGCGCAGCTGGACCGGCAGGAATTCCACCTGGCGCTGGAGGCCATCCTGGCCGCGGTGCGGGAGGCCAATGGCTACATCACCGTCGAACAGCCCTGGGCGCTGAAGAAGACGGATGCGATGCGCATGGCGCATGTGCTGCGCCACCTGCATGACGCGCTGCGCGCCTTCGCCACCGTGCTGCAGCCCTTCATGCCGGGCACCATGGCGAAGCTGCTGGATCAGCTGGGCGTGCCGGAGGCGGCGAGGGGCCTTGATGCGCTGGCCAACCCGCTGCCTGGCGGGCTGGCGCTGCCGCCGCCCGAATCGCTGTTCCGCAAGATCGAGGCCGCCGCGTAGCCCCCATGCTGATCGATAGCCATTGCCACCTGGACCACTTCCAAGGCGAGGAGCAGGTGGCCGCCGTGGCGCGCGCCAAGGCGGCCGGCGTGGCCGAGATGGTGACCATCGGCACGCGCCTCGGCGCGCAGGCGGCCACCGTGCGCGCCATTGCCGAGGCACATGAGGGCGTCTGGGCCACGGTCGGCATCCATCCGCACAACGCCGGCGAGCGCGACGCACCCGACACCGCCGAATTGCTGCGCGAGGCCGACCACCCTCGGGTCATCGGCCTCGGCGAATCCGGGCTGGACTACTTCTACGACAAGGCGCCGCGGCCGCAGCAGCAGGCCGGCTTCCGCGCCCATATCGCTGCCGCCCGCGCCTCCGGCCTGCCGCTGGTGGTGCATGCGCGCGACGCCGACGCCGATGTCGCCGCCATCCTTGAGGAGGAGCACGCCCAGGGCCGCTTCCCCTTCCTGCTGCACTGCTTCTCCTCCGGCGCCGAGCTGGCGCGGCGTGCGGTGGCGCTGGGCGGCTACATCTCGTTTTCCGGCATGCTGACCTTCCCGAAATCCGACGCGATCCGCGCCATCGCGGGCGAGTTACCGGAGGAGCGGCTGCTGGTGGAGACCGACAGCCCCTACCTCGCCCCCGTGCCGCTGCGCGGCAAGCGCTGCGAACCGGCCTATGTGGCGCACACCGCCGCCTGCCTGGCGCAGGTGAGGGGCCTCGCCCCGGAGCGCCTGGCGGCCCTCACCAGCGCCAATTTCCGCCGCCTTTTCCCGCGTGCGGAGGGCTGAGGGGATGCTGCGCGTCAGGATCCTGGGCTGTGGCGGCTCGGCTGGCGTGCCGCTTTTGGGCGGCGAGGACGGGCACGGCGCCTGGGGCGTGTGCGACCCGAACGAGCCGCGCAATCGGCGCAGCCGCACCTCCGCCCTGGTGGAGAACGGCAGCGGGCAGCGGCTGCTGCTGGATGCCGGGCCGGATCTGCGCGCACAGCTGCTGGCGGCGGGCGTCGCCAGCCTCGATGCGGTGGCCTTCACCCATACCCATGCCGACCATGTGATGGGCCTGGATGAGCTGCGCATCGTGAACCGCGTGAAGGGCGACGTGGTGGATGCGTTCGGCACCTACCAGACGCTGGCCGAGCTGAAGACGCGCTTCGAGTATGCCTTCCGCCCGCCGATGCCGCCCAGCTTCTACCGCCCGGCGCTGGCGGCGCGTGCCGTGGCGCCGGGCGAGACGGTGGAGATGGCGGGGCTGGCCGTGCGCGTGTTCCGCCAGGACCACCGGGTGATGGAAACCCTCGGCTTTCGCATCGGCGGCTTCGGCTATTCCACCGATGTGGTCACGCTGCCGGAAGAAAGCCTGGCGGCGCTGGAGGGCGTGGACACCTGGGTGGTCGGCTGCTTCCAGCGCGGGCGCCACCCGGTGCACGCCAATGTCGACCGCGTGCTGGAATGGGTGGCGCGGCTGCGCCCGCGGCGCACGGTGCTGACCCACATGGGCACCGACATGGATTGGGCCTGGCTGATCGCCAACCTGCCGCCGGGCATCGAGCCCGCGCATGACGGGCTGGTGCTGGACGTGCCCGGCGCATGATCGGCCGGCTTGCCCTGGCGGTGGCGCTCTGCCTCGTCGGGGCGGGCCCGGCGCCAGCGCAGGCACCGTCGCCACGCTGCCCGGGCTATGCGGCCGCATGGGCTGCGGCGCAGGCCCGCTTCGGGCTGCAGGGGATCGGTGCCGGGTTCATCGACGCCCACGAGGCATTTCTCGCTTCCGGCTGCCGCCGCCGCGCTGCCATCTGCCCGCAGGGCGAGGCCGAGACTCGCCTGGCCGATGCGATGACGATCGCCGCGATGAACGCCGGCGCCGCCAGCAGCTTCGTGCCGTTCCGCTGCCCGGGCTGAGGGGGTGCCAGGCGGTGCGCGCAGCCCATCCACCGGCTTATCCCCATCAGGTTTATTTTCCATAATATACATTATCCGGCTTTTTGACCTGTGTATAAGCCAGCGCCAGTGCGCAAACCCACGACCGCCGAGGACGCCCCGTGCCCCCTGACGCCGCCCTGCTCCGCCTGCTCGACATCATGGCCCGGCTGCGCGCCCCGGATGGTTGCCCCTGGGACCGCGTGCAGGACTTTGCCTCGATCGCGCCCTACACCATCGAGGAAGCCTACGAGGTCGCGGACGCCATCGCCCGCGGCCCGGATTTCCCGCAGCTGCTCGATGAGCTGGGCGACCTGCTGTTCCAGGTCGTCTACCATGCGCGCATGGCCGAGGAGGCCGGGCAGTTCGGCTTCGCCGCCGTGGCCGATGCCATCGCCAGCAAGATGATCCGCCGGCACCCGCATGTGTTCGGCGAGGCCGAGGCCCGGGACGCCGCCGCCCAGACCACCGCCTGGGAGGCCCAGAAAGCCGCCGAGCGCGCGGCGCGGGCGGAAACCGGCGTGCTGGCCGGCGTGCCCCTCGGCCTCCCTGCCCTCACCCGCGCCCTGAAGCTGGCCCGCCGCGCCGCTCGCGTGGGCTTCGATTGGCCCGATGCGCCAGCCGTGCTCGACAAGTTGGAGGAGGAAGCGGCCGAACTGCGCGCCGAACTGCCAGGCGCCGACAAGGCGCGCCAGGCCGATGAGGTGGGCGACCTGCTGTTCGTGGTGGTCAATCTCGCCCGCAAGCTGGATCTCGACCCAGAGGCCTGCCTGGCCGCAGCGAACCGCAAATTCGAGCGCCGCTTCGGCGCCGTCGAGGCCAGCCTGGCGGCCAAGGGGCGTGCACCCGCGGATGCCAGCCTGGCGGAGATGGAAGCGCTGTGGCAGGCGGCGAAGGCGGCCGAGAAGCCGGCTGCGCCAAGGTGCTGACTTTCAATCGTTTCGGATGGAGCGGGCATGACCGAGGGTAGCCACCATGCAGGCCTGCGGCAGCGGCTATCGCACGAGTTGCGACAATATGCCGTCGTCGCAACCTATCTGTACATCGGGCTGGGCGGGTTGCTGCTCTACAAGGCGGCGCTGCTCGGCGAGCATCGCTTCGGCCTGGTTCCCTATGGTACGGCGGCGGTGAAGGCGTTGGTGCTGGCGAAGTTCATGTTGCTGGGCCACGCCGCCCGGCTCGACACGCCCTTCGCACGTCACCCCTTGGCCGTTGCGGTGCTGGGCAACGCCACCCTGTTCCTGCTGCTGCTCGCTGTGCTCACGGTGGTCGAGGAGGTCGTTGTGGGCCTCCTGCACGGGCAAGGCGTGGGTGACGCATTGCGCGCCTTCGCCGGGGGGCGGGCCTGGGAAATCGGCGCATCGTTGCTGCTGATGTGGCTGATCTTGCTGCCTTATTTCGCGGTCCGGCAGGCGGCCGGGTTGCTCGGCGAGGAGGGTTGGCAGCGCCTGCTCGCCACCGCGCCCGGCTCGACGCGAAGCGGCCCGTAGTTGCGCTACGAACGCCGCGACGGCGCCTGTAAAGGGTTTACGAGGCGGCGCGTGCCGTGTGCTTTTCCGGCAGCGGGATCCATTCGGTCTCCCCCGGTACTGGCAGGCCGAAGCGGTTGCGCGCCCAGTCCTGCTTCGCCTGCTCGATCCGTTCACGCGAGGAGCTGACAAAGTTCCAGAACAGGAAGCGCGGCCCATCCATCGCCGCGCCGCCCAACAGCAGCAGCCGCGCGCCTTCCGGCCCGGCCCGCAGCGACATCGCATCGCCGGCGCGGAAGACCAGCATCCGCCCGGCCTCGAACACCGTGCCGGCAACATCGACGCTGCCGGCCATGACATAGGCGGCGCGTTCCTCATGCCGGTCCGGCATCGGTACCGCGGCGCCGGAGGCCAGCGCGGCATCGGCGTAGAACAGATCGGAAAACACGCTGACCGGCGCCTTCAGCCCCCACCCCTCGCCCGCCACGAGGCGCAGCCGGGTGCCGCCATCCTCGATCACCGGCAGCGCCGCCGCGCCGTGATGCGCGAAGGCCGGCGCCGCCTCCTCATGCGCCTTGGGCAGCGCCACCCAGGACTGGATGCCCGCCAGGCGGTGCGGCGCCGCCCGCCGCGCCGCGGCAGTGCGCTCGGAATGCACGATGCCGCGCCCGGCCGTCATCCAGTTCACGTCGCCGGGCGCGATCGGCAATTCGGTGCCCAGGCTGTCGCGGTGCAGGATCTCGCCCTCGAACAGGTAGGTCACGGTCGCGAGGCCGATATGTGGGTGCGGCCGTACATCCACGCCCGCGCCGGTGAGGAACTCGCCCGGGCCCATCTGGTCGAAGAACACGAAGGGGCCGACCATCTGCCGCTGCGTCGCCGGCAGCGCGCGGCGCACCTCGAAGCCGCCGATGTCATGCGTGCGCGGCAGGATCACGGTCTCCAGCCCCGGGGGCAGCGGATCGGTGGGATCGGTCATCTTGCGTGGCTCCGTGGCATTCCCGTCAGGATAGGCCCTGGCGCGGGCCGCGCGAATCACGGGTCCGGATGGGCATCATCACGGCTGCTCAATGGCTGCCGCTGCGCGTCCAGGCGGCGTCGGTGGCGCCGGGCACCCGCCGCAGCACCGCAACCACGCGGTCCAGCTCGGCCGCGCTGACCGCGGTGCTGATCAGATCCGCCACCACGAGCGTGGCAGCCGCGCTCTGCACATGCACCTCCAGATGGCCGATCGGGTAGCGGGCAGAGTCCAACGCCGCCTTCATCGCCTCCCGCGCCACGGGCACCTGTCCGGGCGGCACCGTGACCGTCACCTCGTAATGCGCCTCGGCCTCCTGCTCGCGCAGCGGGATGCGGTTGATGGCGTTGACCATCGGGCGCAGTGCGGTGTTGGCCAGCAGCACGGCGGCGGTCAGCGCCACCGCCTGCCACTGCAGATCCGCCCCCGCGCAGGCGCCGACGGCAGCCGAGCACCACACCGTGGCGGCGGTGTTGAGGCCGCGGATATGCGCGCCATCCTTCAGGATCAGCCCGGCGCCCAGGAAGCCGACGCCGGTGACCACATTCGCCACCACCCGCATCGCCCCGTCGCCCGAGGTCAGCAGCATGCCGAGATCGACGAATTGCGCCGAGCCCAGCGCCACCAGCACATGCGTGCGCAGGTTCGCGTTGCGCTCGCGGAATTGCCGCTCGGCGCCGATCAGCGCGCCGAGCACGAAGGCCAGCGCCAGGCTGATCAGCGTGCCTTGCAGATCGGCCATGGGGCTCATCGCGGCATCTCAGCGCGGATAGCCGATGGACACCACCTCGATCTCCTCGGTGCCGAGCGGCGTGCGCAGCTTGCGCGTATCCCCCACCCGCGCGCCCAGCAGGGCGCGCGCCACGGGCGCCACCCAGGAAATCCGCCCGGCGGTGCTGTCGGCCTCGTCCACGCCTACGATGGTGATGGTCACCTCGGTATCGTCCAGGCCGCGGGCGTAGGTGACGGTGGCGCCGAAGAACACCTGGTCGCGCCGCGTCTGCGCCGCCGGGTCCACCACCTGCACGCGTTCCAGCCGCTTGCGGATGAAGCGCACCCGGCTGTCGATCTGTCGCAGGCGTCGCTTGCCATACTGGTAGTCGGCATTCTCCGAACGGTCGCCGAGGCCGGCGGCCCAGCTCACAACCTCCACCACCTTCGGCCGCTCCTCCTCCCACAACCGGCGAAGCTCGGCGCGCAGCGCCGCATGGCCGGTGGGTGTCATGTAGAAGGGCGTGCCGGGGGGCAGGCCGGGCGGGCCTTCATCCTCCTCGGCCTCCTCGTCGGGCGTGCTCACGGGTCGAGCAGCGCCGCGCGGGCTTCCTCCCAGCTGGCACGGTCCGGCGCGCAGATCAGCCCGCCGGCCAGGTGGTGCGACGCCTCATAGGCGCTGCCATCGAATCGCGCGGAATGGCCGCCGGCCTCGCGGTGCAGCAGCCAGCCCGGCGCGTGGTCCCAGGGCATGAGGCGGTTGTAGAGCAGCAGATGCGCGTGCCCGCTCGCGGCCAGGCGGTATTCATGCGCGGCGCAGCGGAAATTTAGCGTGCCGGCCAGCAGCGGCAGGCGCGAGACGACGCGCGGCTTCATCGGTGGCGGCAGGTAGCCCCAGGACACCGCGCCCACCATGCGCGCGAGCGGCACAGGCGCGGCGACGCGGAGGTCGCCGAGGCGCACCCCGGCGCCATCCTCTACCCAGGCCCCCTCCCCGCGCAGCGCCATCACCGTGTCGTCGCCCAGCGGATCGTGGATCCAGCCGGCCACCACCTCGCCCTTCACGAAGGCGGCGGCCATGCAGCCGAACAGCGGCACGCCGGCGGCGAAATTCGCGGTGCCGTCCACCGGGTCCACCACGAAGGCGAGGTCGGCGCCGGCCAGCCGGGTGAGAAGGCCGGAATCGGCTGCGGTGCCCTCCTCCCCCACCACCACGCAGCCTGGGAACAATGCGCGCAGCCCGGCCTCGATCACGCGCTCGGCCGCCTCGTCGGCCTCGGTCACCAGGTCAAGCGGCCCGGATTTGGCGCGCACCGCCTCCGGCGCCAGCCGGCGGAAGCGAGGCAGGATTTCGGCGCGTGACGCATCACGCAGCAATGCCGCCACCTGCCGCGCCGCGGCATGGCCAAGGCGCATCAGCCGCCGCGCTCCTGCTCGAAACGCGCGCGGTTGGCGGATGTCATGCGCACGGAGAGGCGGATGGCGTCATCGGCATCGGCGCGGGCCAGCACCTCACCATGCTCATACAGCCAGGCAAGGCTGGCGCCGTCGGAGGGCGGGATGGTGAGGTCCAGCGTCTCCATTCCCGCCGCCAGCCGCGCATCGAGCGCCGCGCGCAGCACATCGAGCCCGTCGCCCGTCAGCGCCGAGACGGCGATGGTACCGGGCATGGCGGGCAGGCTATCGACGCCGCCCAGCAGATCCGCCTTGTTCAGCACCTCCAGCACGCGCTGCGGCCAGCCCTCGTCCATCGGTGCGTCCGGGCCGTCGGCGAGTTCCGCCAGCACGCCCAGCACATCGGCGCGCTGCGCGCCGGTATCGGGGTGCGCGGCGTCGCGCACATGCAGGATGATGTCGGCGGCCGCCACCTCCTCCAGCGTCGCCCGAAAGGCTTCGACAAGCTGCGTCGGCAGGTCGGAGATGAAACCCACCGTGTCGGAGAGGATGACGGTGCGCCCTGATGGCAGCTTGATGGCGCGCATCGTGGGATCGAGTGTCGCGAAAAGCTGGTCCTGCGCCAGCACGCCAGCGCCGGTCAGCGCGTTGAACAGCGTGGATTTGCCAGCATTGGTATAGCCCACCAGCGCCACCACCGGGTGCGGCACGCGGGCGCGCGCGCTGCGGTGCAGGCCGCGCGTTCGGCGCACCGTCTCCAGTTCCTTCTTCAGGCGGATGATACGTTCGTCGATCAGACGGCGGTCGATCTCGATCTGCGATTCGCCAGGCCCGCCGAGGAAGCCGAAGCCGCCGCGCTGGCGCTCGAGGTGCGTCCAGGAGCGCACGAGCCGCGTGCGCTGGTAGGACAGGTGCGCGAGTTCCACCTGCAGCGAGCCTTCCTTGGTGCGCGCACGCTCGCCGAAGATCTCCAGTATCAGCCCGGTGCGGTCGATCACCTTGGCACCCCAGGCGCGTTCCAGGTTGCGCTGCTGCACCGGCGACAGCGCAGCATCCACCACCACGACGCTCACGCCCTGCTGTTCGCAGGCCTCATGCACCATCGCCACCTGCCCCTCGCCCAGCAGGGTGGAGGGCCGTTGCGCGCGCAGCGGATAGATGGCGGTGTGCACGATCGTCAGCCCGATGGAGGCAGCGAGGCCCACGGCCTCGGCCAGCTTCGCCTCGGCGGCGCGCGAGGCGCCGCCCTCGCGCAGCGCCTCGGGCCTGCCAAAGCGCTCATGCGGCAGGATGACGGCGGCCTTCGTCGGGCCTGGCTTCGTCTCCATGCCGCGTGCGCCCTCAGTCGCGCGGCCCGACAGGGTTCACCTCGCGGCCGAGCGTCAGCCTTCCCTCGCGCGCCGCGCTGCCCGCGGCCTCGGCTGGCGCTGCGCCCGCTGCGGCCCCGGCGGCGGCGGCGTCGAACAGCATGATCGGCGCGCCCGGCATCACCGTGCTGATCGCGTGCTTGTAGACCAGCTGCGTATGGCCATCACGGCGCAGCAGCACGGAGAAGTTGTCGAACCAGGTGATGATCCCTTGCAGCTTCACGCCGTTCACCAGGAACACCGTGACAGGCGTCTTGGATTTGCGGACATGGTTCAGGAAAACGTCCTGCACGTTCTGCGATTTCTCGGCGGCCACGGAGGGTGGATCCTTCTTGTTGGTGGCGCTTCGGCCTGTTGGCGGCGTGCCGGTCTGCGCCCGAGGGCTGCCCGCATCGCCTAGCATTCACCTTCCTCCAGGGACGGGCCCCCTGGCAAGCCGGCCGAAGGCCGCGGCCAGCGCAGCAGCGTCATCGAAGGCGTGGTCGGGCGCTGCCGCGGCAACGCCGCCATCATGCGCCGCGCCGCCCACCAGCACGGCCGTGCAGCCCGCCGCCCGCGCCGCCTGCATGTCGAGCACGGTGTCGCCGACATACCAGACATGCGCGCCCGGCGGCACGCCGATGGCGGCCAGCGCCATCAGCAGCGGCGCCGCATCCGGCTTGTCGGCCGCCGCATCGCCGGCGCCAACCAGCGTGGCGAAACGCGGCGCCCAGCCGAGATGCGTTGCCTCGGCTCGCAGCAGCGCGCCCTGCTTGTTGGAGACCACACCCTGCGGGCCGAGCCCCGCCGCCGCTGCCAGCGCCGCGGCCGCGCCCGGCATCGGGTTCAACACATCGAGATGGCAGGCTTTCACCTCGGCGTAGAAGATGTCCCGCGCGCGTTCCCATTCGGCGCCGAACATGGCCGGGAAGGCATCGCGCAGCGACCGGCGCACATTGCCAAGTACCTGCGCACGGTCCCATTCCGGCATCGCGAAGGCGCGGAATGTGGCGTTCAACCCCTGCTGGATCGCCGCCCAGCCATCGACCAGCGTGTTGTCCCAGTCCCAGAGGACGCAGTCAGGCCGCATTCCTGATGTCGCCCTTCACATGACGGGCGAAGATCTCGAACAGGCGGCGCACCACGGGCCCCACCGTTCCATCGCCCACCGGTGCGCCGTCGATCTTCACGATCGGCTTCACGAAGGAGGTGGCGGAGGTGATGAAGGCCTCCCGCGCGCGCCGCACATCGTCCAGCGAGAATGCGCGCTCGTCATAGGCGATGCCGGCCTGCTGAAGCTCGGCCATCAGCGCGCCACGGGTGCAGCCGGGCAGGATCACGTGATCCAGGTGCCGCGTGCGGATCGCGCCGTGCTCGTCGACGATCCAGAAGGTGGTGGCCGCACCCTCGGTCACCATGCCGGTGGCTTCGTCGTACAGGATCGCCTCGATCGCGCCCTGCTCGCGCGCCGCCTGGCGGGCGAGCACGTTGGGGAGCAGGTTGACCGACTTGATGTCGCGCCGCGCCCAGCGGAGATCGGGCAATGTGATGCAGGCGGCAGCCCATTTCTCGATGTTCGTCGGATAGGCGCCGATGCGCTTCACGGTCACCACCAGCGCCGGCGGCACGGGCCGCGCGGGAAAGGCGTGGTCGCGCCGCGCCACGCCGCGCGTGACCTGCATGTAGAGCAAGCCCTCCGTCACGCGGTTCCGCCGCGCCACCTCGCGCAGCACCATCGAAAGCGCGGCGCGCGACATCGGCATCGGCAGCGCGATCTCACGCAGGCTGCGCTCCAGCCGCGCCAGGTGCAGTTCCTCGTCCACGTAGCGGCCATCATAAAGGTGCACCACCTCGTAGATGCCATCGCCGAACTGGTAGCCGCGATCCTCGATGTTCACCGCGGCCTCGAGCTGCGGCAGGTAGCGGCCGTTCACATAGGCGATCTTCGACATGGTGCGGGCTTCTCCTCAGCCGTTCGGCGCGCCGGCCGGGGCGCGGTCATCGGCGTGCACGCCGAGGAACTTCAACTTGCGGTGCAGCGCGCTGCGCTCCATCCCCACGAAGGCCGCGGTGCGGCTGATGTTGCCGCCGAAGCGCAGCAGCTGCGCCTCCAGATACTGGCGCTCGAACAGCTCACGCGCCTCGCGCAGCGGCAGGGTCATGATCTCGCTGCTGCGGTCGAGCTTCAGCACCGCGGGCGCGGCTGCACCCACCTGCGGCGGCAGCATGTCCGGCCGGATCGGCTCGCGCGCCTCGCCCGGCGCCATGATCAACAGCCAGTCGATCAGGTTGCGCAGCTCGCGCACGTTGCCCGGCCAGTCATAGGCCTGCATCGCGGCCAGCGCATCCTCCGACAACTCGCGCGGCGCCATGCCGGATGTTTCGCCCGAGCGTGCCATGAAGTAGCGCGCGAGGGTCGGGATATCCTCGCGCCGCTCACGCAGCGGCGGGATGCGCAGCGGCACAACGGCCAGGCGGTAGTAGAGATCCTCGCGGAAACGCCCGCCCGCGATCTCGTTCTGCAGGTCGCGGTTGGTGGTGGCGATGACGCGGACATCCACCGTCACGCGCTGCGCCCCACCCATGCGCACGAAACCCTGTTCCTGCAGCGCGCGCACGATCTTGCCCTGGGTCTCCAGCGGCATGTCGGCCACCTCGTCCAGCAGCAGCGTGCCGCCATGCGCGCGTTCCAGAACGCCCGCACGGCGCGGCTGGGAGACGGGGTCGGGCCCGGCCTCCACGCCGAACAGCTCCTCCTCGAAGCGGGCGGGTGCGAGCGTGGCGCAGTTGAGCGCCACGAAGGGCCCCTCGGCGCGGCGGCTGCGGGCGTGCAGCATGCGCGCCGCAACCTCCTTGCCAGCGCCCGCCGGCCCGCTGATCAGCACACGCGATCCCGTGGGGGCCACGCGTTCCACCGCCTGGCGCAGCTGCGCCACCAGGGCGGAGACGCCGACGATCTCGGCCTCGCCGCCGGCGCGCAGGCGCAGCTCCATGTTCTCGCGCTGCAGCCGCGCCGCTTCCAGCGCGCGCGAGACAACCAGCAGCAGGCGGTCGGATTTGAAGGGCTTCTCGATGAAGTCGTAGGCGCCCTGCTGGATGGCCTGCACCGCGGTCTCGATGTTGCCGTGGCCCGAGATCATCACGCAGGGCACGCGCGGCTCCTCGCCATGCAGCGCGGAGAGGATGCCAAGCCCGTCGAGGCGGGAGTTCTGCAGCCAGATGTCGAGGATCACCAGCGCGGGCCGCCGCGCGCGGAAGGCGGCGATGGCCTGGTCGGCATTCGCCGCCTGGCGCGTCTCGTAGCCCTCGTCGGAGAGGATGCCCTCGATCAGCGCGCGGATATCCGGCTCGTCGTCGACGATCAGGATTTCATGCGCCATGGCCGGCGTGCCCTCCGACGGAGCCGGCCATCATGGAAGCAGGAATCGCCCCCATGCCGGCCGCACGCTCCTCCTCGCCCGGCGCGCCGCTGGCCGGCAGGGTCAGGATGGCGCGCGCGCCAGCCCCCCCGCCCCGATCCTCGAGCGCCAAGCTTCCACCATGGTCCTCCATGATCTTCTTGACGATGGCAAGGCCGAGCCCGGTGCCCTTGGGCTTGTGCGTCACATAGGGCTCGGTCAGCCGAGCCCGCTCCTCGCCTTCCGGCAGGCCGATGCCGTCATCCTCCACCAGCACGCAAGCGCCCTCGGGCCCCGACTCGACGCGGATTTCGATGTGCCCCTGCTCGCCCTCGGCGCGCTGGCGCATGGCCACCGCATCGGCCGCGTTCTGCAGCAGGTTGGTCAGTGCCTGGCCGATCTGCCGCCGGTCCATCGGCAGGCGCGGTGCGGGTGCGGGGATTTGGACGATGTAGGCGATGTCGGGGTGCGCCGCCTGCTGCAGCACCAGCGCCTCGCGCACCACCTGGCCGAGATCCTCGGGCCGCATCACCGGCTGGGGCATGCGGGCGAAGGCCGAGAACTCGTCCACCATGCGGCCGATGTCGCCGACCTGGCGGACGATGGTGTCGGTCAGGCTGCGGAACGTCTCGGGGTCGCTCGCGATCTCTTTCAGGTATTTTCGCTTCAGCCGCTCGGCCGAAAGCTGGATCGGCGTCAGCGGGTTCTTGATCTCATGCGCGATGCGGCGCGCCACATCGGCCCAGGCCGCCTTGCGTTGCGCCGATTGCAGCTCGGTGATGTCGTCGAAGGTCAGCACGAAGCCGGTCACCTTGCCGCCGCGCGTCTCGGCGCCGATGCGCGCGATCAGCATGCGGCGGTGGTTCGGTTCTCCGGTCGGGATCTCGGCGTTGCGCGGCCTCTCGGGTTGTTCGCGCGCCTCGGCGATCAGCGGCGCGAATTCGGGCGCCACCTTGGCCAGCAGCAGGCCGATGGCAGCGTCGAGGTCGAGGCCGAGCAGCAGGCTGGCGCTGCGGTTGGGCAGGTTGATGCGCCCCTCGGCATCCAGCCCGACAACGCCCGCCGAGACGCCGGACAGCACGGTTTCGGTGAAGCGCCGGCGTTCGTCGATCTGCCGATAGGCTTCCATCAGCTCGCCGCGCTGGGCGGAGAGCTGGTTGGTCATGCGGTTGAAGGCGCGGCTCAGCGTCGCCAGCTCGTCATCCTGCGTGCCTTCCTCGACGCGCGTTGAAAGATCGCCCCCGCGCACGCGCTCGGCCGCGGTGATGAGGCGCGAGATCGGCCGCGCCAGCTGGTTGGCGAAGACCAGCCCCACCAGCACCGCGGCCAGCAGCACCAGCAGCGCGGCGCAGGCGAAGATCAGCGCGAAGGTCACCTGCAGGCTGCCGCGGTTGCGGTCCAGCTGATCGTATTCCTGGAAGGCGAGCTCGGTGGTGCGCATGTGCTCCAGCACGCTGCCATCCAGCGGGCGGCCGATCAGCAGCAGCAGGCCGGGCGGGATGTCGAGCGCGGCGATGGCGCGCACCCGCGCCTCGCTCTCGCCCGGGATCACCGCCACATCGCCCTGGCGCACCTGTTCCAGCGCCCAGCCGGGTGGCGCCTCGATGATACCGCCGGTCATGAAGCCGGCCTGCGCCAGGATGCGGCCGAGCGTAGGTTCGAACACCACGGCCTCGGTCAGGCCGCGGATCGAGGCCTGGGTGGCCAGCAGGCGCTCGAAAGCGCCCGGATTGTCGGGCAGGAACAGCTGCGCCGCTCGGTTGAGATCGGCCGCCATCGCCAGCGCATCGACACGGATCTCATCCCGATTCTGGTCGAGCCAGGCGCGTGAGGCCACCAGCGAGGCCTCCAACGTGGAGCGCACGCGGTCGCTGAACCAGGCCTGGATGCCGAGGTTGAAGAACACCGCGGCGAAGGCGGCCACGATCATCGAGGGCACCACGGCCACCACGCCGAACAGCAGCACCAGGCGCACATGCAGCTTGCTGCCCGCGCTGCCGCGCCTTCGTTCCGCCCAGACGCGCACCACCCGCGTGGCCAGCGAGCCCGCCAGCAGCAGCAGCACGCCGGCATTGGCCAGCACCATGGCCACGATCTGCCCCGGCCGGGTCGGGCCAAAGGGGCTGCCGCCGGCCAGCAGCACGAAGGTGGCAACGCCCAGCAGCACGGCGGTGAAGGCGAGCGCCAGCGTGCTGGCCCGGCCGAACAGGATTTCGCGCAGGCGGCTGCGCGGGCGCGCGGAGCCGCTCATCAGCAGACGCGCCGAGGGGCCTTCACGGCAGGCCCCGCACCACCGGCAGATCGAGCTCGCGCAGCTTCTTGCGCAGCGTGTTGCGGTTCAGGCCGAGCATCGCCGCGGCCTTGATCTGGTTGCCCCGTGTCGCCGAAAGCGCCAGGCGCAGCAGCGGCCGTTCCACCTCCGCCAGCACGCGGTGATACAGGTCGCGCACGGGCATGCCGTCCTTGTGCGCGGCCATGAAGCTGCCCAGGTGCCGCTCCACCGATTGCTCCAGCGTCTCCGGCGCGCGCGGGCCTTCCTCGGCCGGGGCCACGGCCTCGGCGAGCTCGGCCATCACCGCATCCTCGCCGATGGTCTCCTGCGGGTAGAGTGCCGCCATGCGGCGCATCAGGTTCTCGAGCTCGCGCGCATTGCCGGGCCAGCCATGCGCCTTCAGCCGGTCCATCGCCGCGGCGTCCAGCTGCTTCTGCGGCAACCCCGCAGCGCGCGCGCGGTCGAGGAAGTGGCGCGCCAGCAGGGGGATGTCCTCCAGCCGCTCGCGCAGCGGCGGCAGGCGGATGGGCACCACGTTGAGGCGGTAGAACAGGTCCTCGCGGAACATGCCGCCGCGGATCGATTGCCGCAGGTCGCGATGCGTGGCGGCGACGATGCGCACATTGGCCTTGATGGGCTGTCGGCCGCCGACGGTGGTGAACTCGCCCTCCTGCAGCACGCGCAGCAGGCGCGTCTGCGCCTCGGGCGGCATGTCGCCGATCTCGTCGAGGAACAGCGTGCCCCCGGCGGCCTGCTCAAAGCGGCCGACGCCGCGGTTCAGCGCGCCGGTGAAGGCACCGCGCTCATGGCCGAACAGCTCGCTCTCGATCAGCTCGCGCGGGATGGCCGCCATGTTGATGGCCACGAAGGGCCCGCCACGGCGGCGCCCGTAATCGTGCAGCGCGCGGGCCACCAGCTCCTTCCCCGTGCCGCTCTCGCCGGTGATCATCACGGTGAGGTCGGTGGTGGTGAGGCGCGCGACGGTGCGGTAGATCTCCTGCATCGCCGCCGAGCGGCCGACCAGCGGCAGGCGCTCCTCCGGCTCCTCGCCATCCGCGGCCTCGGCCACGCTGGGCGCCGCCAGGGCGCGGCCGACCACGGCCAGTAATTCCTTCAGGTCGAAGGGCTTGGGCAGGTAGTCGAAGGCGCCGCGCTGGGTGGCCTTCAGCGCGGTGGAGAAGGTGGATTGCGCGCTCATCACCACCACGCGCAGGTCGGGCCGAACGCGGCGGATGCGGGGCACGAGGTCGAGGCCGTTCTCATCGGGCATCACCACGTCGGTGATCACGAGGTCGCCCTCGCCATCCTCCACCCAGCGCCACAGCGTGGCGGCCGAGGAGGTGGCGCGCACATGGTAGCCCGAGCGGCCGAGCGCCTGGCTCAGCACCGTGCGGATGGCGCGGTCGTCATCGGCGATGAGGATGGTGCGCGTGGTGGCCGGCACTGCGACAGCTTCGCTCATGCGGAGACTCCGTTCTGGGTGCGGCGCGAGGGCGGCGCGGGCAGCGACAGGCGGAAGGAGGTGCGGCCCGGGCGGCTGTCGCATTCGATCAGCGCGCCCTGGTCCGCCACCAGCTTGGCGACCAGCGCGAGGCCCAGGCCCTGGCCGCCGCGCTTGGTGGTGACGAAGGGCTCGAACAGGCTGGCGCGCACTTCCTCGGGGATGCCGGGGCCGTTGTCGCGCACCGTCACCTGCAGCGGCAGGTGCACGCGCTCGCGCGAGCCCGGCACGGCAATGCGCACGCCGTGGTGATAGGCGGTGACGAGATGGATCTCGCCCTCCCGCCCGTCCACCGCCTCGGCTGCGTTCTTCACCAGGTTCAGCAGGATCTGCACCAGCTGGTCGCGGTTGCCGAACACCGGCGGCAGCGAGGGGTCGTAATCCTGGTGCACCTTGAGATGCGCGGCGAAGCCCGACAGCGCGATGCGCCGCACATGGTCCAGCACCTCATGGATGTTCACCGCCGCGCGCTCGATCGGGCGGTCGCTGAACATGTCCATGCGCTCGACCAGGTTGCGGATGCGGTCGGCCTCGTCCTGGATCAGCTGGCACAACTCGCGGTCGTTCTCGTTGGCGTTCTGCTCCAGCAGCTGCGCCGCGCCGCGGATGCCCGAGAGCGGGTTTTTCACCTCATGCGCCAGCATCGCCGCCATGGCCGAGGCACCGCGCGCGGCGCCGCGGAAATTCAGCTGCCGGTCCAGCATCTGCGCGGTGGAGCCATCCTGCAGCGTCAGCACCACGCCGCCGGCCATCTCCGGCAGCGGCGCAGCGTGGGCCGCCACGCCAAAGCGGCGCAGGCGGGGGCTCTCCAGCGTCAGGTCGTGGTCGGAGACCGGCGCATCATGCGCGCGCAGCTGTGCCAGCACGCCGAAGATGCGGTTGTCGGCCGGCAGCAGGTCGCGCAGCGACATCGTCTGCAGCGAGGCCGCGGAGTGCTGGAAGAACAGCTCCGCCGCCGGGTTGGCGAAGCGGAAGCGATCCTCCGCATCCAGCACCACGGCGGCCACGGGCAGCGCGCCCAGGATGGCAACGGCCTCAGGCAGCAGGAACGCGGCGGGCGGTGCGGCGCGCGCGGCGCGGGCCAGGGCGCCGGCCTTCATGCCGCGAGCCGCTCGGCATCGGCACCGCCATCCGCCTCGAGTCGTTCAGCACCGGCATCCGCCTCGGGCCGCGCCGCCTTCACGCCGCGCGCCACCAGCGGTTCGTAGAAGCGGCGGATCAGCGCGATGACGTCATCGACGGTGTCGGTGCGGTTGACCTCGGCGCGGAACTCGGCGCTGCCGGGCAGGCCCTTCGAGTACCAGGCCACATGCTTGCGGGCCAGACGCAGCCCGGGATCGCGGCCGTGATGGTCCAGCATGGCGTGGTAGTGCGTCAGCAGGATCGCCAGCTGATCGGCCAGCGGCGGGTCTTCCGGCAGCGTGCCGGTGGCGAGGTATTCCGCCACCTGCCGCGGCAGCCACGGCCGGCCATAACAGCCGCGCCCGATCATCACGCCATCGGCGCCGGATTGGCGCAGCGCCTCGGCCGCGTCCTCGGGGCGCAGGATGTCGCCATTGACGATCACCGGGATGCCGACGGCCTGTTTCACCTGGGCCACGAAGGCCCAGTCGGCGGTGCCGGTGTAGAACATCTGGCGCGTGCGGCCATGCACCGTGACCATGCGGATGCCGCATTCCTCCGCGATGCGCGCCAGCCGCGGCGCGTTGAGCGAGGCGTGGTCCCAGCCCATGCGCATCTTGAGCGTCACCGGCACGGACACGGCCCGCACCGTGGCCTCCAGGATGCGCGCGGCGGCGATCTCGTCGCGCATCAGCGCGCTGCCGGCGGATTGACCCAGGGCCACCTTCTTCACCGGGCAGCCGAAATTGATGTCCACGATCGCCGCGCCGCGATCCACCACCAGCTTCGCCGCCTCGGCCATGACCGCCGGGTCGCAGCCGGCCAGCTGCACCGAGGAGGGGCCGCCGAAGCCATCCACCTCCACCATCTTCAGGGTGGTCCGGTTCTCCCGCACCATGGCGTTGGACGCGATCATCTCGGAGACCACCAGGCCAGTGCCCTCGGCGCGGGCAAGGCGGCGGAAGGGCAGGTCCGTGACGCCGGACATCGGCGCCAGGATCACCGGGGTCTCGATGCGGACGCCGCCGAGATCGATCGGCCGCAGCCGCGGCGGGGCAGAGGTGCTCTTGCTCATGATTTGGGCAATGTAGTCGTCGCTTGCGGTTTCGGCAATGTGATCACGCGGTTGCGACTGAAGATTGCCCGTTTTTCTAGCAGCGCGTGTATCCGCCGCCTGGGCTGTGCCGCAGGCGCGGGCCGCGTTAGCCTCCGCCCATGCAATGCGTGGCGCTTCTGATGGCGGCCGGCAGCGGCAGCCGCTTCGGCGCCGCGCAGCCGAAGCAATACCTGCCCCTGGCCGGGCGCGCGGTTCTGCGCCATGCCGCGGAGGCGCTGCTGCGCGACGGCGGCGTGGATGCGGTTCTGCCAGTCTCGGCGCCCGAGGCCACGGCCGAACTCGCCCAGTTGCTGGAGGGCCTGCCCACCCTGCCCCCGGTGGCCGGCGGCGCCACCCGCCAGGCCAGCGTCCGCGCGGGGCTGGAGGCACTGGCCGCCAACCCGCCCGCCTTTGTGCTGGTGCATGACGCGGCGCGGCCGGTGGTGCCGCCCGGCACCGTGGCCGCGCTGCTGGCCGCGCTTGGCACCCATGCGGGTGCCATTCCGGCGCAGCCGGTCTCCGACACGTTGAAGCGCGGCGAGGCCGGGCGCATCATCGCCACCGTCCCGCGCGCCGGGCTGTTCCGCGCGCAGACGCCGCAGGCCTTCCGCTTCGATGCGCTGCTGGCCGCTCACCGCGCCGCGGCCGAAGACGCCACCGACGATGCGCAGCTGCTGGAGGCTTCCGGTGAAGGCGTTGCACTGGTGCCGGGCCATGAATCCAACATTAAGATCACATGGCCCGAGGACCTCTCCCGGGTGGAGGCCACGATGCTCGCCCGCATGATCCCCCGCATGGGAACCGGCTTCGACGTGCACCGCCTGTTGGCGGGGCGGCCGATGGTGTTGTGCGGCGTCACCATCCCCTCACCGCTCGGCCTTGATGGCCATTCGGACGCCGATGTGGGCATCCACGCGCTGTGCGACGCCATCTATGGCGCGCTGGCCGAGGGCGATATCGGGCGCTGGTTCCCGCCCTCCGAGCAGCAATGGAAGGATGCCGACAGCGCGCGCTTCCTGGTGCATGCCGCGGGCCGCATCGCGGCGCGCGGCGGCGTGCTGGCCAATGCCGATGTGACGCTGATCTGCGAGCGGCCGAAGATCACCCTGCACGCCAACGCCATGCGCGAACGCCTGGCCGGGCTGCTCGGGGTGGCGGTGGATCTGGTCTCGGTGAAGGCGACGACGACCGAGCGCCTGGGCTTTCCTGGTCGGGGCGAGGGCATCGCGGCGCAGGCGGCCGTCTCGGTGCTGGTGCCGGGCTAGCGTGATGCGGCTCGTTCGGCTTCGCATTGCGCTTCGCATTTTGGGAATTACCCCGCGCGCCGAGAACGCAGCCGCGCTTCCGCGCGCCGCAGCACTGTCCACAAGTCCCTGAAAACAAAAGGGGGCCGACCTTTTCAGGACGGCCCCAAGGCAAGGTTGAGGAAGGCTAAGCTGCCAGCACGGGTGACCCCCCGCGCGGGACGTTGAGGAATTAGCAACCCTTGTGCCAGCCGCACGCCAAACCGAGGCTTGCGGGTGCTGCATCCTTGCGCAACATGCACGCAGGACGCGAAAAACGGGGAAGGCTTTAGCGTGACTTCACTCACCATCGGCCTGCTGAAGGTCAACAAGAACGGCTTCGGTGCGGATGCCTCCAACCGCATGACCGAGTTCGGCATGACCGTCGCGCAGGCCGATTCCATTTTGAAGGCCCGCCAGGGCCGGACCGGCGGCGTGCGCATGCTGGTGGCGCCCGAGTATTTCTGGTCCGGCTACGACCAGATCGGCCAAAATTATAAGCAGCATGGCCCGGTGGCGATGGAGCGCGACGACAAGCACGCCATCTACGCGGGCTTGAAGAAAATCTCCTCCAAGGCCGGCTCCCTCGTGCTGGTCGCGGGATCGATCTTCTACCAGAAGCCCAGCGGCACGCGCAGCACGACCTACAATGTATGCCCCGTGCTGCAGAATGGCAGCTTCCTGCTCAAGGCCTACAAGGACTTCGACGACGGCGCCTCCGGCAAGAACAGCGCCGATTACGACTACGACACCAAGGCCAGCAAGCCGTATTTCAAGGTGGGCGGCATCGGCTTCGGCCTCGAGGTCTGTGGCGACCACAACAACCAGGGTGGCCTTGGCGGCAAGCTGAAGCAGTGGAACGCCAATGCCAACAAGACCATCGACGTGCAGATCGTGGTCTCGGATTCCATGACGATCATGGCCGGCTCGGTCGCGGCGCGGACGGGCGGCTATGTGGTGCAATGCGATATCGGCGGTACCGCAGCGGGCCTCGCCATCTATCCCTCGGGCGGGCCCTACACCAGCGCGAACGCCATCGCCGCCAATGGCGCCTCGGCGGCGCAGGTGAATGGCGGCAGCATCCTCTACTACTCGCTCACCGTCTGAGGCGCGCGGCGGCTACTCCACGCGCTCCAGGATCGAGCAGTAATTCGCCACCGCGGCGCCGCCCATGTTGAACACCCCGGCGCGGTCGGCCTTCGGCAACTGCATGTCGCCGGCCTGGCCGGTAAGCTGCATGGCGGCCAGCACGTGCATCGAGACGCCGGTGGCACCAATGGGGTGGCCCTTGGATTTCAGGCCGCCGGAGGGGTTCACCGGCAGGCGCCCATCCTTCGCCGTCCAGCCTTCCAGCGCGGCGCGCGCCCCCTGCCCTTCCGGCGTCAGGCCCATCGCCTCGTATTCGATGAGCTCGGCCACCGTGAAGCAATCATGCGTCTCGACCAGGTCGAGGTCCGACAGCGCCAGCCCGGCCTCGCCCAGCGCCCGGCCCCAGGCGGCGCGCGCGCCCTCGAAGCGGATGATGTCGCGCGACGCGATGGGCATCAGGTCCGTCGCCTGCGCCGTGGCCCGGAAGCGCACCGCCCGGCCGCCGCGCGACACGATGCCGCGCGCCGTCTCCTCATCGGTGAGGATCAGCGCCGCCGCGCCATCCGACACCAGCGAGCAGTCGGTGCGCTTCAGCGGGCGGGCGACATAGGGGTTCTTCTCGGATTCGGTGCGGCAGAAGGCGAAGCCGAGGTCCTTGCGCATCTGCGCATAGGGGTTGGCCACGCCGTTGCGGTGGTTCTTGGCGGCGATGGCGGCCAGCGCGTCCGACTGGTCGCCATGGCGCTGGAAATAGGCCTCCGCGATGCGGCCGAACACGCCGGCGAAGCCGGCCGGGATTTCGCCCTCGGTCTTGCGGTGGCTGGCGCTGAGCAGGATTTCGCCGATCCGCGCGCCCGGCGTTGCCGTCATCTTCTCGGCGCCGACGACGAGGGCGAAGCGGCCGCGCCCTGCGGCGAGGAAATCGAGCGCGCCGTGGATGGCGGCGCTGCCGGTGGCGCAGGCATTCTCGTAACGTGTGGTCGGCTTGAAGCGCAGCTCCGGCACCGTCTGCAGCAGCAGGCTCGCGAAGAAATCCTGCTCGGTGAAGCCGCCGTTGAACACGCCGACGAAGGCGGCATCCACCTCCTCCGCCGCGATGCCGGCATCCTCGATGGCGGCGCGGGCGACACGGCCGAACAGGCTCTCGATGTCGGGGTCCTCGAGCTTGCCGAAGGGCGTGTGGGCCCAGCCAACGATGCAGGCGTTCATGGTTTCGCGCTCCCGAGCCTGGGCCACAGATAGAGCGTGGCGCGATCGGTACCAACTCCCGCTGTCTCGTGGCGCCGCCGGGGGCCGGCCGGCTGGGGGAATGGGGCTTTCCAACCACACTGACACGCATGTAACCTTCCGCAACCTGGGCGGGTGACCCCAACCGGGCTGCAACGGCCGAAGAAACGCGCCGGGCATCAGAAGATTGTAAGAAAACGCTTTGGAGGACGCATCCTTGAACAAACATCTTCGGTTTGCCTTGCCTGGCGCGATCCTGGCTGCCGCGGCCCTGTGCGCCCCTGCGCCGGCCTACAGCCAGGCCGCTGGGCCCAACCTGACCAGCACCACCGTGCTGCAGGGGCGCGAATTCGTCTGGGACATGGCCTTCCTGCCGGACGGCACCATGTTCTTCACCGAGAAGTGCCGCGGCCTTTCGGTGCGCCTGCCTTCGGGCACCACCAACGCGCTGCTCGGCATCGGCGGCTCGCAGGGCTATGCCGACACGGCGGCCGACTTGGCCTGCGACGGCCAGGCCGGGCTGAGCGGCGTGGCGATCGACCCGAACTTCGCGCAGAACCGCTTCATCTACATCTACTCCCTGTCACGGCTGACGGCGCCCGGCACCAACCGCGTGCTGCGCCTCACGGTGAATGCCGACCTCACGCGCGTCGCCAACCGCACCGACATCGTCACCGACATCCAGTACAAGCCGCGGGCCAGCAACCATCCCTTCGGCGATTCCGGCGCGCATAATGGCGGGCGGCTGCGCTTCGGGCCCACCGACGGCTTCCTCTACGTGACGACCGGCGACACGCATAACGGGCCGGTCCCGCAGAGCCCGACGCTGATCGGCGGCAAGGTGCTGCGGATCGACCGTGACGGGCGGCCGGCGGCGGGCAACAACGCCCCGGCGGGCTTCGATCCCCGCATCTTCACCTACGGGCACCGCAACGTGCAGGGCATCTGCTTCCGCCCGAGCGACAACCGCCCGTTCAGCGCAGAGCACGGCCCCTGGCACACCGACGAGGTGACGGCGCTGGTGCCCGGCGGCAATGGCGGCTGGGATCCGCGCCAGAACGTCAACGGCCGCGGCGAATGCCCCGATGGCTATTGCGGCTACAGCCCCAACCAGATGGGCGCGATGCCGAACGCCGAGCGCTCGGCTTTCATGCCGATGACCGACCTGCGCGCCTTCCCGAACGCGATGCGGCCGGCCTGGGTGAATGACGGCATGTCGCAGGGCATGTCCTCCTGCACCTTCCTCAACGGGCCGCGCTGGGGCGCGTGGAACGGGCGGATGGCCGTGACCTATCTCGGCATCGGCATCCATGGGACGCCGGTGGGCAACCGCATCGACATCCTGGACGTCGCCGCTGACGGCCTGTCCTCGACGCGGACCAGCGTGCCGCTGCCGATGCCGGCCGGCCGCTTCCGCTCGGCGGTGCAGGGGCCGGACGGCAACCTGTACCTCGGCACGGATACGGGCGAGATCTTCCGCTTGGCCCCGAACTGAGCCTTGCCGGCAGCCGGCCGCAGGGTCCGCCAGGGCCATGCGGCCGGCCAGGGCGCCGTCCGGTCCGCCGGCCCGGGCTTCCCCGCGTGCTCGTCGCGGCTGCGTGCACCGCCTGGGTTGCGCGCCGCTGCGGTCGGCCCTGGCACCGGCCGCCTCTTGCGGCCATTCGCCCTTTCCCGATTGTTCCGATGCAATGCCGTCCGGCCCGGACGCCGCAGCATGAAAGCCTTGCCGATGACCAACGCCTGCCGACTCGTCCTTGTCCTCGCCGCGCTCGTCAGCGCCTCGCCGGCCTTCGCCAGCCCGGAACTGGCGCGCAGCAAGAACTGCGTCGCCTGCCATCATGCCGAACGCCGGATGATCGGCCCCGCCTACACCTTGATTGCCGCCCGATATGCCAATGACAGCGCAGCAGCAGCGAGTCTCGCCGGGCGGATCATGTCCGGCGGCGGCGGAAACTGGGGCCCGATGGCGATGCCGGCGCAACCGAATGTCTCGCGCGAAGATGCCGAGGCGCTGGCGACGTGGATCCTTTCGCTGCGGTAGCCGCGCCGGAGTTCCGCTTCGCTCCGGTTTCGCGGGCGCTTGCTACGCCGGTGGCAGGCCGCCCGCCCAGCGCGCCTTGCGACGTTCCTTGAAGCTGGCGATCCCTTCCGCGGCCTCGGCGCTGGTGGCGCGCCGCGCGAAGCTCTCGGCCCCCGCCTCCGCATAGGCGGGCGGCGCGATCGGGCCGAGCGCTGCGAGCAACTGCTTGGTCTCGGCCAGCGCGCCCGGCGCGCCTTCCAGGATATCGGCGATGGTGCGGGCGAGCTCGGCCTGCAGGCCCGCGGCATCGGGCAGCACGCGATGCACCAGCCCCGTCGCCGCAGCCTCGGCGGCATCCATCACATGGCCCTGCAGGCAAAGCCGCGCGGCCTCACTGCGGCCCATGCGGCGCACCAGCCAGGGCAGGATCTGCGCCGGCACCAGGCCGCGGCGCACCTCCGGCGCGCTGAACCGCGCATCGGCGCTGGCCAGCGCGATATCGGCGCAGGCGACGAAGCCGAGGCCACCGGCATAGGCCGCGCCCTCCACGGCCGCGATCACCACCTGCGGCAGGTTGGCGATGGCTTGGAAGCGCGCACCGGTGCGGCGGTTACGCTCCTGCTGCTGCGCCAGCTTGGCCTCGGGCGGCGCCGGCGCGCCCACCTCCGTCAAGTCGAGCCCGGCGCAGAAATGGCCGCCGGCGCCCGTCAGCACCAGCACGCGCGCCGAGGCATCCCGCTGCAGCGTGGCCACCAGCGCATCCAGCGCATCGACCAATGCCTGGTTCATGGCGTTGCGCCGCGCCGGGCGGTTCAGCGTGGCGCGCACCACGGGGCCGTCGCGCGTCACCATCACGGGCGGGGCATCGTTCACGGGCAGGCCTCCAGACGCGGCGGCGCCGCTTGTTGCAGCCGGGCAGCCCAAAGCGACCCGGCATCGCGACACTTTACCGGGCGGACAAGCGGGTCAAGCCGGGCGGTCGCGTCAGACATCCTCGCGCTGGTGGCTGCGCAGCGCGGCGAGTTCGTGCCGCAGCGCCGCCATCTCGGCGCGCAGTGCAGCCAGCTGCTCGCCCACCGGGTCCTCGTCGGTGCCGGTCAGGCCGTAGCCGATGCTGGCATCCTCGCAGGGCTGGCCGCGCGGCGGGCGGGCGGGAATGCCCACCACGGTGCAGCCCGCGGCGACTGGCCCCACCACCACGGCGTTGGCGCCGACGCGCGCGCCGCGGCCGATGCGGATCGGGCCCAGAACCTGCGCGCCGGCGCCGATGGTGACGTTGTCCTCGATTGTCGGGTGCCGCTTGCCCGGCTGGCCGGACAGCCCGCCCAGCGTGACGCCGTGGTAGATCAGCACGTCATCGCCGATCTCCGCCGTCTCGCCGATCACCACGCCCATGCCGTGGTCGATGAACAGCCGCCGGCCGATGCGCGCGCCGGGATGGATCTCGATGCCGGTCAGCCACCGCGCGAGATGCGAGGAGAAGCGCGCCCCGGCCGGCAGGCCCAGCCGCCACATGGCGTGCGACAGCCGGTGCCACATAACCGCGTGCAGCCCGGCGTAGCACAGGAAGGTCTCCAGCCAGGATGGCCGCGCCGGGTCGCGCGCGCGGATGGTGCGGGCGAGTTCCATCACCTCCATGGCGGTCACTCCATCCAGGGCGGCGTGGGCAGGCCGCGTTCGCGCAGGAAGGCCGTGTTGAACAGCTTCGATTGATAGCGCGCCGCGCCGTCGCACAGGATCGTCACCACGGTGTGGCCCGGGCCGAGGTCGCGCGCCACGCGGATGGCGGCGGCCACGTTGAGGCCTGCGCTGCCGCCCACCGAGATACCCTCATGCTGCTGCAGGTCGAAGACCTGTTCGAGCATCGCAGCATCCTCGATGCGCACGGCGTCGTCGATCAGGTCGCGCGCGGCGGCCAGGTTGCCGGGCGCGCGCGCGGCCTGGCCGATGCCCTCGGTGATGGAACCGCCCTCGGCCTTCACCACGCCGGTCTTGATCCAGCTGAACAGGCCGCTGCCGCCCGGATCGGCCAGCACGATGCGCACCGCCGCGTTGCGCGCCTTCAGCGCGCGCGCCACGCCGGCCAGCGTGCCGCCGGTGCCGCAGGCGCAGGTGAAGGCATTGACGCGCCCGCCCGTCTGCGCCCAGATCTCTGGCCCCGTCGTCGCCTCATGCGCGGCGGCATTGGCCTGGTTATCGAACTGGTTGGCCCAGACGGCGCCGAGCTCCTGCGCCAGGCGCTGGGAGACATGCACGTAGTTGCCCGGGTCGCTGAACGGCTTCGCTGGCACCAGGCGCAAATCGGCGCCGATCATGCGCAGGTAGTCGATCTTCTCTCGGCTCTGCGTCTCCGGCATCACGATGACGCTGCGCCAGCCCATGGCGTTGGCGGCAAGGGCGATGCCGATGCCGGTGTTGCCGGCGGTGCCCTCCACCACCGTGCCGGGCTGGCCGGGCACCAGCAGGCCGCGCGCCACGGCATCGCGCAGGATGCCAAGGGCCGCGCGGTCCTTCACGCTGCCGCCGGGGTTCATGAACTCCGCCTTGCCGAGGATGGTGCAGCCGGTGGCCGCGGAGGCGCGCTGCAGGCGGATCAGCGGCGTATGGCCGACGGCGCCCCAGAAGCCATCGACCCAGACGCCATCGACAATGTCGGAATGCGCAACCGCGGCGTCCATCGCTCTCAGCCCTTCACATCGACCCAGCGCAGATACGGCCGCTCGGCGTTCCAGCCCTGCGGGAACAGCGCCTTCGCCTGCTCGTCGCTGACCGAGGGCAGGATGATGGCGCGCTCGCCGGGGTGCCAGTTCACCGGTGTCGCCACCTTCTGGCGGTCCGCCAGTTGCAGGCTGTCGATCACGCGGAGGATCTCGTCGAAGTTCCGGCCGGTGCTGGGCGGATAGACGAGGAACATCCGCACCTTCTTGTTCGGATCGATGACGAAGACGGTGCGCACGGTGACGGACGGGTCGGCATCGGGGTGCACCATGCCGTACAGCGCCGCCACCTTCCTGTCGGGGTCGGAGATCATCGGGAAGTTCACCGCGGTGCCTTGCGTGGCCTCGATGTCGGCCTCCCAGCCGGCGTGGCGCTCGAGCGTATCGACCGACAGGCCGATCACCTTCACGCCGCGGCGGTCGAACTCCGGCTTCAGGCGCGCGGTCTCGCCGAGCTCGGTGGTGCAGACCGGCGTGAAATCCTTCGGGTGGCTGAACAGCACGCCCCAGGAGGTTCCGAGCCATTCATGGAAATGGAGGCGCCCCTGCGTGGTTTCGGCGGTGAAGTCAGGCGCCACCTGGCCTAGCTGGATCGACATGAAGAGTGTCCTTGCGTGCCGTGGCCGCAGCATGCCTGCGCCTCGAGGCAAGAGATAAGGTGATTGCCGGCCGTGATCCAACAGGGCGGCCGGGGCGTTCCCGCATTGCACGGCATCGTGCATGCTCGCCACGCATGGCGACGCCGCTTGTGTTCCATGCCTGGCACGAAGCGGAGAAAGACATGGCTGCGGAAGCTGCGAAACCGGCAAAAATTTTTATCGAGCAGAATGTCGTGTGGCTCTACACCGACAACCTCGAGCGCCTGGCGGCCTTCTATCGCGACGTGCTGGAACTGCCGCAGGTGTTGGACCAGGGCGTGTGCCGGGTGTTCCAGGTGAGCCCTACGGGCTTCCTCGGCGTCTGCGACAAGGTGGGGCGGCCGCGCGGCACCAAGGGCATGATGTTCACCTTCCTGGTGGAGGACGTCGAGGCCGCCTACACGCACTTCAAGGCGCGCGGGGTGGAGTTCGACGGCCCGCCCAACATGCTGGGCGGGCGCACCGTCTATTCCGCCTTCTTCAAGGACCCCGAGGGCTACTGGCTGGAGATCCAGGAGTTCAACGAGCCGCGCTGGCCCTACCCGCCCGGCCGCGGGCCGCGCCGCGGATGAGGCTAGAGGCGCCGCTCGCCGCGCGGCTGGCGGGCATCGCGCTCGGCCATGTCACGCAGGAATGGCCGGCGAAGCTTGACCATGTGCTGGAAGGCCCGGCCGACCTGCTTGGGCCGCGCGCGCTGCACCCGGCCTTCTTCGGCAGCTTCGATTGGCATTCCTGCGTGCATGCGCATTGGCTGCTGGCGCGCATCCTGCGCCGCTTCCCTGCCCTGCCGCAGGCCGGCGCCATCGCCGCGCGCTTCGATGCGGCCTTCACGGCCGAGGCTGTGGCGGCCGAGCGCGCATACCTGGCCCGCCCCTCGGCGCGCGGCTTCGAGCGCCCCTATGGCTGGGCCTGGCTGCTGCTGCTGCAAATGGAGCTGGAAGCCCTGCCCGAGCCGCGCTGGGCTGCGGCGCTGGCGCCGCTGGCCAAGGATTTCGCAGCGCGGTTCCGGGATTGGCTGCCGCGCGCCACCTATCCGGTGCGGCACGGCACGCATGGCAACACCGCCTTCGCGCTGACGCTGGCCGCCGAATGGGCGGAGCGGCACGATGCCGCCGCGCTGGCACTGTTCGCCGTCACGGCGCGGCGCTGGTACGGCGCGGATGCCGATTGCCAGGCCTGGGAGCCCTCGGGCGAGGATTTCCTTTCGCCCGCTTTGGCCGAGGCCGCCTGCATGGCGCGGCTGCTGCCGGCGGCCGAATTCCCGCACTGGTGCGACCGCTTCCTGCCGCGCATCGCCCTGCGCGAGCCGGCGGCGCTGTTCACCCCGGCCGAGGTATCGGACCGCAGCGACGGGCGCATCGTGCATCTCGATGGGTTGAACCTGTCGCGCGCGTGGTGCTGGCGCATCCTGGCGGCGCGCCTCGATACGGAGGATCAGCGCCGCGCCATCGCCGAGGCCACGGCGGCGGCGCATCTCGCCGCCGCGCTGCCGCATCTGGATGCGCACTACATGGGCGCGCATTGGCTGGCGAGTTTTTGTCTGTTGGCGCTGGACGGCGTCTAGCGGCCTAAAGGTTCCGGCGCGCGGCGCGCAGCGTGGGCAGGCCGATTCCGGTGGCCTCGAAGCCGCCATCCACGGCGATCACCTGGCCGGTGATGTAGCTGGCGCGTTCGGTGCAGAGGAACACGATGGCCTCGGCCAGCTCGCTCTCCAGCCCGTAGCGGTTCAGCGGGATCGTATCGTGGTAGTCGGCGCGGATCGCCGGGGTGTGCACGGCCTTGGCCATGGCGGTGTCCACCGGCCCGGGCGCCACCGCATTCACGCGGATGCCAAGCGCGGCGAGTTCCACCGCCTGCTGCTTCGTCAGATGCGCCAGCCCCGCCTTGCTGGTGCCGTAGGCGACGCGCAGCGTGGAGGCACGCAGCCCGGAGATGGAGGTGATGTTGACGATGGCGCCGCCGCCGGTCTCGGCCATGATCGGCGCCGCCGCCTGCACGCTGAGGAACGGCCCGGTGAGGTTCACCGCCAGCACGCGCGCCCATTCCTCGGCCGTGGTTTCCAGCAGCGGCTTGAACACCGCGGTGCCGGCATTGTTCACGAGCGCGTCGAGCCGCCCGAAATGTGCCGCGGCATGGCGTACCGCCACAAACACGGCATCGCCATCGGCCACGTCGCAGGGCAGCGCCAGCGTGGCGTCCGGCGCGGCAAGCTGTGCCATCGCAGCCTCCAGCAGCGCCACGTCGATGTCCAGAAGCGCGACGCGGAACCCCTCCTCCAGGAAGCGGCGCGCGGTGGCGAGGCCGATGCCCCGCCCCGCGCCCGTGACCAGCGCGACCCGGCCGGTCATTCGACCTCGCGCAGGAAGCGGCGCAGATCATCGGCCCAGAAGCGGGCATTGCCCGTGGTGCCATGGCCGAGCGTCTCGGCGCTGGCCGGGATCAGCAGCAGCCGGCCGTTGCGCACGCGCTGCATCGCCGCCTGCATCAAACCGGTCTCGGGCGGGTTGCGCTCGTCATCCGCCGAGTTGATGGCCAGCACGCGCGCCTTGATGCGCTCCAGTTGCGGGCCCGGGTTGTAGTCGCGTGAGCTGTCCCACTGATAGACGAAGTCGTTCGCATCGGCGGTGATGGGCGCGGCCAGGCGCTGGTCCACCATCCGGTCCGCCGCCTCGCGCGTGGGTGCCGCGGCCTGCAGGTTCAGCGTGCCGCCATTGGTGGCGGTGGCGTAGAACACATTGGCAAGCCGCAGCGATTCCGGCGGCGCGGTGTAGTTGCCATTGGCATAGGCCGGGTCGCGCCGGATGCTCTCCACCATCAGGCGGCGCAGCATCCAGTTGCGGCTCGACATCTCGGTGGGCTGCGCGGCCATGGGCACGATCGCGTCCATCGCGTCGGGATGGGTCACGCCCCACATCCAGGCATGCATGCCGCCCATCGAGTTCCCCAGCACGAGGCGCAGCCGCTGGATGCCGAGGCCCTCGGTCACCAGCCGGTGCTGGGCCTGCACCATGTCGGCGTAGTTGTAGCGCGGGAAGGCGGCGCGCAGCCCGTCGGAGGGCTTGGCGCTGCGCCCCGCGCCCAGCGCATCGGGGATGATGATGTAGTAGCGGCTGGCATCCAGCGGCTGGCCGGGGCCGAACAACTGCCCGGCGAAGGCGGGTGTCAGCATGCTGCGCGCCGAGCCCGCCGTGCCGTGCAGGATCAGCACCGGGATGCCGGAGGGCTCGCCCAATGTGGTGTAGGCCAGGCGCAGTTCCGGCATCGTCTCGCCGGTGTGGAAGCTGAAATCGCGTGCGACCCACACCCCTTCCCGGGGCGCAGGCTGCGCCGCCGCGCTGCCGGCCCAAGCGGCGAGCGCCGCCACGGCAAGCAGCGCGGCGCGGCGCGGCATGGTGATGCGGTTCATTGCGTTTCTCCCCGGGGCCTGTGCCCCGACGCCGAGCCTATCGGCTGGCGCGGCGGGCGTCACGCGGCGTCGCGGCTGCCTTTGCCCAGCCTGGCCATCGCCCATCGGATGGTCGAGTGGCACTGGACCGCGGCAGGGTGGCCAGTCTATGTTATAATATAACAGCACATGCCCCGACGAGGTCGCCCGATGCCTGAAGCCTTCGCCACCACCCTCACCCGCCGGGCCGTGCTGCGCAGCACGCTGCTGGGCGCAGCGGCGGGCCTGGTCCCGGCTGGGCTGCGGGCGCAGGGGGCGGATCGGCTCGCCATCGGGCTCACCTTCCTGACGCCTGGCCTCGATGCGGCCGAGGGCAGCGCAGGCTGGGCGTTGGCCTCGCATGGCGTGGCGGAGAACTTGTTCACGGTGGATCGCCACGGCGACGTGGTGCCCCAGTTGGCCAGCGCGGCGACGCGCCTCGATGCCAGGCGCTGGCAGGTGGCGCTGGCCGAGGGGCGGCGCTTCCAGGATGGCACGGCGGTGACGGCCGAGGCCGTGGCCGCCGGCCTCAACCGCCAGGGCGAACGCAACCCCGTGGCGCGCGCCAGCGCCGGGCGCCTCGTGTTCACCGCATCCGGCCCCACCCTGCTGCTGGTGCAGACCGAACGGCCAACGCCGGTGCTGCCGAGCATCCTGGCCGAATGGGCCTTCGCCGTGGCGCGCCCGGATGCCGCCGGCGCCGTCTTCACCGGCCCCTTCCGCCCCACCGGCTTCCAGCCCGGTGCGCGGCTGTTGCTGGAGCCTAACCGATACCACCCGACGCCGCCGCGCCTGCCCGCCACGCTGATCCGCTTCCAGGATGGCCAGGCGCTGGCGCTGGCCTTCCGCGCCGGCGAGCTGGACCTTGCCTTCAACCTGCCCGTGGAGAGCCTCGCGATGCTGCGCGGCGGCAGTGGCAGCGTGAAGAGCTTCCCGGTGGCCTATCAATACATGGCCATCCTGAACGCCCGCCGTCCTGCACTGGCCGATCTGCAGGTGCGCCGTGCCATAGCCCTGGCGGTGGAACGGGCCGACCTGGCGCGCGCCATCCGCGGCGGCACGCCAAGCGCCAGCCTCTGGGCCGCCACATTCCCCTTCGGCGGCCGCGGCGCGCCGGTGGCCGACCGCGCGGCCGCGGCCGCACTGCTCGAACAGGCTGGCTGGCGGCTGGGGCGCGACGGGGTTCGCACGCAGGAAGGCCGGCGGCTGGCCCTCACGCTTTGGGCCTATCCGCAGCGGCCGGACCTGGTCAGCCTGCAACCCGTGCTGCGCGCGCAGCTTGCCGCCATCGGCATCGCGGTGGAGACGCGCGTGACGGAACAGGCGCAGGCGCTGGCGCGGTCCGGCGAGTTCGACCTGCTGCTTTGGGCGCAGCACACCGCGCCGGCTGGCGACCCGGCTTTCTTCCCCGGCGGCTTCCTGGCGAGTGGCGGCGGCAGCAATTTCGGCGGCGCCGCGGACACGGCGCTCGATGCCCTCGTGGCCGCCTTCGCCGAGGCCGATACGGTGGCCGCGCGCCACGCCGTGGCGCGGCGGATCGACGCGCAGGTGGCCGAGACGGTGCCGGTGCTGCCGCTGCTGACACCGGAATGGCATGTCGGGCTCTCGCCGCGGCTGGCGGGCTACGAGCCCTGGGGGAGCGACTACTTCATCATGCGCGCCGATCTCGGCCTTTCGAGCTGAGATGCAGGGCCTGCTGCGCGGCGGAAGACGGCTCGGCGAGGGCTTCGCGGCGGCATTCCTGACGCTGCTCGGCGTGTTCCTGCTGGTGCGCCTCCTGCCCGGCGACCCCGCGGATATCCGCCTCGCCGCGTCTGGCGTGCTGGCAGACCCGGCGACGCTCGCGGCGCTGCGCGCCGACCTCGCGCTCGATTTGCCCTTGTGGTCGCAGTTCCTCGCCTGGCTCGGCGGGTTGGCCACGCTCGATGCCGGACGTTCGCTGGCCAATGACCGCGCGGTGCTGGGGGAGATCGGCGCGCGGCTGCCATGGTCGTTGGCCGTTGGGCTCGCGGGGCTGGGCCTCGGCGTCGCGGCGGGCGTGGCGCTGGGCTTCCGTGCTGCGCTGCGGCCTGTGGGCCCGAGTGCCGCGGCCTCGCGCGCCTTGAGCATCCTGGCGCAGGCGCTGCCGGCCTTCGCAGTGGCGCTGCTGGCCTTCTGGCTGCTGGCGGTGGAGTGGCGCCTGGTGCGCCCGGTGTCGGGCAGCGCGGCCGAGCGCGTGCTTGGCCCCATCCTGGTGGTGGCGCTGTTCGCCGCGGGCGCCTTCGCACGCATCACCTTCGCGACGCTGCAGGAGGTGCGGCGCGCACCCTGGTTCACCACCGCCCTGGCACGCGGCCGCCGCCCCGGCGCAGCGCTTGGCGCACATGGCGGGCCGGCGGTGGCGCTCGCCGTGCTGGCGGCGCTGGTGCCGGAGCTCGGCTGGGCCATCGGCGGCACGGCGGTGGCCGAGATCGTGTTCGGCCTGCCTGGGCTCTCCGCCTTCGTCACAGAGGCCGCGGCGGCGCGCGACCACAGCGTGCTGCAGCTTTACCTGGTCGCGGTGCTGGCCTGGATCGCCTGCGCCCATGCCGCGGTGGAGGTGGCGCGCCGATGGCTGGACCCGCGCCCGCGTCCGCCGGCGTGACACGCCTGCTCCGAATGGCGCTGCTGCTGGTGCCGGCACTGATCCTGTTCGCCGGCTTTGGCGCCAGCCACGCCATCGACCTCGATCGCGCGCTGCTGCCGCCCTCGAAAGCGCATTGGCTGGGCACGGATCACCTGGGGCGGGACCTCGCGGCGCGGCTTGCGGCCGGTGGGTGGCGCTCGTTGCTTGCGCTGCTGCTGGTGGCGGCCATCGCCGTGCCGCTCGGGCTCGGCGCGGGCCTGGCCGCGGCCGTGGCGGGGGCGCGGCTGCGCGGCGCGCTGCTGGGCTTGGCGCGTGCGGGGGTGGCGGTGCCAGTATTTGTGCTAGCCCTGGCCTTCACGGCGGTGGCTGGCCTCAGCCCGGTGACGGCGGGGCTGGCCATCGGGCTGGCGGCGGCGGCGCAATACGCGCTGGTCAGCGCCGGGCTGGCGCGCGCGGTGATGGGCGGCGGCCCGGTGCGCGCCGCCGCAGCGCTTGGCGTGTCGCGCCGGCAGATCGCCTGGCGGCACGTGTTGCCGGAGCTGTGGCCGGTGCTGCGCCGGCACCTCGCGGCCGATCTGGGCCGCGCGGTCCTGGCCTATGCGGGCCTCGCCTTCATCGGCCTGGGGGCAGAGACCGGACAGCCCGATTGGGGCGCCATGGTATGGGAGTATCGCGGCTTCCTGTTCGAAGCACCCTGGCTGCTGGCTGGCCCGGTCGCCGCCGTTGCGCTGCTGGCGCTGGCGCTGCACGCGGCGCTGGACCATGACGAATCCGTGGCGCAAAGGCCGCTGCCGGGCGCTGCGCCGCGGTAACCGGGCGAGAGCCTCAGCGCGGCGGCGGCGGGCCGAGGCGGCCGACGAAGCGCAGCCGCAGCGGCCGCCCCTCCCACCCCGGCGCCAGCACGGCAGAGAACAGCGCAGGCAGCCGGTGGTCATCCTCGACCCGCCGTATCCCGGCGACACAGGCGCGCTGCGCTTCCGGCACGTCCACACCCTCGAAATGCTGGCTCGCGCGGTAGAAGGCCGGCGCGATCACCTGCACGGGCTGGCCCCAACCAGCGGCCGGGCGCGGCACCAGGATGTCGCGCGTCTTGGGCTGCCAGGTCTCCGGGCGCAACGCATAGGACAGGCGCAGGCTCACCTGGGGCCCGTCGCAGCCTGGCCCGCCGATGGTCAGCACCAGCCGGTCCGCTGCCGCGGTGACGGTGTGGAAGTTGACATGCCCCGCCGCCGGCACCGCGGAATCGAACGGACCGTCCAGGATGGCGCGATAGGCTGGCGGCACGGCGACGCCGAGCAGCACGCGCCCCTCCGGCCGTGTCGCCGGCACCGCCGGCACCTCCTGCCCCGGGGCCGCCAGCACCGCGCCGATCCGCGCGCGCAGCATCGCCTCCTGCAGCGCCACGAGCCCGGCATGGGTGGCGAAGCCCAGGGCGCCGAAGGCTACGATCCAGGCCAGGAATCCCGCCACGCGCGGCCGCAGCGCGTGCCGCACCGGCCAGGCGGTGAGCAGCGCCATGATCGAGAGCCAGAACAGCGCTTCCATCTGGAACAGGTGGCGCAGCGCGAATTGCAGGCTGGGCAGGCCGAACAGCAGCAGAACCACCACGCCGAACCACAGCGCCTCCCGCCGCGATCGCGCATAGATTCGCAGCAGCAGCACCAGCAGCCCCGCCACACCCACCACCGGCGTCCAGCGCGATGCGATCAGCGTCATCGGCGCCGCCGTCGCCTGCGTCAGCGTGAAGCGGCCGGGATAGATGGAATCATAAAGCTGCACGCGCGGCGTCGTGGGGTTCAGCAGCGTCGGCAGCCCCGCCGTGAGCCAGGCAGCGGCCAGGGCGCGCGTGGCGACGTCGCCGACGAAGGTGGGCGCCCAGCTCAGCACCTGCGGCGTGGCCAGACGCTGCGCCTGGGAACGCGCCAGCGTATCACCCTCCCGCGCATCGTAGCCGGCGGGATCGGGCCGGCGCAGGTCGGCGCCGATCGAGGCATAGGTGAGTTCGTCCGAATAGCGCTCGCCCAGCTCATAGGGTGCCGGCGCCAGGCGCAGGCGATAGCGGAAGGGCTCGCTGGCGCCCTGCATCCAGATGGCGCCCAGGAAGCCCTGCACATTGGCACGCAGCGGCGCCATCAGCGTCAGCGTCACTGCGAGGAACAGCAGCAGCGCGATGGCGCGGCCCAGCAGCGGCACCGGGCCGCGCCATTGGCCAAGCGTGAGGATCAGGATGCCGATCGGCACCAGCGCCGTGACATCGCTGCGGAACCCGGCGCCGAGGCCGATGACACCGCCGAGTGCGGCAGCCAGCCCGGCCAGCCGCCAGCCGCCCTCGGCCCGCAGCGCCAGCACCAGCAGAACGATGGCCCACAGGAAGAAGGGCGCCTTGGCATAGTCGCGCAGGCTGGTCTCCAGCACGCTGTTCGCCAGCGGCGAGGCGGCCAGCAACAGGCCGATGGCGGCCGCCGCAAGCCGCGGCAGGAACAGCCGGCCGAGCACGAAGCCCGCGGTGGCGTATAGCGCCACGAGCGTCGCCGCGAGCGGCCACAGCGCGGCGGTCGTGACGCCGAGCAGGCGCCACAGCATCGAGGCCGCCCAGGCCATGTAGAAATGGACGCGCGTATTGTCCCCGATACCGCCTTCCAGCGCCACGCCATCGAGCAGCGCGCAATCGAAGGCGGGCGCGGCGTGGATGGTGAAGCTCCACAGCGCGGGCGGCATGGCCGCCGGCTCGAACCAGCCACGGCCGCAGGCCGCGACGATGCTGGAGGGCATCAGGGTCTGGTAGAAGAAGGCCCGCCCGGTTTCCAACACCATCGTGCCGCCGACCGCGAAGCCGCAGCAGGCGATGACGGCCAGGATCAGCCAATCGGCAGCGCGCCAAGGGGCGGGCATCACGGGGGAGCGTGCGACCGTCGGTGGGCTGGCGATCTGGCCGGACTGCAACGCTCGATCTCCCAGCGACTTTGCCTCGGCCCGGGCTTGGCCAGCGCGACCCTGCGGGGCGTTATGCGGGGCGCCATGGGGGCACGCAACATGGCCTCGGCCCGCTTCGCTTGGAGCAGCGGGAGCGATCGTGTATCCGGCGCCATGTTGCAAACGTGGGACTCGGCACCACCGCTGGAGGGCGCCGCCACTTGGCGGGCGGGGCTGTTTGCCATGCTCGCCTACGCGCTGTGCGTCGCGCTGCTCGACGGCAGCTTCGGCATCACCTTCGAATCCAACGACGACGTCGCGATGCTGATGATCGCCCATGGCTTCGGCATCGCCGCCGAGCCGAGCGCGGTGCTGCCCTTTTCCAACGTCGTGCAGGGCCATGTGGTGCAGGCGCTGGGGTGGCGTTTCGGCGCGGCCGGCTATGCGGTGTATCTCATGGGCGCGCTGGTGCTGGCGGGCGGCGCGGCGGTGGCGGCGCTGACGGCGCTGAATGCGCGCCCCTGGGCCAATGCGCTGCTGGTGGGTGCCATCCTGCTGCGCCCGATGCTGCAGCCGCAATTCACCATCATCGCCGGGCTGCTGGCGGCCGCCGCGGCGCTGGCACTGCTGGCGCATGCGCGCGCCGGTGGCCGTGCCTGGCTGCCGATGGCGGCGGTGCTGGCGGTGCTGGCCTTCCTCATGCGCTCCCAGGCGGTGATCCTGATCCTGCTGGTCGCCTCGCCCTTCCTGCTGCAGCGCCGGCTGTTGCGCGATGGCGCTGCCTGGGCCGCGGGCGCGGTGGCGCTGGGGGCGATCCTGGCGGCCGCGTGGTGGGACCACCGACACCTCGCCGCGCCGGAATGGCTGCCCTTCCTGACGCTCGACCGGCTGCGCGGCGTGTTCACGGATTTCGGCATGGCCAGCGCCGTGGCCGCGCGGCCCGAAGTGATGCGGGCCGTGGGCTGGAGCACCAATGACCTGACGATGCTGCGCAATTTCTGGCTGGTGGACCCGGTGATGGCGCACCCCGACCGGTTGCGCCAGGCGATCGCGGCAGTGGGTGCGGGCGCGACCTTCCGGCTGGATGCGGCACGGGCCATGGGCGCGCTGGCGCAGATCACCGCGCGTGACCTCTGGGCCGCCTGGCTGCTGTTCGGCGCCTGCATGCTGGCGCTTCGCGGGCCGGCGCTGTGGCGCGCCTTGGCGGGGTTGGCGCTGCTGCTGGGGGTGCTGCTGCTGTTGAGTGCCGCCGGCCGCTTCGGCATCGGCCGCGTCTACTATCCCGGTTTGGCGGCGCTGGCGCTGCTGGCCTTCGGCAGCGCGGGCCGCGCCGTGCCAGCGTGGCGGCGCCTGCTGCCGCCGGCCGGCGCGGTGGCGGCCGCGGCGCTGACGCTGGCGCTGCTGCTCCCGGCGGCGCAGGCGCGCGCCGCGCTGGCGGCCGACCTTCGCCAGCAGCTTGCCGCGCTGCCAACGGCCCGCCCGCTGGTGGTCTGGGGGGACATCCTGCCCTTCGAGGCGCTCTACCCGCCGCTTGCGCGGCGCTCCACCCTGCCCGACCTGGCGATCTTCGGCATCGGCGTGACCTCGCTGGCCCCTTACGGCGTGGCGCATTGGGGCGGCAGCATCGAGGGCTTCATCCGGCGTTTCGCCTCGCCCGATGGCATCGTGCTGTTCGCCTGGGGCGGCGGCGTCGATATGCTGCGTATCTATTGCCGCGAGCGTTTCGGCGGCACGCTGCATGAGGCGGCGGTGATGCAGGTGGGCTGGCGGCGGCATTCGCGCCTCAGTTGCCTGCCCGCCGACGCGGCTGGACCGCCGGCTGGACCGGCCCTGGGCCAGCCGCTATGACCCGCGCAAGACGGGGCCAAGATGACGGATAGGATCGGTTTCAACCTGCCCACATTGGTGGGTAAGGAATTCGCCTATATCGGCGAGGCGCTGGAACGGCTGCACCTGTCCGGCAATGGCCTGTTCACGCAGCGCTGCCAGCGCCTGCTGGAAGCCAGCGTGGGCGGCCGCGCGCTGCTGACCCATTCCTGCACCGCGGCGCTGGAGATGGCAGCGATCCTGGCCGAGATCGCGCCGGGCGACGAAGTGATCATGCCCTCCTTCACCTTCACCAGCACCGCCAATGCCTTCGTGCTGCGCGGCGCGGTGCCGGTGTTCATCGACATCCGCGCCGATACGCTGAACCTGGACGAGACGCTGATCGAAGCCGCCATCACGCCGCGCACCCGCGCCATCTGCGTGGTGCACTATGCCGGCGTGGGCGCCGAGATGGACACCATCATGGCGGTGGCCGCCCGGCACGGGCTGGCCGTGATCGAGGACGCGGCACAGGGCCTGCACGCCACCTATCGCGGCCGTCCGCTCGGCAGCTTCGGCGCCTTCTCGGCCTTCAGCTTCCACGAGACCAAGAACGTGATCGCCGGCGAGGCTGGCGCGCTGGTGGTGAACGATCCCGCGGCGATGGAGCGCGCCGAGATCATCTGGGAAAAAGGCACCAACCGCGCGCAGTTCCAGCGCGGCGAGGTGGCGAAATATAACTGGGTGGATCTCGGCTCCTCCTTCCTGCCGAGCGAGGTGACGGCCGCCTTCCTGTTCGCGCAGTTGGAGGAGGGCCGCGCCATCACGGACCGCCGGCTGGCGGCCTGGCACCGCTACCACGCGGCCTTCCGCGGGCTGGAGGAAGCCGGGCGCGTCAGGCGCCCCACCGTGCCGCAGGAATGCGGGCACAACGGCCACATCTACTTCCTGCTGGCGCCCGATGCGGCGCAGCGCGATGCCGCGCTGGCGGCACTGCGCGCACAGGACATCCAGGCCGTGATGCACTACGTCCCGCTGCACTCGGCGCCGGCCGGGCTGCGCTTCGGCCGCGTCGGCAGCGACATGGCGCGCACCGACGACCTTTCGGCGCGCCTGCTGCGCCTGCCCATGCATCCGCGCTTCGAACCCGCCCTGCAGGACCGTGCGATCGACGCCATCCGCGCCGTCTTCGGCGCCTGACGGGCCCGCGGGGCATGGCCAGGACGATCGTCGTCACGCAATCGAACTACCTGCCCTGGCGCGGCTATTTCGACATGTTCCGCTCGGCCGACGAGGTCATCCTGCTGGACAGCGTGCAGTACACGCGGCGTGACTGGCGCAACCGCAACCAGATCAAGACGGCATCCGGCCTCGCCTGGCTGACGGTGCCCGTCGAGGTCAGCGGCCGCTACCACCAGGCGGTGGACGAGACGCGCATCGCCGGCGCGGGCTGGGCCGACCAGCATCGCCGCGCCATCGACCTTGCCTATCGGAAGGCGCCACACTTCGCTGCCCAGGGGGCATGGCTTTCGGCGCTGCTGGGCGAGGCGGCGCGGCATGCGCGGCTGACCGACCTGAACGAGGAATTACTGCGCGCGCTGTGCGGTCGGCTTGGCATCACGGTGCCGATCGGCCGCTGCACGGAGGTGCTGGAACGCGCCGCGCTGGCGGCGATGGACCCCTCCGAGAGGCTGGCGGCGCTGGCCGAGGCGCGCGGCGCCACGCGCTACCTCACCGGCCCTGCCGCGCGCGCCTATCTCGACCCCGCGCCCTTCGTGGCGCGCGGCATCGAGGTGGCGTGGATGTCGTATGCCGGCTACCCGGATTATCCGCAGCTGTGGGGCGCCTTCGAGCCGCGCGTCTCGATCGTGGACCCGCTGCTGAACCTCGGCGAGGCGGCGCAGCACAGCATGGACAAGGTGGCGGCATGAAGCTGTCGGTCGTCACCACGCTCTATCGCTCCGCCGGCACCATCGAGGCGTTCCACCACCGCGCCGTGGCGGCGGCGGAGGCGCTGGCGGATGAGGTCGAGATCGTCATGGTGAATGACGGCTCGCCCGATGACAGCCTGGCGGTGGCGCTGGCCCTGATGCAGCGCGATCCGCGCGTTGTCGTGGTGGATCTGGCGCGCAATTTCGGCCACCACAAGGCGATGATGACCGGCCTGGCCCATGCGACGGGCGAGCTGGTGTTCCTGATCGACAGCGACCTGGAGGAGCCGCCCGAGCTGCTGGCGGAATTCCACGCGACGATGCTGCGCGAGGATTGCGACGTGGCCTACGGCGTGCAGCGCGCGCGCCGCGGCGGCATGGTGGAGCGCGTGACGGGCGAGCTGTTCTTCCGCCTCACCGAGATGCTGAGCGACCACACCATTCCGCGCAACGTGGTGACGGCGCGGCTGATGCGGCGCGACTATGTGCGCGCGCTGCTGCGCTATCGCGACCGTGAGTTCGTGATCGCGCATCTGTGGGCCATCACCGGATTCCGGCAGGTGGCGATGCCGATCGAGAAGCTCTCCCTCTCGCCCACCACCTACAGCCTGCGCCGCCGCATCGAGATGGCGGTGAAGCACGTGACCACCACCTCGACCAAGCTGCTCTACTTCTTCCTCTACAGCGGGCTGGTCATCTGCCTGCTCTCGGTGCTGGTCACGCTGTTCTACCTGGTGCGCTACTTCACCAGCGGCATCGGCGTGGATGGCTTCACCTCGCTGATCGTCTCGGTGTGGTTCTTCGGCGGCACCACGGTGCTGATCCTGGGCGTGCTCGGCATCTACATCGCCAACATCCTGTCCGAGACGCGGCGGCGGCCCTATGTGGTGGTGCGGCGGGTGCATCGCGCGGAGGCGCGTATGGGCGATCGCACGGAGGCGCGTGAGCAGGGCCGCGCGGAAGCCCGCCCCGATGGCTGAGCGCTGCCCGCTCTGCGGCACGCGTGGCGCGCTGCCGCTGGCCCGGCCGCGTAGTGGGGGCATGCTGAGCGACGGCGCGCCGCTCGGCGTGGCCCCCGAGCGCCTCGGCTGCCGCGCCTGCGGTGCGGCCTGGCTGACCCGGCGCCAGGCGGCGCGGCTGCCGCGTCGCACCTTCGGCGAGGCCTATGCGCTGGGCGCCGAGCCGCCAGGCGCCGCCGACATCGCGCGGGCGCAGGCCTATGCGGCGCGCATCGCGCGACTGTGGGGCGCGGCGTCCCCGGCCTCGGTTCTGGATGTCGGCTGCAACAACGGCGCGCTGCTGCTGGCCTTGCGCAAAGCCTGGCCGGCAACGCGCGGCCTGGGGGTGGAGCCGGCGGCACGGCCGGCCGCAGCGGCCCGCGCGGCAGGACTCGGCGTGCTGCCGGCGCTGCGCCCGGGGCTGCGGGCGACGCTGGTCGTGGCGGTGAACGTCGTGGAACACACGGCCGATCCGGTGGTGTTCCTGGCCGGGCTGCGCCGGGCCATGGCGCCCGGCGGCGCCTGCATCGTGATCTGCCCGGATGGCACTGAGCCCTGGCTGGAACTGCTGATGGCGGACCATCGCTGGTCCCTCACCCCCGCGGCGCTGCAGCGCGCGGCGGCTTCGGCAGGGCTACGCGTGGCGGCAGCCGAGCCGGCGCCAGGCGGCTTCCAGGCCGTGCTGCTGCGCGCCGCGCCGAGGCGGACTCGCCAGCCGGCGAAGGGCGCCACGCCGGCCACCGCGCGGCGCCGCTACATGGGGCATTGGCGGGCGTTGGACGCCACGCTGCTGGCCCGCGCCTCGACAGGCCGGCGGCTGATCTGCTTTGGTGCCGGCGAGGCGGCGCGGCTGCTGCGCGCCTATGCGCCGGGCATCTGGGCGCGCGTGGCCGCGGTGGCGGCGGATGATCAGGCCGGTGCGGCAGGGCTGCGCCGGCCCGTGCTCGACCCGAAGGAGCTTCGCATGGACCAGGATGACATCTTGCTGGCCGTGCGGCCCGCCGCGCAGGCCGGGCTGGCCGAGCGCTTCGCGGCGCGCGGCTTCACCGTGCTGCGGTGGGACGATGTGGTGCCGCGATGAAGGCCTATGGCATCACCGAGGCGGCCGCCGAGGCCGCCGACCCCGCCCTCGCCCTAGCGCTGGAGGAGCTGGCGCGCAACGGCTTCACCATCCTGGCCGATGCCCTGCCCGGCGCGACCGTCGCCACGATGCGCGACGCGCTGGACCGCGCGGTGGCGAACCAGGCCGCGCGCTTCGGCGGCACCGAGCGCCTGGCCGCGATCGGCGAAGCCGGGCAGGCCCGCGCGCTGCTGGAGGAGGAACCGGTGTTTCTCGATATCCTTCGCGTCGGCGCGCTGGATGCCATCGTCAGCGCGTTGCTCGGGCCGGCGGCGCTGGTCATGCAGCAGAACGGCATCGTCATGCCGCCAGAGGGCGCCGAGCACCACCAGCAAAGCTGGCACCGGGACCTGCCCTACCAGGCCTGGGTGGCATCGAAGCCGATCGCGCTGGGCGCGCTGACAGTGCTGGATGATTTCACCGCAGAGAGTGGCGCCACGCTGTTCCTGCCCGGCTCCCAGCGCCATGCGGATTTCCCGAGCGCCGGCTTCGCTTCGCGCTGGGCGGTGCCGGCCTTCGCGCCGGCCGGCGCCATCGTGGTGTTCGATGCGATGTGCTTCCACCGCGGCGGCGTCAATCGCGGCCGGGCGCCGCGGCGCGCGGTCAACACGCTGTACGGCGTGCCGCTGCTGGCTCAGCAGGTGCTGTTCACGCCGAAGCCGGGGCTGGAGCCCGCCCTGGCGCGCCGCCTCGGCCTCGACTACCAGGCCGCGCCCGATGTCGATGCGTGGCGGGAGAAGCGCGCCGCGCGCCTCGGCGTGCCGCGATGAGCGAGGCGATCCTCGCCGCCGTCGGCGCGCATTACGAGGCGACGCTGGCGCGCCATGGCGCCACCGCCAAGGGCGTGGACTGGAAGGATGATGACGGGCACCGCCTGCGCCACCGCCAGTTCCTGCGGCTGATCGAGCACGACCCCGAGGCCTCGATCCTCGACATGGGCTGCGGCTATGGCGATTTCCTGCCCTTCCTGCGCAGCCACGGCCATCGCGGCCGCTACATCGGCACCGACATCGCGCCCGCGATGGTTGAGGCGGCGCGCGCCCGCCACGGCGAAGGGCCGGACCGCGCCTTCGTCGTCGGCACCGTCGCGGCCGAGCCGGTGGACTACGCCATCGGCAGCGGCATCCTGAACGTGATCCGCGGCGCCGATGCGCAGGCCTGGGCGCGCTATGTCGAGGCCACGATCGACGCGCTGGCCGCGGCATCCACGCGCGGCTTCGGCTTCAACATGCTCAGCCTCAATTCAGACCCTGAGCGCCGGCGCGCCGACCTGCACTATGCCGATCCGGCGGCGATGCTGGCGCAGTGCCTGGCGCGCTTCGGGCGGCATGCCGCGGTGCTGCAGGATTACGGGCTGTGGGAGTTCACGCTGCTGATGCGTCACCCGCCGTCCCAGACGGCCAGCCCGAAGCCCGTCGCGCCGTAGCCGGCGCCGTTGTAGAGCAGCCAGCGCCGGCCCAGCTGTTCGAACGCCGCCGGATAGGTGATGGCGCCGCCCTCCCAACCATCGCGTGCGGCATCGAGGCCGGCCGCCGCGCGGCGCCAGATGCGGCCATCGGCACTGTCGGCGCGGCCGAGCGCATAGGGGCCGGCCTCGCTGCGGCGCGCGAACCACATGGTGAAGCCGCCGCCAGCGCGCGCCAGCACCGTGGGGCGCACCGTCGCGATCTCCTCGCCCTCCGGCGGCACGGCGATGCGCGCGGCACGACGCCAGGAAATGCCATCGGCGGAGCGGGCGGCGCGGATGGCGTGGCTCATGTCCGCCGTGGCCGCACCCCAGCTGCGATGCGTGCCGTACCACATCCGCCAGTCCCGCGGCGCCAGGCGGAGCACCCAGGGATAGGACAGGCTGTAGGGGTCGTGGATGTCGCGGTCCAGCAGCGGGCCGGCCGAGAAGCGTTCGAAGCGCGCGGCACGCGCATCGCCCAGCGCCAGCCCGATGGCGTTGCGCCACGGCACCGCGCCGCCGACATTCCAGCCCATGTAGTACAGGCGGTCGCCAGCCGGGTCCGCCACCAGGCTGCCGAGGCCGATGCCGGCATCGTCGAAGGCGCCAAGCCCACCCGGGCGCAGCACCGGCGCCGGGTCTGCCTCCTCCAGGCGCGGCGCCTCGCCCAGGCGCAGCACGACGCTGCCCACCGAGGACCGGTTCGCCGCATCGCGCCCGCTGTAGAACACCCGCAGCAGGTCGCCGCCCAACGGGAAGGGAACCGGAAGCGCCGCGTGGCTGGTCAGCGCCGCATCCGCACCCGCTGCAGGCGGCGCAAACACCAGCCCGAGGCGACGCCAGGCCAAGGCCGCTAGATCCGCCGCAGCCGGTGGCTCGGCACCTTGGATATCTCAGTGGCGGGCGGCGACAACACCGAGCCCGCCGGGATGTCCGACAGAACCAGCGCCCCGGCACCCAGCACGCAGCGCGCGCCGATGGTCACATGGTCGCGCAGCGTCACGTTCACGCCGACGAAACTCCCCTGCCCCACGCGCACGCCGCCGGAGACGACGACATGCGAGGCCATGAAGACGTCATCCTCGATCACCGAATGGTGGCCGATGTGGTTGCCGCTCCACAGCGTCACGTTGTGGCCGATCTCCGCGAAGGGCTGGATGGTGTTGTCCTCGAGGATGAAGCAGTTCTCCCCATGGACGAAGCCCGGGAAGGTGGTGGCGCGCGAGCTGACATAGGACACCAGCCGGTAGCCCTGCGCTCGCGCCGCCGCCACCTTCTCGGCGCGCAACGCGTTGAGCTTCGCGTAGCTCAGCGCCACGAAGAACCCGAAGCGCTCCGGCGGATAGTGCTGCGCCACCTCCTCGAAGGCCAGCAGCGGCCGGCCGAGGAAGCTGTCGGTCTGGCGGAAGGCGGCATCGACGGTGAAGGCCGCCACGCGCAGCGGCGAATCATGCGTGAAGTAGAAATCGGCGAGCTGCGCGATATCGCCGCCGCCGAACACCACGATCTCCTGCACCGATGCGGACCCCATGCTGACCGGCGCCGATGTTACCGCAGTATCGGGCCGCGCGGAATCGGGGTGATCCGCGGGCCGCGCCGTGCTGTAGGCTGCCGCGGCAGGCAGCATGGACGGGCAGGATGGATCGGTTTGTCTTCATCGGGGCGACCCTGGCGCTGACGCTCTATGCGCAGATCATCGTGAAGTCCCGCGCGCTGGTGCACGCGCCGGACGTGGCCGGCGGGCGCTTCGGCTACCTGATCGCGATGTACACGGATTGGCGCGTGCTGTCCGGCTTCGCCTGCGGCGTGCTGGCCAGCGTCACCTGGGCGCTGGCGCTGGAACGCACGCCGATCTCCTACGCCTATCCCTTCATGGCGCTGAGCTTCGTGCTGGTACCGATGGCCGCCGTGATGCTGTTCGGCGAGAGCCTGTCACCGTTGCAGATGCTGGGCATCGCCTTCGTCGTGGTGGGCGTTTCGCTGACGGCCTTCAGCAGTTGAACGCCGAAGCCGGCGGAAGGTGGCGCACCCGGAGGGATTCGAACCCCCGACCTACGGAGTAGAAATCCGATGCTCTATCCAGCTGAGCTACGGGTGCCTGCGCCGGCGCGGCCCGGCGCGATCAGTGCGACCAGTTGTCGGTGCGGCCGAAGCGGAAATTGTCGGCATAGGCCTTAGGCTTGACGTCGGCCTTCACGGGCGGCGGCGTCTCCACCTCGAAGGCATAGCCGCCGGCCTCGGCGTGGGCGATGGCGGCCTCCCGCGTCGGGAAGCGAAGCCGCACCTGCGCCTGCGTGTCGCCCGAGCCGGGCCAGCCGGTCAGCGGGTCGATCCGCTTGGCTTCCTGCGGCAGGAATTCCAGCACCCACTCGGCGGTGCCGGCGCGGCCCGACTGCATGGCCGATTTCGGCTGGCGGTAGATCCGGGCGGTCTGGCTTTCGCGCGGCATGGGGCGCTGGCGTCCTCGATCGGTTGCGGTGTGCTGCCGGAAACTACACCGCCCCCTGCCCCACGCGCCAGTCTGGCGCCTCAGCGCGGCTGGCGCAGGCGCGCGAGGCCGGCGGCCAGGGTGGCGAAGGCCAGCTTGCGGGTGGCCTTGTCCTCGGCCACCAGGCCCTTGCGGTTGAAGCCCCCCTGCACCCGTGTCTGCCGCCGGAGCGAGCGGAAATCATACAGCAGCCAGGCGGCCAGGCCGCGCACATAGGGCGCGGTGGCCAGCGCCGCGCACTGGCCCTCGTAGAAGGCGGCCTGGCGTTCCTCGCTGAACAGCGGCGCGGCGGCATCGCGATGGCCAGCCAGCGCATCGGCGCCGGTCTCGCTGATGATGACGGGCCGGTCCGGCCGCGAATTGGCCAGCAGCCGGCCGAGGCCCTGGAAGCCCTGCTCATACCAGCCGAAATACTCGTTGAGGCCGATCACATCGAGGTGCTCGGCCAGCCGGTCCTCGATGCGGAATTCGGCGCGGTTGATCAGGCAGGCGGCGGTGACGAGGCGCGAAGGGTCGGCCGCCCGTGCGGCGCGGGCGAGCTCCGCCATGAAGGCGAGGCGCGCATCCGTATCGGCATTCTCGTTGCCCACGCCCCAGAGGATGATGCTGGCGCGGTTGGTGTCGCGGGCGATCAGCTCCTGCAGCTGGTTTCGGGCATCGGCCAGCGTGGCGGGGTTCTCGAAATCGATCGCCCAATAGACCGGGATTTCGGCCCACAGCAGCAGCCCCGCCTCGTCGCAGGCGCGCGCCACGCGTTCGTCATGGGGGTAATGCGCCAGGCGCAGGAAATTGGCGCCGAGGTCGCGCGCATGGGCGATGCGGCGCGCGATGTCGGCCTCGTCCGTGCAGCGGCCGAGTGCGATGTCGTCCTCATGCACGCAGATGCCGCCGAGGAAGATGTCCTCGCCATTCAGCAGGATGCGCGTGCCCTCGGTGGCCAGGGTGCGGAAGCCGATGCGCTCCCGCAGGGTTTCTGCGCCGAAGCGCAGTTCGACGTCGTGAAGGACGGGCTCGGTGGGCGACCAGCGGTGCGGCGCGGCGGCGAGCACGGCTTCGCCGTAGCCATCGCGGACATCGACCGCGATGGTGCTGTCCAGCAGCGCAAAGGTGGCGGTTCCCGCAGCGCGGGCCGAAAGCCAGACGCGCAGCACGACATGACGGCCATCGGGCGCCAGATGCGCGCTGAAGCGGCGCACATGCAGCGCGGGCACGCGCATGAGCCCGACCGAGCGGTGAAGGCCGCCATAGTTGAACCAGTCGAAATGGAGCATCGGCACGCGGTCCGGCCGACGCAGATTTTCGACGAAGACCATCAGGCGGTTCGTGCCGGCGCGCAGCGCCGCCGTGGCATCCAGCGTGAAGGGCGTGGAGCCGCCGAGATGGCCGCCGAGGTGCTGGCCGTTGAGGAACACCTCCGCGCGCTGCGCCGCGGCACCGAATTGCAGCAGCATGGATTCATCGGCGCCGGGCGCCTCGGCCTCGAAGTCGCGCACGTACCAGACCGCAGCCTCGTAATGCAGCAACTCAGGCCGCAGCAGATTCCAGCAGCCCGGCACCGGTGCCGCTTCGCCGGCATCATGCTGCCAGTCGCGCGGCAGCACCCACTGCTCCGGTGGCATGTCATCGTTGGCATACCAGCGCTGGCGCAGCCCTTCCTCGAACGGGTCGAGCGTCAGGCGCCATATGCCATCGAGGGATTGCACGGCACGGCCATGCGCATTGATCAGCGTGGCCGCGGTTGCGCGGTGCTTCAGCAGCGCCGAATCATAGGCCTCGTCATGCAGATGAGCGAAGGGATCGGCCTCGGTCATTTGCCGGCCATCGCATTCACACCTTCGGCGGCCCCCACCTCCTGCGCCTCCGCCCTGCGGCGACCGGCTGCCGGCATCCTATACCCGATGCCCACCATGCCGCGGAAACGCCAGGGCCAGCGCCCGGGCCAGAATAAATCTGCGATCATCGCGATGGCGATCCAGCGGAACCAGGTGGCGAAGGTGTTGGAGGCGCCTTGCGGCTCCTCATAGCCGCGCACCCAGCCATCCTGCCGTCGCGTGCCCTCGCGCACGTCGCAGAAACCCCCATCGGCCTCCTGCCAGTCCAGCAGCTTCGGCAGCAGCGCCGCCAGCCAGGCGCGCGCCTCGGCCTCGCGGTGGCCGGTCAGCGCGAGGCCATGCACCAGCAGGTCCACCGCGTCCACATCGATGCAGGCGCTGTCGATCGTGGGCGGCAGCGTCAGCACATAATCCATGGCGCGGTCGAGATGCGGCAGCGTGCGACCGGTGGCGTACCACAGGTGGAAATTGTGCATCGAGCCGGCGAAGGCATGCAGCAGCGCGCGCGCATCATGCGCCTGGTTGAGGCCCCAGAAGCCGGTGGCCGGCTCCTGCAGCCGGTCATGCCAGTCGAACAGCAGCGCCATGGCGGCATCCACGGCATTCGGCGCATCCCCCCGCAGCGCCAGCAGGAAGCTGCCGAGGTTGACGATGTTGTTGCCCTCCTGCCAGGGGTCGCGCAGGTCGCGCAGTGCCAGCCAGGCCAGCAATTCCCGAGGCTCGATGAAGCGGCGCGCGAAATCGAGGCGCGGAGCGCGGCGTGGGTCCAGCACCTCGATGGCGCCGAGGCTATAGTTCGTGACGTGGAAATCGATGTAGCCCCAGGTCTCCGCGACATCGGGCTTCTTGAACACGTCGGCTTCCGCCATGCCGGGGATGCGGAAGCGACCATCAGGCAGCCGGTGCGATTCCAGCCAGCCGATCAGCGCCGCGCGGTCGATGCCATCCAGCCCGCCGAGCAGCGCGCGGCACATCACCGCATTGTAGGTGCCGGGCAGCAGCACGCCGGGCCAGCGTTGCGCGTCATGCCGGGCGCTGATGCGCGCCACGCCGCGCGGCAGGCCCGGCGCCTGCATGGCATCAAGCCAGCCAAGCGTACGGCGCCGCGCGGAATCGATCCGCGCCGCCAGATGCTGCATCATCCCTTCACCGCCCCCTGCGCCATGCCCTGCATCACCCGGCGCTGCGCGATCAGGAACAGGATCGCCGGCGGCAGCGTGGTGATGACGGCCAGCGCCATGATGCCCTGGAAGCTGGCGCCGAGTTCCGTGTTCAACGAGAGCAGCGCGACGGGCAACGTGTAGGTTTCCGGCCCGCGGGAAATCACCAGCACCGGGAACCACTGCGCCCAGGTCAGCAGGAAGGCGATGAGCGAAACCGTGGCCGTGACCGGCATGGCCATGGGCAGCACGATGCGGAACAGCACCTGCCATTCGCTGGCGCCATCGATCGTCGCGGCCTCGATCACTTCCTTGGGGATGGCGCGGAAGAACTGCTCGAACAGGAAGAACTGCAGCGGACCGAGCGAGAGGAACAGCACGATGCCGATGGCCGAGCCCAGCAGCCCCAGCGTGTGCATCACGATATACACCGGGATCACCAGCAGCATGTAGGGATACATCACCGTCAGCATGAAGCCGCTGCGCAGCAGCCCGAAGCCCGGCAGGTGCGGCCGGCGCACCAGCGCATAGGCGCCGAGTGCCGCAGCCACCGTGCCGATCACCGTTGCCGCCACCGTGAAGACCAGCGAGTTCACGAAGTAGCTGAGCAACGGCGCGCCGCCGATGCGGCCAATATCCGCCAGCACCGCCAGGTCGAACTGCTCGGGCCACAGCCGCAGCGGGTTCGACAGCACGTCGCGCGTGCGGCGGAACGCACCGGCCAGCATCCACAGATAGGGAAAGACGAAGGCGATGGCGACCGGGATGGCGATGCCATAGGCCAGCAGCACGGCAAGCCCGCGCTTCATGTCCGCCCCCGTTCCGCCGTGGCATAGGCCAGCAGCGACAGCGCGATGACGATGGCGAACAGCACGGTGGCCATTGCCGTCGCCTCGCCGTACCGCGCCTGGTCGAAGTACTGGTAGGCGAGGTAGGAGACGAAGGTGGTGCTCTCGGCCGGGCCGCCCTTCGTCATCACCACCACCACGGTGAACGTCTTGAGGAACTGGATGGTCGCATAGACCAGATTGATGACGATGGCCGGGCGCATCTGCGGCAGGATGACGTGCCAGAAGCGCGCCCAGGCGCCGGCCCCGTCGATCGCGGCGGCCTCCTCCAGCGCCGGGTCGCGGATCGCGAGGTTGGCCAGGAAGATGATCATGTAGAAGCCGGCATGGTGCCACAGCTCGGCCAGCAGGATCGCGAAGGTCGCGGTCTGCACGGTGGTGAGGCCGCCGAAGGCGGGCAGGCCCAGCAGATCCAGCGCCGCGTTCACCGCGCCGAAGGAATGGTCGAACAGCCAGCGCCACACCACGTAGCCCGCCACGTCGGGCGTCACCACCGGCAGGAACAGGATCAGCCGGAAGGTCATGTTGCCGTGGCGCAGCAGCTTACTGTCCAGCAGCAGCGCCGCGGCCAGCGCAAAGGCGAGGTTCGCCGCCACCGCCATCGCCGTATAGGCCAGCGTGCGCCACAGGCTGGCGAGGAACTGCTCGTCGCCCAGGATCGTCGCGTAATTGGCGAAGCCGACCCATGTCGGGTTCGGGCTCAGCGCCGTCGCACTCGCGGTGAAGGAGACCTGCACCGAGAGGATGATCGGCCACAGCCCGAACAGGATGGTCAGCGCCGCGAAGGGCAGGACGAGGAGGTAGAAAACCCCCTCGGCCCGCGCCCGCGCGATGGCGGTGCTCACCCGCGCGACAGCCGCTGCGCGGTATCGCGCATGTCGCGCGCGAGGTCGCGGATGAACACGTCCATGTCGCGCGGCGGGCTGCCGATGGCGGCCAGCAGGCGGCGGTGGAACTGCGCTTCGAGCTCGGGGTAGAAGGTGAAGGTCGCCTCCGGGAAGTCGTAGGCCACCAGCTTATGATTGGCGCGCGCGAACCACTGCTGGCGCTCGGACAGTGCCGACACGTCGAGGTCCTTGCGCACGGCCGCGCCCATGATCTCGAGGCTCGCCTGCTGCGGCGCCTTTTCCAGCATGAAGCGCGCGAATGCGATGGAGAGGTCGCGGTTCGGCGCATTCTCCGGGATGCCCACGCCGCGCATGCCGCCGATCACCACCGCCGGGTCGCGGTTGGGGAAGAATTTCGGCCAGGGGTGCGAGACGAAGTCGCCGTTCAGTGTGGTCGGCAGGTCCCAGCGCCGCACATTCCAGTCGCCCACGCGGAACATGCCGCCGCGCCCGCCCTCGATCACCTGGTACATCTCGGTGAAGCTGTGGTTGATGGTGTCGGGCGGCACGAAGCGATAGGTGCTGTAGGTGCGCAGGAACTCGGCCAGCACCAGCGCGTGCTCCGGCTGGTCGATGGTGATGTTGCCGGCGGGGTCGAGCAGCGTGTGGGAGAGGCCAGCGCCGAAGACGAACAGGTCCAGCATGTGGATCAGGTCGCGCGGGCGCGCGGCCTGCAGGGCGAAGCCGAAGGTATCGGCGCGGCCATTGCCGTCGGGGTCGTTCTCGCGGAATTTCTGGGCCACGCGCTTGGTGTCGTCCCAGGTGACGGGCACCTGCTCGCCCACCTTCTCCAGCCAGGATTTGCGGGTGCCGAGCGCCATCTGCACGCGCTGCATGGGGATGATGATCATGCGGTCGCGGAAGGTGCCCACGCGCAGATCCTCGGCCGAGAGGAAGCCGCGATCCTGCACGCCGTCCAGCACCGCGCGCATGTCCATCACGCGGTTGGTCTGCGACTGGATGCGGATGACGCGCTCGTAGTTGTTGAAGATCAGGTCGGGCGGGCTGTTGGTGTTGATCGCGCCGATCACGCGGCCGAACCACTGGTCGGTCGGGAAGGATTGGCTGCGCACCGTCACGCCGGGGCGCTGGCGCGCGAATTCGGCGCCCATGCGCTCGAACCAGGCGATGCCGTTGTCGCCGAGATCGTGCCAGATCGTCAGCGTCTGCGCCTGGGCGCGCGCTATGGCGGGCAGGCCGAGGCCGAGTGCCACGGCCGATGCGCCGAGCGCGCGGCGGCTGAGCGAGGCGGGGGTGTTGTGCGGGTTCATGGCGAAATTCTCCCTGGTGCCCTTCCGGCTTTGCGCGGATTGGGTAATCGTTTACCCTCCAAGCCTAGCGCGAGAGGGGCCGCCATGTCCACAACGAACCGCCACCTCCCCGCCCCGGCCACGCTGCGCCACGTGGCGGAGGCCGCGGGGGTCTCCATCGCCACCGCATCGCGCGTCCTGAACGGCATCGGCGGCAAGGCCGCGCCGGAGACGGTGGCGCGCGTGCAGCACGCCGCGGCGGCGCTGGCCTATCGGCCGCTGGCCGCGGCGCGGGACCTGCGCACGGGGCAAAGCGGGCTGGTGGCGGTTCTGGCGCCCAACCTCGCGAATCCAACCATGGCCGCCATCGCGGCCTCCATCGAGTCGGCGCTGCGCGAGGATGGCCTCGGCATCGTGCTGTGCGACACGCATGACGCGCCGGCGCCGCAGGACCTTGCCATCGCCGAGATGCGCGCGCTGCGCCCGCGCGCCCTGGTGCTGCTGGGCGCGGTGGCCAGTCCCGGCCTCGACGCGCTGCGCGCCTCGGGCGAGCGGCTGGCCTTCGTCGCCCGCCCCTGCCCCGGCGCGCCCGATGCGCCCTTCATCGGCATCGATGACCGCGCCGCCGGCGCCGCCGTGGCCGCGCGCCTGCTGCTGGAGGGCGCGCGACGCCTGGCGGTGATCCACGGCCCGCTGTTCTCCGCCGCCACTGCCGCGCGGCTGGCCGGTTTCCGCGCAGCAGCCGGCGCGGCGCTGCAACCGGGCGACGTCCTCACTGGCCCCGGCCTCGACCATCTGGCGATCGGCGCCGCCGCGGCGGAGCGACTGCTGCGGCGCGCCGCGCTGCCGGACGGGCTGATGTGCACCTCGGATCTCATCGCCTATGCCGCGCATGGCGTGCTGGCCGGGGCGGCGCGCGGCGCGCTGCCGCGCATCTGGGGCTTCGATGGCGGGCCGCTGAACGCCTGGCTGGCGCCCTGGCTGCACTCGGTGGCGCTGCCCTATGCGGCGTTCGGCGCGGCCGTGCGCGCCTGGCTGGCGGGCGAGGCCGAGGGCGCGGTGCTGCCGTTTCGCCTGCCGTGAGGGGCGGCATCGGGGCGGCGGGATTCGAACCCACGGCCTCCTGTACCCAAAACAGGCGCGCTACCAGGCTGCGCCACACCCCGTTGCGGCGCGAAACTACGGGCGCGGGCCGTTGCGGGCAAGCGTCAGGGCGTCCTGCCTCTCGGCAGGCCTCAAGGGTTCGTGCCGAACATCCGATGCAGCACCCTGTCGCCCACACGGATGTCGAGGCGCTCGGTGATGCCGCCCTGCAGTTCCAGCGTGGCGCGCACCGGGCCGCGGCTGTCGATCGGCGTCAGGCTCAGCGGCACGGTGCGTTCCGCGATGCGATGGATGCGCCCATCGGCCGCGATGAACAGCATGTCGAGCGGCGCCAGCGTGTTGCGCATCCACATGCTGCTTTCGCGCGGGCTGCCCCAGTCGAAGATCATGCCCTCATTGGCCGGCACCTCGGGGCGGAACATCAGCCCGATCATCTGGTGCTCCGGGCTGATCGCCATCTCCACCATGAAGTCGTGGCGCCGCCCGTCGCGACCGACGATCACCAGCCGCTCCATCGGCAGCTTGGGCTGCGGGCGGTCCACGCCCGGCTGGGCGCGGGCGGGCCAGGGCAGGCTCAGCAGGCCGAGTGCGGCCAGCAGCGGGCGACGGTGCATCATGGCGCGGAGACTGCCACGGCTCGGGCGGGCTCTGGAAGGTCGCGCAGCGTTGCGGCCGCCACATGGCGGATTTCGTCGCGCACCGGCCCCGGCCGCGGGGCATCGGCCAGGGTGGTGAACCAATGCTCCGGCGGGTTGCGGCCGGCGGCGCGCGACCAGGTGAGGCCGCGCAGCACGGCTTCTGCCGCCGGCGGCAGGCGTTGCGGTAGCGCGAAGCCGTTCAGCGTGGCCCACAGCCCTGCCCAGCACCGCGCCACGGACCAGGGATTGTAGCCCCCGCCGCCGAGGAGGATCAGCCGCGGCGCCAGCGGCAGCACCGCGCGCAGCACCGCCCGATGCGCGCGGTTCGACAGCGCGAGGCGCGAGAGCGGGTCCTCCGCCAGCGCGTCGGCGCCGGCCTGCAGCATGATGGCCTGCGGCCGCAGATGGCGCAGCAATGGCAGCACGGCGTGCCGCAGCAGCAACTCCATCTCGCTGTCGTTGAAGTCCGGCGGCACCGGCAGGTTCCGGGCATGGCCGCCGGCACGGTCCTCGAGCTGCCCGGTATGCGGCCAGCGCCCGGCCTCATGGATGCTCAGCGTGAAGACACGCGGATCATCGGCGAAGGCCGCCTGCACGCCATCGCCGTGATGCGCATCGATGTCGAGGTAGAGGATGTTGTCCAGCCCGAGATCCAGCCACTCCATCAGGCCCAGCACGGGGTCGTTCAGGTAGCAGAAGCCGCTGGCGCGGTCCGGCATGCCGTGATGCGTGCCGCCGCCCGGCACATGCACCACGCCCCCCTGGGCCGTCAGGCGCGCAGCCAGCATAACCCCGCCCGCACCGGTGGCGGGGCGGGAGAACACCTGGCGATACACCGGGTTGCCATCGGCGCCGATGCGGTGGCGCTCGCGATGCGCGGGGTCCACGCGCTGCGTCGCCTCGGCCTGCATCAGGGCGGCGATGTAGTCACGCGTGTGGAAGCGCGCGAGCTGCTCCGGCGTGGCGCGCGGGCTGTCCTGATACTGCCGCTCCCCCACCCAGCCCAGCGCGCGGATCAGGTCGAGCGTGGTCGAGACGCGCGGAATGGCCAGCGGGTGCTTCGGCCCATAGGTGGAGCCGCGATAGATTTCCGAGCCGATGAGAAGCGGGCGCATGGCAGCCATATGCCACCACGGCGCCGAAGCTCAACGGCGCAGGAAGGCCGCGAGCGGCCCGGTCAGCGAGACGTCGTCCGTGCCGATCGCCAGGATTTCCGACATGTGGCTATGCCCAGTGAGCGGGAGCACCACCGGCTGCCGCCCGGCCGCCCGCAGCGCGCGCACCATCGCCTCCGCCTGGTCGTTGAAGCGCGTCGGGTTCAACTCGGCGAAGGCGATCAGCAGCGGGGCCTCGGTCCGCACGAGGGTCGGCACGAGCGAGCGGCTGGTGCGCACCGCCTCATCGGGCCCGAAATACGCGAACTCGCCGGATGCATCGCCCGCGCCGGCGCCGAAGGCATAAAGCGCGGACACCAGCGCATAGCCGCGCGGCGGCGCGATGCCAGGCGGATGGAAGCGCGGCTCGGCGGCATAGAGCGCGGCGTGCACCGCACCGGCGGAATGCCCCATCAGGAACACCTGTGCGGCATCACCGCCATGTCCGCCGATCTCCCGCGCCACCCAGGAAAGGGCCGCGGCGATGTCCTCCTGCGCCGCCGGATAGGGATGCGCGGGCGCCAATCGGTAGGTGATGTTCACGCCGACATGGCCCTGGCGCACGGCCCACAGCGCGATGTGGTCGTAGAAGGCCGGGTATCCCGCAACCTGCTTGTTGCCGCCAGTGAACCCGCCGCCATGCACGAACACCAGCACGCGGCGTGGGGCCGCTTCACCCTCGGGTGCAAGGACGTCGAGGCGATGGCGCGGGTCCGGGCCATAGGCCACATCCCGCGTGACCCGAACCCCGGATGGCAGCGCCGCGGCATGCAGCGGCGCGTAGAGGGCAAAGGTCGGCGGCGGGGCCACGACCCGGCCGATCCGCGCCAGCGCCTGGGCCATCTCGGGCGAGGGCTGGGCGGTTGCCGGTGCGGCCGCGAGCAGCATGGCCAGCAGCGCCAGGGTGCGGATCATGGGCGGTTCCTCCGGGCCAGAGGCTACCGACGCGGCGGTATCCGCGTCCACGGCTCTTGTCCTGTCACGCCGTCCAGTGCATGGAACGGTCATACATCGGGGGGAGCCCATCGGGGGCTGAGAGGCGGGCGACCGCGACCCCACGAACCTGATCCGGGTCATGCCGGCGAAGGGAACGGTGTCTTGCTGGCCGCGTCTGCACCCGGATTCCGTATCGTTTTGCCGCAGGGCCTCGCGCTGGGCGGCGTGCCCGTTCTGGCGCCGCTCGACCTTCGCGTGGAGGGCGGGCGCTGCACGGCGCTGCTGGGGCCATCGGGCTCCGGCAAGTCCACGCTGCTGCGGCTGGTGGCGGGGCTGCTGCCGGCGGCCAGCGCCGTGACGGCGGATGATGGCGCGCCGCTGGCCGGGCGCATCGCCTACATGGCGCAGCAGGATCTGTTGGTGCCCTGGCGCGACGTGCTGGGCAATGTGGTGATGGGCGCGCATCTGCGCGGCGACCGGCCTGACCTCGCGCGCGCCCGCGCCCTGCTGCGCGATGTCGGGCTCAGCGAAGCGGACTCGGCAAAATCCCCCGCACAGCTTTCCGGCGGCATGCGCCAGCGCGTCGCCCTCGCCCGCACGCTGATGGAGGACCGCCCCATCGTGCTGATGGACGAGCCCTTCAGCGCCGTCGATGCGCCGACGCGCCACCGCTTGCAGGATCTCGCGGCGCGGCTGCTCGCCGGGCGCAGCGTGCTGCTGGTGACGCATGACCCGCTGGAGGCGCTGCGCCTCGCGCATCGCATGCTGCTGCTGGGCGGCACGCCGGCGCTGCCGAGCGAATTGCCGGTGCCGGAGGGCGGCACACCGCGCCCGGCCCGCGATGCCGCGCTGCTTGCGGCACAGGGAGCGTTGCTGGAACGGCTTGCGGGTGCCACGGCATGATGCGGGGCCTGATCGCCGCCGCCGGGTTGATCCTGCTGTGGCAGGGCTTTGTCTGGGCCACGGCGGTACCGCATTTCCTGCTGCCCTCGCCCTGGCGCGTGGCGCAGGCGCTGGTGGCGCGCGGCGACATCATCGCGGGCCATGCGCTGGTGACGGGCGCCGAAATGCTGGCGGGCCTGCTGCTGGGCGCGCTGCTCGGCAGCCTGATGGCGCTGACGCTGATGGCCTGGCGCGGCGGGCGGCGCTGGCTGCTACCGCTGCTGCTGATCAGCCAGGCCATTCCCGTCTTTGCCATCGCGCCGCTGCTGACGCTCTGGCTCGGCTTCGGGATGGGCAGCAAGGTGGCAATGGCGACGATGATCATCTTCTTCCCCGTCGCCACGGCTTTCTACGATGGGCTGCGCCGCACCGAGCCCGGGCTGCTGGACCTTGCGGCCACCATGGGCGCCACGCCCAGTGCCGCGCTGTGGCGCATACGCGTGCCCTCGGCGCTGCCGGCGCTGGCCTCCGGGCTGCGCGTGGCGGCAGCCGTGGCGCCGATCGGCGCGGTGGTGGGGGAATGGGTCGGCGCCAGTGCCGGCCTTGGCTACCTGATGCTGCACGCCAACGGCCGCAGCCAGACCGATGTGATGTTCGCAGCGCTTTTCGTGCTGGCGCTGATGGCGCTGGCGCTGTGGTTCGCGGTCGATCTTCTGCTGCGCCGGGCCATCCCGTGGCAGCCCGACAGCCTGTTCTCCAGGGAGATAACTCGATGATGCAACGCCGCCTGCTGCTGGGCGCCACGCTCGGCACCCTCGCCACACCTTCCATCCTGCGCGCGCAGGCGGCGCGCGAGCCCTTCACGCTGCTGCTCGACTGGTTCATCAACCCCGACCACGCGCCGATCATCGTGGCGCAGGAGCGTGGCGACTTCGCACGTGCCGGCCTCGAAGTGCGGATCGCAGCACCGGCCGACCCGAACGACCCGCCGCGGCTGATCGGCGCGCGCCGCGGTGATGTCGGCGTGTTCTACCAGAAGAACCTGCACCTGGCGGTGGACCAGGGCCTGCCGCTGGTGCGCGTCGGCACGCTGGTGGCCACGCCGCTGTCCACGCTCACCGTCCTGCGCGACGGCCCTATCCGCACCCTGGCCGATCTGCGCGGCAAGCGCGTGGGCTATTCCGTCGCCGGCTTCGAGGAGGCGGTAATGGGCGTGATGCTGGAGAGCGCCGGCCTCCGGCTGGCCGATGTGCGGCTGGTGAATGTGAACTTCGCGCTGTCCTCGGCGCTGATGTCCGGCCAGGTGGACGCCATCGTCGGCGGCTACCGCAATTTCGAGCTGCACCAGCTGGACATCGAGGGCCGGCCCGGCCGCGCCTTCTTCCCCGAGGAATACGGCCTGCCCGTCTATGACGAGCTGATCTACATCGCGCATCGCGACCGCGCGCGGGACGCGACGCTGCGGCGCTTCATCGATGCCACCGAAGCGGCCACGCATTTCCTGGTGAACAACCCCGACGAGGCCTGGCGCATGTTCATCGCCGGCCCGCGGCGGGAGCTGGACAACGAACTGAACCGCCGCGCCTGGGCCAGCACGCTGACGCGCTTTTCGCTGTCGCCCGCCGCGCTCGACCGCAATCGCTATGAGCGTATGGCGCGGTTCCTCGCCGAGCGACGGCTGATCGGTCGCGTGCCACCGCTCGACAGCTATGCGGTGGAGTTGCCGCCGCGATGATCACGCCGCGCTTCCTGGTCGATGCCGATGCCTGCCCGGTGCGCGACGAGATCTATCGCGTCGCCGGGCGGCTGGGGTTCGAGGTGGTTCTGGTCAGCAACGGATCGCGCCCGATCCGCCCGCCGGGGTTGGCCTTCGTGCGCATCGTCATCGTCACCGACGGCGCCGACAAGGCGGATGACTGGATCGCGGAGGAAGCCTCGCCCACCGATATCTGCACCACCGCCGATATCCCGCTCGCCGCGCGCTGCCTGGCGAGGGGCGCGCAGGCGCTGAACTTCAAGGGCCATCCCTGGACCGAGAACAACATCGGCAGCGCGCTCGCCGGCCGCGCCGTGTCGCAGCATCTGCGTGAGCTCGGCATGGGCGGCGGGCCGGCGCCGATGGCGGGCGCCGACAAGTCCCGCTTCCTCAACGCGCTGGATACGATGGCGCAGGTGGCGCTGCGGCGGGCACGCGGGGCGCCGTAGCTTCCGCCGGAGCGCCCCGTCATGCTGCGCGCCGATGCGCCGCGAAGGTCTTGCCGGGCGCGTGACGCAGCCCACGCTGCTGTTCCCTGGCCAACGCTGTACCGAGATCGATGCCGCTGCCGGTCTGCGCGAATTCGGCGTTGTCGCTTGATCTACGGCAAGGCCGCCTTGCCACATTGCGGCGATACATCCTGCATCGTGGCGGCATGACGCCGCGGTTCGCGCAGGAGGAATACGATGCATCGCCGTACGATCGTCGGCCTGGCCCTCGGCCTGCTCCCCGCCTCCGGCATGGCACAGGTGGCACCACCCCTGGCCACGGCCCCCAATGCGCCCTCGGGGCCACCCGTGGGCCGCACGCCGATGCACGGACGCGGCGCGCAGCAGCATCGCGCCCAGCAGCACCAGGAGGTGCTCGGCCAGAACTTCGAGGCACTGCCGCAACCGGCGAAGGACCGCGTGACGTCGGCGTTCCGCCAGGGCCAGCCTGATCTCCCCTTGGCCGATGTGCAGGCGCGCTGGGATGCGATGACGTCCACGCAGCGCGGCGAGGTGCTGACGATGCATGAGCGCCGTATGGGGCGGCACGGCCGGCCTGCCTCGGGCACCGGGCCCGGCCGCGGTCCTGGCCCGGCGGCGCCGCCTGGCTAAAGCGCCTTGTGGCTGCCGTCGCAAAGCGGCGCGGTGGCCGTGTGCTTGCAACCGCACAGCCAGGCCTGCCCATCCTGAGGCGCCGTCCATTGCAGCGGCGCCATGCCGCTGCCCTTGTGCGTGCCGTCGCAGAAGGGCTGCTTCTTCGAAAGCCCGCAGGCGCACCACCAATAGGTGCGTCCGGCCGTGACCTCCACGCCGTATGGCGCGGTCTGGGCGATGCTGGGGCTGGGAGTGGGCTCGGCCATCGGCGTCTCCTCGATCAATGATCCTGCGGCATGCCTTCCGGCACGATCGTCTTCACCAGCGACGAATCCAGCGCCTCATAGGCGTGGTAGCCGATGGTCTCGTAGAGCTGCGCGCGGGTCTGCATGCGGTCGAGATGCTTCATCGTGCCGCCATCGGTTCGGATCGCGGCATAGAGCTGCGCCATCGCCTGGTTGGCGACGCGCATGTGGCTGACCGGCCAGATCACCATGGCGTAGCCCAGCTCCTCGAATTCCTTCGCGGTGAGGAAGGGCGTGCGGCCGAACTCGGTCATGTTCGCCAGCAGCTTCACCCCCGGCATGCGCCTGGCGAAGTCGGTGAACATCTCGCGCGTGTGCAGCGCCTCGGGGAAGATCGCATCCGCCCCCGCCTCGAGGTATAGCTTCGCGCGCGCCACCGCCGCATCCATGCCCTCGCTGGCCACCGCATCGGTGCGCGCGATCACATACAGGTGCCGCCGCGCCTTGCGCGCCGCAGCCACCTTGGCCGCCATGTCACGCGCATCTGCCAGCTTCTTGTCGTTCAGGTGGCCGCATTTCTTCGGCAGCAGCTGGTCTTCCAGGTGCACGGCGCCGGCGCCGCTTTCCTCGAAGGCGCGCACCATGTGCATGACGTTCAGCGCCTCGCCATAGCCGGTATCGCCATCCACCAGCATGGGCAGCCCCGCCGCGCGCGCCACCTGGCGGATGTAGAAGCACACCTCGTCCACCGTGATCATGCCGAGGTCCGGCAGCCCCATCGTGGCGCTCATCGCGGCACCCGACATGTAGAGCGCGTCGAAGCCGGCCTGCTTCGCCAGCAGCGCCGCGATGCCGGTATGCGCGCCCGGCAGCTGCAGGATGCCCGGGCGCTCCAGCATGGCGCGGAAGCGCAGCCCAGCCGGTTCGGCGGGCAGGTCGTCGGCGATCACATAGGGCATGGAGCAAACCCTCCCATCAGCGGAAGAAGATGAAGGTGACAAGCACGAACAGCGGCAGCAGCACCACGCCGGCCCAGGCCATGTAGCCGAAGAAGCTCGGCATGCGCACGCCGTTCTCCTCGACGATGGCCTTCACCATGAAGTTGGGCGCGTTGCCGATGTAGCTGTTGGCGCCCATGAAGACGGCGCCGCAGGAAATGGCCGCGAGCGTGAGGGCGCCCTGCGTCATCAGAAAGGTTGGGTCGCCGCCTGCGAGTTCGAAGAACACGATGTAGGTTGGCGCGTTGTCGAGGAAGCTGGACAGCAGCCCCGTCATCCAGAAGTAGATCCAGGGGATCGGCGCACCCGCTTCGTCGGAGATCATCGCGACAAGCGGCGCCGCGGCACCCGCCGTACCGGCGCGCAGGATGGCCAGCACCGGCGCCATGGTGATGAAGATGGCGGCGAACAGCTTCGCCACCTCCAGGATCGCGCCCCAGGCGAAGCCATTGGCCTCCCGCAGCGCCTTCGACGTCAACAGCACCGAGACGCCGGCGATGGCGAAGAACAGGACGCAGCCGATCACGCGCTCGATCGCGATGGTCTGGCCTAGCACCTTCGTGTCGCCCAGCTTGACGTAGCCCATGGCGATGACGACGGCGACGATGGCCACCACCAGCCACACATTCACCCAACCTTCGATGGCAAGCGGCTGCTTCACCTCGGCCACGGGCGCCACGGGCTTCTCGCGGTTCCAAGCCAGCGTATCCAGCAGCCAGTACAGCGCCAGCAGAAGCACGGCGCAGACGAGGAATTCGCCGAACATGTGCGTGGTGGGCCAAAAGAAGGACACCCCGCGCAGGAAGCCCAGATACAGCGGCGGGTCGCCCACGGGGGTGAGGCTGCCGCCGATATTGGCCACCAGGAAGATGAAGAACACGAAGGTATGCGTCTTCTGCCGGCGGAAGGCGTTGGCGCGCAGCACCGGGCGGATCAGCAGCATGGCAGCGCCAGTGGTGCCCATCAGGCTGGCCAGCACCGTGCCCGTGGCCAGCAGCGCCGTGTTGGTGGCGGGCGTGCCCACCAGGTCGCCCTTCAGCAGCACGCCGCCACCGGCAGTGTAGAGCGCCAGCAGCAGCGCGATGAAGGGGATGTATTCCAGCACCACGATGTGCATCAGCTCGTAATAGGCGGCACCCGGGCCGAACACGACGGCGAAGGGCAGAAGCAGCAGCGCCGCCCACAGCGCCGCGATCTTGCCGTAGTGGTGGTGCCACAGACGCGCCGCGAACAGCGGCAGCAGCGCGATCGACAGCAGGATTCCAACGAAGGGGATCCCCCAGGCGAGCGAGAGCTCGGCGCCGCTGACGCCTCCTGCGGCCTGTGCGAGGCCGGGCGCCAGCACCCCCCCTGCCAATGCCGCGCCGAACCGGCCAGCCGCCCCCATCAGCTGCATTCCCACCCTCCCGAGACCACATCGCCTTACCCTGCCCGGCCCGCCGCGTCACGATGCCGCACCCCCGGGCCTTCCCGCCGGGCAAGTCCGGCTATAAGTGTCCCCGCCACACTCTGGAGAGCCCCCTCATGGAAATGATCGGCGAGCGCCGCATCAACGCGCCGCGCGACAGGGTCTGGGACGCGCTGAACGACCCGGCCGTGCTGCAGGCCGCGATTCCCGGCTGTGAATCCGTGGAGCGGGTGGGCGACGACCAGTTCACCGCCAAGCTGTCGATGAAGCTCGGCCCGATGTCGGCGCGCCTCGCCGGCAAGGTGACGCTGAGCAACATCGTGCCTCCCGAATCCTACACCATCAGCGGCGAGGGCCAGGGCGGCGCCATGGGTTTCGCCAAGGGCGCGGCCAATGTCACGCTGGCCTCCGACGGCCCGGACTGGACGGTTCTGCGCTACAGCGTCAACGCCCAGGTGGGCGGCAAGATGGCCCAGCTCGGCGCGCGGCTTATCGACAGCACCGCCAAATCCATGGCCGACCAGTTCTTCGATCGCTTCGCAGCCCAGCTGAACCCGGCCGTCGCCGCCCCCCTGCCGCAGGAGGCGCCGGCCCCGGTGGCCGCCAAGCCCGCCGGGCCCGACATCTGGCAGCAGGCCGGGCGCTGGGTGTTCGAGCCGATCCTGGGCTTCCCGCCGCAGGTGCTGTTCGGCCTCGGCGCCATGGCGGTGGTGATGCTGCTGCTGTTCGCCGCGGGCTGAGGCCGCATGGTCCCTGCCACCGTCGAGGCGACGCAGCGCCTTCTGGCCGAGGGCGGCTACGTCGCCGACCGGCGGCTGGCCACCACAATCCACCTGGCGCTGACGCTCGGCCGTCCGATCTTCCTGGAGGGCGAGCCCGGCACCGGCAAGACCGAGATCGCAAAGGTGCTGGCCGCGCAGCTGCCGCGGCGGCTGGTGCGGCTGCAATGCTATGACGGCATGGACCTGGCCTCGGCCGCCTATGAGTGGAACCACGCCAAGCAGCTGATGGCGATTCGCCTGGCCGAGGCCACCGGCGGGGCCGAGGACCGCGCGGCGCTGGAACGCGGCATCTATGACCGCCGCTTCCTGCAGCCCCGCCCCCTGCTGGAGGCGCTGGAAGGCGCGCCGGCGGTGCTGCTGATCGACGAGCTGGACCGCGCGGATGAGCCCTTCGAGGCCTTCCTGCTGGAAATCCTGGCCGATTTCCAGGTGACGATCCCGGAGCTCGGCACCGTGCGCGCCGAGACGCCGCCGGTGGTGATCATCACCTCCAACCGCACACGGGAGGTGCATGACGCGATCCGCCGACGCTGCCTGTATCACTGGGTGGATTACCCGGATGCGGCGCGCGAACGCGCCATCCTGAAGATCCGCGCGCCACAGGTGGCCGAGCGCCTCTCGGCGCAGGTGGTGGCCTTCGTGCAGGCGGTGCGCTCGGCCGATACCTTCAAGCCGCCCGGCGTGGCCGAGACCATCGACTGGGCCGCGGCCCTCTCCGCCCTCGACGCCACCGAGCTGGAGCCCGCGCTGGTGGATGCCACGCTGGGGGCGCTGCTGAAGTACCAGGACGACATCGCCAAGATCCAGGGCGCGGAAGCCGCGCGCCTGGTGGCCGAGGCGAAGCAGGCGTGAGCGACCCCGGGGCGCGCCGCGCGTGATCCCGCCCAAGGCCGCGCTGGCGCTGCCCACCGCGCCCTCCACCGGTGCGCTGGCGGGCAACCTGCTGGCCTTCGGGCGGCTGCTGCGGCGCGCCGGCGTGCCGGTGGGCCCGGCGGAAATGCTGCTCGGCGCGCGCGCGCTTGGCGCCATCGAGATCGGCAGCCGGGCCGAGGTGCATGCCGCGCTGCGCGCCACGCTGGTGCATCGGCACGAACATTTCTTCCTGTTCGACCACGCCTTCGCGATGTTCTGGCGCGATCCCGAGGCCGCCCGCCACGCCGCCGCCATGGCGCTGCTGGATGGCATGAAGGAACAGGCCAAGGCCCCCCCGGCGGCGCGCCGCATGGCCGAGGCGCTGCAGGGCGACCGCCCGAACCCGCCACGGCCGGCCGAGGAGAAGGCCGACGACCGCGTCGACATGACCTTCACGGTCAGCGAGCGCGAGCGCCTGCAGACCATGGATTTCGAGGCCATGTCGGCGGCCGAGATCGCCGCCGCCAAGCAGGAGATCCGCAAGATGGTGCTGCCGCTGGATGCGCGCCCGACGCGCCGCTTCCGCGCCGACCCCACCGGCCCGGTCACGGATCTGCGCGCCACGCTGCGCGGCAGCCTGCGCACCGGCGGCGAGATCATGGACATCGCGCGCCGCCGCCGCGTGGTGCGCCCGCCGCCGCTGGTGGCGCTGTGCGACATCTCGGGCAGCATGGCGCGCTACGCGCAGATCCTGGTGCATTTCCTGCACGCCGTGGCCAATGACCGGGAGCGTGTGCACACCTTCCTGTTCGGCACGCGGCTGACCAACGTAACGCGCCAGCTGCGCCACCGCGACGCCGAGGTGGCCTTCGAGATGGTGGCCCATGCCGTGCCGGACTGGTCGGGCGGCACGCGCATCGGCGAATCGCTGGAGCTGTTCAACCGCCTCTGGGCGCGGCGCGTGCTGGGCCAGGGGGCGGTGGTGCTGCTGATCACCGACGGGCTGGACCGCGAGGGTGCGAAGGGGCTGGCCGAGGCCACCGACCGCCTGCGCAAATCCTGCCGCCGCCTGATCTGGCTGAACCCGCTGTTGCGCTACGCCGGCTTCCAGCCCAAATCCCTCGGCATCCGGGCGATGCTGCCGCATGTGGACGAGTTCCGCCCGGTGCATAACCTGGCCAGCCTGCGTGACCTCGTGTCGGTGCTGTCCGACCCGCGCGGCGCGCGAAGGAGTTTTGCGCCATGAGCGCCGATGCCGAGGATATCCTGGCGGTGGCGGCCGGCTGGGCCGCTTCCGGCGAGACGGTGGCCCTGGCCACGGTGGTGGAGACCTGGGGCTCCTCGCCCCGCCCCGCGGGCTCGCGCCTCGCGGTGACGGCGAGCGGGCGGCTGGCGGGCAGCGTCTCGGGCGGTTGCATCGAGGGCGCGGTGGCCGATGCCGCGAAGCAGACCATGGCCAGCGGCGCGCCCCAGCTGCTGGATTTCGGTATCTCGGACGAGCGCGCCTGGGAGGTGGGCCTGGCCTGCGGCGGCAAGCTCAAGGTCTTCGTGGAAAAACTCGCGTGACACCGCAAACCCTCGCCCGGCTGATGGCGGCGCGGCGCGACAAGCGCCCGGTGGCGCTGCTCACGCGCCTTTCGGATGGCGCGCAGTTGCTGTTCCCCGACGATGCCCTGCCCGCGCCACTGGTCAGCGAAGCCGAGGCCGCGCTGGCCGCCGATGCCGCCCGCAACGCCGATCTGGCCGGCGAGGCCTGGTTCATCGCGCCGCAGAATCCGCTGCTTCGGCTGATCGTGGTGGGTGCGGTACACATTGCCCAGGCGCTGGTGCCCATGGCCACCACGCTCGGCTTCGCGGTGACGGTGGTGGACCCCCGCCGCGCCTTCGCCACCGAGGAACGGCTCGGCCAGCGCGTCGCCATCTCCACCGACTGGCCGGACGAGGCCATGGCCGCCCTGGCGCCGGATGCGCGCACCGCCGTGGTGACGCTGACGCATGACCCCAAGCTGGACGACCCGGCGCTGGAGGTAGCGCTGCGCAGCCCTGCCTTCTACGTGGGCAGCCTCGGCAGCCGCCGCACCCACGCCAAGCGCCTCGCAAGGCTGGCCGAGGCCGGGCTCGACGAAGCCGCGATGGCACGCATCCACGCCCCCGTCGGCCTCGATATCGGCGCGGTGAGCGCGCCCGAGATCGCCGTCTCGATCCTGGCGCAGATCGTCGCCGCGCGGCGCGGGCCGAAGCGGGCCGCGCCATGATCTTCGGCCCGACCCCGCTCGAGGAGGCGCGCGGCGCCGTCCTGGCCCACACAGTCCGCCTCCCCGGGCGCGTGCTGAAGAAGGGCACCGTGCTGGACGAGGCCGCCCTCGCGGCGCTGCGCGAGGCCGGGCGGCGCGATGTGATCGCCGCGCGGATGGAGGCCGGCGACGTGCCGGAGGACGAGGCCGCGGACCGCGTGGCCGACGCGCTGATGGCGCCGCTGCTCGCACGCTCCCGCGCCGCCACGGGGCGGGTGAACCTGTTCGCCGAAAGTGCCGGGCTGTTCACCGTGGACCCCGCGCTGATCGATCGCATCAACGCCGTGGATGAAAGCCTCACCATCGCCACCCTGCCGAACCACAGCGTGGTCGGCGCGAAGGAGATGCTGGCCACCATCAAGGTGATCCCCTTCGCCGTGCCCGGCCGCGTGCTGGCGGTGGTGGAGGCCCTGGCCCGCGGCCGCGCCGCGCTGGCCGTGCGTCCGTTCCGCCCGCTCAGCGTCGGCCTGGTGCTCACGGAACTGCCCGGCATCAAGGAAAGCGTGATGGAGGGCGCGGTGGAGGCCACCGAGGCGCGCATCCGCGACCTGATGGGCACGCTGCTGCCGGTGGAGCGCGTGCGGCACGAGGAAGCGCCCACCGCAGATGCGCTGCTGCGCCTGAAGCGCGCCGGGGCGCAGATGCTGCTGGTGGCCGGCGCCTCGGCCGTGGTGGACCGGCGCGATGTCGGCCCCGCGGCCATCGTGCGGGCGGGCGGCGTGATCGAGCATTTCGGCATGCCGGTGGACCCGGGCAACCTGCTGTGTCTGGGCCGCATCGGCGACGTGCCGGCCTTGGTGCTGCCCGGCTGCGCCCGCAGCCCGAAGCTGAACGGCTTCGACTGGGTGATCCAGCGCCTCTTCGCCGGCGAGGCGGTGACGCCGCGGAACATCATGGCGATGGGCGTGGGCGGGTTGCTGAAGGAGATCGAGGTCCGCCCCCTGCCCCGCGCCGAGGCGCCCCGCGTGGCCGCGCCCGGCATTGCACCGCGCCGCGCCCGCCGCGTGGCTGCACTGGTGCTGGCAGCCGGCCGTTCGCGCCGCATGGCGCCGCTCAACAAGCTGCTGGTGGCCGACCGCAACGGCGTGCCGATGATCCTGCGCGTGGTGGACAATGTGCTGGCCTCCCGCGTCGCGCCGGTGATCGTGGTGACGGGGCATGAGCGCGACCGTATCGAGGAGACGCTGGCCGGCCGGCGCGTGCTGTTCGCCCATGCCGAGGACTATGCCGAGGGTCTCTCCGCCTCGCTCAAGGCCGGGCTTGCCGCCGTGCCGGAGGAGGCCGAGGGCGTGCTGGTGTGCCTGGGCGACATGCCGCTGGTGACGGCGCCGATGCTCGACCGGCTGCTCGCCGCCTTCGACCCGGAGGAGGGCCGCGCCATCGTGCAGCCCACCTACCGCGGCAAGCAGGGCAACCCGATGCTCTGGGGCCGCGAATTCCTCGCCGACATGTTGACCGTCACCGGCGATGTCGGCGCCCGCCACCTCGCCGCGCGGCATGCCGACCGGCTGGTGGAGGTGGAGATGCCCGACGATGCCGTGCTGCGGGATTTCGACACCACGGAGGCCCTGAAGGGCCTGCCGGACTTCGCCGTCAAGCGCTGAAGGCGGCGCGGCGCGGCGTTCAGCCGCCCTCCGCCGGCGCGCCCGACAGGCGGCCGGCAAGGCTGCGATGGAAGGCGGGATCGAGCAGCGCCACCGGTTCCTCGGCGCCGGCCAGGATGCGGGTCAGCAGCCCGGGGCCGGTGGTGGGCCAGGGCTGAACCTCGCCACGGCCACGCGCGGCACGCAACAGCGGCGGCAGCATCTGCGCCAGCACGCGGGCCGCCACCGCGCTGCCGGGCGGCGCCGCCATCAGGCTGCTGCGCGCCCAATAGGGCAGGTCATCGACCATGGGCGCCACCAGCTGCGCCTCCGGCAGCCGCGCCAGCAGGGCGTCGAGCGGGCCGAGGCATTGCGCGCCGGTTTCCACCCACAGCCCGCCCTGCGTGGCCAGGAACACCGTGCGCAGCAGATCGGCCTGCATGACCGGCCCGGTGCAGGCGTCCAGCGCGATGCGCCCCTGCTCGCCCAGCTGCGCCGCCACGAACTCCCGCGCCGAGGCGGCATCGAAGCGTGCCAGGGGGAGGCCCGGATGCCGCGCCACCCAGCCCTGCATCGCCGCCGCCACATCCGGGGGCGGCGCGCCGTCCGGCCAGAATTGCAGCAGCGGCACGCGCAGCGGCGGCCCCGCGGCGCCGTGGTGCCAAACCGGGATCTGGCCCAGCAGGACCCGCGCCGTCAGCAGCTGGCGCGCCGTCTCGCCATGGCGCGGCCGCGCCGCCAGCGCCGGGGCGGCGAGCGCCGCCAACGCCGCCGCCTCTCCGCGCAGCAGCAGAAGCCGCGCGCGGGTGGCCTCGGCCGGCGGGTCCAGCGCGGCGCCCTCCAGGCTGGCCAGCACGGCGGTGGCGTCCTCCACCGCGCCGATCAGCAGCAGCACGCGCATCGCCTCGCGCCGCAGCGCCGGGTCACAGCCCTGCGGCGGGCGCAGCGCGCGGCGCAGCCCGTCATCCAGCACACCCTGGCGCTGACGCAGCCGCAGCCAGGCGGCCATCCAGCGCAGCGCCGGCGCAGGCGGGCAGCGCGCCAGCACACCCGCGGCAGCCTTCAGCCTGCCGGCACGCAGCAAGGCCTGCACCAGCGCGCTGGCCGCCGCTGGCGCGGGCGGGCCCGCCCGGCGCCAAGTGGACAGGCGTTCGGCCGCCTCGGCGCGGGCCGCGGCCATCGCCCGCTTCGCCTCGCGCGACGTCTCCCGCCAGGCGCCGGGCAGACGCCGGCCGTGCAGCGCCAGCTGGCGCAGCGCCAAATCCGGCCAGCCGGCGCGCAGCAGCGCGCGCGCCAGCAGGTGGCGCAGCTCCGGCTGGTTGAACTGCAGCGCGAGCGCCGCGCGGTAATGCTCGGCGGCCACCAGCTCCTCGCCGAAGCCGCTGCGGAGTTGGCCGAGCAGCCGATGCGCGTCCGCCGCCTCGTGCCGGGAGTGCCGCGGCAGGGCGGCGTATTCAAGATAGGCGATCGCGCCCAACGGGTCCGGCCGCCGCAGCAGGCAGCGCGCGGCCAACAGCGCGACATGCGCCGGCATGTCCTCCAGCGCCCATCGGCCCAGCCGCGCCAGCGCAGCATCCAGCTGCCCCTGCTGTGCCTCCGCTTCGGCCTGCGCCACCAGCCCAGCGTCCAGGGGCAGGTCGGCCACGCTCACCCGAGGGCCGCCTGCATCCACCGCGCCGCCGCCAGCACCGCAGCATCGGTGCCAATCGGCCCGACGAGTTGCAGGCCGAGCGGCAGGCCGGCCGGGCCGGTGCCGGCGGGCACGGTGACGTTCGGGCCCCACAGCGTGGTCCAGAGCAGGTTGAAGGTGGCGTCGCCCGTGTAGGCCAGGCCCTGCGGCGCCTCGCCCGGGGCGGCGGGTGTCAGCAATGCGTCGAAGCCGGCCATCGCCGGGGCGAAGGCCTCGATCGCGGCATGCTGGGCGAGGCGGGCATCGCGCAGCTGCGTCTGCGGAAAGCCACCGGCCCAGTCCAGCCGCTCCAACAGCACCGGCGAGATCTGCGCCCGGGCCGTGTCGTATTCCCAGGCGAGTGCCTGGCGGGTCTCCATGTTCATCAGCCAGGCATGCATCTCGGCGGCCTGCAGCAGCGCCGGTGGCAGGCTGAATTCCACCACCTCGGCGCCCGCCTTGCGGGCGGCATCGGCAGCCCGGTGCAGCAGCGCCACGGTCTCCGGCTTCGCATCGCCGGGCGCGTGGCCAAGCGTCAGGCCCAGCCGCGGCGGCCGCGCCGGCTTCGCCTCCGGCGCGCCGTAGTCGCGCCCGGTCATCGCGCCCATGGCCAGCGCGCAATCGGCCACGCTGCGCGCCATGATGCCAATCGTATCAAGGCTCTCGGAACACACTTTCATGCCGCCGCGATGCAGCGTGCCGTAGCTCGGCTTGAAGCCGACCACGCCGCAATAGGCGGCGGGGCGGATGATGCTGCCGGCGGTTTGGGTGCCGAAGGCCAGCGGCACCATGCCAGCGGCCACGGCCGCGGCTGAACCAGAAGATGAGCCACCCGGCGTATGGTCCGGATTGTGTGGATTAGTTGTGGGGCCCGGGCGACGCGTGGCGAATTCTGTGGTGACAGTCTTGCCCAGGATCACCCCGCCCGCCGCGCGCGCCGCCGCGACTGCCGCCGCGTCGCCGCGCGGCCGATGCCCGGCCCAGATCGGCGAGCCATAGGCGGTGGGCATGTCCGCGGTGTCGAGCACATCCTTCACGCCGAAGGGGATGCCGTGCAGGGGGCCCGGCCGCGCCGCGCGCGCGTTGCGCCGGGCCTGCGCGGGGTCGAGATGCACGAAGGCGCGCACCGCGGGCTCGCGCGCCGCCACGCGGGCCAGGCAGGCCTCGGCCAGCGCCACAGGCGAGAGGCTGCCGGCGGCGATGGCCGCGGCGGCCGCGGTGGCGGTAAGGTCGGCGGGATCGGGCATGGCAAGGCACCTCCTACAGCACCATCCGACAACGCTGGATCAGCGTGATCGGATTTCGTGCTGTTTCTTCAATGGTTTCTGGAGCACGAGATCCGTCCATCAGGACGGATCGTGCTCCAGGGGGCGCCATATCGGCACGGCGCGGCGTGCTTGCGAAGCCTCCGGCCAGTAGCACCGATGGCTCCGGCGCGGCAGGATGCGACGATGAGCGAGATCATGGTGGCGCAGGGCGCCGATGGGGCGTTGCGCTATGCCATCCCCTGCCCGCCCGAGGCGATGCCGCCAGTGGCGCCCGCGGCCCTGCTGGCGGCCTGGGATGCGGCGCGCACCCGCGCAGCCTCGGGCCATTGGGGCGTGCCGCGCCACCTGCTGTTCCGCGATGCCAAGGGCGCGGCCCTGCAGATCGCCATCGCCGACCGTGACGCCTGCTGCTGGGCCGAGGCGGTGGACCGCACGGCGGATCTCGCCACCCTGCCCGGCCTGGCGCTGTGCCTCAGGCTATTGGCGCTGGTCGAGGTTCTGGGCCGCAGCCGCAGCCTGGCCGGGCTGTTCGCCGTGACGGCCGATGGCGTGGAGTTGCACCCGGCCCTGCTGCGCGCCGCCGCGCGCCTGCCGCTGGATGCCGCGGCGCGCTTCGATGAGGGCGCGCTGCGCCGGGAATTGTCGCGCGCCCTGCCCGCGCGGGCTTCCGCATAGGCCCGGAATGGCGCATCACGACACTGACCCGAGAGCCCCCGCCATGCCCCGCCTGCCCATCCTGATCGCGCTGATCGCGCCGCTCGCCGCCGGCTGCACCGCCCCCTTCGGCGGCGTCGGCAACCCGGCCGCGCCGGGGGCTGCCCCGGTCGTGGTCGAGCGCGACCGCCTGGCCGAGGCCTGCCGCCAGCAGGCGACGCGCATGGTGGAATACCGCGACCGCGGCCAGCTGATGCGCACGGATGAAACCGAGTCGGGCCGCGGCACCGACACCATCGCCCCCTATGGCCGCGTGGCCTGGGACCGCTACACCCAGCAAGTGACGCGTGACCGCTTGGCCGCAGATTGCATGCGCAACGCCGCCCCGCCGGTGCCCATCACGTCCCCCGCCGCGGCGGCGGCGCGCTGAGCATGCGCTGAGCGGGGGCCGGCGGGCATGGCCTCCTTCGGTGCCCTCGGCCGGGCCCTGTCGCATCGCGACAGCCGCATCTTCTTCGGCGGCTCCGCCCTGGCCTGGACCGGGCTGTGGATGCAGCGCATCGCCGTCTCCTGGCTGGCGTGGGAACTGACGGGCAGCGCCTTCTGGGTGGGCATGGTGGCGTTCTGCGACCTGGCACCGGCGGTCATCATCAGCCCCCTCGCCGGCGCCGTGGCCGACCGGGTGGACCGCGTGCGCCTGGCGATGTGGACGCAGCTGGCCATCGCGCTGCAATCCGCCGCCGTGGCCGGCATCACCGCCAGCGGGGAGATGACCATCGGGATCCTGCTGGGGCTTGAGGTGCTGGGCGGCATCGCCGCCAGCTTCGCGCAGCCGGCGCGGCAGACGCTGATGCCCGGCATCGTGCCGCGGGCCGACCTGCCGGCGGCGGTGGCGGCCAATTCGCTGTGCTTCGCGGTGGCGCGCTTCACCGGCCCGGCGCTGGCGGGCCCGGTGATCGTGATGTGGGGCGTGGTGCCGGCGATCGGCGCCAATGCGGTGGGCTATGTCATTTCCGGCCTGTCGCTGCTGCTGCTGCGCGTGGCGGCGGCCGAGCGCCAGGGCCACCCGGCCTCGGCCAGCCTGTGGGGCGAGGTGGCGGCCGGCCTGGCCTATGCGCGCCGCCACCCGGGCCTGGGGCCGCTGCTGCTGTATGCGGCGCTGGCGGCGCTGCTGCTGCGCGGGGTGCAGGAAATCCTGCCGCCCTATGTGGAGTGGGTGTTCGGCCGTGGCGCCGAGAGCCTCGCCGCGCTCACTGCCTGCTTCGGCGTCGGGGCGCTGATCGCCGGGCTGTGGGTGGCGCAGCGCGGCACGCTGGAGGGCACCACGCGCATCGCCGTTCTTTCAGGGCTGGCGCAGGCGGTGGCGATCGTCGGCTTCGTTGCCACCGGCTGGTTCCCGCTGGGCATGCTGAGCGCGGCGCTGATCGGCGCCGCGGCTTCGGTGCATGGCGTGTCGGTGCAGACGCTGCTGCAAAGCGCGACCGACCCGGCCTTTCGCGGCCGCATGCTGAGCCTCTGGGGCCTCATCACCCGCGCCTGCCCCGCGGTGGGCGCGCTGGCGCTGGGTGCGGCGGGGCAGCGCTTCGGGCTGACGCTGCCGACGCTGCTGGCGGTGGCGCTGTTCCTCGGCGTCTTCATCTGGGGCATGACGCGCCTGCGGCGTATGGAAACCGAGCTCGAAGGCCAAACGGCCTCGACGGCCAATCGATAGGGAAGCGTGTTCGATGCTGGATTGCGCGATCGTGGGCATGGGCCGCTGGGGGCGCACCCTGGTGGAGAGCGTGCAGGGCAAGCAGGGATTCGGCCTGCGATTCGTCGCGGGCTCCACCGGCACGCCCGAGAAGGCGCGGGACTGGGCCGCCACGCAGGGCATTGCCATCCACCCCGGCTATGCCGCGGTGCTGGCCGACCCGGCAGTGCGCGCCGTGGTGCTGGCCACCCCGCATGGCCAGCACGCCGAGCAGGTGATCGCCGCGGCGGCGGCCGGCAAGCATGTGTTCGTTGAGAAGCCCTTCACCCTCACCAAGGCCTCGGCCGCCGCCGCGGTGGAGGCCTGCCGCCAGGCGGGCGTGGTGATGGCGCTCGGCCACAACCGCCGCTTCCTGCCCGCGGTGGCCGAGATGCGCGCGATGCTCGATGCCGGCGCGCTGGGCCGGCTGCTGCATGTCGAGGGGCATTTCAGCGGCCCGGGCGCCGCGGGCTATCAGCCTGGCATGTGGCGGGCCGACCGCGCCGAGAGCCCGCTGGGCGGCATGGGCGGCATGGGCATTCATATGGTGGACATGATCATCGCCCTGGCCGGGCGCTTCCGCAGCGTCGGCGTGGTCAGCAAGGCGCTGGTCTCCACCACCATCGACGACACCACGGCGATGCTGGCCGAGCTGGAATGCGGCGCCACGGTGGGCTTCGCCACGCTGGCGCTGGCACCGCGGCACTGGCGCGTGGCGCTGTTCGGCAGCGCCGGAATCCTGGAGCTTCATGGCCATGAGCGGCTGAGCTTCACGCCGCGCGAAGGCGAGCGTTGGACTAAGGAGTTTCCGAAGACCGACATCGAAGCTGCCGAACTTGCAGCATTCGCCACCGCTGTCGCCGGCGGTGCGCCCTATCCGCTGCCGGTCGAGGATGCGATCCATAGCGTGGCGGTGTTCGAGGCGATGATAGGCGCCGCCACCTCCGGCAGCGTGTATCGTGTGGCGTGACTCGCGACGGTTCGTGTAGGGAATACGCCATGGACATGCACCGACGCGGCCTGCTGGCAGGCTTTCCCGCCCTGGGCGCGCTGGCGCCGGCCGCCGCCATGGCGCTGCGCGTCGAGGCGCCAGGCGCGGAGGCGCTCGACGCCGCCGAAGAAGGCGCTGTCGCCTGCCCAGTGCCCGCCGCGCATGACGCGCTGCAGACCGCCTTGGAGACGTTGTTCGAAGGCCGCCCCCTGCCGCCGGTGCTCTCGCCCGGTCTGGCCACGCTGGCGCGCTGCCCCTTCTGCGGCTGCGGCGTCGCCAGGGGCACAAACCATGGCGAGGCCGACCTGCCGCGGGGGTGACGCGCGGGCCCCGCTTCCGGTCCGCCATGGCTTGATCTAGAAGCGCGCGTCCTCGCAACCGGGAGCCGCGCGATGTCCAAGATCACCCGCCAAGGCAGCAATCCGATTCTCTCGACTTCGGTCGAGTACCACAACTTCGTCTATCTGGCGGGGCTGACCGCCGATGACCTGTCGCAGGACATCACCGGCCAGACGCGCCAGGTGGTGGCGAAGATCACCGCCGCGCTGGAAGCCAACGGCACCGACAACACGCGGTTGCTGCAGGCGCAGATCTGGCTGAAGGACATCCGCGACCGCGACGCCATGAACAAGGTGTGGATCGAGTGGCTGGGCGATGCCGGGCGCCCCGTGCGCGCCTGCGTGGAAGCCAACATGGCCGATCCGCGCCACCTGGTGGAGATCATGGTCACCGCCTGCCGCTGAGGCCCCGACCGGCGCGGGAGGGCGGTGCCCTCCCCGCCGGCGGCACGTCATTCCGGCGGTGCATGACTGACATGCGGCTGCGCTGGAGGAGTCCCACAACGATCATCACGAGTGTGGCATTCCGGTCGCAACACTGTGTTGTTCTGTTTCACCGTGTTTCATTCTAGGAAGATTAGCGGCTTCCACCGGCCTATCCACAGCCGCCCTCGACGAATCACGCCGGATTTCGCCGTGTTACCCGATCCCGGGTTGCCCCAGCCCGCTGGCGCCGGTTACCGCCCAGGTCACAGGGCGGACAAGGCCCTCCAGGCAGGCTCAACAGGGGGTTCACTGATGCGGGCAAAAAGCACGCTTGCCGTGATGTTTGCGATGCTCGGCGCTGTTGCCGTGGCACCCCAGGCAGATGCAGCCGAGCGCAATGCCCGCTCCACCCAGAAGCAGTTCCGCCCGCCCGTCGCCGCCCCCGCCCAGCCCGCCACGCCGCCTGCCCGCGCGGTTGCCAACCGCAGCGCCGCCGCCAAGCCGGCGCAGCCCGCCACCCGCACCGCCGCCGTGGTACCGGCCCGGCCCGCCCCCCCCCGCAACCAGGGCCGTGCCGTGGCCGCGGCACCCCGCCCCGCCGAGCTGCCCCGCGTGGTCACCGGCCGCGCCGCGCCGCCGCCGCGCGCCACCGGCCAGGTCAGCGGGCCCACCATGGTGGCCATGCCGATGATCGCCCGCCCGGCCCTCGGCGCCGGCACCGGAACCCCGATCCTGCCCGTTGCGCAGAGCTTCGGCCTCTCCTGCGTTCCCTTCGCCCGCCTCGCCACCGGCATGGACATCAGCGGCAATGGCGGCCAGTGGTGGTACAATGCCGCCGGCCGCTTCGCCCGCGGGCAGCAGCCGGAGCGCGGTGCCATCCTCTCCTTCCCCGGCTCGGGCGGCATGCGCTCAGGCCATGTCGCGGTGGTCAGCCGCGTGGTGAATTCCCGCACCATCGAGGTGGATCACGCCAATTGGGGCGGGCCGGGGCTGCGTCGCGGCCAGGTGCTGCGTGGCGCCGTGGTGATCGACGTGTCCGACCGCAACGACTGGACGGCCGTGCGCCACCAGGTGGGCTTCGACCGCGACACCTTCGGCCGCACCTATCCAACGCATGGCTTCATCTACAACCGCCCCGCCGGCACCCGCACCCTGGTGGCCGAGGCCGGGCGCTTCGAGGAGGTGGCCGAGGCCACCTCACCCCACGCCTCGCAGCACATGCGGCTGACCTCGCAGATGATGGCGCGCTGACCGGCCCGGCCGGCCATGCATGAGCGCAGCCGGGACGGCACCGAGACACTCCTGCTGCGCGATGACGGCGGTGGCGTGCCGAACAACCCGCGCCTGCCGATCCTGCTGCACCATGCGGCGCTGCCCGCCGGCGATGTCGCGGCCGCCGAGGCGCTGTTCACCCGGCATGGCTGGCACCCCGCCTGGCGCGGCGGCATCCATGAGTTCCATCATTACCACCCGAACCAGCACGAGGCGCTGGCCATCGCGCAGGGCCATGTGCGCGTCAGGCTCGGCGGCGACGCCGGCGTGACGCTCGACCTCGTGGCCGGCGACGTGGTGGTGCTGCCGGCCGGCACCGGCCACCGCAACCTCGGCCAGTCCGAGGACCTGTTGGTCGTCGGCGCCTATCCGCCGGGCGCGCCGCCCGAGCAGTTCACCGGCCGGCCCGGGGAACGGGAACGCGCGCTGCACGCCATCCCCGCCACCCCGCACCCGCCCTGCGATCCGGTGACCGGCGCAGCCTACCCGACGGCCTGAACGCTCAGCGCCCGGCGGCGCGCAGCGCGGCGCCCAGCGCATCCGGCACGCCGGTATCGCCGCCCACCGTGATGAAATCCCACCCCGCGGCCAGGCGTTCGCGCACATCGGCGGCGTTGGTGGTCAGTCCGATCGGCTTGCGCAGCCGCTTCGCCGCCGCCAGCGCGCGCGCCATCGCGGCCTCCACCTCCGGCACGCGCTGGCGGCCGCGATAGCCGTAGTCCGAATGCAGATCCGCCGGCCCCACGAAGGCGCAGCCCACGCCGGGCACCGAGAGGATGTCCTCAATCCGATCGATGCTCTGCCGCGTCTCGATCTGCACCGACAGCACCAACTCGCCATGCGGTACCAGCGGCCAGAGGTCGGCGCGCCTTGCGTATTCGGTGGTGCTGGTGTTCCAGGCCGAGACGGCATTGCCCGGCGACCAGCCGCGCTGGCCGCGCGGCTCCGGTGCCGCATCGTCCACGAAGGGCGGGTAGCGCATGGCGATCACTGCCTGGCGCGCCTCCTCGGCGGAGTTCACATGCGGCACCATGATGCCGAAGGCGCCGACATCCAGGATCTGCTTCACCACCCACTGGTTCATGTGGATCTCGCGCCCGTTCGGCCCGATGCGCACGATGGGCGTCACCGGGAAGGTGCCGTTGGGGGCGCGCAGGTTCAGGATCATCTGCTGCAGCACAAGCGGATCGAAGGGCTGATGCTCCATGTCGATGATCGTGTAGTCCAGCGCCGCGCCGCGGATGGCCTGGGCCTGGGCGATGTCGCGCGCCGCCGAGAAGATGCCGAGTGCGGGGCGGCCGGCGGCGAAGGTGTCGATCAGGCGGGAGAAGCGCGGCGCCGGCGTGGCCGCTGCGGGTGCGGGGGCTGGAACTGGCGCCGTGGCCTGCGCCTGGGCCAGCCTTGGCAGCGTGGCGAGGCCTGCGGCGGCAAGCGTGGACGCCGCCAGCGCCCTGCGGGCGATGGTCTCGGTCATGGTGGTTTCCTCCTTGGTGGCCGCCGTATCGAGCCGGCCGGCGTGGCAGCATGCCCGCAACCGCCGGTGGTCGCGCAAGCGCAAACCGTGCGCCGCGCCCTCAGCGATCCGGGCGGAAGGCGTGCAGCATGAACCACTGCTCGGGATGCGCGCGCACCACGGGCTCGATCGCGGCGTCCAGCGCCGCGATGTCGTCCAGGATAGCGGCCCGGCCGCGGCCCGGCGGGCCGATCGGCACCTCCGGCAGGAAGGTCAGGCGGAAGCGCGGCCCCTCGCCCAGCCGCAGCGCATAGGCCGGGATCACCGCCGCCCCGGTGGCCGAGGCGAGGCGCACCGCGCGCATGATGTTGCCCTTCATCGCCAGGGGCCGGCCCAGCGCCGGGGCATGCACGCGGCCCTGCCAGTATTCGTCCACGTAGTAGAGGATGCCCCCATCCGGCGCGGCCAAGGCACGGTGCGCGTCGAACACCGCGCCGAGATGCGGCGCGAGGCGGCCATGCTGCACGCCATCGCGCCAGCTGCGCTGCCTCGCCGAATCCATCAGGCGCATCAGGAAGCGGTTCGGCAGGCGCTGATACACGCCCACCCCCGGCCAGCGCAGCGCCGACAGGCCGGCATGCACCACCTCCCAATTCCCCACATGCAGCCCCGCTACCAGCCGCGGCCGGCCGGCAGCGCGCGCGGCCTCGACATGCTCGAAGCCCTGCACCTCGATGCGGCCCTCGGGCCAGAGGCGATGCAGCACCGGCAATTCGGCGATGACGCGGCCGACATGGCGCCAGTGCGCGACGACCAGCGCGTTGATCTCGGCCGCACTCGCCTCCGGGCGCAGTTCGCGCAGCAGCGCGGCGGCGCGCGCCGAGGCCTCGGCGCGCTTCGTGGCCTGCAGCCCGCCCAGCCGGGCACCGATGTCCGAGACGCGATCGGTGGGCAGCAGGCGCATGGCGTGGAACGGCACCGCGTAGCGCAGGCCGCGCAGCGGGTCGCGCACCCACCAGCGATAGAGGGCGCGGCGGGATTCGGCATCGTCGAAGCGCCAGGGTGGCGCGCGGTACAGCTCATCCACCATCGGGCAGGCCGGCATCCGGTCGGAAGACGTGCAGCATGAACCATTGCTCGGGATGGGCGCGCACCACGCCCGCGATCGCGGCATCGAGCCGCGCCTGGTTGTCCAGCGCCGCATGTCGCCCGGCGGGGCCGAGCGGCACCTCCGGCAGGAACGTGAGGCGAAAGCGCGCCTCCCCACCGAGGCGCAATGCATAGGCCGGGATCAGCGCCGCACCCGTGGCGGCGGCGAGGCGCGCGGCCAGCGCCACATTGCCCTCCGGCCGCAGCGCACGGCCGAGTGCGGGGGCGTGGACGCGCCCGCGCCAATACTCGTCCACGTAGTACAGCATCACGCCGCCGGGCGTGGCGAGCACACGCTGCGCCTCGAACAGCGCGCGGCTGGTGGGGGCGATGCGCCGGACTGGCTCGCCCACCCGCCAGCTGCGCCGGCGCGCGGCGTCGGCGATGCGCATCTGGAAGCGGTTGGGCAGGCGCTGGTATACGCCGGTGACGGGGATGCGCAGCGCCGAGAGCCCGGCATGCACAACCTCCCAGGCGCCGACATGCAGCCCGGCCACAAGCACGGCGCGGCCCTGCTGGCGCGCCGCGTCCAGGTGCTCCAGCCCCGCAACCTCGATACGCCCCTCCGCCCAGAGGCGATGCAGCGCCGAGAACTCGGCATAGCAGCGCCCGATATGCGCCCAATGCGCAGCCAGCAGCGCCTCGATCTCGGCCGGCGCGGCGGCGGGGCGGAGCGCGCGCAACAGGGCGCGGGCGCGGGCGCTGGCCTCCGCCTTGCGCCGCCCGGCGCGCAAACCCAGCCGCGCGCCGATGGCCGAGGCCGTCTCGGTGGGCAGCAGGCGCAGCGCGTGGTGCATCACGCTGTCGCCCAGGCCCAGCGCCGGGTCGCGCACCCAATGGCGGATCAGCGCGGCGCGGCCCGCCCAGCGCCAGGGCGGCGCGGGGTAGAGGGCATCCGGCGCGCCGTCAGCCACGCGGCGTGATCCGCATCGGCAGGCTCTCGCCTGGGCGCAGGGTCAGCCGCGCCACCGGCATCACATCGGTGCCTGGCACCAATTCGAAGCGGAAGGCGCCGGCCAGCGTGGCGAGACAGATCACCGCCTCCGCCAGCCCCAGATTCTGGCCCGTGCAGACGCGCGGGCCGACGCTGAAGGGGATGTGGGCGTGGCGCGAGGGGCGCGGCGCGCCGGGCAGGAAGCGGTCCGGGATGAAGGCGTCCGGCTGGTCCCAAAGCTTCGGATTGCGATGCAGCAGCCAGGGCGCGACGATGACGATGTCGCCCTTGGCCACCCGCCGCCCGGCGATCTCATCCGGCCCCGCGGCCTCGCGCGAGAGGATCGGCACGGGGGGATAGAGGCGCAGCGTCTCCTCGATGACGGCACGGGCGAAGGGCAGCGCCGGCAGGTCGGCCAGGGTGGCCGGCCGACCACCCAGCACGGCATCGAGCTCGGCCAGCAGCCGCCTGCGGCTCTCGCCATCCTGGCTCAGCACGAACAGCGCCCAGGCCAGGGTGTTGGCGGTGGTCTCATGCCCCGCCATGAACAGCACGATGGCCTCGTTGCGGAAGGCCCGGCGGTCCATCGGCGCGTCGGTGCCGGGCACGGTGGCCTCGGCCATGGCGCGGATCAGCGAGGCTTCGTCGCGCCCGCCGCCGAGGATGTCGGCGATCAGCCCGTCCACCACGCGATGGATGCGCCGCGCCGCGGCGCGGGTGCGGAAGCCCACCGGGCGGGGCAGCCAATCCGGCAGGCCGACCAGGGACCACAAATCGGTCTGGCCGACATGGCGCTGGTAGTCGGCGAAGGCGGCGACGACGGTGCGCGCCGCCTCGCCGCCCAGCGCGCGGCCGAAGATGGTGCGGCAGATGATCTCGGCGGTGAGGTGCCCCATCGCCGCCAGCACGTCCACCGGCTGCCCCGCGGGCTGCCTGCGCCAATCGGCAGCCAGTTCGGATGCGGCCTCGGTGATGGCGGGTGCGAGTTCGGGCAGGCGCGTGGCGTGGGTGACGGGGGCCACCACGCGGCGCCGCTCGCGCCACAGCGCGCCATCCGAGACGAACAACCCATCGCCCAGCAGCGGCGCCAGGGCGTGGCGGTGCTGCGGGCTTTTCCGCTGAAAGTTCTCGTGCCGCTCGACGAAGACGTAGGCCACCGTCTCCGGCGTGTTGCAGACCACGACATGGCGCCGGAGGATGGCGCGGCGCGAGACATCGCGCGCGAAGGCGCCGGCGGGCCAGACGGCCAGGATGTTGCGGCGCCCTTCGCGCAGCAATTCGAAGGCCGTCGGCGAACGCTCCGGGCGCGGCGGGAAGGGTGGCGTGTAGGGGCCAGCGGACATGCCGCGCAGCCTACACGATTCTGTCCTTCAGGCCGCCTCGGCGGTCAGCACGATGCGGCCGGTGACCTTGCCGTCGCGCAGCCGCATCAGCGCCGCCGAGGCGTTGGGGAAGGGCTCGCGCGTGATCGGGATGGGGGGCAGCGTTCCGCCCTGCGCCAAAGCCACCAAAGCGCGCAGCTCCTTGGGGTTGCCCACATAGCTGCCCTGCACCGTCAGCGCGCGCATCGCCATCAGCGGCAGCGGCAGCGTGAGTTCGCCGCCGAACAGGCCCACCTGCACCAGCTTGCCGCCCTTGGTCAGCGCGTCGAAGGCGAAGCGCGCCGTGGCGGTGCCGTTCACCAGGTCGATGACCGCGCCCACGGCGCCGCCGCACAGCGCCACCAGCCGCTTCGTCACATCCTCGCCCGTGGCCAGCAGCGTGTCGGAGGCACCGGCCTGCCGCGCATGCGCCAGCTTCTCCTCCGTCACGTCCACCGAGACGATGCGCCGATGCCCCATCGCCTTCAGCAGCGCGATGGCCGACAGGCCCAGGCCCCCTGCCCCCACCAGCACCACGGGCTCGTCCGGCTCAAGCGGCATGATCTTGTTGATCGCGGAGAACACCGTGACGCCGGAGCACGCGTAGGTGGCGGCCAGGGCCGGGTCGAGGTTGCCGAAATCCAGCAGGTGGCGCGGCTCGGGCACCAGCACATGCGTGGCGTAGCCACCATTCTGGAAGATGCCGAGCGCCTTGCCCTGCAGGCACATGTTGTCCTCCTCGGCCCGGCAGCGCGCGCAATGCCCGCAGCCTACCCATGGGAAGACCAGCTTCGCCTGCCCCACCGCCAGGCCCTGGCCCTCGGCCTCCGGCCCCCAGCGCAGAACACGGCCGACGATCTCGTGCCCCATGGCCAGCGGCAGCACCACGCCACGCTCCGACAGCCGCATCTTGCCGCGCGTGCCGAGATCCCACTCGCCTTCCCAGACATGAATGTCGGAATGGCAGATGCCGGCATGGGTGACCTCCAGCAGCACCTGCCGGCCGGTGGGCTCGGGCGTCGGCAGCTCGATTTCCTGCAGCGGCTTACCCGCCTCCACCACGGCCCAGGCGCGCATGGCATGTCCCCCTCGCTTGCGTGGCGCGATGCAAGCCGCTCGGGCCGGGCGGGTCAATCTGATCTGGATCAAACACCCGCCGCCGCCGGATGTGCTACGCTGCCAGCCCCAAGGGAGAGAGACTACAATGAGCGACATTCTCGGCCGCGTCCTGGGCGGCCTGATGCAGGGCCAAGGTGCGCAGCAGCCCCAGGCGGGCGGGCTCGGCGGCCTGCTCGGCCAGTTGCTGGGCGGCGGCGATCAATCTGTATCCGGCCTGAACGGCATGGCCGAGCAGCTGCGCCAGGCGGGACTCGGCCGGCAGGTGGACAGCTGGATCGGCACCGGCGCGAACGAGCCAGTGGACCCCGACGCGCTGGCCGGCGCGCTGGGGCGCGACCATGTGAACAACCTGGCGCAGCAATCGGGCGTGAGCGGCAGCGGCCTCGCCGGCACGCTGGCCGCCCTGCTGCCGGTGCTGATCAACGCCATGACGCCCCAGGGCCGCGTGCCGCAGAGCGCGGCCGAGTTGCCGCAGGGCGGCGGGCTGGCCGCGCTGCTGGGCGGGGCCGGGCAGCAGGGCGGCGGCGGCGCCGGGCTCGGCGCTCTGATGGGCGCGCTGAGCGGCCAAGGGGGCGCGGCGGGTGGTGCGGCGGCCGGCCTGGGGGCACTGCTCGGCGGCGCGGCGGGCGGCGGGCCCGCGCGGCAGGGCGGCAGCGTGAGCCGGGACGGGCTTGCAGATGGCGCGGCCTATGGGAAGAACGCGCCCGGACGCTCGGGCGGCATGAAGGACTGACGCGCCGCGCCGCCCATCAGGCGAGCGCGCCGAGCCCCAGCGCCTCGAGGGCCTGTGCGATCACGGCCGGCTCGTCGGGCGGGTTGCCGCGGCGCAGCGCGAAGGCGCGCCAGGCCTTCACCCAGCGGCGGATATCGGCGTGGCAGGCGGCCTGCCAGGCCGCGTTGTCCCAATGCGGCGCGAGGTCCAGGCCGAAGGCGGCACCGAGCTGCGCCGCCAGCGCGGCCTCGTCCAGCACGGTGATGCCACGGCCGGTGTCGAGGCCGCGGCCATCGCGCCGGCGGCCGCGCAGGATGCCGCGCGTGGCGTCGATCCAATGCAGCGCGGCGACGCGCGGCGTCACCGCCCCCACCGCCATGCGTCCCTTCGGCCGCCGCGTCACCACCGCCACCTCGGCGCGCACGCCGCCCAGCAATTGCAGGCCGTGCAGCGCCGAGCCCTCGGAGAACAGCAGCCGCCCAGCGCTGGCGTAGAGGCGCATCTGCTCGGGCACGCTCAGCTCCTCCGGATAGGCCACGAGGCAGCCGGCCGCGCGCAACACCTCGTCCAGATAGGCCTCGCCGGCGATGCGCCCGATCAGCGTGTCCGGCCGGATGCGGCTGCGCGAGAGGAACACCGTGGCGTCCCGCAGCGCGGCATCCGCATTGGGCGGCGCGTGGCGCTGCAGCAGCGCCAGATACTCGCGCGCCGGCGGGCCGCCATGGATGCGCTCGGCCTGCGGAAACACGTGCAGCCGGCCGACACGCAGCGCCTCGGTGGCAATGACGATGCGCGAGGGCGCAACACCCAGCTGCGCCAGGATGCCGGGGAAGAAGCCCGGCACCTCGGCCTCCCCACCCGGCCAGTGGCTGAACAGCAAGGGTAAGTCCGGCCGCAGATGCGCCGAATGCGGGATGCGCGTGGCGAAATCGCCCACCGCATGGCCGAAATGCGTGCACAGCGGCCCGCACCAGACGGCCTCGGGCAGCGTGGCGGCGATGCTGGCGGGCGGCGTGGGCGCGGTGTCGAAGGGCTTCGGCTCACGCTCCCGGCAGTGCCGCGCCACAGTCTGCGCCTCGAAATCCGGCCAGAGCGGGCCGGCCTGGCAATCCACCACCGGGCGGTGGCCGATGATGCTTTGCGTCGGCGCGACCAGGATGTCGTCGAAATGCAGCGGCTCGGGCGCGGCCATTCAGGGGCGCGCGGCCGGGGCCTTGGCGGCGGCCAGGGTGCGGCGGATGTCGGCCTCCAGCTTCGCCAGCTCCTCCGTGGCGCGGGCGCGCTGGCCGCGCGCCTCGTCGGCGATGCGCAGGCTGTCCTCGATGGTGGCGACCAGCGCGGCATTGGCCTTCTGCACCGCGTCCATGTCGAAGATGCCGCGCTCGAGCTCCGTGCGGGCCTCGGCATTGCCGCGACGCAGCGTCTCGGCATTCGCGGTGAGCAGCTTGTTGGTCAGGTCGGTGGCTTCCTTCACCGCGCTGCCGGCCTCGCGCATGCGATGGATGGCCAGCGCCTGGGCCAGCTGCTGGCGCCACAGCGGCACGGTGTTGGCCAGCACGGAGTGGATCTTGCTGGCCAGCGCCTTGTCGTTCTCCTGGATCAGGCGGATCGAGGGCAGCGCCTGCATCGCCACCTGCCGCGTCAGGCGCAGATCATGGATCCGGCGGTCGAGCTCATCGCGCGCGCCGCGCAGGTCACGCAGCCGCTGCGGTGCGAGGTCGTCGGTCGGGTTGGCGGCCAGCGCGGCCTCCATGGCGGGAATCGCCTCGGCATCGGTGCGCGCCAGCACCGCCTCGCCAGCGGCCACGTGGTCGCCCAGCGCGTGGAACCATTCGAGCGTTGCCTGGTACAGCCGCTCCAGCCGCTCGACATCCTCCAGCAGGCGGGTGCGGTGCGTGTCCAGCCGGTCACCGATGGCGCCGATCTGGTCCTTCACCGTTTCGTATTTCTGGATGATGCCGGTCACCTCGGCACCCGCCTTGGTGAACAGCCGCGCGATCAGCCCGGGCCGTTCGTCCAGCTTCGTGACATCGAAGCCGCGCAGGCTGGAAAGCAGCGCCGAGAGGGTGCGCCCGGCCTCGCCGGTCTCCTGGTTGCGCGCGCCTTCCAGCATGGCGTCGGCCGCGGCCTGCGCCTGGTTCTGCGTCTGCTGCCCGAAGCGCAGGATGGAGCCCGGGTCCGACAGGTCGATCTGCCGGGCCAGTTCGGCCACGGCCGGCGAGGGCGGCGGCGCGGCGGCCGGGACGGGTTGGGTGGTGCTCATGCATAGCCCTCCTGGCGCAGCCTTTCGGCCAGCACCTTCACCTGGATGTCGAGTGCCGCGCTTTCCTCGGCGCGCAGCCGCGTGCGCAGCTCCTCCGCCGCGTCGGTCAGGTCTGTCAGCAGCGTGGGCAGGCTGGCCGGCGGGGTGGCGCCCGCGGCCAGCCGATCAGCGATGCGCTCCAGCCCATCGAGGTGCACGGCGAGGAAGCGGCGGGCCAGGGGCAGCCGGTCTGGCCGGGCGGAGAGGTCATCCAGCACGCTGCCCATGGCGGCGGCCACATTGGCCAGCCTCGGGTCGCGCGCGCCGTTGATGCGCGCAAGGCGGGCGCGGGCTTCCTCGACCGGGCCCGGCACGGGCGGCGGCGCCGGGGCGTCAACCTCCTCCACCGCGCCGTCATAAAGCAGCCGGGTGCCAAGCCAGGCGCCGGCCGCCAGCATCACCGCGATCAGCGGGCCGGTGCCCGCGCCGAGCCCGGCGACCAGGCCGGTGGCCACCGCCGTCAGCACCGCCGCACGCGCGGTATCGCCCCGGCGGCCGCGGCGCAGCAGGCGCACCGCCAGCAGCGGCAGCAGCAGGCCGAGGCCGACGGCCACCAACCCGCGCGGGTTGCCCTTCACGATCTCCACCACTGCATCGAAGGCCAGCGGCCAGGTGAACAGCGGCAGCAACAGGCCGCGCGTGCCGGCGCGGAAGCGGCTGAACTGCGTCTCCACCACCGCCTGCGCCTGGCGCCAGCTGTCAGGCCGGTCCATCAGCGGAAGAGCGCCAGGATGCTGGCCATCCAAAGGGTCAGCGTGAGCAGCCCCACGCCGGCCACGCGCCGGAAGGCGAGCGGCAGGGGGGCGAGGATGGTGCGGTCGGGCTTGCGCGACATGATGGGCGCAAGATCGTCCCGCGGCCGCCCCACATCAAGGCCGGGCCGCGGGTTGGGCTATCGCCGGTCCGCGCGGGGGTCCAGCGCGTCGCGCAGGCCATCGCCCAGCAGGTTGAAGGCCAGCACCACCAGGAAGATCGCCGCGCCAGGGGCGATGGCCAGCCAGGGGGCGTTCTCCAGGAAGCGCTGCGCGCTGTTCAGCATGCTGCCCCAGCTTGGCTGCGGCGGCTGCATGCCGAGGCCGAGGAAGCTCAGCGAGGCCTCGGCGATGATGGCCTCGGCGATCGCCAGCGTGGATTGCACCAGCAGCGGCGGCACGATGTTGGGCAGCACATGCACCAGAGCGGTGCGCCAGGGCGGGTTGCCGAGGCTGCGCGCCGCCTCCACCCAATCGGTCGATTTGGCGTCCAGCGCCATGCCGCGCGCCAGCCGCACGAAGACCGGGCTGGCGGTGATGGCGATGGCCAGCATCGCATTCTCCAGCGCCGGTCCTAGGAAGGCGGCCAGCGCGATGGCGAGGATGAGGAACGGCACCGACAGCATCGCATCGGCGACGCGCGCGATCAGCGTATCGATCCACCCACCGGCCAGCCCCGCGAGCAGGCCAATCGGCACGCCTATGAGGACCGCGCCCAGCACCGAGACGACGCCCGCCATCAGCGAGGCCCGCGCCCCCCAGATCAGCCGCGACAGCACATCGCGCCCGTTCTCGTCGGTGCCGAGCCAATGCAACTCGGAAGGCGGCTTGCGAATGCGCGACCAGCTGGTCTCGATCGGGTCGTAGGGCGCGATCCAGGGGGCGAGGATGGCGGCCAGCACGAACACCACCACCACCACCAGCCCGGCCACCGCCAGCTTGTGGCGCAGGAAGCGGCGCAGCGCGCGGCGCGCCGGGCTCTCGCCGCGCGCAATGGCGGCCGGCAGGGCGGTGGTGCTCATGCGTCGCGCAGCCGCGGGTTGATCAGCATGTAGAGGATGTCGGCGATCAGGCTGAGTGCGACGAAGATCAACGCCGTGGCCAGCACCACGCCCTGCACCACCGGATAGTCGCGGTTGAACACCGCGTCCACCACCAGCTTGCCGAAGCCCGGGATGGTGAAGATCTGCTCGGTCAGCACGGCGCCGGCCAGCAGGCGGCCGAATTCGATGGTGCCCAGCGTCACCACCGGGATCAGCGCGTTGCGCAGCGCGTGCTTCCAGATCACCACCTTCTCCGACAGCCCCTTGGCGCGCGCGGTGCGGACGTAGTCCTGGCTCATCGCCGTCAGCATCGCCGCACGGGTGTGGCGCATCAGCACCGAGGCCACGCCGGTGCCCAGCACGAAGGCCGGCATGATCGTGGTGGCGAGGCTCTGCACCGGGTCCTCCCACAGCGGCACATAGCCCGAGGGCGGCAGCCAGCCGAGATGCACCGAGAAGAAAAGAATCATCATGATGCCGAGCCAGAAATTCGGCGTGGAGATGCCGAACAGCGCGATGCCGTTCGCCGCCCAATCCAACGCCGTGTCGCGCCGTACGGCGGAGAGAATTCCGAGCGGCACACCGATGACGATGGCGATGACGAAGGACATCGCCGCCAGCTGCGCCGTCACCGGCAGCTTCTGCAGGATCAGCTCCGACACCGGCAGGCGGATGCGCCAGGAGAAGCCGAAATCCCCCTGCACCACGTTGCCGAGCCAGTGCAGATACTGCTCCCAAATCGGCCGGTCGAGGCGCAGCTCCTGGCGGATCTGCTGCAGCACCATCGGGTCGCCGCGTTCCTCACCGGCCAGGATCAGCGCCGGGTCGCCCGGCATCAGCTGCTGCAGGCCGAAGATCAGGAAGGACAGGATCAGCAGCGTCGGGATGATCTGCCCGACGCGCCGCAGCAGCCACGCGCCCATCGCCTGCCCCTCCCTGCCCTTTACCCTGCCCGCGTCAGTTCAGGCGCATGTCCTGGATGCGGATCATGCCATCGGCGATCGGGCGGTAGCCGGTCAGGCGCGTGCTGTGGATCATGATGTTCTTGCGGTGCCACAGGTAGACGCGGCTGCGATCCTGCTGCAGCGACAGCTGGGCGATCTGCGTCAGGATGGCGAGGCGCCGGGCCGGGTCGTTCTCCAGGCGCTGCGCGTCCAGCAGGCGATCGACCTCGGGGTTGGCGTAGCGGCCGTCATTCTGGCCGCCCGTGGAATGGGTGAAGCTGTAGATGTTGCCGTCCGGATCGGTGCGGCCGGACCAGCCCAGCACATACAGCTCAAACTCGCCGCGTTGCGCCGCTTGCAGGGAGGAGGCGAATTCCATCGCGCGCAAGCGGATGTCGAAGCCGGCCTCCCGCGCCATGGATTGCACCACCTCGCCCACCTGCCGCAAGTCGGCATTGTTCGGCACCGTCATCTCGACCACGAGCGGCGTGGTGACGCCGGCCTCGCGCAGCAATTGCCGCGCCCGCGCCACGTTGCGCGGCTCGGGGTCGAAGTTGCGGATGTGGAAGGGGTTGGCGGGCGGCACCGGCTGGCGCGTCGGCGTGTACATGCCCTCATACACCACCTGGTTGATCGCGGCGCGGTCCAGCGAAAGCTCGAAGGCCTCCCGCACGCGCGCATTCTGCCCCATCGGCGTCTGCGCGCGCGGGCCGTTGCCGATGTTGATGGTGATGCCCTGGTAGCCAAGCTCCTCCACCGCCACGGCGCGCAGGTTGCGGTTGCGCGCGATGGCGCGGATGTCGTCGGGCTCCATCCGCTCGGCGAATTCCACGGCGCCGGACTGCACGTTACCCAGCCGCGCATTGTTGTCGGGGATGGGCAGGTAGGTGATGCGGCCGATATGGATGCGCCCGGCGTCCCAGTATTCGGGGAAGCGCTCCAGCACGATTCGGTCCTGCGCGATGCGCTCGACGAAGCGGAACGGGCCGGCGCAGACCGGGCGGTTGCCGAAGTTGCGGCCCGCGGCCTCGGCGGCCTTGGGGCTGAGGATCATGCCGGCGCGGTCGGTAAGCTGCGAGAGGAAGGCGGCGTTCGGCGCGCTGAGGCGGATGCGCACGGTGCGCGGGTCCACCGCCTCTATCGCCTCGATGGTGTTGATCTCGCTGCGCCGGAAGCTGCCCTGCAGCGTCAGGTGGCGGTTCAGCGAATAGACCACGGCGGCGGCATCCATCGCCTCGCCGTCGTGGAACTTCACGCCCTCGCGCAGCGTGATCAGCAGCGTGCGCGGATCCTCCCACCGATACGCGGTGGCCAGCTGCGGCACGATCTCAAGCCGCTCGTTGATGTCGAACAGCTTGTCGCACAGTGCCGTGAAGACGATGCGGCCGACATAGGTGCGCGCCAGCGTGGGGTCCAGGATGTCGGGGTCCTCGCGCAGCGCCATGCGCAGGTGGCTGGTCTGCGCCGAGGCCGGCGGCGTGGCGGCCAGTGCCGCGAGCGCCACGAGGCCGACGGTGAAACTTCTCCGGATCATGCCGAGGCTCCTGTTCGCGTGTCGTGGAAAAAGCTTTGCAAGCGCTGCAGCCGGGCGCCGCCGGCGTGGCTCTCCGCGCTGGCCGGCGCGGCGGGAAGGCTGGCGTGCAGGTGGCAGGCGACGCGATGCGCGGCACCGTCGAAGTCCGGCGCCGCCTCGGCGCACAGCGCCACCGCATGCGGGCAGCGGGTGCGGAAGCGGCAGCCGGAGGGCGGGTTGATCGGGCTCGGCACATCGCCCTCGAGCGGAGGCGCGCCCGTGCGCCCCTGCCCGGGCACGGCGGCCAGCAGGGCGCGCGTGTAGGGGTGGCGCGGCGCGCGGAACACATCCGCCGTCGGCCCCTCCTCGACGATCCGGCCGAGATACATCACCGCCACGCGGTCCGCCACATGGCGCACCACGCCGAGGTCGTGGCTGATCAGCACGAAGGTGAGGCCGAGCTCGCGGATCAGGTCCTGCAGCAGGTTCACCACCTGCGCCTGCACCGACACGTCGAGCGCGCTGACCGGTTCGTCGCCCACGATCAGCCGCGGCTGGCTGGCCAGCGCGCGGGCGATGGCAATGCGCTGGCGCTGCCCGCCGCTGAATTCATGCGGCCAGCGGCGCGCGAATTCCGGCCGCAGGCCGACGCGCGCCAGCAGCTCTGCCACCCGCGCCGCCTCGCCCGCCCGCGGCACGATGCGGTGCAGGCGCAGCGGCTCGGCCACCGCCTGCTCCACCGTCATGCGCGGATCGAGGCTGCCGAAGGGGTCCTGGAAGATCAGCTGCATGTCGCGCCGCCGCGCGCGCAGCGCCGCGGCGGACAGGCCGCGCAGATCCTCGCCATCGAACAGGATGCTGCCGGCATCGGGTTCGATCAGCCGCAGCGCCAGGCGGCCGAGCGTGGACTTGCCGCAGCCGGATTCGCCCACGATGGCCAGCACGCTGCCGCGCGGCACGACCAGCGAAACGCCATCCACCGCCCGCACCGCGCCGCGCGCGCGGCCCAGCGCATCGCGCACCGGGAAGCCCTTGGCCACGTCGCGCAATTCCAGCAACGGGGGCGCGCCGGCGGTCATGCCGCCGCGTCCAGCAGCGCATCCAGCGGCGCGCGCCAGCAGGCCGCGTGATGGCCGGGCGACATCTCCCGCAGCGGCGGCTGCGTGGCGCAGCGCGGCTCGGCGAAGGGGCAGCGGGGTGCAAAGCGGCAACCGGGCGGGGCGTGCAGCAGATCCGGCACCGTGCCCTCGATGCTGGCCAGCCGCGCCGCGCCGCCTTCAAGGCGCGGCCGCGCGCCGAGCAGGCCGATGGTGTAGGGGTGCTGCGGCTCGGCGAACAGCCGCGCCGCGCTGGCGCGTTCCGCGACGCGCCCGGCATACATCACCACCACCTCGTCGGCATGGTCCGCCACCACGCCGAGGTCGTGCGTGATGAGCAGCACGGCCGTGCCGGTCTCGCGCTTCATCTCGTCGATCAGCGCCAGGATCTGCGCTTGCACCGTGACGTCCAGTGCCGTGGTGGGCTCATCGGCGATCAGCAGGCGCGGGCGACAGGCCAGTGCCATGGCAATCATCACGCGCTGGCGCATGCCGCCGGACAGCTGGTGCGGATATTGCCGCGCGCGGCGTGCGGCCTCGGGGATGCGCACGCGCTCCAGCATCGCCACGGCCTGCGCGAAGGCGGCTGCGGGTGCGAGGCCCTGGTGCAGGCGCAGCGCCTCGGCCACCTGTTCGCCGGCGGTGAATGCCGGGTTCAGGCTGGTCATCGGCTCCTGGAAGATCATCGCCATCTCGCCGCCGCGCTTGGCGCGTCGCGCTTCGGGCGACAGCGCCAGCAACTCGTCGCCGTCCAGGCGGATGCCGCCGCCGACAGCCCCACCCGGCGGCAGCAGGCCCATGATGGCCAGCGCGGTAACGGATTTGCCGCAGCCGCTTTCGCCCACCACCGCCAGGGTGCGCCCCGCCTCGACGCTGAAGCCGACGCCATCGACGGCGCGCAGCCGGCCGCGATCGGTGGGGAATTCCACGGTGACGCCGGCCAGCTCCAGCACCGGCGCGCTCACGGCGCTTCGGCCTCAGCGGCGGCGATTGCGGCCTGGATCACCGCGCGGTCGAAGACGCCAGGGTGGTCGCGGCCGGGCAGAAAGCGGCGAAAATGCCGCAAGTAGCCGCGCCACACGGCGTGCAGCCGGCGCAGTTCAGCCAGCGGATCCGGGTGGTCGTCCACGCGCAGGTCGAGATCGGGGTAGGGATCGGCGGAGGCGACGAGGATGGCGGCGGATTGCCGGCCGCGCTTGTCCCCGCCCGCGGCCTCGCCGGCTTCCATCGCCAGGATCAGCCGTTCGGCCAGCGGCAGGCCCGCGGCGGCGAGGAAGGCATCGCGCGTCGCCGACAGCACCTGCGGCCCGGCCAGCATGTTGCCCGCCACCGAGACGTCGGCGCCCGCGAGATCGCCGCACCAGCCGATGCAATCGGCGCCGGTATGCCGCGCGCTGCGTCCATCGGCGGCCATCACATGCGCCTGCCGTACGGCCGCACCCGCATCGGCCGCGATGAGGCCGGCCAGCGCCGCCTCCGGCGCGGTGCCAGCACGCAGCAATGCGAGGGCGTCGGTGGCAATGAAGGGGTTCACCAGCGCCTGCGTGCAGGTCACGCCGATGCGGCCCTCTATGCGCGGGCACAGCGCGCCGGCCGCCAGGAAGCGGCTGGCCACCGCCGCGCCCAGTTCCCCCGTCTCGGCATCCCGCGCCAGGATCGACCACGTCATGCGGTGCTTCGTGACAGGTTTGCGCCGCCGCGCAAGCCGCGCAGCGGCAACCGATTGCGCGCGTCGTGCAGCCGCTGCCCGCTCAGCGGACGCACCCTGCCCGCCGCTTGGGCAGCCGCTACAGCTTCACCTTCAAGAGGTTGCCGATCTCGCCCACCACACCGCGGCGGAAGGCCAGCACGCAGGCGATGAAGATGAAGCCCTGGATCACCAGCACCCAGGCGCCGAACTCGGCCAGGTAGTTCTGCATGGTGATGATCACGGCGGCGCCGATGACGGGGCCGAAGATGGTGCCGAGGCCGCCCACCAGGCTCATCAGCACCACCTCGCCCGACATCGCCCAATGCGCGTCGGTCAGGGTTGCAATGTTGAACACCAGCGCCTTGGTGCCGCCCGCGATGCCGGCGAGGCCGGCCGAGAGGACGAAGGCAAGCAGCTTGTAGCTGTCCACCCGATAGCCCAGCGAGATGGCGCGCGGCTCGTTCTCGCGGATGGCCTTCAGCACCTGGCCGAAGGGCGAATGCACGATGCGGTGGATCAGCAGGAAGCCGCCAAGGAAGATGGCCGCCACCAGCCAATACATGGTCAGGTCCGCCGTCAGATCGAAGATGCCGAACAGCGTGCCGCGCGGTATGGCCTGGATGCCGTCCTCGCCGCCTGTGAAGGGGGCCTGGAGGCAGAAGAAATACACCATCTGCGCCAGCGCCAGCGTGATCATGGCGAAGTAGATGCCGGAACGGCGGATGGCCAGCCAGCCGAAGGGCAGGCCGAGCGCCGCGCCGACGGCCCCGCCCAGCAGGATGGCGAATTCGGGCGGCAGGCCCCAGGCCTTGGCCGTGTAGCCGGTGATGTAGGCGCCCATGCCGAAATAGGCGGCGTGGCCGAAGCTCAGCAGCCCGACATAGCCGATCAGCAGGTTGAAGGCGCAGGCGAACAGCGCGAAGCACAACACCTTCATCAGGAAGACGGGATAAAGGATGAAGGGACTGACGGCGATGAACGCCACCATGGCGGCGAAGGCCAGCACCTGCGGCCGGGTGAAGCCGAAGAGACCCGGCGCCTCGACGGCCGGCGCGTTGGTGACGGCGAAAGTGCCCTCGGCCATGGCTCAGGCCCTCCCGAACAGGCCGGCGGGCCGCGTCAGCAGCACCACCGCCATGATGACGAAAACCACCGTCTGCGAGGCTTCCGGATAGACCACCTCGGTGATGCCCTGCACCAGGCCCAGCAGGAAGCCGGTCACGATCGATCCCATGATCGAGCCCATGCCGCCGATGACCACCACAGCGAAGACGGTGATGATGAAGTTAGCCCCCATGGCGGGGCTCACCGAATAGACCGGCGCGGCCAGCACGCCCGCGAAGGCCGCCAGCGCCACGCCCGCGCCGTAGGTCAGCGTCATCATGCGCGGCACGTTGATGCCGAAGGCCTGCACCAGCTGCGGCCGTTCGGTGGCGGCGCGCAGATAGCTGCCGACCTTCGTCTTCTCGATCACCAGCCAAGTGGCGAGGCACACCAGCGAGGCCGCCACCAGCACCCAGACGCGATAGCCCGGCAGGAAGAAATCGCCGAGCTCGAGGTCCAGCGCCGCGAATTCGCGCGGCGGCGCGTAGCGTTGGCCAGAGGAGCCGAAACTGTTGCGCAGCAGCCCCTCTATCACCAGCGCGCAGCCGAAGGTCAGCAGCAGGCCATACAGGTGATCCAACTTGTACAGCCGCGCGATCATGGTGCGTTCCATCGCCACGCCCAACGCGCCCACGACAAGCGGTGCCAGCAGCAGCGCCGGCCAATAGCCAATGCCGAGATAGGCCAGCATCATCCAGGCGACGAAGGCGCCGAGCGTGAACTGCGCGCCATGCGCGAAGTTGATCACGTTCAGCATGCCGAAGATGACCGCGAGGCCGAGCGAGAGCAGCGCGTAGAAGGCACCGTTGATGACGCCGAGGATCACCTGCGGCATCACCATCTGCAGTTCGAAGAGAAGGTCTTCCACGTCGCTCGCGCCTCGGTGTGGGGGCCGGGGAGCGAGATCCTCCCCGGCCGGTCAGCAGGTTACGAACGCGGCAGCGTGCAGCCGCCATCCGCGATCGGGCGGAAGGCGTTGTTCGCATCCGTGGTGCCGAGCAGCTTGTAGTAGTCCCAAGCGCCGCGGCTTTCGGAGGGCTGCTTCACCTCGAACAGGTAGCAGGGGTGCAGCTTGCGGCCATCGGCGCGGATCGTGCCCTCGCCGAAGGCATCGTCGGAGGTCGGCATCGCCTTCATGCGCGTCACGGCATCCACGCCAGAGGCCTTGGCCGCCGCAACGCCCATGTCGCCCACCGCCTTCAGGTAATGCAGCACCGAGGCGTAGCAGCCCGCCTGCACCATGGAGGGGCGCACGCCGCCCGGCATGGCGCCGAGGCGCTGCGTCAGGCCGCGGGTCCGATCGTTCAGGTCCCAGTAGAAGGTCTCGCTCAGCACCAGGCCCTGCGCCACTTCGAGGCCCAGCGCATGCACGTCGGTGACGAACACCAGCAGCCCCGCCAGCTTGGTGCGGCCGCCGCGGGTGATGCGGAACTCGGCCGCCTGCTTGATGCTGTTGATCGTGTCGCCGCCGGCATTGGCGAGGCCAATCACCTGCGCGCGCGAGCGCTGCGCCTGCTGCAGGAAGGAGGAGAAGTCGGTCGTCCCCGGGAAGGGCGTGCGGACGGTACCGAGGATTTCGCCACCCTGGCTGCGCACGAAATTGCTCGTGTCGCGCTCCAGAGCGTGGCCGAAGGCGTAGTCCGCCGTGATGAAGAACCAGCTGCGCCCGCCCGCGCGCACCATCGCGCCGCCGGTGGACTGCGCCAGCATCCAGGTGTCATAGGTCCAGTGAATGGTGTTGGGCGAGCACGCGCTGCCGGTGAGGTCCGAGGTCGCGGCGCCGGAGTTCAGGAACACCTTGTTGCGCTCTCGCGTCAGCGTGTTCACGGCCAGCGCCACCGAGGAGGTCGGCACGTCCACGATCACGTCGATGCCGTCGCGGTCGATCCACTGGCGCACCACGGTGGAGCCGACATCGGGGCGGTTCTGGTGGTCGGCCTGCACGACTTCCACCGTGACGCCGCGGGCGGCGATGCCGCTTTCCTGGATCGCCAGGCGCACCGCCTGGGTCGAGCCCGGGCCCGACAGGTCGCGATAGAGGCCGGATTGGTCGTTCAGCACGCCGATGCGGATGGTGTTGGCGGCCTGCGCGCGGGCGCTGCGGAAGGGCAGCCCGCCCAGCGCCGGCAGGGCAGCGGCGCCGGCGGCACCCCGGATGATCGTGCGGCGGTCGAGTGTCATTGCTTTCAGCTCCCTTGGGTTCGGTTGGGCCGGGCCTTCAGACGCCCAGATAGTCGTGCAGCCGGTCGAGGCTGGCCGCGAGATCGGCATTCGCCACCATGTCCACGATGCGGCCGTGTTCCATGACATAGTGACGGTCCGCCACGGTCTGCGCGAAGCGGAAATTCTGTTCCACCAGCAGTACGGTGAAGCCGCGCTGCTTGATGTTGCGGATCATGGCGCCGATCTGCTGCACGATCACCGGGGCGAGGCCTTCGCTCGGCTCGTCCAGCAGCAGCAGCCGCGCGCCGGTGCGCAGGATGCGCGCGATGGCCAGCATCTGCTGCTCGCCCCCCGACAGCTTGGTGCCCTGGCTGCGCGCGCGTTCCTTCAGGTTGGGGAACAGCGTGTAGATCTCGTCCAGCGAGAGGCCGCCCGGCGCGATCACCGGCGGCAGCATGAGGTTCTCGGTCACGTCGAGGCTGGCGAAGATGCCGCGCTCCTCCGGGCAATAGGCGATGCCGGCGCGGGCGATCAGGTCGGGCCGCAGGCCGATCATCTCCCGGCCCTCGAAGCGGATATGCCCGCTGCGCCGGCCCACCAGGCCCATGATGGCCCGCAAGGTGGAGGTCTTGCCCGCGCCGTTGCGGCCCAGCAGCGTCACCACCTCGCCCTGGCGGATGTCGAAGGAAACGCCGTGCAGCGCATGGCTTTCGCCGTACCAGGCCTCGAGGTCGCGCACCTCCAGCATCGCGGCGCCGCGCTCGGCGCTGGCGGCGGGCGTGGTCACGGCGTCAAGCATGCTGCGTGCCTCCCGAAATGCCGGGATCGGTGCCGAGATAGGCGGCCTGCACCTCCGGGTTACGCGAGACGCTGGCGTAGTCGCCCTCGGCCAGGACGCGGCCGCGCGTCAGCACCGTGATGGTGTCGCACAGACCCTCGACGACCTTCAGATTGTGCTCCACCAGCAGCACCGTGCGGCCCTTCGCCACGCGCTTCACCAGCGCCACGATGCGGTCCACATCCTCATGCGTCATGCCGGCCGTAGGCTCGTCCAGCAGCATCATCACGGGATCGAGAGCGAGCGTGGTGGCGATTTCCAGCGCGCGTTTGCGGCCATAGGGCAGTTGCCCCGCGGTCAACGCCTCGTAGCCCGTCAGCCCCACGTCATCCAGCAGTTCGATGGCCCGCGCGTCATAGCTGCGCAGGACGGCTTCCGAGCGCCAGAAATCGAAGGAACCGCCGCGCGCGCGCTGCAGGGCGAGGCGCACATTCTCCAGCACCGTCAAATGCGGGAACACCGCCGAGATCTGGAACGAGCGCACCAGGCCAAGCCGCGCCACCTCGGCGGGCTTCATGCCGGTGATGTCGCGCCCGTCATAGCGGATGGCGCCGCGTGTCGGCGGCAGGAATTTCGTCAGCAGGTTGAAGCAGGTTGTCTTGCCGGCGCCGTTGGGCCCGATCAGCCCATGGATGGTGCCCCGCCGCACCTGCAACGCCACATCGGAGACCGCAACGAAGCCGCGGAATTCCTTCGTCAGCCCCTCTGTCTCGAGGATCGAATCAGACACCCCCGGAACGCCCCCTGCCCTTGTTGTCGCGCCTGGCCTGCCTGCCGCGCCCGGCGCCTGCCGGGTTGTGCCCCGCGCATGGCCGCTACGCAACCGCCACATTCATGGATGCTGCGCGGGCGGTGCGCAAGTGCGGCGCCATGGCGGCCCGCGCCGGCCTCAATACAGTGTCGTGGCGTAGCCATGCGCCACCCGCGCCTCGGCCTCCTGCACCCCGATCTGGCCGGTCTGGTCGGCCAGGATGCGGCCGAGGCTGGGGATTTCGCCGGGTGCGGCGTGGCGCGCGGGGTCCCACAGCGCACTGCGCTTCAGCGCCTTCCCACAGTGGAAGAATACCTCCTCCACCGTCACCTCCAGCGCGCTGCGCGGGCTGCGGCCCTCCACCGCGAGGGCCGCCAGCACTTCGGCCTCGGCCGTGAAGGCGGCGCGGCCGTTCACGCGCAGCGTCTCGATCACGCCGGGTACGAAGAACAGCAGGCCGACGCGTGGGTTGGCCGCCAGGTTCGACAGGCTGTCCACGCGGTTGTTGCCGGGCCGATCCGGGATCAGCAGCCGCTGCGCATCCCGCACCACGACGAAGCCCGGCGCATCCCCGCGCGGCGAGGCATCGCAGGCCCCCGTGCCATCCGCGGTCGCCATCACCAGGAAGGGCGAGCGCGCGATGAAGGCGATGGCGTGCGGGTCAAGCCGGTCCAGCTGCTTCGCCACGGCGAGCGCGGTGGGCGCGGGGTAGAGGCTGCGCAGGTCATCCATGGCCATCGCTCCGATCAATTCGCCGTGGCGCCGGAGGCGCGCACGACAGGCTCCCATTTCGCCAGCTCGGCGCGCACGAAGGCGGCGGTGCCGGCGGGCGTGGTGCCCTGCACGGCGGGCTGGCCCATCTCCTCCAGCCGCCGCGCCAACTCGGGCTCGGCCACCGCGGCGTTGAGCACGGCATTCAGCGCCTGGACCACCGCATCGGGCGTGCCGGCCGGGGCGAAGACCACATTCCAGGTATAGGCCTCGTAGCCCGGTAGCCCGGCCTCGGCGAAGCTCGGCACCTCGGGCAGCGCGGATGCGCGCTCGGGCGTGGCGATGGCCAGCGCGCGCAGCCGCCCCTCGCGCACGAAGGGCACCACCGAGGCCAGCGCGTCGGAGGCGAAATCCAGCCTTCCCGCCAGCAGGTCCGGCACCATGGGCGCCGAGCCGCGATAGGGCACATGCGTGGCGCTGATGCCCAGCTGCTGCAGGAGCAGCACCGAGGCCAGGTGCCCCATCGAGCCGGTGCCGGAGGAGCCGTAGTTGAGCTGCCCGTCGCGCGCCCGCAGCAGCGCGATGAAATCCACCAGTGCGGGCGCCGGCAGGTCCGGCCGCACCACCAGCACGATCGGCACGCGCGCCACCTGCGCGATCGGCACGAAATCCCGGATCGGGTGGAAGGGCAGCTTGTCGCCCTGCAGCGCGGGGTTCACGGCATGGGTGGTGGCGGTGCCGATCAGCAGCGTGTGGCCATCCGGCGCGGCGCGGGCCACGAGCTCTGCCGCCAGCGCGCCGCCGGCACCCGGCCGCGGCTCCACCACCACGGGCTGGCCAAGTCGCGCCGCCATGCGTTCGGCCAGCAGCCGCGCCACGACGTCGGTCGGCCCGCCGGCGGCGAAGGGGATCACCAGGCGGACGGGCCGCGCCGGGTAGCCCTGCGCCGCCAGGGTGCCCGGCAGCGCCGCGGCGCCCAGGCCCGCCAGTATGTGTCGCCGCGCCAGCATCCGCCCTACCCCCAAATGATCGCGCCGCATCCTGCGGCCTGGAGGCGCTGCGTCAACCGGCCTGGCTTGCCGGGGCGCGCGGCAGGCGCCATGCAGCACTCCCCTGCCCTCTCGGAGCACCGAACGCACCATGCCGCGCCAATCCCTCCGCCCGCTGCTCGCCCGCGGCCGCACCCTCGTGGCACCTGGGGTGTTCGACCTGATCTCCACCCACATGGCCAACCAGTACCCCTTCGAGGCGCAGTACATGACCGGCTTCGGCGTGGTCGCCTCGCACCTCGGCCTGCCCGATGCGGGGCTGGCCAGCTACACCGAGATGGTCGATCGCGCGCAGCGCATCGCCGCCTTCGCCAAGGCGCCGCTGATCGCCGATGCCGATACCGGCTATGGCGGGCTGCTCAACATCCGCCACACGGTGCGCGGCTACGAGGCCGCGGGCGTCGCCGCCATCCAGATCGAGGACCAGGAATTCCCCAAGAAGTGCGGCCACACGCCAGGCCGCCGCGTGGTGCCGCTGGCCGAGGCGGTGCGCCGCATCGAGGTGGCGGTGGACAGCCGCAGTTCCGCCGACACGCTGATCATCGCGCGCACCGATGCGCGCACAGCGCTCGGCCTCGACGAGGCGCTGCGCCGCGCCGAGGCCTTCGCGCGCGCGGGCGCCGACGTGCTGTTCGTTGAAAGCCCCGAGAGCGAGGCCGAGATGGAAGCCATCGGCCGGCATTTCCACCAGCCGCTGCTGGCCAACATGGTGAATGGCGGCAGCACGCCGCTGCTGCCGCGCGCGCGGCTGGCCGAGCTCGGCTACCAGATCGCCATCTGGCCGGCCGCCGGCTTCCTCGCCGTGGCGGCGGCGCTGGATGGCAATTTCCGCCAGCTGCATGCCACCGGCCACACCGATGGCAGCGGCGTGCCGATGTATGACTTCAAGGCGTTCTGCAACATCCTGGGTTTCCCGGATGTGCATGCCTTCGAGAAGCGCTGGGCCGAGTAGCCCGCCGGCGCCGCACGCCGGGAGACGCCGAAGCTTCATCGAAGCGGAACGCGGCTGTCATGCTGCGGCGCGATAAGCGCGCCGGGCAATGACGGGGCGCGCCGGTGGCGACGGGCATCAGAATCGAGCACGCGACGCGCCGCTTCGGCGCCGTCACCGCCCTCGATGGCGTCTCCCTGCAGGTGGCGGCGGGCGAATTCGTGGCGCTGGTCGGCCCCTCGGGCTGCGGCAAGACCACGCTGATGCGCATCGTCGCCGGCATCGAGACGGCCGATAGCGGGCGCATCATGATCGGCGAGCGGGACGTCACGCGGTTGCGCGCCGCCGATCGCAACGTCGCGATGGTGTTCCAATCCTACGCGCTGTATCCGCACCTGACGGCGCGGCAGAACATCGCCGTGCCGCTGGCCATGCGGCGGCTCTCCGCACTGCAGCGCATGCCGCTGTTCGGCCGCTTCCTGCCGGGCGCCGCGGCGCGCCGCGCCGCGATCGCGGCCGATGTGGTGCAGGCGGCGGAATCGCTCGGCCTCGGCGCGCTGCTGGACCGCCGGCCCGGGCAGCTTTCCGGCGGCCAGCGGCAGCGCGTGGCGCTGGCCCGTGCCATCGTGCGCCACCCCGCAGCCTTCCTGATGGATGAGCCGCTGTCGAACCTCGATGCCGCGCTGCGCGTGCAGACGCGGCGCGAGATCGTTGACATCCACCGCCGCGTCGGCGCCGCCACGCTCTACGTCACGCACGACCAGTCCGAGGCGCTGACCATGGCGGATCGCGTGGCCGTAATGCAGGCTGGCCGCATCCTCCAGGTGGCGACGCCGGAGGCGATCTACGCCGATCCGCAGGATCTGCGCGTGGCCAGCTTCATCGGCAGCCCGCGCATCAACACGCTGCCGGTCGAAGCCGATGCGCGCGGCCTGCTGCATGTGGCAGGCCTGCCGATCGGGCTGCTGGCCCCCCCGGGCGCGGCCACGCTGGCGCTGCGGCCGGAGGATCTGCGGATCGCCACGCAGGGCCTGCAGGCGCGCGTCGAGGCAGTGGAGTTCCTGGGCGAGGGCGTGCTGCTGCATGCGCGCCACCTGCAGGGCGGCGAGGCGCTGGTGCTGCGGCTTGCCGCTGATGCCACGCGGCCGGCGCCAGGCACCGCGCTGTGCCTCGGCTTCGATCCGGCGCGTGCGCTGCTTTTCGATGCCGCTGGCCGGCGCGTTGCCGTGCAGGCACTGCACGCCTTGCCGGCGGAGCAGGCCCTTGTCTGAGGCCGTCGCCGGCCATCTGCGCGGGCGCGCCGCCCGCGCGCCGGTGGGCGAGGCGCTGGCCGGGCTGCTGCTGACAGTGCCGGCCGCGCTCGCCTACCTGCTGATGCTGCTGCTGCCCACGCTGGCCACCATCCTGCTCGCCTTCACGGATTACGAGCTCGGCCTGCCCGGCTGGGCCTGGATCGGCTTCGGCAATTTCGAGGAGATGCTCGAGGATCGCGGCTTCGCCGTCTCGCTGCGCAACACCATCATCTATGTCGGCTTGGTCACGCCGCTGTCGATCCTGCTGGGGCTTGGCGCGGCGCTGCTGATCGAGGCGGGCATCCGCGGCCGCGCCACCTTCCGCGCGGTGTTCTTCCTGCCGGTGGTCTCGCTCACCGTCGCGATGGCCGCGGCCTGGCAATACCTGCTGCACCCCACCATCGGCCCGCTCAACGCCCTGCTGCGCAGCCTCGGCATGGAGGCGCCGCCCTTCTGGCTCACCTCCTCCGACTGGGTTCTGCTCAGCCTCGCCGCGATCGGCATCTGGGAGAACCTCGGCTACAACATGGTGCTGTTCCTGGCGGGCCTCACCGCCATCCCGCGCGAGCTGCACCACGCGGCGGAGGTGGATGGCGCGAAGCGCTGGCTCGATCGCTTCCGCCTCGTCACCTGGCCGCTGCTCGGCCCCACCACGCTGTTCGTCGTCACCATCACCATGATCCGCAGCATCCGCGTGTTCGACACGGTGGCGGTGCTGACGCAGGGCGGCCCGAACAAGGCCAGCGAGGTGCTGCTCTACACGATGTACAAGGAGGGCTTCACCTTCCTCCGCCTCGGCTATTCCGCGGCCATCACGCTGGTGTTCCTGGCCATGGTGCTGGCGTTGGTGTGGCTGCAGACCAAGGCGCTGGACCGGCGCGTGCACTATGGCTGAGCGCGCCGCCCGCTCGCTGCTGGCCGACATGCCGCGGCTCGCGCTGCTGGCGCTGCTCGGCCTGGCGGTGCTGATGCCCTATATCTGGATGGTCTCGGCCAGCCTGAAGCCGCTGGACGAGCTGTTCCGCGCCAGCCTGCAGCTGTGGCCCGAGCGCTTCCACGCCATCGAGAATTACGGCCGCGTGTTCAGCCAGATTCCCGTGTTCCACTACCTGTGGAACGGCCTCGTCGTGTGCGCCGGCATCCTGTTCTTCCAACTGCTGTTCGCGGTGCCCGCGGGCTATGCGCTGGCGAAGCTCAACTTCCCGGGGCGCGACTTCGCCTTCGGCTTGGTGATGCTCGGCCTGCTGATCCCGCCGCATGTGCCAGCGCTGCCGCTGTACGTGGCGTTCAGCCAGGCCGGGCTGCTCAACACCTACGCCGCGCTGATCCTGCCCTTCACCATCTCGGTCTTCGCCATCTTCCTGTTCCGCCAGTTCTTCAAGGCGCTGCCGGACGAGCTGATCCACGCCGCGCGGCTGGATGGCATGGGCGAGCTGGAGGTGGTGTGGCGCGTGGTGCTGCCCAATGCCTGGCCGGCCGCCACCGCCTTCGCGATCTTCTCGGTGGTGGCGCATTGGAACGACCTGTTCTGGCCGCTGATCGTCATCGAGGGCCAGGCCCGCGCCACGCCGGCGCTCGGCGTCCTGTATTTCCGCTCCGACGAGGCCGGCGACGATTTCGCGGCGCTGATGGCCGCCGCGGTGATCATGACGCTGCCGCTGGTGCTGGCCTTCCTGTTCGCACAGCGCCGCTTCGTCGAGGGCATCGCCACCACCGGCCTCAAGGGCTGAACCACCCGCAGCAGGAGCATTGCCGCATGACCAACCTCACCCGCCGCACCGTCTTCGGTGCCACCGCCGGCCTGCTCGCCGCACCCGCCGTGCGCGCGCAGGCGAGCGTCGAGATCACGGTGCACTACGCGCAGCCGAACATCTTCAAGGAGAGCTACGACGCCATCACCGCCGAGTTCGTGCGGCGCGAACCCGGCATCACGGTGCGCTTCATCACCACGCCGAACTACGAGGAAGGCAACCAGCTGATCCTGCGCCAGGCGGCGGCGAATCAGCTGGTCGATCTGTCCTATCAGGGCTTCAACCGCCTGCGCGTCTTTGCCGAGCGCGGCATCGCGCAGGATCTCGCGCCGCTGCTGGCGCGCGAGGGCAACCCCGCGGCGCATGGCTATTCGCCGGGCATCCTCGCCCTTGGGCATTTCGGCGGCATCCAGTCCGGCCTCGCCTATGCGGCCTCCAACGCCATCTCCTACTACAACACCGAACTGCTGCGCCGCGTCGGCGTGAACCCCGATCCCGAGGCCTTCCCGAAGAGCTGGGACGAGGTGATCGCGCTGTCGGCCCGTATCAAGGCGCTGGGCGATGGCACCGAGGGCATGTGGTTCCAGTGGCCGGGCGACGACTGGATGTTCTCCGCCCTGCTGTTCAGCCACGGCGCGCGCATGCTCACCCCTGATGAGCGCGATGTCGGCTTCGCCGGGCCCGAGGGCCTGGCCAGCCTGCGCCTGCTGCGCCGCATGGTGACCGAGGGCGGCATGCCGAACCTGAACGGCACCACCGCGCTTCAGGCCTTCGCGGCCGGCAAGCTCGGCATCCGCTTTGGCTCCACCGCCTTCCTGCGCAACATGATCACCTCGGTCGGTCGCAATTTCGAGATGCGCACCGCCATCCTGCCGGTGATCGACCCCGTGCATGGCCGCCTGCCCACCGGTGGCGCGGCCGGCATGCTGACGGCACGCGATGCCACGCGGCGCGAGGCGGCGTGGAAATACCTGCGTTTCTCCACCAGCGCCGAAGGCACGACGCTGATGGTGAAGAACACCGGCTACGTGCCCACCAACCAGCTGGCGATCGACAACCCGCGCTACCTGTCGGAATTCTACCGCGAGAACCCGCTGTTCCAGACCGCGACGCTGCAGGTGCCGCGGATGATTCCCTGGTATGCTTTCCCCGGTGCCAACAGCGTGCGAGTGACCGAGGTGATGGTGAACAACATGGCGCGCGTCGTCGAAGGCCAGGCCACGCCGGAGGCAGTGCTGCCCGAGATGGCGGCCGAGGTGCGCCGCCTGCTGCCGCGGCGGAGCTGAGGCGCGCCATGCCGACCATTCTGCAATTGTCGGATGCGCATCTCTCGCCGCGGAACGCGCTGTTCCGTGGCAACCTCGCGCGCATCCGCGACGCGGTGAAAGCCACCGCGCCCGATCTGGTTGTGGCCAGCGGCGATCTTTCGCTGGATGGCGCCGACAGCGACGCCGACCTCGCCTTCGCCGCCGCCGTGCATGAGGATTTCGGCGCGCCGCTGCTGGCGCTGCCGGGCAACCACGATGTCGGCAGCCACCCCCACACCATGCCCCGCCAGCCCTTCGATTCCGAACGGCTGGACCGGTTCCGCATGCATCTTGGCCCCGGGCGCGGCGTGGTGGACCTGCCCGGCTGGCGCATCATCGGCCTCAACTCCGAGGTGATGGGCACCGGCCATGCCGAGGAAGCCGAGCAGGCCGCCTTCATCGCCGCTGCGGCCGCCGGCGCCGCCGAGCGGCGCATCGCGCTGTTCCTGCACAAGCCCATCTTCGTGACCGAGCTGGGCGACCCGACCTTCGACTACTGGTCGGTGCCGCCGCATGCGCGCGCCGCGCTGGCGCCGCTGATCGAACACAAGGGGCTGCGCCTTGTGGCCAGCGGCCACCTGCATCTGCACCACGAGTTCACGCGCGGCCGCGTGGCCTATGCCTGGGCGCCACCGCTGTCCTTCATCGTGGCGCCGGCCGAGCAGGAAGACCTGCCCGGCGCGCGGCTCTGCGGCGCGCTGCTCCACCATCTGCACGCCGACCGTGTAGAGACGGTGCTGCTGGCGCCCGAGGGGCTGGAGACGCCGGTGCTGGACGACATCCGCCACCTCACCTACCCCCGCGCGCCTGCTGGCGCCGAGGGCTGAGGCGCGCGTTCAGCGCTTGCCGAACACCGCGGCGATGGCGGCGATCGCAACCTCCCGGTCCTGCTCCCCGGTGCCGGAGCCGATGCCGATGCCGCCCACCACCTGCCCATCGACGATGATGGGCACGCCGCCCTTCAGATTGGTCACGCGCCCGCCGGTGGCGTGTGCCAGCTTGAAGCCGAGCTCGGCATCGTTGTCGCCGGTCTGCTTGCCGGTGGCGGCCGCGGTCTCGGCCTTGCGCCGCGCGCTGTCCACCGACAGCACGCGCCCGCCATCCATGCGCAGGAAGGCCAGCAGGTTGCAGCCCTCATCCACCACGGCGATGCATTGCGGCACGCCCATTGCCGTGGCGGCCGCGGCGGCGGCCTCCACCAGCTGCAGCGCGGCGGCATGCGTCATCTTCACGGCGGGGCGGGTCAGGGCCATGCGGGCAATTCCTCGGGCAGGTCGGTGACCAACATGCAGCCTGGCGCATGGGTTGCGAAGCCCGGCAGGCCGGCGGCCTCCAACGCGGCCAGCGCCGTCAGCCCGCAGGCCCAGAACAGCGTCTGCTCGCCCGGCTCCGGCAGCAGCGCCTCGCCCCAATCCGGCGACGCGGGGTCGTGGATGCCGAGCACGGCAGGGTCGCCCGCATGGATCGGCGCGCCATGGCTGCGCGGCAGGCGGGCCGTGATGTCGATCACGCGCGGCACATCGGCCAGGGCAAACGGCCGCATGGAGACCACCAGCGGCCCGGCGAAGCGCCCGGCCGGCACGGCGGCGCGGTTGCTGCGGAACAGCGGGCCCTGCAGGCCGAGCTCGACATGGCGCAACCGCACGCCGGCGGCCGCCAGCGCCGCCTCGGCGCCGAACCAGCAGCCGATGGCGATGGCCACCGAATCCGCCCGCCATGTCGCGTGCAGGTCGGCCACCTGCGTCGGCACGCCGTCCCGGTGCAGCAGATAGGCCGGCAGGTCGGCCCGCACGTCGATATCCTCGCCCAGCCCCGGCAGGCGCGGGTCCCCCGGCGCGCCCACCGCCAGCAGCGGGCAGGCGATGGGATTGGCGGCGCAGAAGGCGACGAAGGCCTCGGCCTCCGCGGCCGGCAGCACCACCAGGTTGGCCTGCACGAAGCCGCGCGCGCGGCCCACCGTGCGGCCCGTGAAGGCGCCCTGTCGCGCCGCCAGGCGCAGCGTACGCGGCGCCTCAAACATGCCTGACGAAGCCGCCATCCACGCGCAGCACCGTGCCGGTGACGTAGGAGGCGCGGGCCGAGCAGGCGAAAGCCGCCATCGCCGCGATCTCCTCCGGCGCCGCGTAGCGCCCCATCGGGATCTGCGCCCAGGACCGCGCGCGCACCGCCTCGGGCGCGATCCCCTCGCGCGCCGCGGTGGCGGCATCCGTCAGGTGCACGCGCTCGGTGCCGACGCGGCCGGGCATCAGCACGTTCACCGTCACGCCCTCGCGCGCCACCTCGGCCGACAGCGTCTTCGACCAGGCGATGAGGCCGGCGCGGATGCTGTTCGAGATGCCCAGCACCGGCAGCGGCTGCACCGCGCCGGTGGACACCACGGTCAGCACCCGGCCCCAGCCCGCGGCGCGCATCGCCGGCAGAAACAGATCGGTCAGGCGGATGACGCTGAGCGCCATGCCCTGGAAGGCCTCCGCCCAATCCGCCGTGCTGCGCCCGCCTACGCCGCCATAGGCCGGGCCGCCGGTGTTGTTCACCAGGATGTCCGGCGCGCCGAAGCCCGCCACCAGCCGCGCGGCGAAGCCATCCAGCGCGGCCGTGTCCATCAGGTCGAGCGGCATCGCCACGGCGCCCTCGCCCAGCGTGGCGCGCGCGGCCTCCAGCGCCGCCGCGTCACGCGCGGCGATCGCCACGCGCGCCCCCTCCGCCGCCAGCGCCTGCGCGATGGCCAACCCCATGCCGCGATTGCCGCCCAGCACCAGCGCGCGGCGGCCCGTCAGGCCGAGATCCATGGCAATCCCTCCGCCGCCGGCCCGAAGGCGGATGACACGCGCTGCTCCAGGAACCGCCCTCGCCCAGGCGTGGCGCGCAGCACGCCGCCCTCGACGATCACCTCGCCGCGCGACATCACCACCTCCGGCCAGCCGGTCACCACCATGCCTTCATAGGGCGTGTAGTCCACCTCATGATGCAGCAGCGCGTTGGTGATGGTGACGCGCCGCGCGGGGTCCCAGATGGCGATGTCGGCATCCGCACCCACGGCGATGCTGCCCTTGCGCGGCGCCAGCCCATACAGCGCCGCGTTGTTGGTGGCGGTCAGCGCGACGAAGCGCGGCAGGCTGATGCGCCCGGCCACCACGCCCTCGCTGAACAGGATCGGCAGGCGCGTGGCCAGCCCCGGCACGCCGTTGGAGACCTTGCGGAAGGGCGGGTTGGGCCCGGCGCGCAGCTTGCCCTCGCCGTCGAAGCGATAGGGCGCGTGGTCGCTGTTGAAGATGTCGAAGGTGCCATCCTGCAGTCCGCGCCAGCAGGCGGCCTGCGCCGCGGTGTCGCGCGGCGGCGGGCTGCACATCACCTGCGCGCCCAGCATGTCGGGCTGGTCGAGGTCGGCCTCGGTCAGCATCAGGTATTGCGGGCAGGTCTCGGCCAGCACGGTCAGGCCGCGGGCGCGGGCGCGGCGGATTTCCTCCAGCGGCTCGGCGCCGCTGACATGCACGATCACCAGCGGCACATCGGCGATCTCGCCCAGCGTGATGGCGCGGTGCGTCGCCTCGCGCTCCACCGCGATGGGGCGGGAGGTGGCGTGGAAGCGCGGCGCGGTGTGCCCGGCGCGCTCCAGCCGCTCGGCCAGCCAGCCGATGATCTCGTGATTCTCGGCATGCACCAGCACCACCGCGCGCTGCTGCCGCGCCACCTCCAGCACGTCAAGGATCTGCGTGTCGGACAGGCGCATCGCCTCATAGGTCATGTAGACCTTCAGGCTGCGATGGCCGCGTGCCACCAGCGCCGGCAGCTCCTGGCCCAGCACCTCCGGCGTCGGGTCCGACAGCACGAGATGGAAGGAATAGTCGAGCAGTGCCTTGCCGGCCGCACGGCGGTGATAATCCTCCACCGCCGCGCGCAGCGATTGTCCGCGATGCTGCACGGCGAAGGACAGCGTGCAGGTGGTGCCGCCGAAGGCTGCGCTGCGGGTGCCGCTGAGGAAGCCATCCGCCATGCGCGCCCCGGCCGAGGCAAGCCCGGGCGCCTGCACCTGGTCGATATGCACATGCGCGTCGATGCCGCCGGGCAGCACCAGCCGCCCGGTGGCGTCGATCACGCGCTCCGCATCGCCAAGCCGCTCGGCAATGGCGGCGATGCGCCCGCCGTTGATGCCGATATCAGCGCGGAACACCTCGGCGGCGGTCGCCACCGTGCCGCCGCGCAGGATGGTGTCGAAGCGTGTCACGAGGGCAGGCGGCGGATCTCGGGGGGCGGCAGGAAGGCGGGGTCGAACACCTCGGCCGGCTGCAGCGGCGTGGCCAGGCCGAAGGCGCGCGAGACGGTGGCCACCGAGGTGGCGAAGCGGTCGGCGCGCACGCCGCCCAGGCCATCGGCGCGGCTTTCCTCGGTGGTCAACTGGTTGCGGATCAGCCAGCGCAGTTTCTCGGTCTCCAGCGCCACGTCGGTCAGCGCCTCGCGCCGGCGCAGCGCGGCGATCGCGGCCGCGGGGTCCGCCACCGCGGCCTGCCAGCCGCGCGCCGAGGCAACGACGAAGCGGCGCACCGCCTCCGGGTTGGTCTCCAGCATGCGGCGCGAGGCGAGCAGGCCGTTGCCATACAGCGGCAGGCCGGCATCGGCGAAATACTGGAAGCGGATGTCCTCCGGCCGCGCGCCCGCCCGCACCAGGCCGAAATACATGGTGCTGTCGAAGCCGAGGATGGCGTCCACATCGCCGCGCATCAGGAAGGCCTCGCGCAGCCGCAGGTCGCCATATTGCCAGCGGATGGAGGATGCATCGATGCCCGCCTGCGCGGCGAAGGCGGGGAAAATGCGATAGGCGCCATCGGTCAGCGCCGCGCCGATGCGCTTGCCAGCCAGCGCCGCCGCGCTGCCGATGCCCGCGCGGGGGAAGGAGGCCGCCGAGAGCGGGCTGCGGTAATACAGCATGTAGACGCAGCGCCCGGCGGAGGCCGGGTTCCGCGCGTTGAACTCGAGCAGCACGTTGATGTCGCCGACGCCGAATTCATAGGCGCCGGAGCCCACGCGCGTCACCGCCTCGCCCGAGCCGCCGGAGCTGTCGAACTGGCAGCGCAGCCCGGCCTCGCGGAACCAGCCGCGCTCCTCGGCGAGGAAGAAGGCGGCGTTGGAGCCATCGAAGGGCGCGGCCAGCGACATCTTCACCTCCAGCAGCCCGGCCTGGGCACGGGCGCCGCCGGCGGCGAGGATGGCTGGCGCGGCCAGCAGCAGGGCACGGCGCGATGGGGCGATGGGCGGCATGGCGGCGGCCTCCTGGAATGTTGCCGCCTCTGACACGCAAGGTGCGTGCCAGCCTGCGCGCGCCCGCCATTGCCCGCGCGCGCGAGGCCGCGCAGGATTGCGCGCAATCCGGTGCGCGAAGGGGTGGCAGATGGGGCGCGAAGGCGGGCGACTGGTGGGGGTGGTCGGGCCGGCCAACCGGCCGCCGGCCGAAACCGCCGAGGCGGTGCACGCCCACCTGTTCGAGGCCATCGTGGACCAGCGCCTGCCGCCCGGCGCCAAGCTGACGGAGCAATCCCTGGTCGAAACCTTCGACATCGGCCGCCGCGCCATCGGCGAGGCGTTGCGCCTTCTGTGCTGGGAGGGGCTGGCCGTCGCGATGCCCAATCGCGGCGTCTTCGTCGCGGCACCCGACGTGGCCGAGGCGCGCGCCATCTTCGCCGCGCGCCAGGCGATCGAGGCCGGCACCACCGAGGCCGTGGCGCGGCGTGGCGATGCCACCGACATCACGGCGCTGGCGGCGAACCTCGCCGAGGAACACCGGCTGCGCCGCGCCGGGCGGCTGCGCGAGGCCATCCGGCTCTCCGGCGGCTTCCACACGCTGCTCGCGCGGCTCTCCGGCAACCCTATCCTGGAGCAACAGGTGCGCCTGCTGGTAGCGCGCACCAGCCTGGTGGTGGCGCTGTACGAGGACCGCACCGGCCTCGCCTGCTGGCATGACGACCATGAGGCGCTGCTGGGGCTGCTGCGCGCCCGCCGCCACCGCGCCGCGGTGGCGCTGATGCGCCGGCACCTGGCCGAGATCGAGCAGCGGCTGCGGCTGGACCGCGCGCCAGGCAGCGCGCTGGATATCCGCCTGATGCTGGCCCGCGCGGGGTGATGCCGCGCGGCGGGCGTTTCCAGCGGCGCCGTGTTTGTTCTAGCGTTCCCCTCCCGACGCGGGAGGAAACACAATGCTGCGCATCACTCGCCGGGCGGCGCTGGCCGCCCCTACCCTGCTGGCCGCGCGCTCCGGCCTGGCGCAGGGCTTCCCCAGCCGGCCGCTGCGGTTCGTGGTGCCCTTCGCGCCGGGCGGTGCCTCCGACATCACCGCGCGACTCACCGGCCAGCACCTGGCGCAGCGGCTCGGCCGGCCCGTGGTGGTGGAGAACAAGGCCGGCGCGGCCTCGGTTCTCGGCACGGCGGAGGTGGCGCGCGCCGCGCCGGATGGTCAAACGCTGCTGCTGGCGCCGCCGCCCTTCGTCATCACGCAATTCGCCTACCCCAACCTGCCCTACAACCCGGAGCGCGATTTCCGCCCGGTGATCCTGCTGGTCACCTCCTCCTCCGTGCTGTTCGCACGCACCGGGCTGGCCTCCAGCTTCGCGGAGATCGCCGCCATGGCGCGGGCGCGGCCCGGCGCACTCACCTACGGCTCGCCCGGCAATGGCAGCCTGCCGCATGTGGCCTTCGAACTGCTGAAGCTGCGCACCGGCCTCGATATCCTGCACGTGCCCTATCGCGGCGGCGGCCCGGCGGCGGCGGACCTCGCGGCCGGGCGGATCGACCTGATGATCTCGAGCCCGCTCGACATGGCGGGCAACCTCGCCAGCGGCCGCGCCGTGCCGGTCGCGGCCGCCGCCGCGCGCCGCGCCCGCGCCTTCCCGGACCTGCCGACGCTGCAGGAACTCGGCGTGCCGGACTATGAGAGCAGCGGCTGGTTCGGCGTGATGCTGCCGGCCGCCACGCCGGATGCCATCGCCGCGCAGCTCACCGCCGAATTCCAGGCCGTGCTGGCGCTGGAGGAGGTGCGCGCGCGGCTGCTGGAACTCGGCGTCGAGCCCGCTGGCGGCACCGCCGAGAGCTTCGCCGCGCACCTCACCGCCGAACGCCGCCGCTGGGGCGAGGCAGTGGCGGCGGCGCAGGTGCGGGTGGAATGACCATGGCCAAGACGCCGCGCCCCAACATCCTGTGGCTGTGCACCGACCAGCAGCGCTGGGATACCATCGGCGCGCTGGGCAACGCCCATATCCGCACGCCAACGCTGGACGCGCTGTGCGGTGCCGGCACCGCCTTCGACCACGCCTACACGCAATCGCCCATCTGCACGCCCTCCCGCGCCAGCATGCTGACCGGGCGCTACCCGGCCAGCCACCACGTCTATCGCAACGGCAATGCCTTCTGGCCGTCGCATGAGGTGCTGGTGACGAAGCTGCTGGCCGATGCCGGCTATGATTGCGGGCTGATCGGCAAGCTGCACCTCTCGGCCGCGAAATACCACGAGGCGCGCGCGGATGACGGCTATCGCGTGTTCCACTGGAACCACCACCCCACGCCGGATGCCGCGCGCGGCGATGCCTATGAACACTGGCTGCGGCACGAGAAGGGGGTGGACCCGCAGGCGCTGTATCGCGACAAGGGCGCCTTCTGCGCCCCCGGCGTGCCGGCCGAGCTGCACCAGACCACCTGGTGCGCCGAGATGGCGATCCGCTTCATCGAGGACCGGCGCGACGGCCCCTGGCTGCTCAGCGTGAACTTCTTCGATCCGCACGCCCCCTTCGACGCACCGCCCGAGGCGCTGGCCGGCATCGACCCGGCCAGCCTGCCCCTGCCGCTGTGGCGCGACAGCGATGCCGAGCGCTGGCGCGACTTCGCGCAGGTGGACCAGCAGCAACTGGTGCCGCAGGACCCGCGCATCCGCCACGCGGAACAGCCGCCGCCGCCGGCCGAGCGCGACCACGACAAGGTCGCCTCCCACGTGCCGGAGGGCTACGACGCGCTGCAGGTGAAGGCCAACTACTACGCGATGATCCAGCATATCGACGCGCAGCTCGCGCGGGTGATGGCGGCGCTGCGCCGCAGCGGGCAGCTGGAGAACACGATTGTGCTTTTCCATTCCGACCATGGCGAGCAGCTGGGCGACCACGGCCTGGTGCTGAAGGGCTGCCGCTTCTTCGATGGCCTGGTACGGGTGCCGATGATCTGGTCCTGGCCCGGCCGCATCCGCGAGGGCTTGGTCAGCCCCGCGCTGGTGGAGCTGGTGGATATCGCGCCCACTCTGCTGGAGGCCGCGGGGCTGGAGGTGCCGTGGTTCATGCAGGGGCGCTCGCTGCTGCCCATCCTGGAAGGCCGCGCCGACCCGCTGCACCACAAGGCGCATGTCGTCAGCGAATTCCACGATGCGATCGGCGCCGGGCGGAACCGCAGCCACGCCTCCATGGTGTTCGACGGGCGCTACAAATCCGTGGTCTATCACGGGCAACCCATCGGCGAGATCTTCGACCACGCGACCGACCCCGGCGAGTTCGAGAACCTCTGGCCCGATGTCGCGCTGCGCGCGGCGCGGCTCCAGGCGCATCTCGATGCGCTGGCCGGGACCATCAGCGCCGGGCCGCCACGCAGCGCGCCGTATTGACGCCATCGCCGCGGCGTGGCCGCGGATAATCAACCCCCAGTAGCTGGACAACGGCAGTATTTCGCGTGTGTATTGCGGGCGCCGCGGCTGGCTTGTCGCGCCAAGGGCGAGGGGTGGCGCGTGATCACCATCAGTTTGAACGCGATGACGGCGGCACAGGGTTTCGTGCTGGTCGGCGATGGAAGCGGCATCTTCAGCCTTGCCAATGCCGGGGATTTCAACGGCGATGGCTTCGATGACCTGCTGGTCGGCGCGTTGACCCTCAATGCGGCCAGCGGTGGCGTCTACCTGGTCTATGGCCAGGCGGGCGGCTTCGCCGCGCCGGTCAACCTCGCCAGCCTGGCCGTCGGCCAGGGCTTCCTGCTCCAGGGCGTATCCCTCAATGGCGCGGCAGGCACATCCGTGGCCAGCGCCGGAGACGCCAATTACGACGGCTTCGACGACCTGCTGATCGGTGCGCCCGGCGTCGGCTCGAGCACCGGGCGTGGCTACGTGGTCTATGGCCGGGCAGCCGATGTCGCCGCGCCTATCGCGCTGCCCAGCCTCGGCTCCGACGAGGGCTATGAGATCATCGGTGCCGCGCCAGGCACCAATACCGGGTACGTGCTGACCCAGGCCGGCGACGTGAACTACGACGGCCTCGCGGACTTCATCATCACCGCGCCCGGCTTCAGCAATGTCGGCACCGCCTATATCCTCTACGGCCAGCTTGGCGGCAGCCCAGCCGACATCAACCTCGCCACGCTGACGCCCGCGCAGGGCTTCCGGCTGGATGGTGCTGCGGCGGGCGACTTCATGGGTTTTTCGGCGGCGGCCGCCGGGGATTTCAACAATGACGCGATCGGCGACATCGTCATCAGCGCCTTTGGCGCGAATGGCGCTGCCGGCACCACCTATGTGGTCTATGGCCAAGTCGGGGGCTTCGGCGGGCCGGTTGCGCTCGGCAGCCTCGGCGCGGCGCAGGGCTTTCGCATCGACAGCGCCGAACCGGGCGGTCAAGCGGGGTTCTCGGTAGCCTCGGCCGGCGACGTGAATGACGACGGCATCGCTGACCTGCTGATCGGCGCGCCCCAGTTGAATGGCTTCTACGGCGCCGCCTTCGTCCTGTATGGCCGCACCGGGGGCTTCGCCGGCCCGGTCAGCCTCGATACGCTCACGATGACGCAGGGCTTCCGGATCGAGAACACCGGCGGCTCACCGCTGCAGATCGGCCTCCACGTCGCCTCGGCCGGCGATGTGAATGGCGATGGCATCGCGGACATACTGGTGGCGGGGTTCCTGCGCAGTTACGTCGTCTATGGGCAGACGGGTTGGCAGACCAGCTCGGTCGATCTCGGAGCCCTGACGGCGGCGCAGGGCTTCACCCTGCTCAACAGCGGCTCGCCCGCGGTTGCCGCCGCGGCCGGCGACCAGAATGGCGATGGGGTTGGCGACCTGATGGTGGGCGGCGGCTCCAACGCCTATGTGGTCTACGGCTTCGGCACCCCGATGCTGCGCAATGGCACCAACGCATTCGACATTCTGCGCGGTGGCGCCGCGGCCGACACCTTGAACGGCTTCGGCGCGGGCGACTTCATGCTGGGCAATGCCGGCGACGACGTGATGCGTGGCGGCAATGGCGAGGATTTCCTGAATGGCGGCGCCGGCCACGACCGCATGCTGGGCGACAATGACGACGACGTGCTGCTCGGCGGTGCCGGCAACGACACGCTGTTGGGCGGCGCCGGCAACGACACGCTGACCGGCGGTGCGGGCCTCGACCAGTTGTTCGGCGGCATGGGCAACGACACCTACGAGTTGTTCGCCGCCGAAGACGCCACGGCGCGCGAGATACGCGAACTCGCGAATGAGGGCATCGACACCCTCGTCGCCTACGCCAGCATCACGCTCGTCGCGCATGTCGAGAACCTGCTGCTGTTCAATGCGGTCGCTTCGCGGGGCGTCGGCAACGAGTTGGCGAACCAGATGCTCGGCAGCGAATTCGGCGACTCGCTCTATGGCCTGGACGGCGGCGATACACTGGAAGGCGGCGAGGGCGACGACCTCCTGGCCGGCGGCAACGCTGCCGATTCGCTGCTCGGCGGCGCCGGGCACGATCGCCTGCTCGGCGATGCGGGGCTGGACGTGCTGGATGGCGGCAGCGGCAACGACATCCTCTCCGGCGGCGCTGACGCCGACCTGCTGCGCGGCGGCGACAATGCCGACATGCTGCTCGGCGAGAGCGGCAACGACACGCTGGAGGGCGGCGCGGGCAAGGATCGGCTGACGGGGGGCTTGGGCGACGACGCCTTCCGCTTCGGCACGCTGCCGAATGCGCTGGATGCCGATACGGTAACCGACTTCGTGCTCGGCCAGGATCGGGTGGAACTCGTCCGCGCGGCCTTCGATCCCGGGAATGTGCTTGGCCTTGCGCTGGGCTCGCTCGCGTCGCAGCCGACGCATTTCGTGGCCAACCTGTCGGGCCAGGCGCAAGCCGTCGGCGTGGCGCAGGTGATCTACGAAACCGATGCCGGACGCATCTGGTGGGATGCGTCCGGCCTGGGTGGTACGCCGCGCGTGCTGGTGGCAACCGTGAATGGCCTGCCGGCGCTCACCGGCGCCGACATCCTGTTCGTGTGACCGCGCGGCGGGCAGCCCCCGCCGCGCGATCAGCCTCGGGGGGCTCAGCCCTGCGCGGGCATCTGCACCGCCACGAAGGCGCTGCGGCCTTCGCGCAGGATGCGCAGCGCCACCGCGCCGCCATCGCCGCGGCTGGCCTCGCGGATGGCGCCCACCGCCTGCTGCACATCGGCCACGTCGCGGCCGGCCACGCCGACGACCACGTCGCCGCGCCGCAGCCCCGCCTCGGCCGCCGGGCTCTCCGGACGGATGTCGGCAATCACCGCGCCGGCCGTGCCGGGTGCCAGGTTCAGCGCCTGGCGCGTCTGCTCCGTCACCGGGGCCAGTGCCACGCCCATCGGCCCGCCGCGCGTCTCGCGCTGCTCGGCCGTCGGGCGGTTCGCCGTGCCATCCTGCAGCGTGGCGAGGGTGACGCTGATCTCGCGCGCCTGCCCGTCACGCTGCACGGCCAGCTTCACGGTGCTGCCGGGCCGCGCATCGCCGATGGCGCGCGCCAGGTCGCGCGGATTGGCGACGGATGCGGCATCCACCGCTGTCACGACATCGCCGGCGCGCAGCCCCGCGCGGGCGGCCGGGCTTTCCGGCTCCACCTGCCCCACCAGCGCGCCTTCCGGCTTCGCCAGCTTCATCGCCTGCGCCAGCGCGGGCGTCAGCGGCTGCGTCGAGGCGCCGAGGAAGCCGCGCTCCACCCGGCCATTGGCCTGGATCTGCGCCACCACCTGGCGAACCATGTTCGAGGGGATGGCGAAGCCGATGCCTACCGAGCCGCCGCTGGGCGAGAAGATCGCCGTGTTCACGCCGATCACGCTGCCATCCAGCGCGAACAGCGGGCCGCCCGAATTGCCGCTGTTGATCGAGGCGTCGATCTGCAGGAAGTCGTCATAGGGGCCGGCGCCGATATCCCGCCCGCGCGCGGAGACGACGCCGGTGGTGACGGTGCCGCCCAGGCCGAAGGGGTTGCCCACCGCCACCACCCAGTCGCCCGGGCGCGCGCGGTTGCTGTCGCCCAGCGCCAGGTGCGGCAGCGCGCCGCCGGCATCGATCTTCAGTACGGCGAGGTCGGTGCGCGGATCGCGGCCCACCACGCGCGCGTCGAATTCGCGCCCGTCATCCAGCTTCACTTTAAGCGTGGTGGCACCCTGCACCACGTGGTTGTTGGTGACGATGCTGCCCGTGGCGTCCACCAGGAAGCCGGAGCCCAGCGCCTGGCTCGGGCGGCGCTGCGCCGGCCCCTGCTCGCCGAAGAAGCGGCGGAAGCGCTGGTCCTGCTCGCTGCCCTGCGGGAAGGGCGACTGGCCGCTGGCCGGCGTCGCGCGGTCGATCGCGGTGATTGTGACGACGGCGGGGCGCACGCGCTCCACCAGATCGGCGAAGCCGGGCAGCGGAGCCACGCCCTGCGCCGTCGCGGGCACCGAGATGGCGGGCGGGTTCAGCAGGGCAGGCGAGTTCTGCGCATCGGCCGGGGCAGCCTGCCAGAAGGCGAGGCCAGCCAGCGCGGTGCCGGCCATCAGCAGGGCGGCAAAGCGGCCGCGGCGGCGGGTGGTGGTCGGGCGGTTCATGGCATTCTCCGAGTGAAGCGCGGGACCCCTGCCCCGCTGCTGCCGACACCCTGCCCAATGGAGGCTGGAGCCATTCGGGAAGCACCATGACAAAACTGTCAGAGTCGGCGCGGCACCAGGAGCTTGCGGCTTACGGCCCGGCCCAGCTGGATCCCGGCCTCGTTCACGCGGACGAACGGGATGGCGCACAGGATGGAAACGACGCAGATCGCGGCGCCGGCGAGGGTGATCAGAAGGCCGCTCCCGTTGCACAACTGATACAACGGGATGCCGACGATGAACATGAGCGGCCCATGCACCAGGTAGAGCGGAAACGAGAGCACGCCGAGCCTGGAACTGAGCTCCGATGAGAGGAACCGGCGCACCGGATCGGCGACGATCGCGCCCCAGCAGAACAGCACCGTGGAAATCAGCAATTCGGGGCTGACCTGCCAGGCGAACAGGAAGGGCGCGGCCAACCCCTGGGCGATGGCGGCCCATGCCGCGGCCTGCTCAACCCGCCCGAAGGCCGTTCGGTTCGCGAGGAGTTCGGCCAACACGACGCCCGCCAGGAACAGGAAATAGAGGCTCTTCAGGTAGAGCAAGCCGAGGCCGGTGGCACCATACAGCATCCAGCGCCAGCGCGCCCGGCCCACCACCGCAAGGCCGGCGAGCACCGCAAACGAGCCGAGCAGTTCGATGGTGATGGTCCACAGCGGCGCGACATAGGAGCGCTCTGGCCGATAGTCGAAGAACACCTCGAAGATGGTGAATGACAGCAGGTGGTCGAGACTCGGCTCGAACGTTAGGAAGTTGCGGAACGCCGCGGGGCGGTCCGCCGGCGGCGCGATGGCCCCCACCAGCAGCGCTACATGCACAACAAGGCAGATGCCGGCGACCGGCACGAAAAGCCGGAAGTACCGGCCGATCGCGATCCGCAGCAGCCCCTGCCGATCGCCGGTCCGAACGAAGCCGGTGGAGAGCGCGAAGCCGGATACGATGAAGAAGATCGCGACGGCCAGGAAGCCATTGAAGGGAAGCCACAAGCGCAACGTGGATTCCGCCCAGGCCGTCGGCGGAAATCCGTTGGTGAACACGTGGTACAGAAGAACGATCACCGACCCCCATCCGCGAAGGCCGTCGAGGTATCTCTGGCGGGACTCGGACAGGGCGTGGGGCGCTGGCATCAAGCGCCGGTATCACGCGCGAATAACGCCCGCCATGCGCGACGCAATGCCGCATGCAGGCCCGCGCCTGCAGCACCGCCGGCGCGCACTATTCCAGTGGTTGGCCATGGCGCTGACAAGCGCCCTGCCCGGTCACGCACCTTAGCGCGTTCGGCTGCTGCCATCCGGGGCGGCGAGGTCCAGGACCGCGCGCAGCCCCTGGCCGCCGGCACCTGTCTCCAGCCGCAGCGCGCCGCCATGGGCCTTCGCCGCCGCCGCCACCAGCGCGAGGCCCAGCCCGGTGCCGGGGGTGGAGCGGCTGCGATCCAGCCGGTGGAAGCGGCGCGTCACGGCGGCGCGCTCGGCCTCGGGAATGCCCGGCCCGTCATCCTCCACCGCGATGGCAGGGCCGGCCCGCAGGCTGAAGGCGACATGCGGACCGCCATGCAGGATCGCATTCTCCAGCATGTTCACCACGGCCTGGCGCAGCAGCGCCGCATCGCCCGTCATCGTGATGCCGGGCGCGACCGCCACCTGCAGGCTGCGCCCGGCCTCCTCCGCCACCGGCTGAAGGATCTCGGCGCAATCCGCCACCAGCGCCGAGAGATCCAGCTTGACGAAGCCCTGGCGCAGCACCCCGCTTTCCGCGCGCGCGATGCGCAGCAGCGCCGCGAAGCTGGCCAGCACGGAATCGAGTTCGGCCAGCGCCTGCTCCAGCGTCGCGGCATCGGCCTCCGGCGCGCGCGCGCGGGCCAGCGCGGCCTCCAGCAATTGCCGCAGGCGCGACAGCGGGCTGCGCAGATCATGCGCGATGTCGTCGGTCACCTGCCGCTGCGCCAGCATCAGCGCCTCGATGCGGCCCAGCAGGGTGTTGAAGGTCTCGGTCAGGCGGTCGAATTCGTCATTGCGCCCACTCAGCGGAAGGCGGCGCGTCAGGTCGCCCTCCACCACGTCGCGCGCCGCGGCGCTCGCGCCGGCCAGCCGGCGCTCCATGCGCGCCGCGGCGGCAAAGCCGAGGATCAGCGCCAGCAGCGCCGCGGCGGCGCCGGCGATGGGCGGTGTCCAGGCCAGGGCGGAGGCCGCAGCATTGACCGGGCCGAGATCGGCCGCCACCAGCAGCGTCGCACCACCCGCCAGCCCGCCGCCCAGGATGCGCAAGGTGGGCCTTCCCTCGGTGCCGGGCAGCACCGCGAAGCCGCGCAGCCCGGGCGCCACCCCCGCCAGATTGCCCGCCAGCCGCCGGCCGTCCGGCGCCAGCAACGCCACGAACAGCGGCCCGCGCCGCCGCGCATACGCCTCCACCGTGGCGGCCAGGCCGAGCAGACCGAAATCCTCGTATTCGCGCAGGAAGCCCTCGGCCTCGGCCGCCAGCGCGAGGTCCAGCTGCTGGCGCAGCGCCGCCTCGGCCCGCAGCCAACCCCAGCCGGAGCCCAGCAGCGATAGTACCAGCATGACGATGGCGGAGGCCGTAGCGGCGCGCAGCGCGAAGCTGCGCCGCCCACGCTGCGGCACGCCAGCGCTCATGCCTCGGGCGCGCCCAGCGCGTAGCCCGCGCCGCGCACCGTGCGGATCATCGGCGCCTCGCCCGGCGCGTCCAGCTTGCGGCGCAGGCGGCTGACATGCACGTCCACGACGTTGGTGGTGGGATCGAAGGAGAAATCCCACACCTTCTCGAGCAGCATGGTGCGGGTAACGACCTGCCCCGGATGCCGCATCAGGTATTCCAGCAGCCGCCATTCGGTGGGCATGAGGTCGAGCTTGCGGCTGCCGCGCGTGACCGTGCGGGTCAGAAGGTCCATGCGCAGATCGCCCAGCGCCAGCACGGCCTGCTCGGCCGGTGTGCCAGCCGGGCGGCGCGCCAGGGCGCGGATGCGCGCGCGCAGTTCGGCGAAGGCGAAGGGCTTCGCCAGGTAGTCATCCGCCCCGGCTTCCAGCCCCTCGACGCGCTTTTCCACCTCGCCCAGCGCCGTCAGCACCAGGATGGGCGTGGTGATGCCGGCCAGCCGCAGCGCCCGGATGATGGAAAGCCCATCCGGGCCGGGCAGCATGCGGTCCGTGACGATCACGTCGAAGGGCTCGCCCATCGCCAGGAACAGGCCATCGCGCCCGTTCGCGGCGTGGTCCACCACGTGCCCTTCCTCGCGCAGGCCCTTCGCCACATAGGCCGCCGTCGCCGCATCATCCTCGATCAGCAGGATCCGCATGGCAGCCCCTGCCCCGATGCGCGCGCGGGCCCCGGCGCGGCCTCAGCCGCGCGCGTCGCGCCGCGCCTGTGCGTTGCGCCCGGCCTGGGAGGTGCTGCCGATGCGCCCGCCCTGGATGATGCCCGGCCGGCTACCGCCCGCCTTCGGCCGCATGCCGCCGCGCGCGGTGGCGCCAGGCGCGGGGTGATGCGGCGCGGCGGCCTGCTTGCGCGCCAGGGCGTCGCGCAGGCGCGCCAGGTTCTGCTCGCGCTTCTCCTCGGCCAGCAGCGCCTCCAGCCGGCCATTCACGCGGCGCAGCGCGCGGGCGAAGATCTGCTTCTTGGCCGAGAGGCCACGCTCGCTCGCCGCGCCGTCGCCGACACCACGCGCTTCCGCCTTGCCGCGGCGCACCCGGCGGCGCGTGCTGATGATGTCGCGCGCGCGGGCGCGCTGGCTGCGCAGCCAGCGTGCGAGTTCCTGCACCTCGGCGCGGGGCAGCGTCTCCAGCAACGGGAAGTGGCTCTGCTCCACCGGCCCCATCTCCTGCTCCGAGAGCAGCCCGCGCTCAGCCTTGTATTCGACCCCCACCGCATATCCTCCTGTTCGTGTCTCGCGCCTCAGCGTGTGGCGTCGCCGGCGCGCAGTGCAACCGTGGCGGCGGCCAGCCGCCGGAACAGCCGAGCGCGCCGCGCCATCGGCAACCAGTCATAGAGAAAAATCTCGGCCGGGCGCCAGATGGCCACCCAGCCGATGATCACAAGGCTCTCCTGCAGCAGGCGATACACGCCACCGCCCCTGCCATCGCCCGACAATTGCAGCACCAGGAACAGGCAGAAGGCCAGGATGGCGAGGCCGATCACCAGCGCCGTGCGGCCGGAGCGGAACAATTCGCGAATCGCGTTGGCCTCGGCTGCGGCCCGGCCGGCGAAGAAGCGGGCGATGGCGTCCGGCACGCTCGCGGCCTCGGGCCGGGCGAGTTCCTCCGCCGGCAGGTGGATGACGATGCCGAGCGGCTGCTTCGGCGGCAATTCGCGCGCCCAGCCGACGATGTATTCCACCGCCTCCGCATCCAGGTCGCCCTCCCGGAAGGGCGAGGGATCGAGCGTGTGGAACAGCTGCGCCACGCTGCGCAGGCGCAGTTCGATGGCCTCGTCGGGCACGCCGCCCGGCATCAGAACCGCCAGATCAGCGGCACCGCGAAGACGGCCACGACGAAGAACCAGATCATCAGCGGCAGGCCGAGCTTCCAGTAGTCGCTGAAGGCGTAGCCGCCGGGGCCCATCACCATCAGGTTCGTCGGCGTTGCGATGGGCGTGAGGAAGGAGGCTGCTGCGGCGATGCACACACTCATCAGCACCGGCATGGGCGACACGCCGATGCTGGCCGCCGCGGCAACGCCGATCGGGATCACGATCAGCGCTGTGGCGGTGTTGCTGATCAACTGGCCGAGCACGGCCGTCAGCAGGAACAGGCCCGCAAGCAGCGCATAGGGGCCGGCATCGCCCACGATGGCGACCAGCGCCTCGGCCATCAGCTTGGCCGCGCCAGTCTCCTGCATGGCGGTAGACAGCGGCATCATGGCCGCCACCAGGATCACCGTCGTCCAGTCGATGGCGCGGTAGGATTGCTCGGTGTTCATCACGCCGGTCAGCACCAGCGCGAAGGCAGCCAGCAGGCCGGCGATGGCAGGCGGCACGATGCCGGTGGCCAGCATCGCCACCATCGCGAGCAGGATGATGATGGTCTGCTTCGCACCCGTGCCCAGCGGCACCGCCTGGCGGCGCACCACATCGGGCGAGTTCACCACCAGCACCTCGGGATCGGCGAGGTGGATGTCGAGCGCCTTCCACGTGCCCTGCAGCAGCAGCGTGTCGCCGGCCTCCAGCGCCGTGCCCTGCGGGCCGATATCGGCGCCGCGGCGCTGCACGGCGATGATGATCAGGTCGCCGCTCTCCGTGGTCATGCCGGGGAACACCGTCTGGCCGATCATCGCGGAGCGCGGCGGGATCATCACCTCCGCCAGGCCGGATTGGCGGTTGAACAGCGTGTCCTGCAGGTCGGTCGCGGCATCCTCCTGCCGGAACGCCAGATGCATGTCGGCGGCCAGGCGCGCTGCCTGCGCGGCATCGCCGCGCAGCAGGATGTGATCACCCTCCAGCAGCACCTCGCGCTTCAGCGGGCCGCCGGAATCGCCCTGCTGCACGGCGATCAGGCTGAGGCCCGGATAGGGCGCGAGGTCGATGGCGGAGGGGCGGTTGCCGGCATAGGGCGAACTGCGGCGCAGCCGCATGCGGAAGGCGCCATCCGTCAGCCCGTATTGCTCCACCAGCGTCCGGGCGTGGCGGCTGAAATCCATCGGCATCGAGGGGCCGGCGCGCTCCGGCAGCAGGCGTTGGCCGAACAGCACGATGATGGCCAGCGTGCCGAGAAGCAGCGGCAGCCCAACGATGGTGAATTCGAAGAAGCCGAAGCTGCCGGCGCCGGATTCGCGCGCGGCATTGGCCACCAGCACGTTCACCGGCGTGCCGGTGAGCGCGAGCAGCGAACCCGCATGCGCCGAGAACACCAGGGGCATCAGCAGCTGCGAAGGGTTGCGCTTCAGCCGCACCGCCATCACCACGACCACCGGCAGCAGCGCGGCGACGGCGCCGTTCAGGCTGATCAGGGCGGTCAGCAGCGCCACCAGCAGGCCCGTCAGCACCAGCAGGCGGGCGCGGCTATCCGCCCCCGCGCGGGTGATCAACTGCTGCCCGGCCCAGGCGGTGACGCCGGTGCGTTCCAGCGCCGCGCTCACCACGAACAGGGCGGCGATGAAGATCACCGCCGGGTCGCCGAAGCCGGCCAGCGCCGCGCCCAACGGCAGCACGCCCGTGGCCCACAGCGCCACCGAGACGCTCATCGCCACCAGCACCACCGGCAGGCGGTTCCAGACGAACAGGACCACCGCCGCAGCGACGATGGCGCCCACGATGCCGATGTCACTCATGCGCGCACCTGCCCCACGGGAAAGACATCCGGCCCGGCCTCACAGCGGTAGCAGCCATGGCACCAGCACAAGGCTCGCAGCCATCACGATGAGCGTGAACGGCACGCCGACCTTCACGAAATCGCCGAAGCCGTAGTTGCCCGGGCCCACCACCAGCGTGTTTACCGGCGAGGAGACGGGCGTCATGAAGGCGGCCGAGGCGGCGATGGCGATGATCATGGCGAAGGGATAGGGCGAGGCACCGATATCCTTCGCCACAGCCAGCGCAACAGGCGCCATCAGAACCGCGGTGGCCGTGTTGGAAATGAACAGCCCGAGTGCGGATGTGATAACGAACAGCAGCCCGAGGATGACATGCGGTGCCGCGTCGCCGGCAAGCGCGGTGACGGCATCGGCGGCGAGCTCGACGCCGCCGGTGCGCTGCAGGGCCAGCGAGAAGGGCAGCATGCCGACGATCAGCACCAGGCTCTTCCAGCTGATCGAGCCATAGGCGCTGTTGAAGTCCACGCAGCGCAGCAGGCCCATCAGCAGGCAGCCAATCAGCACCGCGTGCACATTCGGCACCACGCCGCTGACCATCATGCCGACGGTCAGCGCCAGCACGCCCACGGCCTGCGGCGCCAGGCTGGCGGCGGGCAGCACCTCGTTCATCTCGGCCGGCAGGCGCAGCACCACGAGGTCCGAAGATTCCGTGCGCAGCCTGCGGATATCGGCCCAGAAGCCCGTCAGCAGCAGCGTGTCGCCCACCTTCAGGACCTCGTCCAGCAGGCCAAGCCCCTTCACCTTGCGGCCGCGCCGGAGGCCGAGCACCGTGAGGCCGCGTTCGCTGCGCATGCGCGCCTGCAGCACGCTCTGCCCCACCAGGCGCGAGTCCGGCGGCACGACCACCTCCACCATGCCGATCTCCTGCGAGCGGTCGGTGAAGTAGCCGCCATCGCCGAGCGCCATGCTCTCCAGCCGGTATTCCGCCTGCAGGCCGGCGACATCCACGCCCTCCGCGACGACATCCAGCAGCAGGATCTGGCCGGCGGCGATCTCGAAACGGGGCTGCGGGCGGATCACCTCCACGCCGAAGCGCCCCGGCAGTTCGATGGCCAGCAGGTTGATGCCCTTCGCGCGCGACTCAACCTCCTCGAGGCGCCGGCCGATCAGCGGCGAATCCAGCAGCACGCGCACGCGGTGCGCACGCTCGGCCAGGCCGTACTGTTCCACCCAGTCGCGCAGGTTCGGCTGGCGATGCTCGGCCTCGGCCGAGCCGGCCGAAACCGGCAGCAGGCGGCGCGCGAACAGCATGTAGACGACGCCCAGAACCAGGAAGGCTGCGCCGAAGGGCGTGAAGCTGAAGAAGCCGAAGCCTTCGGCACCCTGGCGGATCAATTCGGCGTTCACAACGAGGTTGGGCGCGGTGGCGACCAGCGTCAGCATGCCGCTGATCAGCGCCGCAAAGCTCAGCGGCATCATCAGCTGGCTGGGCGCGGTGCCGGTGTTCTGGCAGATGCGCAGCACCACCGGGATGAAGATGGCCACCACCGCCGTCGAGCTCATGAAGGCGCCAAGGCCGGAGACCGCCACCATCAGCAGCACCAGCATGCGCGTCTCGCTGCTGCCCGCGGTGGCGTTCAGCCAATCGCCCAGTCGGCGTGCGACGCCGGTGCGCACCAGCCCCTCGCCGATCACGAACAACCCGGCGATGAGGATGATGCTGGGGTCGCTGAAGCCGGCCAGCGCCTCGTTGATGGTGATGACGCCGGTGAAAGGCATGATGACGATCATCAGCAGCGCCACCGCATCCATGCGCGGCTTGTTGGCGATGAACATGAGGATCGCGGCGCCAAGCAGCAGCAGCACAAGCGCAAGTTCGGTGTTCATGGCCGCTCCTGGCCGGCAAGGCGATGCGCCATCGTCATGCGTGCGCCGCGATCAACGGCCGCAGCGCATCCGTGACGCCGGTCAGGATGATCTGCACGCCGATGCACAGCAGCAGGAAGGCCGTGAGCTTGGTGGCCACCAGCGTGCCCTGCGGGCCGATGCGCCGGGCGATCGGCTCAGCATAGGCGTAGGCGATCCACACACAGACCGCCACCGAGGCTGCGACCATGATGGAGGAAATGGCGCTGATCAGCAGCACGCCCTGCGCATCTGTCGTGCGCTCCGCACCCAGCGCGATGGCAGCGGCGATGGAGCCCGGGCCGGTGGTCAGCGGCATGGTGAGCGGGAAGAAGGCCATGCGCTCGACCGGCGCGGTGTCCATCGCGCCAGGGGCTTTCTTGGCCTCCACCTCGGCGCGCAGCATCACCCAGCCGGAGGCCGCGACGGCGAGACCGCCGCCGATGCGCAGCGCCTCCAGCGAGATGCCGAAGAAATTCAGCACGCGGGAGCCGAGGAACAGCGCCACAACCAGCACGATGAAGGAATTCAACCCGATCTGCCGCGCCAGGCGCGAACGCTCGCGCGGCGACAGCCAGCGCGTCATGTCATGGAAGACGAAGGCGATGCCGAAAGGATTGATGATGCTGAGCATCGTCGAGAAGCCGAACAGCCAGAACGTCAGCAACTTGGCGACGAGAAAGCCGTCGATCAGCATGTGGGCGGCTGCCGGCGCATCAGCGCAATTCGCCCGCGCGTCAGCGCAACTCTATGGTCACGCCCGCGTCGCTGAAGCGGAACTGCCCGCCCGTACGGTCCGTGCGCAGGCGCAGTTGCACGCCGGCTTCGTTGCGCAGCCAGCGCACCTCCGGCCCGCCCGTCACGCCCTCCGGCCGTGGCATCACTTCCTCGGTGTAGCGGCCCGCGAAATCGGCAAGCTGCTGCAGCCCGAACACCTCGCCCGTCGCCGAGAGGGTCGAGACGCCGACGGTCCCGAACTCGATGCCGCGCACCGAGAAGGGATGCTCCTCGCCGCGGAAACGGATGCGCCCGCCGCCCACCGAGGCCCCGATGGCGAGCAGGCCGAGGCGCACCTGCTCGATCTCGACCGAGGCGTCCGGGTTTGGGTCCACGCGCCCGGCCGGCTGCGTCGCTGCCGGCTGCGCGACCGCGAGCACAAGCGCCAAACCGGCCGCAAGCATGGCGAGCGGCATTCTCAAGCGACAACTCCGCGTTTGATGGGCGGCCAATACCATGCACCAACGCGCGCTGCTGCGCCATCACAACCCCCACGGGAGGCCGAGCAGGTACCAGCCAGCCAGGAAGGCCGTCCACAACACTGAAAGCACGACGACATAGGGCAGCATCAGCGCAATCACGGTGCCAACGCCGGCATCCTTCTGGTACTTGATGGCGAAGGTGACAATCATCGCGAAATAGGCGTTCAGCGGGGTGATGGCGTTCATCGGGCTGTCGCCCACGCGGTAGGCCGCCAGCACCACCTCGGGCTCCATGCCAAGCTGCATCAGCAAGGGCACGAAGACCGGCGCGAAGATCGCCCATTTGGCAATGGCGGCGGTGATGATCAGGTCGATGCCCATCACGGCGACGACGAAGCCTATCAGCACCGCGATGCTGGGCAGGTTCATCGCCTTCAGAACCTCCGCCATCGAGACGGCGGCGAGGGTCGCCATGTTGGTATAGTTGAAGAAGGCGATGAACTGGCTGATCACCAGCAGCAGCAGGATCAACCCGGCCAGCGAGCCGATCGCCTTCTGCATGGCGCCGATCGCGTCATTGGTCGTGGTCATGGTCCTGGCGCCCTTGCCATAGGCCATTCCGCAGACCAGGAAGATCAGCGCGATGGAGACGATCAGGCTGTTCATGAAGGGCGAGTTGCTGATCATCGCCCCGGTCTCGGGGTTGCGCAGCGGTGCACCGGGCGGCAACAGCAGCAGCAGGATGAAGCCCACCACGCCGAAGAAGGCGTTGCGCGCATAGCGCAGGCCCCGTGCCTCGTCGTCCGACATGCTGTTCTCGCCCGGCACGGTGTAGTCGCCGGTGTATTTGCCCAGGCGCGGCTCGATCACGCGCTCGGTGATCAGCGCGATCAGCACCGTCAGCAGCAGCGTCGAGCCGATCGAGAACCACAGGTTCGCGGCGAGGTCGATCGAGGCATTCGGATTCACCAGCCGCGCCGCGTCGTTTGTGATCTCGGTCAGGATGCCATCCACCGGCACGATCAGGATGTTCACGAGGAAGGCCGAGGCCACCGCGGCGAAGGCGGCGGCAAGGCCGGCCAGCGGGTGGCGCCCCACGCTGAGGAAGGCGGCCGCGGCCAGCGGGATCAGCACGAGGTACCCGGCGTCGGCGGCGATCGAGGACAGGATGCCGACGAAGACCAGGATGTAGGTCAGCGCCTTGGGCGGCGCGATGATCACGAGCTTGCGGATCAGCGCCTTCACCAGCCCCGCTTCCTCGGCCACGCCGACGCCGACCATCGCGATGATGATCACGCCGACGGCGTTGAAGCCCATGAAGTTGGCGACGACTCCGGTGTACATGAACCGGATGCCCTCGATCGTCAGCAGGCTGCGCGCCGCCGTCGTCGCCGGCTCGATCTCCCCCGTCGCCGGGTTGTACGCCTGGTAGCTGACCTCGGCGCCGAACAGCGACAGCAGCGTGGACAGCACGATGATGAAGGCGATCAGGTAGACGAAGATCATCACCGGATGCGGCACCTGGTTGCCCACCCGCTCGACCGTGTCGAGGATGCGCTGCATCCCGGTCTTCGGTGCGCCGCTGGCTTCACTCATTCGTGTGCATCCTTGCTCGATCCGGACGTGGCGCGGGACGTCAGCGTGAGAGCGCGTCGAGGATCCGCGCCCAGGAGCGGATGCCCTTGTGGAAGCTCTCCAGGTTGTATTTCTCGTTCGGGCTGTGGATGCGGTCATCCTCCAGGCCGAAGCCGGCGAGGATCACATCCATGCCAAGCGACTGTTTCAACTGGTGCGTCACCGGGATGGAGCCGCCGCCGCCGATGAATACCGCGGGCTTGCCCCATTCGGCCGAGAGCGCGTCGCGCGCCTTGCCGAAGGCCGGGTCGTCGATCGGGAAGCGGATCGCCTGGCCGGCACCGTGCTCGATGAACTCCACCCGGCAATCGGCCGGCAGGCGCGCGCGCACATGCGCGCGGAACGCCTTGCGCACCGCATGCGGATCCTGGTCGAAGACCAAGCGGAAGGACACCTTGGCCGAGGCCTGGGCCGGAATCACGGTCTTGAAGCCGTCGCCCTGATAGCCGCCGCCCATGCCGTTGATCTCGGCGGTGGGGCGCGACCACGTCATCTCCAGCGTGCTGCGCCCCTTCTCGCCCGCGGGCACCGAAAGGCCGATGGCGCCGAGGAAGGCGCCGGCATCGAAGCCCAGCGTGGCCCACTGCTTGGCGAGCGCCTCCGGCAATTCCGGCACGCCGTCGTAGAAGCCATCCAGCGTCACGCGGCCGTTCTCGTCGTGCAGGTCGGCCAGGATGCGCGCCAGGATGCGGTTGGGATTGGCCGCGGCCGAGCCGTAGAAGCCCGAATGCAGGTCGCGGTCGGCAGCGTGGATGATCACCTCCTCGCCGCACAGGCCGCGCAGCATGGTGACGATGGCGGGCGTCTTGGCGTCCCACATGTTGGTGTCGCAGATCAGCCCGATATCGGCGCGCAGCTCATCGGCATTGGCGGTGAGGAAGCCCGGCAGGTTGGCGCCGCCGGATTCCTCCTCGCCCTCCAGCAGGATGGAGACCGGGATGGGCAGCGCGCCGTGCACCGCCTTCCAGGCGCGGCAGGCCTCGACGAAGGCCATCAGCTGGCCCTTGTCGTCGGCGGCGCCGCGGCCGCGGATCAACTTGGTGCCATCGGGCAGCGTGTCGATGCTCGGCTCGAAGGGGTCTGTGTCCCACAGCTCCAGCGGGTCCACTGGCTGCACGTCGTAATGGCCATAGAACAGCGCCGAGGGGCCCTTGGCGCTTCGGTCATGCGCGACGACGATGGGATGGCCCGCGGTCGGCCGCGCGCTGGCCTCGAAGCCGATGCTGCGCAGGTCTGCCACATGCCAATCGGCGTTGGCCTTGCACTCCGCCGCATAGGCGGGGTCCGTCGAGATCGACTTGATGCGCAGCAGCACGAACAAACGCTCCAGCGCCGCGTCGAGGTTGGCGTCGATATTGCTGAGCACGTCGTCCAGCTTGGCCATGGAATCGCCCCGTCCCTTTTTCATCACAGCTACGCCGGGCGATCGCCCGGCCGCGCCTGTCTGCCATCAAGTGCGGATCGCGCGGCGCCTGTCCACAGCGAAGTTCGTGCGCCCAGGAAATGCGCGCCCCGACACTTGCGGCCAAGGCCGCCACCGCGGCGATGGTAGCGCCAGCAGACCGGGCCGGGATGCGCTCAGCGTGCCGATGCTGTGCCATGCGTCTCACAGCCACCGCGGGCGCTGCGCTCAGCGCATCGCGGCGGGCTCGGCCGCGGCGGAGACGGGGGCGGGCGAGAAGACCCCGACCGCGGAAGGCCTGTCGCGCCAGCCGCTGCCGTCTCGGCCCTGCGCGAAGCCGTAGTCGAACAGGGCCTGCATATAGGCCTGGTCGAAGGGCTCGCGACGCGGCGCCTGGAAGTCCGAGCCGATATAGGCGACGCGGAAATCCACACCGTCGCGCTGCGTCGTGAGGTAGATGCGGCTGATGTCGCCGAGGCCGCTGAAATGCAACAGCGTGGAGGCCGAGCGCCGGGCGATGCTGATCACCCCGCGCGTGGTAATGCTGCCCTCCACATCGACACGGCCGTTGCGCACCACCCAGGCGGTACGCTGCCGCTGTACCGCGCGCTCCCGCAGTTGCAGCGAGGGCGGATAGAGGAACACCTGCGTCGCCGCGCCGCCATCGACATGCAGCTCCTGAAACTTGCGCCCGCCCGATTCGACATCGAACAGCACCGGCGGGAAGGCGCCGGGGATGGAGGCCGAGGCCAGCAGGATGTTGCGGAACAGCCTCAGCGCATCCGGGTGCCCGCTGGCGGCGATCGCGCCGATGTTCCAGAACACCGGCCGCTGCATGTCGAGGTTCGTCGTGCCGATCAGCAGCAGCCGCCCCTTGGCGTATTCGGCCGCGATGGCGCGCAGCATCGCCTCGTTCGCGTGGCGGTCGATCAGCCGCGTCAGCGGCGAGGTGTCAGCCAGCGCCTCGCCGAAGAGCAGCGAGAACACCGCCACAATCTGCCGCGGCACCACCAGGATGTCGGTGGGCGCCTGGCCGGTGAACACGTCGCGCAGCTGGTCGTCATAGGCGGGGCCGAGGAAGGCGAAGGGCGCGATCAGCGCGCCGGCGGAAATGCCGGTGACGACATCGAAGCTGGGCCGGCGGCCCGAGGCGGTCCAGCCGACCACGAGGCCGGCCCCGTAGGCGCCGTTGTCGCCTCCGCCCGACAGGGCGAGGTAATTCGCGGGCGGCAGGCGGGCGCCGGCAGGCAGCAGCGCCGCCTCGCGCTCCGTCATCAGGCGCGCCTCGCGGATCAGCGGCTCGGGGCTGGAGTCGAGCCAGAAGCGCGCATTCGGCAGGCCGAGCACCTGCAAAGACTCGGTCTGCGCGGCCGGCGGCGCTTCCCCGCGCAGGATGCTGCTGCAGCCGGCCAGCAGCAGCGCGAGGCCCAGCAGCACAGCCCCGTGCAGCCGCCGCATGGGCGGCATGGGGCGCTGGCTGCGTGCAGCGGCAGGCGGGGCTTGGCAGGTCATAAGCGCCAGTATGCGCCGTCCCGCCCGCCGCGCCAAAAGACGGTTCCGTGCAACAGCCGGCGCGGCATCAGAACCTTGCGACGGCCGCGACCAGCACCCGGTTGGCGATGCCATAGCCATCGCCGGCACTGCCCGCGGCGACGGATCCGCCGAAGAGGTCGCGCCGCGTGAACAGGTATTCCACGCCGACATCCAGCCAGCCGCTGCCGAACACGCCGTTGCGCACCTCGGCGAAGGGGCTCCAGATCAGGTTGGCGAAGGCCTGCTGGTACTCACGGTTGAGTGAGGTGGCCGAGGCGGAGCCAGGTGTGAACTGCAACGCATAGGCGGGGAAATCCTGCCTGGCGTAGGCGTAGGAGAAGTTGCTGCGCAGTTGCGGCGTCCAGAACCGGCGATAGGCCGCGGTGACGCCGTATGTGGGTAGCGGATCGAAGCTGAAGCTGGTTTGCGAACCGGGCAGGCCGAGATTGGTCAGCGCGTCCTGGCCCGAGGTGTTGCCCGCGAAGTAGCGGCCCATCCCCTCGCCGTAATAGGCCATGCCGATCAACTGATCGAGGCCGAAGCTCTCCGAGACCCAGCGCATCGGGAAGCGCACCATGCCGGCCACGCCCCAGCCCAACGCATCCTCCGAGCCCCCGGGCGGCGCCGCGGCGGTGCCCGAGGAACGCAGGCTGAGCTGGCGAAGCGCGCCGCGCGCGTCGAGTTCCAGCCCGTCATGCCGCCAGGTCAGGCGGCCAAGCAGATCGGGCGCGCTGTTGAAGGCCGGGCTGGCGCCGCCATCGAGGCTGGCGCCCGGCGTGAACACGCCGGCCACCGAGGTATACTGCGTGTCCGGCGCCTCCAGCGAGACCATGCCGGTGAGGCCGGTGCCAAGGCGCCCGGTGACGCGCAGCTGCGCCTGGCGAATGAAGGACTGGTTGAGGTTCGTCGCGTCGATCAGCGTCTCGAACACGCCCTCGTTCCACAGGCTGTTGGCCTGGCCGATCAGCACGCGGAAACTGTCGTCGCCGAGCTCCGCCCAGGCCTGTCGCAGCCGGAACACGGCGTTGGAGGAGGTGGGCGCGCCGCCGCCGAAATCGCCCTCGAGGCGCGTCTCCAGCGTGCCCATGCGCGTCAGCGTGCGCGTATCGACGCCGAAGCGGCTGAAGCGCGCCGTCATGCCGAAATCGCCGCCCTGCTGGTCGGCGGGGCTGCCGATCAGCGGGATGGTCTGCGGCGGCGGAGCGTCGGTCTGGTTGCGCGGGCCGAGGTCGTTCCAGGCCGTCATCTTGGCGAAGCCATAGAGCCGCACCTGCGTGTCCGAGCCCGGCACGCGGAAGGCGATGCCCGGCAGGTCGGAGCGCAGCGCATCGCCGGTGGCGGTGGCATCGCCCATCGGCTCCGGCGCGCGCAGGCCGGGGATGGTCGTGGAAAGCTGCGCGGCTTCGGCCTGGCGGGCCTGCGCCATGGCGCGCTGCGCGGCCTGCGCCTCATCGGCAGCGGCGCGGGCTTCGCGGGCGGCCTCCTGCGCGGCCTGCACCTCAGCCTGGGCGGGTGTGCGCGGGGCGCGGGAGGGTGCCGCCACGACGGCGGGTGCCGCCGGGCGCGCCGGTGCCGCGGCGACGGGCGCCGGGCGCGCCGGCTGCGGCGCGCGACCCTCCAGCGCCTCCACGCGCCGGCGCATCGCCTCCAGCTCGCGGCGCAATTCGGCAATGATGGCACTGTCCTGCGCGCTGCCCTGGGCCTGCGCCGCCGCGGGGGCGCCCCCCAGGCCAAGCATGGCCGCGCCGGCCAGAAGCGCGGCGCGAAACCCAGGTGCAGGGCTGCGCGGCATCATCGCGCCGACTGCGTCTGGGCCTGCGCGCGGCCCGTCTGAACGCCCTGCTGGTAGGAGCGGTCGCGGCTTTGCACATGCTGGTCGAAGAGGAAGCCGCCGGCGGCGCCGACGCCGGCGCCGATCAGCGCGCCCATGCCGGCATTGCCGGAGAAGGAGCCGATGGCCGCCCCGGTCAGCCCGCCAAGCGCGGCACCGCCGCCGACACGCTGGCTCGATGGGCTCATCTCGGCGCAGCCGGCCAGGCCGAAGGCCAGCGCCAGGGGCAGCAGCAGGGTCTTGCGCATGGGTGCTTCCTCCGGCGTCAGCGTTGGCCGGCGCGGCGCGGCGCGGCCGGCGCGGGCGGGCAAGGGTAGGTGGCAGCAGCCCAGCGCGTCAGCCCGTCCACAGCGCGGTCGCCGGCATGCTGCGGGTTGGCTGCGGCCCAGGCAACAAAGCCTGCCTGCGCGGCCTCCACCTGGGGCGTCGGGCTCGGCAGGCAGAAGACCGGCCTGAGGCCGCCGGGGGCCGAGAGTGCCGCGTGATACTGCCCGGCGCCGATCAGGAAGCCGCGGCAGAACCCCGTGGCGGTGGCGCTCTGCGCATCGGTACCGCTGGCGGCGCAGAGATTCGCGAGGGTGCCGGTTGTCACCACTTCCGGGCTGGGCGTCGATGCGGCCTGCGGCGTCTGCGCCGCAGCCATGCCGGTGCCGAGCATCGCGATCATCCCGGCCAAGGCGCCCATGAGCCGCATCCGCGCATCCCCCGTGTTCCGCAGGCGTTGTCGCCACCCAAGAATGGAAGGCTAGGGCTGCTCTTCGCCCGGGGGCAATAGGCGCGTGATGTTGCCCCTGTGCGGCGCGTCCCAGGCGCCGTGCAGCGGCGCACTCGGGAACGCTTTGTATAGGCGTTGGATTCCCAGCCCATCACGGCCCGGGCGCAATCGGGCAGATAGCCTGCGCCCAAGGCCGCCACCGAGTGACCAGGGCACGGCGACACCCCGCCGCCCGACGGCGTTGCGTGCTGCCGACAGGCGCCTCATGCGATTGGGAGCGAGACCATGAACATCAGCTACCTGTGCATCCGTTCCGCGCTGCTCGCCTCGGCGGCGGCTGGGCTGCTCGCCATCACGGCGCCGCAGGCCGCCGCACAGGCGAATTTCGGCACGCGCGAATTCCAGGCCGCGGAGCTTGAAGGGCTGGCGCCGGCGCTGCGCGCCGAGGTGCTGGCCCGCGCCGCCAACCCGGGCAACTCCATCCGCGGAGTTCTGGAAACCATCCTGCTCAACGCCATCCAGGCGCGCTATCCGGCCAGCCGTATCGTCGCGCTGGACATGGGCCGCGGCGTCGCGGCGATCGCCACCGCCGAGAACCAGCTGCGCGCCGTGACCTTCGACAAGCAGGGCCTGACCTCGATCGGCGACGTCACGATCACGCGCTGACATGCGTCTTGCCGGCAGCACCATCCGCACTGTTGCATGGATGGTGCGCCGGGGCCTCGCGCCATGGCCGCCACAAACGCTGGTCGCCATGGCAGGATCAGGGCGACGCGACAGGAGGTTCACAGGATGCACCTGATGCTGCACGAGGAAGCGCCGGCCGCACCCGCTGCCGTCTCGACCGGCCAGTTGCCCGCGCCGGCCGTCGTCACCGCGCTGATCCAGGAGGCGTGGGATCGCTATCGCTCGGTCGAGGATGGCGCCGTGGCCGACTACATCCCCGCCTTGGCCAAGGCCTCGCCGGGCGAGTTCGGCATCTGCGTGGCCGGCGTGAATGGCGGCATCCACGCCATCGGCGACGCCACGCGCGAATTCTCCATCCAGAGCATCTCGAAGCCCTTCGTCTTCGCCCTGGTGTGCCAGGCGCTCGGCGGCGGCCAGGCGCGCGAGAGCATCGGCGTGAACGCCACCGGCCTGCCCTTCAACTCGGTCATGGCGATCGAGCTGAACAGCGACCGCACGATGAACCCCATGGTCAATGCCGGCGCCATCGCCACCACCAGCCTCGCACCCGGCGACACGGCGGAGGCCAAGTGGCGCTTCATCCGCGAGGGCCTGTCGCAGCTGGCGGGGCGGGAACTGGCGATGGACGAGGAGGTTTATGCCTCGGAGGCCGCCACCAACCAGCGCAACCAGGGCATCGCGCGGCTGCTGCACGGCTATGGCCGCATGTATTTCGACCCCGACGCCGCCACCGACATCTACACCCGGCAATGCGCGCTGAATGTCACGGTGCGCGACCTGGCCGTGATGGGCGCGACGCTGGCCGATGGCGGCGTGAACCCTGTCACGCGCGAGGCGGTGCTGGATGCCGATCGCTGCCGACGCGTGCTGGCGGTGATGGCCACCGCCGGGCTCTACGAGCAATCCGGCGACTGGCTGTACGAGGTCGGCCTGCCCGGGAAAAGCGGCGTGTCCGGCGGCCTCGTGACCATCGCGCCCGGCAAGGGCGGGCTCGGCACCTTCTCGCCGCCGCTCGATGCCGCGGGCAACAGCGTGCGCGGCCAGCTGGTCACGAAGTTCCTCTCGGAGCAGCTCGGCCTCAACCTGTTCGCCTCGGTCCCGGCGCCGGCCGGGCCCGCGCCATGACGAAACCCAGGCTCATCTTTCTCTCGCTCGGCGGCACCATCACCATGGTGCCCAGCGCGGGCGGCGGCATCGCGCCCAAGCTGGGTGCCGCGGAACTCGTGGCCTCGGTGCCCGAACTGGCCGAGGTGGCGCAGATCGAGGCGCATTCGCCCTTCCGCCTGCCCAGCCCCTCGCTGCAGCCCGAGAACCTGCTGGCCGTGGCGCAGCGCATCGAGGCCGCCTTCGCCGCCGGCTTCGACGGCGCGGTGGTGATCCAGGGCACCGACACCATCGAGGAATCCGCCTTCATCCTCGACATCCTGCTGAGCAGCGACAAACCCGTGGTGGTCACGGGCGCGATGCGCGGCGCTGATGCGCCGGGTGCGGACGGGCCGGCCAACCTGCTGGCCGCGGCGCGCGTGGCGGCCAGCGCGGAGGCGCGCGGCCTCGGCACGCTGGTGGTGCTGAACTACGACATCCACGCCGCGCGCTTCGTGCAGAAATCCCACACCACCCTCCCCTCCGCCTTCGCCTCGCCCACGCTGGGGCCGATCGGTGCGGTGGTGGAGGGGCGCGCGCGCATCTATGCGCGCATCCCGCGCCTGCCCTGCCTGCCCACGCAGGGCGGCCCGCCCAGGCCGGTGGCGCTGCTGAAATGGGCGATGGGCGATGACGGAAGGTTGCTCGGCGCGCTGGCGGGCCTGGGCTATGCGGGCGCGGTGATCGAGAGCATGGGGGCGGGGCATGTGCCGGCGGCGTGCGCGCCGCTGCTGGGCGATCTCGCCAGCCGCATGCCGGTGGTGCTGGCCACGCGCGCCATGGCGGGGCCGGTGTTCACCAACACCTATGGCTACCCAGGCTCGGAGATCGACCTGCTGGCGCGCGGGCTGGTGCCGGCGGGGTATCTCTCCGGCCTGAAATCGCGTCTTCTGCTGGCGTTTGCCCTGCGCTCCGGTGCCGGTCCAGATGCTGTCACCGAGGCCTTCGCGGCGTATCAATGATCCCTCCCCGCCCGCGGCAGCCGCCCCGGGCGCAATGCCAAAGGAAACACCACCATGGCTGATCTTCTCGTCATCGCATTCCCCACCGAGGCACAGGCCGAGGAGGTGCGCGCCAAGCTGTTCGGGCTGCAGCGCGAGTATCTCATCGAACTCGGCGACGCCGTAGTCGCCATCAAGCAGCCGGACGGCTCGGTGAAGCTGAACCAGGTGTTCAAGCCGGTGGCGGCGGGCGCGGCGTCGGGCGCGCTGTGGGGCTCGCTCATCGGGCTGCTGTTCCTGAACCCGATCGCCGGCGCCGCGCTCGGTGCCGCCGGTGGCGCGCTCGGCGGCAAGCTCACCGACCTCGGCATCAACGACAACTTCATGCGCGACACCTCGAAGGTGCTGGAGGCCGGCCACGCCGCGCTGTTCCTGCTGGTCCGCAAGATGACCACCGACAAGGTGATGGCCGAGCTCGCCGGCACCGGTGCGACCATCCTGCGCACCTCCTTCGACGAGACGAAGGAGGAACAGCTGCGCGAGGCGCTGGCCGCCGCGCAGGCCGGCGCCGCGCCGGCAGCCGGCTGACGCCGCGGGCGATGACGATGGCCAGGCCAAGGCATAGGGCCACCGGGTTCCATTGCGGCGCTGCCGCGGTGGGCTTGGCGCTCGCCCTCGGCCTGGCGCCAGGTGCTGCGCGCGCGGCCGAGCCAGCGCCGGACGACGCGCGCGGCACGTTCGCCTTCACGCTGGAGAACGACCTGTTCTCCGGCACCGACCGCTACTACACCAGCGGCTTCCAGTTCACCTGGCGGTCCAGCACCTACGACCCGCCGACCTGGCTGGAATTCCTCACCGACCGGCGCAGCCTGCTGTTCCCCGCCGGCGGCACGCCGCGCTGGGGCCTCGCCTTCGGGCAGAACATCTTCACCCCGGACGACACGCTGGCGCGCAACCCGAACCCGCGCGACCGGCCCTATGCCGGCTGGCTCTATGGCTCGGTGTCGCTGATCTCCTACACCGCGACGCAATACGGCAGCGTCGAGCTCCAGCTGGGCGCCGTCGGGCCCGCCGCACTCGGCGAGCAGACGCAGAACAACGTGCACGACTTCATGAACATCGACCGCGCCTATGGCTGGGCCTACCAGCTGAAGGACGAGCCGGGCGCCAACCTCATCCTGTCCCGGCAATGGCGCTACAACGCGCCGACCGGCTTTCGCAACGTCTCGGTGGGCGTGGTGCCGAGCCTCACCGGCAGCCTCGGCAATGTGCAGACCTATGCCAGCGCCGGGCTGATGCTGCGCTTCGGCAACAAGCTGGACGCGGATTTCGGCCCGCCACGCACCCGCCCCTCGATCGGCGGCTCGATGTTCTTCGAGCCCGACGGCGGCTGGGGGTGGTACGGCTTCGGCAGTGTCGAGGGCCGCGCCGTGGCGCGCGACATCTTCCTCGACGGCAACACATGGCGCGACAGCCGCAGCGTCGAGCGCGAGGATTTCGTGGGCGATGCCAGCATCGGCCTGGTGGTGATGATGCCGCGCGCGCGCCTCACCGGCACCTACACCTTCCGCAGCCGCGAATTCACCACCCAGGGCGAAAGCGCGCAATTCGGCTCGGTCAGCCTCTCGGTCCGCTTCTGATCACGACGGCGGCGCGCCTCAGCGCCGGCCGAGGCCCAGCAGCCCCCCGATGCCGCTGCCCACACCCCCCACCACGGCCCCCAGCGTGCCGCCGACGCCGCGCGCCACCTCCTGCACCGTGCCCTGCAATTCGCGCGGCACCAGCGGCATCACCGGCGGCGGCGCGGGCGGTACCGGCCCGTCGCGGCCCAGCCGCGCCAGGCGCAGCTGTGTCCCACAATCGCCCCCCGGCGGCGGCGCCCCCGAGGCACCGCGCAGCCACTCCACGGTGGAACTGCGCCACAGCCTGTTCGCCACGGCATCGCTCATCACCTGCGCCAGCGCCGCCCCGGGCTCCACACCCACCGCGGGCGCGGCCAGCGTGCCGCCGATGGCCACCGGCGTGCGCACGCCGACGCCGAGGATGTTGATGTCCGGCAGCAGCCGCGCCACCAGCGTCTCGTCGCGCAGGTTGATGGCGAGGCTGCCATCGATGCGCCCGCCCGGGCCCTCCATCAGCAGCGCCTCGCTTTGCGCGAGCCCCTCGCGCGCCGTCAGGCGCAGCGCGGCGCAGCGGATGTTGAGGCCGGCGGGCGGTGCGCCGGCCGGCAGCAGCACGCGCACCAGATCCGGCCCTATGCGCTGCAGGTTGCCGCGCGCCATGCGCCCCTCGACCATCGCGAGGCCGAGATCGCCGGAGAGGCTGGCCGCCAGCGCGCGCGTGGTGCCCCCCTGCCCGCGCAGGTCCAGCGCGACCTCCACCGGGCCCTCATAGATGGCGACATCGCCCAGCGCCGCGCGCAGCGCCGCGAAATCCAGCCCGCGCCCGGCGCTGCGCAGCGCCAGCGTGGTGCCCGCGGGGCCGAGCGTGGCGCGGCCCGAAAGCGCACCGCCCGGCATGCTGGCGGCCAGCGGGTCCAGCGTCAGCCGCCCATCGGCCAGCACGAAGCCTGCGCGCACGGAACGCCAAGTGAGGCCGCCGGCCACCAGCCGCTCGGCCGAAAGGGTCAGGTTCGCGTTCCAGCCGGCCAGCGCGGCCAGCGGCAGGGGAACATCCGGGATCACCCGCCCCGCATCCGGCGCCGCGCCGCCCTGCGCCGGGCCGGCCAGCGCATCGGCATCGAAGCGGCGCGCGGCGATGCGCCCTGTGATGGAAAGGACAGGCGCGGTGGCGATCTGCAACTCGCCCTCCGCCTCCAGCCTGTCGGAGGTGACCGCCAGGCGCTGCAGCCGCAACGGCCCGGGCCCACCCGCCAGGATGCGCGCCTGCGCCGTGACGTCGCGCAGCGCAGGCAGGCTGGCGCCCACCAGCGGCCCCAGCGCGGCGAGATCGGGCGCCGCGAGCGCGGCGTCCAGCGCTGTGCCGCGCGCCCGCGCGCCCACTGCCAGCGGGCCGGACAGCGTCAGGCGCGCGCGCCCGGCGCGCAGCGTGGCCTGCACTGGCAACGCCACGCTGCCGGCCTCGGCCACAAGCCGGCGCGGCGAGGCGAGCGTCGCCTCCAGCGTCAGCGGCGCACCGCCCCGGCGGCCCGCAGCGGTGAGCATCGCGGGCGCCTCCAGCGTGGCTGCGCGAAGCTCCGCCGTGTCGGCGCGCAGCCCGGAGAGCACGCGGCCCAGGTCGAGAGCGCCGGTGCGCAGCCGGAGGTCGCTCACCTCCGTGCCGCCGGCGGGAACCGAGGCCACGCGCGCGGCGAGATCGACCGGCCCGAAGGGCAGTGGCAGCGACGCGACGCCGAGCAAGCGGGCCAGCCGTTCCGGCTGCTCCACCCGGCCCTCCACCGCCACCGACAGGCCATCCTCGCGCCAGCGCAGCGCCCGTGTGCCCTGCGCCGTGAGGCGCAGCCAGGGGCCGGACAGCGTCGCGTGCAGCGCCGGCGCGGCATCGGTCGGCGGGCCGAGGGTGAAGGCCAGTTGCAGCGCCTCCTCCCCCAGCACCACCCGGCCCTGCGCGGAGGTCGCGCCATTCGGCGCGGCGCGTTGCACATCGAAGGCGCCGATGCGCAGCGACTCCAGCGGGCCCTCGCCCCAGGCGATGCGGGAATTGGCGATGCTGAGCGCCGCCACCGGTAGGCCGCGCGGCGTGCGCTCGGCCTGCGGCGCGGCCGGCGCCTCGGCATCGAACACCCAGTTGCCGCGCCCCTCCGCATCGCGCTCCAGCAGGATATCGGCCTCGGCGATCGACAGCCGCTCCACCTCCACCCGCCCCGCGGAGAGCAGCGGCCACAGCGCGAGCGTGACCTCCAGCCGCCCGATGCGCGCGAAATCGGCGTGGGAGGTGCCGGGCAGGCTGGCGATGCGCGCGCCTTCGACGTTGACGGTGGGGCGCAGCGCCGGGCGCAGCGCCACCGCGCCCACCGTGATGGCGCGGCCCGTAGCGCGCTCCAGCGCCGCGTCGATCAGCGTGTCGAGGCTGCCGCGATGCAGCGCGGTGTAGGCGGCAAGGCCCGCCGCCACCACCAGCGCCGCCGCCAGCACGGCACCACCCGCCAGCCAGCGCAGCAGGCGCCTCATGGCCGGGCCAGCGCCATCGCGGCACCGAAGGCCAGGGCGAGCAGCAGCATCGAAAGCCCCGCCGCCGGCCAGGCGCGCAGCGCCGCCTCGGCGCGCGCCAGCACGCTGGCGCAGGGTGTCAGCGCCCGCGCCATCCGGGCCCCGTAGACCAGCACATCGCCTTCCGGCACCACGGGCAGCCGACCTCCCCATCGGTGCAGCGCGGCGAAGCATGCCACGCCGATCAGCACCGGCCATAGCGCCTTCCACAGCGCCGAAGCCGCGAGGGCATCGGCCAGCGCACCGGCGCCCAGCGGCGCGAACAGCAGCCAAGGCAGCAGGATCGCCGCACCCGCCATGCCGAGCCAGGGCAGCCGCAACCCGCGCGGCCCCTCGCCGGTGGCGTGGGACGCTGTGGCGGAGAGGCGCGCGACGAAATGCAGCATCAGCAGCGTCGAACCCGAGGCCGAGAGCGCGGCGAGTAGCGCGACAAGCCCCTCGCCCATCTGGTCCTTCACCGCGGCCTTGGCCAGCCAGCCACCGGTCAGTGGCAGCCCCCCGAAGCCCAGCGCCAGCACCAGCGCGGGCAGCAGCACCACCCAGCGCCGCGCCGGCCCGCCGCCGGCCGCAACTCCCACGGCGAGGAACAGCGCACCCTTCGCCAGCACGTGATGCGCGGCGTAGAAGGCCACGGCCAGCGCCGTGCCGGGCGTGGCCGCGCCGATGCCCAGGCCCAGCGCGGCGGCCACCACGCCCATCTGGCTGACGCTGGAATAGGCCAGCACGGTCTTCGGGTTGGCCTGCAGGATGCCGACCGCCACGGCGTAGAAGGCGGTGGCGAAGCCGAGCACGGCCAGCACCGCCCCGGCATCGGCCAGGCTGCCATCGTCGGGCAGGAAGCGGATCAGCCCGATCACGCCGGCCTTGATGATCGCACCGCTCAACACGGCCGAGGCCGGCATCGGCGCCGCCGGATGCGCCAGCGGCAGCCACACATGCAGCGGCACCAGCCCAGCCTTCAGCCCGAAGCCGAGGATCAGCAGCGTGATAATCCAGCCGCGCCCGGGCGCATCCGCCAGCCCTGCCAGCACGTCGCGGATGGCGAGGCTGCCGCTGGGCTCGGCGGCGGCGAGCAGCGCGAAGCCCAGCAGCAGGCACACCTCGCCCAGCACCGCCAGCAGGATATAGGCCGCGCCGGCCCGCCGCGCCGCCTCGGTGCGGTCATGCGTCACAAGGCCGAAGGCGGCGAGGCTCACCACCGCGAAGGCGAGGTAGAAGCTCACCAGATCGCCCGCGATGAAGACGCCGAGGCTGCCCGACAGCGTCAGCAGCCACCAGGCGGCGAAGCGTTCCGCGCCCGGCTCCCGGCCGAGATAGCGCCCCGCATACAGCCCCGCCGCACTCCACAGCAGCGACGCGACGCCCAGCAGCAGCGCCGCCGGCGCATCGAGTTCCAGTGTGAAGCGGAAGCGCTCGGGATCCAGCACCAGCGGATGGCCCGACGCCAGCAGCGCCGCCGCCAGCCCCGGCAGTGGTGCCAGGCCCAGCAGCCCCGGCATGGCGGCCCGCCAGCGCGCCGACAGGCAGGCCGCCAGCATGCCGAGCGGCACCAGGAAGCAGGCGAGCATCAGCAGCGCCGCCAGGGCGTTCATGGCACGCCCAGCCGGCCGATCTGCAGCAGCCCGAAGGAGGCCAGCGGCAGCACGCCCAACACCACCGAGACCAGCGCGAGGCCGAGCGCCGCCCCTTCCTGCACGCGACTGACGGGCGCCACGGGCAGCGCCGCCGCACCGCGCCCCATGGCGCTGGCCAGCACGCGGTACACGTAGCCGCCGGTGAGAATGCCGCCTGCGACGATGACCAGGCCCCACCACCATTGCCCGGCATTGATGGCGCCCAGCAGCAGCAGCCACTTCGCGGTGAAGCCGCCGCTCGGCGGAATGCCCATCAGCGAAAGCCCGGCCAGCGCGAAGGCGAAGACGCTGGTGGGCAGCACCCGCGCCACGCCGCCGAGATCGGCGATGCGGTCATGCCCCAGCGCCTGGGCGATAAGGCCGGCGGCCAGGAACATCGACGCCTTGGCGAAGGCGTGGCTCACCGCCTGCAGCACGCCGCCCATCCAGGCCCCGGCGCCGAAATCCACACCGCCGGCCACCAGCGGGAACATCAGGAACAGGTAGCCGATCTGCGCCACGGTGGAATACGCCACCAGCAGCTTCAGGCGCGCCTGGCGCAGCGCCACCACGCTGCCCACCAGGATGGCCAGCGCGCCGAGCCCCGCCAGTAGCGGCGCGATGGCCTCCAGCAGCGCCCCGGGCATCACGCCGAACCACAGCCGCAGCAGCAGCACATAGGCCGCCTTCACCACCAGCGCCGAGAGCACCGCGCTGGCCGCCGGCGGCGCGCCCGCATGCGCCGGCGGCAGCCACAGATGCAGCGGGAACAGCGCCATCTTCGCCAGCAAGCCCACCGTCATCAGCGCGCCGGCCAGGATGGTGGCGGCATCGGCGCGCGTGCGCCCGGACAGCAGCACGATGTCCAGCGTGCCATAAGCGCCATAGAGCAGCGCCGTGCCCAGCAGGTACAGCACCGAGCCGATCAGCGCGAACAGCAGATAGCGCAGCTCTGCCTTAAACTGCGAGGCGCGGCCATCGAGGCAGGCCAGCGAGAGTGCCGCGAAGGCCAGCATCTCCAGCGCCACGAACAGGTTGAACAGGTCGCCGCCGATGAAGGCCGCGCTCAGCGCTGCCCACAACGCCAGCAGAAAGCACCAGAAGGCCAGCGGACCGCGCGCTTCCGGCGCTCCCGGCAAGGTGGCGTAGCTGGCGCGCGCGAACAGGCCGACGAAGGCCAGCACCACGCTGCTGGTCACCAGCATGACGGCCGCCAGCCCGTCGGCGCGCAGCGCAAGGCCCAGCGGCGGCACCCAGCCGCCCAGCAGATACACCAGCGGCGCCCCGGCCCCCAGCACGCCCGCGGCGATGGCCAGCGCCAGCACCACGCCCACCGGCAGCAGCCAGAAGGCAATGCGCTCGGCCTGCCTTCCGCCCAGCGCGAAGGCCAGTAGCAGGCCGGTGACCGGCACCACCAGCGCCAGCACCAGCAGCGCGCCGCCCGGCGTGGAGGCCATCACGGCGCCGATGGGGGCGCGCCGGCAGCCTCCGGCGGGTCCTCGGCGATGGTCGCGGCGCCGGTGATCTGGAACAGCCGCAGCACCAGCACCACTGCCAGCGCTGTGGCAGCGAAGGCCACGACGAGGCCGGTGATGACCAGCGCCTGCGGGACTGGGTCGCCCGGCAGGCCGGCCCCCGCGCCACGCCGCGCCACCACGCCGAACAGCAGGAACACGCCGCCGCCCAGAAGGTTGAAGGCCAGGATCTTGCGCAGCAGCGCCGGTTGCGTGACCAGGCCGAACAGGCCAAGCGCCACCAGCGCCGCGGCGGTGAGGCCGAACACCGTGCTGCCGCTCATGCCGCGGACTCACGCTCGGGCGGGCCGGCCACCAGCAACACCAACGCCGCGGCCACCGAGACGGTCATCGCCGCCTCGATCAGCAGGATCAGCGGCTTGGCCGCCTGCGGCGGATAGGCGAGGAAGCCATCGGCCAGCACGAAGCCCAGCATGCCCACCGCGATGAAGCACAGCGGCCCGGCCACCACGGCCCAGCGCATGCCGCGATGCGAGACCGCGGGCGGCCGCGCCAGCCCCGCCACCCAGGCCAGGATGCCCATGGCCGCCAGGATGGTGCCGCCCTGGAACTTGCCACCCGGCGCATCCGCGCCCACCCAGGCGACATAGACGCCCACCACGATGCCGATCGGCGGCAGCACGCGCGCCAGCAACGCCAGCGGGCCCGTGGCCTGGAACGGAAACACCCGGCCCGGAACACCGCCCCACGCGCCATCCGGCGCCATCGACCACACAGCGATGACGGCGAAGACCAGCACCACCGCCTCCAGCAGCGTGTCCAGCGCGCGATAAGCCATCAGCACCCCGGTGACGGGGTTGCCCACACCCAGCCCACCAAGGCCGGCCATCGCCTCGGGCGCCAGGCTCGGCGCGGGCTCGGGCAGCCACAGCACCGCGAGCGCCAGCGCCAGGCCGATTGCGGCGCAGAGCAGCCCCGCCAGCAGGCGCTGCGCCGCGTTCGGCGTGGCGGCGTCGATCTCGGCCGGGTCGCCGCGCAGCCGCACCACCGCCAGCAGCAGCATCACGCCGGTGGCGCCCGCGCCGATCGCCGCCTCGGTGACGGCCACGTCCACCGCGCCCAGCCGCACCCAGACCAGCGCCAGCAGCAACCCCTGTGCCACGAAGCCGACCACGGCCGAGAAGGCCGAGCGCACCACCAGCGTCCAGCCCGCCACCGCCAGAACCGACAGCGCCAGCAGCACATCCACCAGCGGGCCGGCCATCATGCGCGCGGTCCGGCGCGGCGCAGGCGCTCGGCGATCATCTGCGTGACGGTCGCGCCCGACAGCAGCACCAGCAGCCAGACCAGCACCAGCTTCAGCGCGCCCAGCACGCCATCGGCCATCGGCAGCAGGCCGAGCACGATCAGCCCGAGGCCCAGGCTGTCGGCCTTGGTCAGCGCGTGCAGCCGGCTCGCCGTATCGGGGAAGCGGATCAGCCCGACCGTGCCGGCCACGAAGAACACGATGCCGGCCAGGATGGCGCAGGCGCTGAACAGGCCAAGCAGGATGCTCATCGTTCGTCGAGGTCGCCGGCGGCTAGCACGAAGGCCACCGAGGCGAAGGCGCCCAGCAGCGCCAGCACCAGCGCCACGTCCACCACGCCGGCCGCGCCGGTCGCGGCCGCCACCAGCAACAGCGCGGCGACGCCGCCGGTGCATAGCAACTGCGCCGCCATCATGCGGTCCGCTGCCGCGGGGCCGCGCAGCGCGCGATAGAGGCCCGGCAGCACCACGGCGAACACCACACCTGCCGCCAGCAGCAGCGCCTCAGCCATGCGGCGCCCGCCCGCCGACGGCCTCGGCGAACATCGCCTCGGCCCGCGCCATGCCGGCCGCGATCGGCAGACCGGTGTCGAGCGCATGCACCACCAGGCTGCCATCGGCATCGCAGCCCGACGGCAAGGCGCCCGGCTGCAGGCTCGCCAGGGCGCGGAACCCGTCCTGCGCCAGGCCAGGCGGCAGCGCCATGGTATGGCGCACAAGGCCAGGGCTGAGCGGCAGGCGCGGGTCGAAGGCGCGGCGCGCCACGTCGATGCCGCCTGCCACCGTCTCCTGCACCACGCTGCGGGCCAGCCGAACGGCGGTGACGAGCCGCCACGGCACCCCGCGCGGCGGCATCAGTCGCAGGCTCACCCAGCCCGCCGCCGCAGCCGCCAGCGCGCCCACCAACAACCCCTCCGGCCCCGCGAGAACCAGCCAAAGGCCGAAGAACAGCGCGGCGCGGAGCGCGAGGCTCACGCGCCCGCCTTCGCGGGATGCGCGCGGAACCAGGTCACGTACAGGGTGGGCAGGAACACAAGCGTCAAAAGCGTGGCCACCAGCAACCCGCCCATGATGGCGAAGGCCATCGGCCCCCAGAACACCGTCGGCGCGATCGGGATCATCCCCAGTACGGTCGAGATCGCGGTCAGCATCATCGGCCGGAGGCGCGAGGTGCTGGAAGCGACCACGGCCTCCCAGATCGGCATGCCGTCCGCCCGGTCGCTCTCGATCTGCACGATGAGGATGACCGCGTTCTTCGCGATCATGCCCAGCAGCGCCAGGATGCCCAGCATCGCGACGAAGCCCAGCGGCTGCTGGAAGCTCAGCAGCGCCAGCACCACGCCAATCAGCCCGAGCGGCAGCACCGCCACCACCATGCCCAGGCGCTGGAAGCTCTGCAGCTGGAACATCAGCGCGGTCAGCATCAGGATCAGCATCACCGGTACTACAGCAAAGACCGAAGCCGCGGATTCGGCACTTTCCTCGGCGATGCCGCCCAGGTCGATGCGATACCCGGCCGGCAGCGTGGCGTTGAGTGCCGCCATCTGCGCGCTGATGCCGCTGACCACCGTCTCCGGCAGCACGCCGGGCACCACGTCGGCCAGCACGGTCAGCGTCGGCACGCGGTCGCGCCGCCAGATCAGCGGGTATTCCTGCTCGTACTCGAAGGTGACGAACTGGCCGAGTGGCACGTTGCGCCCACCCGGCAGCGGCACCTGAAGCGAGCGCAGCGTGGCGAGCGAAACGCGCTCCTCCGCCGTCGCGCGCGCGATGACGTTGATCAGGTAGATGTCGTCGCGCAGCTGCGTCACCGTGCTGCCGGTGATGGTCGCGTTCAGCACGCCGGCCAGCCCCGCGGAACTCAGCCCGAGCAGGCGCGCCTGGTCCTGATCGACGCGCATTCGCAGCACGCGCGCGGGTTCGAACCAGTCATAATGGGTCAGCCGCGCCTGCGGATGGGCTGCGAGGACGCCGGCGACCTTCATCGCGATATCGCGCACCTGCTCCACATCGGGGCCGTTGACGCGGTACTGCAGCGGCCAGCCGACGGGCGGGCCGAGTTCCAGCGGTGCCACGCGCGCGATCACCTGCGGGAATTCCTCCGCCATCAGGCGTTCGAGCCGCACGCGCAGGCGTTCGCGCGCCGGCAGGTCCTTCGCCACGATCACGAGCTGCGAGAAGAACGGGTTGGCGAGTTGCACGTTGAGCGGCAGGTAGAAGCGAATGGCGCCGCGGCCGATATAGCTGCTCCAGCTGGCGATATCCGCATCGCCGCGAAGCCGGGCTTCCAGCCTGTTCACCAGCTCCTCGCTCGCCAGAATGGAGGAGTTCTGCGGCAGGGTGAGGTCCACCGTCAGTTCCGGCCGGTCGGAGGAGGGGAAGAACTGCCGCGGCACAAGCTGCACCGCCAGCAGCGACAGCACGAAGACGCCGATGGTGACGCCGATGGTGATCCAGCGGAAGCGCATCGCGAGCGTGAGCAGCGCCATGTAGCCGCGCAGCACCGGGCCCGGCCGTGGCGCCGGCGTGCCGGCGGGCAGCAGCTTCGGCGCCTTGAGCAGCACCAGCCCCAGCAGCGGCGCGAACAGCACCGCGACGAACCAGGAGACGATCAGCGCGATGGCGACGACGGCGAAGATAGAGAAGGTGTATTCGCCGGCCGAGCTTGCGGCGAAGCCGATCGGCACGAAGCCCGCGATGGTCACCAGCGTGCCGGTCAGCATCGGCGCGGCCAGGGTGCGATAGGCGTAGGTCGCCGATTGCTCCTTCGTGTCGCCGGCCCCGAGGCGACGGATCATCGCATCCACCGTCGTCATCGCGTCATCGACCAGTAGCGTCAGCGCGATGATCAGCGCGCCGAGCGAGATGCGCTGCAGGTCGATGCCGGCGAAGGACATCAGCGGAAACACGATGGCCAGCGTCAGCGGGATGGAAAGCGCCACGACCGAGCCCGGGCGCACGCCGAGCGCCACGAAGCTCGCCACCAGGATGATCAGGATGGCCTGCCACAGGCTGGTGATGAACTCGTTGATCGCGGTATCGACCGTGGCCGCCTGGTCGGCGACCAGGGCGGGCTCGATGCCGATCGGCAGCCCAGCCGTGATGCGCCGCATCTCGGCGTTGACGTTGCGGCCCAGCGCCAGGATGTCGCCCGCCTCGCGCATGGCGATGGCCAGGCCGATGGCCGGCTTGCCGTTGACGCGGAACATCGGCTGCGGCGGGTCGGAATAGGCACGGCGGACGGTGGCGATGTCACTGAGGCGGAAGATGCGGTCGCCGGCCACGAAGTTCACCGCCAGGATGTCCTGCTCGGTCTCGAAGGCACCGGAGACGCGGATGGTCAGCCGCTCATCCCCCGTCTCGACGATGCCGGCGGGGCGCACCACGTTCTGCGCCTGCAGTGCCGCGATCAGCGCATTCAGGTTGAGCCCGAGTCCGGCCAGGCGCTCGGTCGAGAATTCGATGAAGACATTCTCGTTCTGCGCGCCGAGGATCTCGATCTTGGAGACATCCGGCACCAGCAGCAGGCGGGACCGCGCAGCCTCCACATGGTCGCGCAGTTCGCGATGCGTGAAGCCGTCGGCGGTGAAGCCGTAGATGATGCCGAAGGTGTCACCGAAATCATCGTTGAAGCCGGGCCCGATGACGCCGACCGGTAGCGTGTGGCGCATGTCGCCGACGCGCTTGCGCACCTCGTACCACATGTCCGAGACGATATCGGGCGCCGTGGAGCCCTTGAGGTCGACGAAGATGGTGGTGACGCCCGCGCTGGTGTAGCTACGCACGCGGTCGATGTTGGGCGTCTCCTGCAGCGTGCGCTCGATGCGCTCCGTCACCTGCAGCAACGTCTCGTCCAGAGTCGCGCCAGGCCATTGCGCCTGCACGATCATGGTGCGGAAGGTGAAGGCGGGGTCTTCGTTGCGGCCGAGCTTCATGAACACGAAGGCGCCGGCGATGACGGCAACCAGCATGAAGTAGACCATCAGCGACCGGCGGCCGATGGACCATTCCGACAGGTTTGGCCCGATCATGGCGTGGCGCCGAGCAGGCGGACCTTCTGGCCGGGCCGCAGGGCCTGCACGCCAGCGGTCACGATCACGTCACCTGGCGCCAGCCCCTGCCCCACCAGGACATGCGCCGGATCGAAGCGCAGCACCTCGATGTTGCGTAGCGAGACGGTCTGCTGCGCCGGGTTCACCAGCCACACCGCGGCCTGATTGTTGGTGCGGGTCAGCGCCGAGGCCGGGATCGTGATGCCCGCGCCACCGCCCACCTCCATGCGCCCAGTCACGGTCGAGCCGAGCCGCAGCGCTGCGGGCGGATCGGCCATGCCGACACGCACCTGGAAGGTGCCGGTCACGGCGTCGGCCTGGGGCGACACTTCGCGCACGCGGCCCTGCGCCGTCACCGCGGGATCGGCGCTCAACGCGATCTGGATGCGCGGATTCTCCGGCGCCCGATCCTTCAGCGAGGCCGGCACGTCGAACACCGCATCCCGGCCGCCTTCCTGCGCGACCTGCAGGATCATGCGCCCGGCCTGCACAACCTCGCCAGGCTCGGCCCCGCGCGCGGTAACGGTGCCGTTCGAATCGGCCACCAGATCGGTGTAGCTCACGCGGCTTTCGGCGATGCCCAGCTGCGCGCGCGCCGAGTCGGCCTGCGAGCGCGCGGTCTGCAGCGTCTGCGTCGCCTCGTCGTAGCGCACCCGCGTGGTGAAGCCGCTGGCCAGCAGCTGGCGCTGGCGCTGGTAGTTGTTCGTCGCCTCTGTCACCCGCGCCTCGGCGGCCACCAGTGCGGCGCGCGCGGCACGCAGGTTGTTCTCCTCATTGTCGCGGTTCAGCCGCGCAACGATCTGCCCCGCGCGCACCCGATCGCCGACATTGACGCTGCGCTCCACCATCCGTCCATCGATCCGGAAGGCGAGGTTCACCGTGGTTTCGGCCTGGATCGTGCCGGTCAGCGAGACGATGTCGCCCCCCGTGCGATTCTCGACGCTCATCACCCGCACGGGCCGCACTTCGGGCGCCGGTGGGGCCGCGCCATCGCCGCAGGCGGCCAGAAGCAGTGCCACGGCGAAGGCCGGTGCCAGGCGCCGCGCCGGGGCGGCGAGGCGAAGCGGCAACCGGCGAATTTCGGCTGACGACATGAAGGCTCCCTATGCTGCGCCCGGTCGCGTGCGGCGTCTGCGATGCGTGACACTGTGCCGGCGGCATCGGCCGCGCGGCAAGCCTCAAAGCCGCCATCGCCGCCCGCCGGCCGCCCTGCCCGGCCGGAAGCTAGCGGCGGGGCCGGCGGCGGTGATTGGCGCCCCATCCCGACACTGCGCAGCCTGTCCCAAAACTGCACGCCGACGCATCAGCGGGGCGGCGGGCCTGGAATCGCCGCGCCGATCCGCGCCGCCATGAATGGGTAGAAGGGGTTGGACGACATGCGGCCCAGCGTCTCGAGGCTCACGGTCAGCACCCCGCGCTCCCCACGCAACGCCAGGGCGCCGAGCTGCAGGCCGAAATCATCCGCCGGGTCCGGCATCAGCCCATACAGCCCGTCGGTGACCGGAAACGGCAGCGCCACATGCGACAGTGAAAACACCGTGCGCGGGTAGTCGAGGCCAAGCGGCCGCTGCTCCTCCGCGCTTTGGCCCGCCGCCGTGGTGCGTTCCACCACGGCATCGCCCTCCGTGCCTGCATTGGTGACGATGGTGGTGCGATAGGCGCGCGGCCCGGCGGGCAGCAGCCGCTCCAGCGCCGTCTCTGCGCCGGGCGCGATCAGCAGGCCGAAGCGCGACGCACGGTTGATGTCGAACAGCACCAACTCACTGCCATTGGCCGGCAGATGCACATACAGCGCATCGAGCACGGCGCGCGTGCTGACGGTGGCGTCCACCACCGACTGGAAGGTGAGCACCGGCGGCAGCGCCGCGAGGCGCCCGGCGCGGGCCAGGCGCTCGACCTGCTGCTGCAGCGCGCTGGAAACACGGAAGGATTGCCGTGCAGCATTGACCGGAAACGAGTTGTATTTGAAGGGGTTGAACTCGGGCAGAATATCCAGCCAGGCGGCCTTCGCGAAGGCCGGCAGCAGCGCCGGCAGGGCGGCCAGCCCGGCGAAGCGGGCGAAGCCCGTGACGCCCACCATCGGCGAGATCAGCACCAGCCGCTCGGCCTGCGGCAGGCTCGGATTCTCCAGCGCATCGAGCGCGTATTTCATCGCCAGCGCGCCGCCATTGGAGTAGCCGACCAGGTGCACCGGCCGCGTCGCACCCGCGCGCGCCCGCGCCTCGCGCATCGCAAGCCGCGTGGCCGCCTGCCAATCCTCGGCGGTCACCTCGGTCAGCGCCCCGGGCACCGTGCCGTGCCCCGGCAGCCGCAGGCCGAGCGCGATGAAGCCGCGCTGCTGATACTGCAGGGCAATGTGCCGCAGGCTGTACGGCGCATCGGTCAGCCCATGCAGGAACACCGCGACACCCGCCACCTCGCCCTGCGGCTGCAGCACGAACGAGCGGTTCCAATCCTGCGCGAAATGGCGTGGGTTCAACAGGCTGGCGGGGTTGAAGCGGTTGGCGGGCACGCGGTCCGCGGCCTCCAGCGAGGCCTCCAGCGCCCGGCCCGTCGCGTCGAACAGGGCGGCCTCGGCCGCGACATAGTGCGCCCAGTCCGCGGCATCGATCGCCGCCACCCGCATTTCGTCGGGCACCATGGTGTGCCACGGGCGAAGTGGCGGCCCGCGCTCCACCTCGATGATCCTGATGCCGAGGAACAGCACCAGGACGGCGGCGAACACCACCACGACGCGGCGCAGCCAGGCCCGCAGCAGGCGTCCCATGGTTCCGTCGTCCCCCGATTTGTCCCGGCGTCCCGCACTGGCGCAACCGGGCGATGTGCAATGCAGCCTGCCTGCCTTCCAGCGTCGTCGCGCCACGCCGCGCGCCGAGTGGATGGCCTGCAGGATCACTTGCGCATCCGCCCGCGCTGCACAACCCTGCCCCGGCGGCGGCGCGAACGGGGGCGATGGTGATGACGGCTGGGCTGGATCTTCGCGTCATGGTCGGCATCTGCACCGCCATCCTCGTGGCGGTGGCCTTGAACCTGGCGCAGTCCATCATCGTGCCGCTGGTCTTCGCGCTGTTCGTCATTGCGCTGGTCTGGCCGGTGCAGGGCAGGCTGCAGGCGCGCATGCCGCAGCTGCTGGCGCTGCTGGTCACGGTGCTGGTGGCGCTGGTCACGGTCGTGGTGCTGGCGCTGCTGATCGCCTGGGCCTTCAGCAGCGTGGGCCAGTGGGTCATCGGCAACGCCGCTCGCTTCCAACTGCTGTACGCGCAGAAGCTGGCCTGGCTGGAGGGCCAGGGCATCGGCGCCGCGGGCCTGCTGGCCGAGCATTTCAACGTGCGCTCGCTGGTGCGGATCGCGCAGGAGCTCACCGGCAGGCTGCAGGGCATGCTCAGCTTCACGGTGGTGACGCTGGTGTTCACGCTGCTCGGGCTGCTGGAGGTTGAGGTGGTGCGCCGGCAACTGCAGGCCTTCGGCACCGAGGGCGCGGCGGGCCTGCTGCGCGCGGCGCGCGACACCTCCGCCAAGCTGCGCACCTATATGCTGGTGCGCACGTTGATGAGCCTGATCACCGGCGTCGCCGTGTACGGCTTCGCCCGCGCGATGGGGCTTGAGCTCGCGGCGGAATGGGGCGTGATCGCCTTCGTGATGAATTACATCCCCTTCCTCGGCCCGCTGATCGCCACGCTGTTTCCCACCGTCTTCGCCATCCTGCAGTTTGAATCCTGGCAGGTGGCGATCCTGGTGTTCCTGACGCTGAACGCCATCCAGTTCGTCACCGGCAGCTACATCGAGCCACGGCTTGCCGGCGCGCGGCTTGCCGTCTCGCCCTTCCTCGTGCTCGTCGCGGTGTTCTTCGGAGGCTTCCTGTGGGGCATGCCGGGCGCCTTCATCGGCGTGCCGCTGCTCATCGCCGCGCTGACGCTGTGCGAGCAGTTCCCCCGCACCCGCTGGGTGGCCGATCTGCTCTCGGGCCGCGATCCACCGGCGGGATAGGCGCGCTGCCACGGGTGCCCTTGCGCTCGCGGCGCCGCGGCGGGATGGTTCGCGGGGAGCGGGCCCAGCCTGCGCGGCGCAGGCCTCGCACGGGCCCTGGCTCGGCGCAACGCCGAGACGGGAGGAGACAAGCGATGTCGAACAAGCCTGCCCCACTGCGGCGCGCCGCCTTGCTGGCCCTGGCCGTCGCCTTCGGCGGCGTCGCCCTCACCGCCGGCCCCGCAACCCAGCGCGCCGCGGCGCAGCAGTCGCCGCAATCCGCCGCGCCGGTGGCGGATGACGATCGCCTCAGCCAGCCGCAGCTGGAACAGCTTCTGGCCCCCATCGCGCTGTTCCCCGACGAATTGCTGATGCAGGTGCTGATGGCCGCCACCTATCCGCTGGAGGTGGTGTCCGCGCAGCGCTGGCTGCGCCAGGGCCAGAACGCCGCGCTCGCCGGCGATGCGCTGGCAACGGCGCTGCAGGCGCAGCCCTGGGACCCTTCGGTGAAGTCGTTGGTGCCGTTCCCCGACGTGCTGCGCATGCTCTACGACGAACTGGAATGGACACAGCTTCTGGGCGACACGGTGCTGGCGCAGCAGGAAGACGTGCTGAACACCGTGCAGGTGCTGCGCGGCCGCGCGCTCGCCGCCGGAAACCTGCAGAGCAGCGCCGAGCAGACGGTAACGGTGACGCAGTCCGGCGTCGCCGCCGAGGGCAGCGCCGCCGCCCTCGTCGCGCCGGTCGTGGCGCCACCGCCGCAGGTGATCGTCATCGCGCCGGCGCAGCCGAACGTGGTGTTCGTGCCGGTCTACAACCCGACCGTGGCGTTCGGCACCTGGCCCCACCCCACCTATCCGCCGCCGCATTACGGCCTTGGCAATGCGCTGCTGACGGGCATGGCCTTCGCGGCCGGCGCGGCCATCGTGGGCTCGCTCTGGGGCTGGGCCAGCCCTGGCTGGGGGCGCGGCAGCGTGAACGTCAACGTGAACCGCTTCAACTCGATCAACGTCAACCGAACGCAGATCAACTCCAATACCTGGCGGCATGACGTGACGCATCGCGGCGGCGTCGCCTATCGCAACACCCAGGTGAACAACATCTATCGCGGCGGATCCAACGTCGCCATCCGCGCCGATAGCCGTGAGCAGTTCCGCGGCCGGGTGCAGCAGGTCGAGCGCGGCGGCAACATCGGCGATCTCCGTCCGGGCGATGGCAACCGCCCGAACCTCGGCGAGAACCGTCCCGGCGGCGCTGACCGCCCGAACCTCGGCGCCAACCGCCCGGGCGACGCCAACCGCCCGAACCTCGGCGAAAACCGTCCCGGCGGCGTTGACCGCCCGAACCTCGGCGCCAACCGCCCCGATGGCGCCACCCGCCCGAACCTCGGCGAGAACCGTCCCGGCGGCGCTGACCGCCCGAACCTCGGGTCCAACCGCCCCGATGGCGCGCCGCGCCCGGGCGGTGGCGACAGCCGGCCCACGCCTGGCGCCAACCGGCCCGCCGGAGCCGAGCGGCCGAATATTCCCGAACGCGCACCCGCAGCCGCCCAGCGGCCCAGTGTCGGGCACACACCGGCAGGCCGGCCTGCGGTGGCCCCCTCGCGTCCCTCGGGCGGAGGCGCGCCGCCGGCGATGCAGGGCATGGGCCAGGGCCGCGATGTGCGCGCGGCCTCGCAGCGCGGCGCGGCCAGCCGCCAGGCACAGCCCGCCGCCCGCGCCCAAGCCCGCCCGGCGGCGGCAAACCGCGCCGCGCCCGCGCGCCAGGGCGGTGGCGCCCATGGCGGTGGCGGCCATGGCGGCGGGAGGCGGGGATGAGCGTCATGAACAATCGCCTGATGGCCGGGGCTTTCGCGCTGCTGCTCGGCGCATCGCTGCAGGCCAGCCCGCTGCACGCGCAACCCGCGCCGCAAGCGGCCGAGGCACCCGCCGAGGGCACCACCACCCCGGCGCCGCGCCCGCCTACGCCGCCGCAGGCCTTCCGCACCCCGGAGGAGGGCTTCGCCGCCCTCGCCGCCGCGATCCGCGGTCATGACGAGGCGCGACTGCTGCGCGTGCTGGGCGAGCAGGCGCGCCGCCTCATCCGCTCGGGCGACGCCGTCGCCGACCGCGCGGCGCGCGACCAGTTCACCGCCGAATACACGGCCAAAAACGAGATCGAACGCCCGTCGCCGGGCCGCGCCGTGCTGCTGATCGGCGAGGATGGCTGGCCGCTGCCCATCCCGATGGTGCAGCGCGGCGGGCAATGGCGCTTCGATGCGCGCCAGGGCACGCAGGAGATGGTCGATCGCCGCGTCGGCCGCAACGAGCTCGACACCATCGAGACGCTTCGCGCCATCGTCGACGCGCAGGCCGAATTCGCGCGTGGCCCCGGCCGCCAGGGCGGCTTCCGCAGCTACGCGCGCCGCTTCTTCTCGACGCCAGGCCAGCGCGACGGGCTGTATTGGCCGGCGGCGGAAGGCGAGCCGCCGAGCCCGCTCGGCCCCCTCGCCGCGCAGGCCAGCGCCGGCGGCTATGGCCGGCGCGGCGGCGGCGCGCCGCTGCCCTTCCACGGCTACCTGTTCCGCATCCTGGAATCGCAGGGGCCCTCGGCGCCGGGCGGAGCGATGGATTTCGTGGTGAATGGCCGCATGATCGGCGGCTTTGGCGTGCTCGCCTTCCCCGCGCAATACGGCGTCTCCGGCATACAGAGCTTCATCGTCTCGCACGCCGGCGTGGTGTTTGAGCGCGACCTCGGGCCCGAGACCGCGCGCCTCGCCGCTTCCATCACCGCCTTCGATCCCGGCCCAGGCTGGCGCGCCGTGCCGCCAGCGGAATAGCGCGCGGCGTTACTCGGCCCGCTGGCGCGCATCCTCGCGGATCATGTCGGAGGCCTTCTCCGCGATCATCATCGTGGGCGCATGCGTGTTGCCGCTGGTCAGCGTCGGCATGATCGAGGCATCCACCACGCGCAGCCCCGGCACGCCGAAGACGCGCAGCCGCGCATCCACCACATCGCCGGCCGTCGGGTCAGTCCCCATGCGGCAGGTGCCGACGGGGTGATAGGCGGTCAGCGCAGTCTCGCGCAGATAGGCCTCGATCTCGCCATCGCTCTCGGCCCCGGGCCCAGGCGCCACTTCGCGGCCGCGGTAGGCATCGAAGGCGGGCTGCGCGAAGATGCGGCGAAGCAGGCGCATGGCGTCGCGCAGCGTCTCCAGGTCTCGCCTGTCCTGGAACAGGCCGGCCTCGATGCGCGGCGCATCGGCCGCGGCAGGGCCTGAAAGCCCCACGCGCCCGCGGCTGAACGGCCGCAGCACATAGGCATTGGCGAAGAAGCCGTGGCGGTCCATCGGCCCGGCTGGCGCGAAGGGGTTCCAGCGCAGGCTGGCCGTGGTGAGGCCCGGCAGGAAATGGCACTGGATGTCCGGCCAATCGAGGCCCGGGCGCGTCTTCAGGAAGGCGCCGCCGAGCAGCGGAAAGCGGCTGGCCGGGCCGGTGCCGAACAGCAGCGCCTGCGCGAGCGCCGCCGCCGCGCGGTCGATCCGCCGCAGCCGGAACAGCGTGACGGGCTGCGTGCATTCCATCAGCACGCGCGCCATCTGGTGGTCCTGCAATTCGCGCCCCACGCCGGGCAGGGCGTGCCGCGGGGCGATGCCGTGCGGCGCCAGCGCATCCGGCGCGCCGATACCCGAGCGCAGCAGCAGCCAGGGGCTGTGGAAGGCGCCGGCGGCCAGGATCACCTCGCGCGCCGCGCGGAACTCCCTCCCATCGGCCAGCGCCACGCCGACGCAGCGCGCACCCTCGAACAGCAGATGCGATGCCATCGCGCCGGTGACGACCTGCAGGTTCGCCCGCCGCTCCGCGCGCCGCAGATAGGCCTGCGCACTGCCCACGCGCCGCCCGCCGCCGATGGTGAAGTGGAAGAACCCCACGCCTTCCGGATCGGCGCCGTTGAAGTCGCGATTGGCGCGGAAACCCGCCTGCGCCCCGGCGTCCCGCCACGCCTCGAACAGCGGGTTGTCCGGCCCGGGCCGGGAGACGCGCACGCGCCCGCCCTGGGCGTGGTACTCGTCGGCGCCGTCCTCGAAATGCTCCTCGCGCTTGAAGTAGGGCAGCACATCGGCATAGGACCATCCGGCCAGGCCACGCTGCGCCCAACTGTCGTAATCGAGTGCGAAGCCGCGCGTGTACACCATGCCGTTGATCGCGGAGGAGCCGCCCAGCACCTTGCCGCGCGGCTGGTCCAACCGCCTTCCATTCGCCGCGGGCTCGGCCTCGCCCTGCATGGCCCAGTTGTAGGTCTGGCCGCGCAGCAGCATGCCGGTCATCAGCGGCACGCGCAGCAGCGGGTTGCGATCGCGCGGCCCGGCCTCCAGCAGCGTGACGCGCGTGGTGGAATCCTCGCTCAGCCGGTCCGCCAGCACGCAGCCGGCCGAGCCCGCGCCGATGACGAGGTAGTCGGTCATGGCAGCAGCAGGTTGGGCAGCCAGGTCACGGTGGCGGGGATGTAGGTGACCATCAGCAGCACCGCCACCAGCATCGCCATGTAGGGCAGTGCGTCGCGGAACACGTCCATGATCTGGACGCGCCCGATGACGCAGACCACCGAGAGAATGAGGCCCACCGGTGGCGTCAGTAGGCCGAGGATCAGATTGATGGTCATCATCACGCCGAGATGGATGGCATCCACCCCCATGTCGGTGAACATCGGGAACAGGATCGGCGCCAGCACCAGCATCAGCGGCAGTGGCTCCATGAAGGTGCCCAGCACCAGCAGGATCACATTCGTCATCAGCAGCAGCACGAAGACGTTGTCGGTGATGGAGAGCATGCCCGCGGTCAGCGCCTCGCCGAACTGCTCCTGCACGGACAGCCAGGTGAACATCTGCGAGGTGCCGACGGTGAGCATCACCACAGCCGTCACCAGCGAGGCCTGGGCCGCGCAGCCGAGGATCTTCGCCGGCGTCAGCGTGCGGTAGATGAACACGCCGAGGATCAGCACATACAGCACCAGGATCGCCGCCGCCTCGGTCGGCGTCGCGATGCCCACAACCATGCTGCGGATGACGATCAACGGCGCGGCCAGCGGCAGCACCGCGCCCCACAGCGCGTTGAGGCGATCCTGAGTGCTGACCTTCACCTCGCGCGGCAGGCCGCGGCGCCGCGCCAGCCACCAGGTGAGGCCGAACATCGAGAGAAACATGATGATGCCAGGAATCACGCCGCCGAGGAACAGCTTGCCCACCGAAAGGTTCACGATCGCGCCGAGCAGCACGAAGGAGATCGAGGGCGGGATGATGGGCCCGACAGTGGAGGCCGAGGCGATGACCGCGCAGGCGAACGTGGGCGGGTAGCCTTTGCGCTTCATCTCGGGGATCAGGACCGAGCCCGTCGCCGCCGCATCCGCGATGGCCGAGCCCGACATGCCGGACATGATGAAATTCGCCGTGACGCCCACATTGGCGAGGCCGCCATGCACATGCCCCACCATGGCGGAGGCGAAGCGGATCAGCCGCTCGGTCACGCCCGCGGCCGTCATGAGCGCGCCCGCGAACATGAACAGCGGGATGGCGAGCAGCGAGAAGCTGTCCACGCCATCGAGAAACTGCTGCGGGAACAGCACGAAGGGCACCGGGAAATCGGTGAATTGCGAGACCACGAGATAGGCCAGGCAGCCCACGCCGATGGCCCAGGCCACCTCCATGCCCAGCGCGATCAGCAGCAGCGTGCCGCCCAGCAGGACCAGCAGCATCATGCGGCAGGCCGGCGAAGAACGCGCAGCAGCAGCCGCCCCTGGGCCAGCGCCATCAGCGCGCAGCCGATCGGCACCGGCAGCACAAACACCGCGTTGCTCCATCCCGTGGTCATCATGGTGCCGCCCCAGCGCAGCCGCACGATCGGGATGCTGTACCAGAACAGCACGCCCAGCATCGCCAGCACCAGCAGGTGCATCGTCACCTCGACACGCCTGCCCACTGCCCGCGGCAGCCGGTTCACCAAATAGTTCACGCGAATGTTGAGGCCCGCCAGCATGGCCAGCGGCGCGGCCAGGAAGGTGAGCCAGATGAACAGCACGCGGGGCACGTCCTCGCCCCAGATCGGCGCCGCCGCGAACAGGTAGCGCGCGAAGGTGGAGTACAGCACCAGCGCGGTGATCAGCAGCAGCAGCAGGCCGGAGGCCACCCACAGCGTCCATTGCACGGCGCCTTGCGGCCGGGTCTCGCCATGCTCGCCCTCAACCTCCATCCGCCGCGCGCCGCGCCTTCAGGCGCGCTGCGCGATGGCGTAGGCGCCGGCGCCGAATGTGGCCTCGAAGAAGCGCTGCGCGGTCGGGCCGAGGATGCGCTCCAGCTCCGCGGGGTCGAGGGTCAGCACGCTGTCGGCGCCGTTGCGCTGCTTCCAGGTCTCGAAGTCGCGCCCCGCATTCTCGATGGCGAAGTCGATCGAGGCCGGCTGCACCTCGGCCCAGGTCTCGTCATAGATGCGCCGCTGCTCGGCGCTCATGCGCGCATGGGTGCGGGCCGAGATGGTGTATTTGTCGAGGCCCACGCCGAACTCGTTACTGACGACGTATTTGCTCACCTCGAGGAAGCGGTTCACCACCATCACGTTGAGGTTGGTGACAAGCCCATCCACAACGCCCTGCTGCAGCGCCAGGTAGACCTCGTTGAACGGCACGGGCGTGGGATTGGCGCCGAGCGCACGCACCGCTTCCACATAGGCTGCGAAGGGCGGCACGCGAATCTTCATGCCGCGCAGATCGGCCCAGGAACTCAGCTTGGTCTTGGTGGACAGCAGGAAGGGGCCAGTATTGGTCACGCCGGTCAGGCGGATGTTGTAGCGCGCCAGCATCGCCTGCCGGCAGCGATCACCGATCGGCCCCGCCATCACGCGCACGCCATGGCGCAGGTCGCGCAGCAGGAAGGGGAAATACAGCGCGTCGAACTCCGGCATGCCGGTATAGCCGGTGATCGCCATGTCGAGCGTGCCGAGCGACACGCCCTCCAGGATCGTCTGCTCGCTGCCCATGTTGTAGAGGAACTGCGTGCGGATGCGCCCGCCGGTGCGCTGCTCGACAAGGCCCATGAAGCGCTCGGCGAACACGTTGGAGATGTTCTGCGCGTTCGAGGCATTGGCGTAGCGCAGGTTCAGCGTCGCCTGCGCCGCCGCCCCGCCGGCGAAGCCCGCGGCACCGGTGGCGGCCAAGCCGGCGGCGCCGAGCAGGCCCCGGCGATGGAGTGCGTGGCGCATGGTCGATCAACCTCCCGCGGACGACAGCGCGAAAAGCCTAGGCTCGCTTTCCGGCCACCGCAACACGCTCAGCGCGCATTCCCATCGTCCAGCCCCGCCGCCTGGTCGAAGCCACCCTGCCCGGTCAGCGCCGCCCAGGCGCGGTAACGCGGCGAAGCCGGCAACGCATCCTCGGCGATCAGCCGCCGCCAGACGCCGCAGGCCTCCACGAAGCGCGGGACGGAGGCCGGGAACATCGGGATGCTGACCGCCTCCGCGATCTCGTCTTCCGGCACGGCATCGGCATAGGCGGCCTCCAGCTGCCAGCGGAAGGGCAGCCAGCGCGCACGGCACACCTGCACCGCGCATTGCGCCAGGTGCACAAGGCGAGGCGGTGCCGCCGGCGCCGCGCGCCGGCAGGTGGCCAGGTATTCGGCGCGCGGATCGAAGGGCGAAAGCTGCCGGCCCCAGCGCGTCGCCGCGAAGTCGAACACCTCGGCGCCCACCGCCACGGCTGCGGCGGCGAAGGCCGCGCCGATCATCGCATCATCGCCGCCGGCGGCCCGGAACTTGGCGATGTGGTGCGTGGCCAACCCCTCGTCGGTGGCCGCCAGGACCGCCAGCCACACGAACTCCCGGTCGTGATGCGACAGCACGCGGTCCTCGAGCGCCAGCGCTGTGTAGGCTTGGTCGTAGGCCTCCAGCAGCCGGGGGAAGGCCAGCGCCATGAGGCCGTGATGCGGCAGCAGGAAGCCGCGTTTCGCCTTCACCGCTTCCAGCCGCGCCGCCAGCGTCTCGGGGGTCTCGGTCATGCGCGCATCCTCGCCGTGCTGGCGCAGTTGAGCGCAAGCGGGCGGCGCCTCCAAGGGGCGGGTTGTCCCGCCTGGCCGATCGGCGATACTCGCGCCGCGCCGCCGCGCCGGAGACCGCCCGCATGAGCCTCGGCACAGAATTCCGCGCGCGCATGGCGCAAGGCGAGGTGGCGCTCGGCAGCAATGTGCGCTTCTCGCGCAGCGCCGAGATCGGCCCGATCCTGGCCGCCTGTGGCTTCCGCTGGATGATGCTGGACTACGAGCACAGCCCCGCCTCGCCGCACTTCGCGCAGGACATCGCGCTGGCCGCCATCCGCGCCGGCGTGCTGCCCTTTGCACGCCCGGCGGGGCATGATGCGGCGCAGATCGCAGGCCTGCTGACCAATGGCGCGCTCGGCCTGCTGGTGCCGCACGTCGATACGCCGGAACAGGCGCGAGCGGTCGCCGCCGCTGCGCGCTTCGCGCCGCGCGGACGCCTCTCGGTGCCGGGCACGCTGCCGCAATTCGGCTACGGCCTGACGCTCACAGAGGCCTGCGCGCGCTTCAACGAGGAGGTCATCGTGGTGGCGATGATCGAAAGCGCGCAGGCCATCGCGAATGTCCAGGCGATCGCCGCGGTGCCCGGCATCGACGGCCTGTTCATCGGCGCCTCCGACCTGCTGTGGGACATGGGCCTGCCTGGCGACTACGGCAGCGCGGCGCTGCGCGACGCGGTGGCGCGCGTGACGGAAGCGGCGGCGGCGCAGGGCAAGTTCGCCGGCATGGGCGGCCCGCGCGAGGAAGCGCCGTGGCGCGGCTTCCTAGCCGCCGGCATGCGCATGGTGCTCAGCGAGAACGACCTGTCGCTGCTGATGCGCGGCGCGCGCGACCGTGCGGCCTTCTTCGCCCGGGCCGCCGGGCCCGGCGCGTAGCCTGCGTCACGCCACCCTGCGCGCAGCGCGCAGCACGGCGGCGACGATGCCGTCATAGCCGGTGCAGCGGCACAGCTGGCCGGCGAGGCCGGCGCGCACCGCCGCCGCATCGCCGGCCCTGCCGCGCAGGATCAGGTCCCGCGCCGCGATCAGCATGCCGGCCGTGCAGAAGCCGCATTGCAGCGCATGCTCGGCGTGGAAGGCCTCGCGCAGCGCCGCCATCAGCGGGTCCTCGCGCAGTCCTTCGAGTGTCAGGATATCCTGCCCCTCCGCGAGCGGCGCCGGCACCAGGCAGCCGCGTGCGGGCGCGCCATCGATCAGCAGGTTGCAGGCGCCGCAACTGCCCTGCGCGCAACCGATGCGCGTGGCCGTCAGGCCGAGCCTTTCGCGCAACACCTGCGCCAGGCTCTCGCGCGGCTCCGCCGCCACCTCGACCGCGCTGCCATTAACCCTCAGGCGGATCATGTGGCCGCGGCCTCGGCGCGCCGCAGCGCCACCGCATCCAGCCGCGCAAGGTGCGGATCATCCGCCGCCGGCGCATCCTCCAGCAGGCGCGCGCCGGCCGTGCTCGTCACCGCGATGCGCGTCGGCGCGCCGGGGCGGCGCAGCACGGCGCAGGCAGCCTCTGCGAAGGCGCCGGGCGCGGGTGCCAGCTTGCACCAGCCGAAGCGCGCATCGGCGTGCGGCAGCGGCAGCTCGATGGCGGCAACTACCTCGCCGGGTTGCAACGCAGTGGCGAAGGCGCCCTGCAGGAAGCCCGCCATCGGCAGGCGGCGCAGCGCATCGCCGCGGCGCAGCAGAACCGCGGCATCCAGCGCCAGCAGCGCCACCGGCCAGTCCGCCGCGGGGTCGTGCAACGCCACACTGCCCCCGATGGTGCCGCGCGTGCGGATCGGCCGATAGGCGATGCCGGCCGCGATCTGCGCCAACCAACTGCGCAGCGGCGCAGGCCCGATGCCGTCCTCGATCCGCGCATGCGTCACGCCGGCGCCGATGCGCAGCACCGCCCCTTCCACCGCCACCGCGTCGAAGCCGGGCAGCGTAGCGAGTGCCACCAGCACCGTCGGCTCGGTGACGCGCAGCGCCATCATCGGCATCAGACTCTGTGCGCCGGCCACCGTCATGGCGCCCGGCTGTTGCAGCAGCGCCGGCACATCCTGCCACGCCATCGCGCGCTGCAGGGCGAAGGCGGCGGGCGTCATGCGCCGATGGCCGCCAGCACGCGGCGGGGCGTGATGGGCACGGCATCGATGCGCACGCCGAAGGCGCGCAACGCATCCTCCACTGCCGAGGCGATGGCCGCGGGCGGCGCGATGGCACCCCCCTCGCCCACGCCCTTGGCGCCATGCACGGTGGCGGCGGCCGGCGTCACCAGGTGGCGCACGCGGATCTCGGGCAGTGCTGCGGCTTGCGGCAGATGGTACTCCGCGAAGGTGGTGCTCAGCGGCTGCGCCTCGACATCGAAGCGCAACTCCTCGGTCAGCGCCGTGCCGATGCCCTGCACCACGCCGCCCTTCACCTGGCCGTCGACGACCAGCGGGTTGATCATCGTGCCGCAATCCTCCGCCACGCAGTAGTCGAGCAGCGCGACGGCCCCCGTCTCGGCATCCACCTCAACCACGGCGGCATGCGCGGCGTAGGAGAACACGCCACCCTCGGCGGGCGGCGAATAGGTGACATGCACCTCCAGCCCCGGCGGTTCGCCGGCGGGCAGGCGTTCCTGCCGCAGCAGCGCGGCATGGGCAATGTCGGCAAGCGGGATCGAGGCCGCGCCGGCCTGCGCGGCGCCGTCGCGCAGCACGATGCCCGCGGCCTCGGCCTGCAGGAAATGCGCCGCGATGCGCTTCAGCTTGGCGCCCAGTTCACGCGCCGCCTTCTCCGCCGCGCCTCCGGCGAACACCAGGCTGCGCGAGGCGAAGGTGCCGAAGCCGAAGGGCGAAAGCCCGGTGTCACCATGCCGCACCGCGATGCGATCGGGGTGCAGGCCGAGTTCCTGCGCCACGATCTGCGCCAGGCTGGTCTCCAGCCCCTGCCCGTGGCCCTGGATGGCGGTCAGCAGCGTCAGCGATCCGTCGGGGTGCATGCGCAGCGTCGCGGATTCATGCCCCGGCACCACGCGGTTGCGCCGCCCCGCCCACTCCGCGGTGCCGTGGCCCGATTGCTCGGTGTAGAGCGCGACGCCCACGCCGATGCGTGCGCCCGCCGCACGGCGCGTGGCGATGTCGGCGTGATCGAGCATCGCCTCCGCCGCATCGAGTGCCGCGCGGTAGTCGCCACTGTCGAGTTGCAGCCCCGCCGCATTGGTGAGCGGCAGCGCCGCGCGCGGGATCAGGTTGCGCCGCCGAACCTCGGCGCGCGAAAGCCCCGTCTCATCTGCCAGCGCATCCATGAGGCGCTCTATGGCGAAGCACGCGCCGGTGCGGCCCACGCCGCGATAGGGCCCCATCGGCGGCTTGGTGGTGGCCACCGTGTGGTGCCGCACATCGATATGCGCGATGGCATACGGCCCGCACAGGTTACGCGCCGCCATGCCGGCCTCCGAGAAGGCGCCCGTGGGCCACAGCGCATAGGCGCCCGCATCCACCCACAATTCGCCGGAGACGCCGAGCGCGATGCCGTCCCGCGTGGCGTGCAGCGTGAGGTCATACGCATGCTCGCGCGCCTGCGCGCCGGCCATCAGGTGCTCGCGCCGGTCCTCCACCCAGCGGATCGGGCGGTCGAGGCGCAGCGCCAGCGCGCAGGCCACCACCTCCTCCGGCATCAGCCGGTTCTTCGCGCCGAAGCCGCCGCCCACATCCGGCGCCACCACGCGCAGCTGCGATTCCTCGATGCCGAGCATGGCGGCCAGCGCGTGGCGCAACGTGTGCGGCCCCTGGCTCGAGATGTGCAGCACCAGCTCCCCCGTGCGCCGATCCGGCACGGCGAGCATGGCGCGCGGTTCCATCGGCGCCGCCGATTGCCGGCCGAGGGAAAGCCGACGCCGGATCTTCAAGGGCGCGTCGAGACTCGCGACGTCACCACCCTTCACCTGCCCGCTGCCATAGGCATTGTCCGCCCAGCCCGGATGCAGAAGCGGCGCGCCCGGCGTCAGCGCCGCCGCTACGTCGCGCAGCGCCGGCAAGGTCGCGATGTCGGCCTCGCAGCGCGCAACGAGATCCTCCACTGCGCCGCGGTTCTCGCCCAGGCAGGCCGCGATGGGCTGGCCCACGAAGCGCACAACGCCATCGGCCAGAGGCGGATAGGGCGCTTGGCGGAAGCCCGGCATGTCCGGCCCCGCCGGCAGCAGCGTCAGCGGGCCGATCTCGCCCGCCGCGAACACCGGCGCGCCGGCCGGCCGATGCAGCGCAGTAATCCGCCCATGCGCCACGGGGCTGCGCAGGAAGGCGAGTTCCAGCATCCCCGGCGCGGTGAGATCGGCGGCGAACACGCCCTGCCCCAAAAGGTGGCGGCGATCCTCGCGGCGCGGCAGCGACGCGCCGATCCAGCCCCCCGCCTGGGCATCAGTGGCTTCCATCGCACGCATCTTGCATGCTGCGCCGGCGCGCCGAAAGCGGCGCGGCCCAGCGGAGCGCTCGATGAACCAGGCCACCACGCCCCTTCTGCTCAGCCCTTATGCGCTGCGTGGCGTCACCTTGCGCAATCGGATCGTCGTTTCGCCAATGTCACAATACAGCTCCGAACCCGGCGGCATCGTCGGCGACTGGCACCTGGTGCATCTGGGGAAGTTCGCAGTGGGCGGCGCCGGCATGGTGTTCTGCGAGGAGACCTCGGTCTCCGAACGCTCGCGCAAGACCTATGATTGCCCGGGCATCTACACCGATGCGCAGGCCAGGGCGTGGAGGCGCGTCACGGATTTCCTGCGCGCCAACGGCGCGGTGCCGGCGATGCAGATCGGCCATGCCGGCCGCAAGGTGGCCACCCGGGCGCCCTGGGACGGCTTCGCCCCGCTCGGCCCCGAGGATGCGGCACGCGGCCGCCCACCCTGGGCCGGCCTGGCACCCAGCCCGGTGCCCTTCAAGCCGGGCGCGATGGCCCCGAAGGAGATGGATTCGGACGACATCCGCGCCGTCATCGCGCTGCACGGCGAGGCAGCGAAGCGCACGCTGGATGCCGGCTTCGACGTGCTGGAGGTGCACGCCGCGCATGGGTACATCATCCAGCAATTCCTTTCCCCCGCCACCAACCTGCGGCGCGATGGCTATGGCTGCGACCTGGCCGGCCGCATGCGCTTCGGGCTGGAACTGGTGGAGGCGGTGCGCGCCGCATGGCCCGCCGAACTGCCCCTGCTGCTGCGCCTGTCCTGCGTCGATGGCGGTGGCTGGACGCTCGAGGACAGCATCGCCTTCGCTGCCGAACTCAAGCCGCGTGGCGTGGATCTGCTGGATTGCTCCTCGGGCGGTATCGAGGGGCCGCTGACGCTGAACCTGGTGCCGCGGGTGCCCGGCTATCACGTGCCCTTCGCGCAGGCGATCCTGCAGGCCACCGGGCTGCCCACTATGGCCGTCGGGCTGATCACCGAGGCGAAGCAGGCCGAGGCCTATCTCCAGGCGGGTTCCTGCCACCTGGTCGCGTTGGCGCGCGAGATGATGTGGAACCCAAACTGGCCCATCCACGCCGCGCAGGAGCTGGGCGCCGATCCGCTGGCCTTCATGCCGGAGAGCTACGCCTGGTGGCTCAAGCGGCGCATCGAGGCGCGGCAGCGCTACCCCACGGGCCTGGAAGCCGCGGAGTAGCGCGCCGCATCACGCGATGCGCAGCCGGCGTTCCGCCGGGCTCGCCATGACGGCCGGGTTGAACACCTGCTCCACGCTCGGTACCGTGGTCAGCTCGAAGCCCTCCTTCACCATGGCGATGGATTGCGCCACGCGCTCGGCCGAGAGGTAGCCGAGGCCGTCGGCGCGGGTGCGCGGCGTCACCATCAGCCGATCGCGGATGAAGGTGATCCGTTCGGCCTCGATCTGCTCGTCCAACAGCGGGAACAGCCGCTTCAGCTCGGCCGCGGCCTGCGCGGGGTTGGCCATAACCTCATGCCAGCAGCGCGTGCTGGCGGCGACGAAGCGGCGCACCGCTTCCGGCTTCTCGGCCAGGAAGGCGCGCCCGGCGATGACGCCGTTGCCCGGCAGGTCCATGCCGAAATCGGCGTAGCGCATCATCCGGATGGTGTCCGGGTTCACGCCATTGGCCTTCAGGTTGAAGAACACCGTCTGGTCGAAGCCGGTCACCGCATCCACCTGTCGCGTCAGCAGCATCTGGTCGCGCAGCGCGGGTGTGACCTGCTGGCGGCTCATCGTCGCGATGTCGATGCCGTTGATGCGGCAGAAGGCGGGGAACATGCGGCTGGTAGCGTCCGCCGCGCCCTGGCCGATGCGCTTGCCAGCCAGGTCCTGCGGCCGGGCGATGTTGGAATGCGCAAGGCTGATGATCGCCTGGGGCGAGATGTCGTGCAGCAGCGAGACGAAGACCGGCGAGGATTGCGGGTTGCGCGTGTAGAATTCCACCAGCGTCGAGAGATCCGCCGTGCCGATCTGATAGGCACCGGATGCCGTGCGCGTGACCGCATCGCCCGAGCCGCCGGAGCCATCGATCGTCACCTCGAGGCCGACTTCGCGGAAATACCCGCGCGAGAGCGCCAGCAGGTAGCCTGCGGTGCCGCCATCCTGCCGGAAGTTGAGAATGACGCGGAGGCGCTCCGGCGCCTGCGCGCCGACCAGAGCCGGGGCAGCCAGGGTGCCGGCAGCAGCGGCGAGGAAAGTCCTGCGGGCAAGCATCATCGATCGTCCTCCTGGGGGCGTTGGCCGCGGGGCAAGCAAGCGCGGTGCCACCGCCCGCGCGCAGGCGGCGGCGCGCCGCCCTGCTCAGCGCAGCCGCGGCAGGCGGTCGATATCGATGGGCGCCTCGTCCATCATCGTCTGCGCGCGGTCCAGCCAGGGCTGCAGCCGGGCGATGCGGGCGGTGATCTCGGCGAAGTCGCGCCGGAAGCCGGGCATCACCGCCTCCACCTCGGCGAAGACCGCGGCCTCGTCCACCGTCGTCACACGCCGGTCGCGCAGCACGAAGCGGCCATCCACCATCACATGCCGCACCGCGCGCCCGGCCTCGATGTTCACCAGCTGCCGCGCCGCGCTGTTCAGCGGCACGAAGGAGGGATCCGCCAAGTCGATGAAGGTGAGGTCGGCGCGGAAGCCCGGCGCGATGCGCCCGATCTCGGCGCCCAGGCCCACCGCCGCCGCGCCGCCCTCGGTGGCCGCGCGCAGCGCCGGGATGGAAGGCGGCGGCCCCTTCATCACGTCGCTCACCGTCGCCAGCAGCGAGAACAGCTTCATCGAGGCGAACATGTTCTGCGCGTCCGAGCAGCTGCAATTGTCGCAGCCGAGCGCAATCCGCACGCCGGCCTTCATCATCTGGCGGATTGGCGGGATGCCGCATTTCATCTTGAGGTTGCCCTGCAGGTTCAGCACCGTGCCCGCGCCGGTCTCGGCCAGCAGTTCCACCTCGTCGGGCGCCAGCCAGACGCTGTGCGCGAAGTTCATCTCCGGCCCCAGCGCGCCTTCCGCATGCAGCCGCCGGATCAGCGAGCCGCCATACTGCGCCAGCTCATGCCGCGCCTGCAGCGCCATGCCCTTCGATTCATACAGGTGCGAGAACACCGGAATGCCGTGCCGGCGCGCCATGTCCATGGTGCGCGCCATCAGCGCCGGCGTGCAGCGCTCCGGCGCTGAGGGGCCAAGCGCCCAATGCACCCGCGGGCGCGGCGGGGCATCCAGGCAGGTGCTTTCGAAATGGCCGAGCAGATCGAAATTCTTCTCAGGCTCCGCCGCGCTGGAAAGCTGGCCATGCAGCTCCGGCGGGAACACCTCCTTCCAGTAGGGCACGGTGTCGAGGCCCTTGCGGTCGCCATATTGCAGGGCGAAGACCACGCGGATGCCCAGCTGCGCGTAGGTTTCGAGCACCACGTCGAGGTTGCCGGGCTCGAAGGGATACAACGTCAGCATGTCCTGCACCGTCGTCATGCCGGAACGCAGGCATTCCAGCGCGCCGAGCAGCGTGCGCGCGCGCAGTTCGGCTTTCGAACGCGGCGGGTACTGCGCCGGCAGCGCGTAGAGCCGCCATTGCTCCAGCGGTACTTCCTCCAGCGTGCCCTTCGCCAGGACGTCGTGCGAATGGTAATGCGCGTTGACGAAGCCCGGCAGCACAAGCAGGCCGGCGGCCTCGAGCGTGGCGGGCGGTGCCACGCCGGGCACGGGCGCGAAGGCCGCGGCGGTGGCCAGGATGCGCTCGCCGCCGATGGCGATGTCGGCCACCGGTGGGGCGTGCCAATCAGCATCCGGCAGCAGCACGCGTGCACCCTTCACCAGCAGGGTGGTGCCGGGCGGCAGGGGCGTGGGCTGTTGCATGGGCGGCGGGCTTCCGGGGCTGCGGCGCGGTTGGGGCGATGCAGCTTCGCGCCTCCCGGCGCCGCGTCAATCCGCCATCGCGCGAAGAGCGGCTACGCTGCGCCGTCCGCCTCCGCCGCGCTATCGCGGCCGCGGATGAAATCCGCCGCGCGCTCGGCGATCATCATCGTCGTGGCATAGGTGTTGGCCGAGGGCATGCTGGGCATGATCGAGGCATCCACCACGCGCAGCCCCTCCAGCCCATGCACCAGCAGCCGGTCGCTGACCACCGCCGAGGGATCGGTCGGTGGCCCCATGCGCGCCGTGCCGATCAGGTGATAGGTGGTGCTGCCATTGCGCTTGGCGAAATCCAACAGCTCGTCATCCGTCTGCGCCTGCGGGCCGGGCAGCGTCTCGCCCTCCAGCATCCGGCCAAGCTCCGGCGTGCCCAGCATGCGGCGCAGCAGGCGCATGCCGCCGAGATGCACGCGCACATCCATCGGGTCCGAGAGGTAGTTCGGATTGATCTCCGGGTCCTCGAACACGTCGGCGCTGCGCGCGCGCACCCAGCCCGTGCTCTCCGGCCGGTGCTGCCAGGCGCCGGCCGTCACACCCGGGTAGTCGTCCAGCACATAGACCTTCCCCTCGGCATAGGAGCCGGGCGTGAAAACGCATTGCAGGTCCGGCTGGTCCAGCCCTTCGAAGCTCTTCCAGAACACATGCACATGCGAGGGCGTGGTGGCCAGGATGTTCGGCCGCCCGATCGCCCAGCGCGCGATCTGCGCGCCGAGCTTCAGGCCACGCGACAATTCGTTCAGCGTCTGCACGCCCTTGCGCGCGCGCATCACGAAGCGCGAGGCATAGTGGTCGCGGAAATTCGCACCCACGCCGCGCAGCTCATGCACCACCGGCACGCCGAGCGTCGCCAGCAGATCGGCCGGCCCGATGCCCGAGACCTGCAGCAGCCGCGCGGTGTTCACCGTGCCGGCCGAGACGATCACCTCGCGCCGCGCACGCACCTCGCGCCCCGGCTCGCCTGGCGCTGCCACATAGCGCACGCCCACCGCGCGCCGTCCCTCGAACAGGATGCGGCTGGCCCGCGCCTCGGTGCGCACCTCCAGGTTCGGCCGCGCCATGGCGGGCTTCAGGAAGGCCCGCGCCGCGGAGACTCGCCGGCCGTTGCGGATGGTGCGCTGATAGTAGCCCACACCCGCCTGCTGCCCGCTGTTGTAGTCGGGCGCGCGCGGGATGCCGAGGCCGAGGCAGCCCTGGATGAAGGCCTCCGACACAGGGTTGATCCAGTCCATGTCGGTCACCGGGATGGCGTCGGCGTTGCGGCCGCGCGTCTCGCCGATGCTGGCGCCGTCGGCGGCGATGCGGTTCTCGCTGCGCCGGTAGTAGGGCAGGCAATCGGCGTAGCCCCAGCCGCGGTTGCCGCGCTGCGCCCAGGCGCCGAGGTCGCCCGGCTGGCCGCGGTTGTAGATCATGCCGTTGACGGAGGAGGAACCGCCGATGGTGCGGCCCTGCGTGGTGCTGATGCGCCGCCCGCCGGTCATCGCCAAGGGCTCGGTCTTGAACTGCCAGGTCACGCCGGGGTCGGCCAGCGTCTTGATGAAGCCGGCCGGGATGTGGATGTAGGGGTTGCTGTCCTTGGGCCCGGCTTCCAGCACGCAGACAGTGACGGCCGGATCGGCGCTCAACCGGTTCGCCAGCACCGAGCCCGCGGCGCCGGAGCCGATGATGACGTAGTCGAAGCTGTCCGGCGCTGCGGCGTTCATGGGCTGCGTTTCCTCGGTGGCCGCGGCGACACTACGAAGCGACAGGCCACACCGCCAGACGGCCGCGGCGCCGTCCGCTCAGTCATCGAACACGAAGCGCGCCTCGTGCCCGCCCTCGACAGCGAGTTGCCGGAAGCCCTGCGCCTGGCGCGCAGCAAGCCACACCGCATAGGCGTGGCGCTCGGCATCATCGCCCATCAGCGCGTTCACATGCGGGCGCCGCGCGGGCGATGGCAGCGGCGGGCCGGACCATCGCAGCGTCACCTCGATGCGCGCCTCGCCCAGCCGCGCGCTGAGCGCCACCGCCGGCACGCCAAGCTCCGCCAGCAGGTCGAGCATCTCGCACACCGCCTGTTCCGCCGCGCGGCCGGCATGCGGCTTCAGCCCCCAGGCGCCGGAGAAGCCCGCAATCCAATCCGCCGCCGCGCGCCCCGCCCCGCCATCGAGCGGCAGTTGCAGGGCCGAGGCGCCGCGCACCAGGGGCAGCGTGACGAGGTTGACGCAGAAGGCCACCAGGGCGCCGAAGGCCACCGGCGAGGACAGCACCGGCATCGCCGCCAGGAAATGCTGCGGCGCCGCTGCCGCGGCAAACCCGGCCGTCAGGCCCAGCGCCACCACCATCATGCGCCGCGTGTCGAGCAGCCGCGCCGTCAACACCTGGCAGCCCTGCGCCACGATGAAGCCCGAGACGTAGAAGAGCATCGCCGCCTTCACCGGCTGCGGCACCAGCACGAACAGCGTCAGCAGCTTCGGGCAGAAGGCAAGCAGCGCCAGCAGCCCCGCGCCCACCAACGCGATGCGCCGCGCCAGCGTGCCGGTGGCGATCGAAAGCCCGACCGCGGCGGTGGAGGGCCCCGGCGCACTCGCGCCGATCAGCCCGGCGCCCGCCATCACCAGGCCGTTCGCCAAAAGGCCGCGGCGTATGGGCGGCGCATCGGGCCGGGTCCAGCGCGCATCGGCAGCGCGCTGCACCATCACGATGCTGCCGAGGGTGGTAGACTTGATGGCGAGAAGCGAGACCAGCAATGCGCCGAGTGCGGCGGGCGGCAGCGCATCGAACTCCGGGCTCCAGGGCCGGGGCCAGGCGAACCAGGGCTGCGCCGCCAGCGTCGCGGCGGCGTCTGGCGCGCCGAGTCCAAGCGCGAACGCCACCGCCGTGCCCCCCGCCGCGCCGATCAGCACGGCAAAGATCGCCACGCGGCGCGCAGCGAAGCCCAGCGCCGCCATGGCGAGGATGCAGCCGATGGCGAGCGCCACGCTGCCCGCTTGCGGCAGCGGCGCGCCGGGCTTCAGGCCGAGTTCATGCGCCGCCACGCCGATCAGCGTCACGCCGATCAGCATGATGACAACGCCAACCACCTCGTCCGGCAGTACGGCCCGCAGGCGGTGCAGCAGCAGGCTCAGCACGCCGGCCGCAATGCCGGCTACCATCAACGCCGCCCCCATGGCGCCGAAGCCGGCCCCGCCGCTGCCACCAATGGCATAGGCCGCCAGCGTCGCCGCGGTGAAGCTCGACGGAATCGGATAGCCCGAGCCAAGCCAGCCGCGCCGAAGCCCCTGAACCACCTGCCACAACGCGGCGGCCAGGATGGACAGCGCCAGGAAGCGCGCAACCTCCGAAGCGTTGCTGGTGATGCTCATCGCGATGGTGACGGGCACGATGAAGAAGGCCGATTGCAGCGCAACCGCCTGCAAGGCGAGGCCGAGCGTCGTGCCCCAGGCGGGATGATCATCGAACCAGAAGGTCAGGCCCGCGGGGCGCGTCATGCGCCTGTCCGCATCGCGACCGAGGAAGCCTGCGAGGCCGTTGCCCAAAACGCGTTTCCTGCCCTGCTCCCGTCGTCGCGAGTCTTAAGGGGATTTTTCTGGCGCGCGAAGCCCGCCACCGGAATGAAGGCTGCCGGCCGAACGGACAGCCGCCCCCTCTCCTTGCATGCAATCGATGCTCCATGGCATACGGCCCGCCATAACGCGTCCAGGAGCAATTCCGTGTTCGCCAGCCAAGGCCGAACAGCCACGCGCCGGCCTTGTGCCGTGCCGGCTTCGCGCCCCTCGGGGCGAGGGGCCTAGCCCAATGTCACCCACCGGCCAGGCGGCCCGCGCCTTGATGGAATTGCGCGCGCGCATCTTCTCGGGTGCGTTGCGCCCGAACGACCGCCTGGCCGAGATTCCCCTCGCCGAGACTCTCGCCATGTCGCGCACCCCGGTGCGCCTTGCGCTGGCCGAGCTTGAGAAGGAGGGCCTCGTCGTGCCGGCAGCCGGCGGCGGCTTCCTGGTGCGCGCCTTCACCGCACGTGAGATCGACGATGCCATCGCCGTGCGCGGCCAGTTGGAAGGCATGGCGGCGCGGCTGGTGGCCGAGCATGGCGTCTCCCGCGGCCTCGCGCGCACGCTGCATGCGGCGCTGGAGGCCGGCGACCGCGCGCTGGCCGCCGGCACGCTGGATGCCGCGGCACTCGATGCCTATGCGGCGATGAACACCACACTGCACGCTGCCATCCTGGAGGCGGCCGGCAACGCCGCGCTCAGCCGCGCCCTGGCGCTGGTGGAGGCGCTGCCCTTCGCCGCCGCCTCGGCGCTGGTGCCCTCGCCCGGCAGTGCGCCGCCGCGGCTGCGCCTGCTGACCTATGCGCATGAGCAGCATCATCGCCTGGTGGAGGCGCTGGAGCGCGGCCAGGGCAGCCGCGCCGAGGCCATCGCCACCGAACATGCCGACAATGCGCGGCGCAACCTCGCCCTTATCCTGGAAGCGGGTGACGCCAGCGCGCCGGGCCTGCTGCTGGCCGGCGTCACCGCGGCCTGATGATGCAGCCGCACGCGCCCCACAGCGGCCAGCCTTGCCTCGCCCGCGCCGTCACTGCATGCAACGCCGAACAACGGCAGGGGCAGCGACCCGCCCCGCACAACTCCACGCAGCCAACCCACCGGGAGTGCCACACATGCTGAAGACCCCCCTCGCCCGCCGCAGCCTCGCGGCGCTGCTCGCCGCGCCGGCCCTGGCCCATGCGCAGGACGCCTTCCCCAGCCGTCCGATGCGCTTCATCGTCCCGGTCGCCGCCGGCGGCTCGGCCGACGCACAGGCGCGCCGCGTGGCGCAGCGCCTGCAGGAACGCATGGGCCAGCCCGTGGTGGTGGAGAACCGCCCCGGCGCCAACGGCATCATCGCCGTGCAGAACTTCCTGCAGGCGCCGCCCGATGGCCACACCGTCTTCGCCACGCCCTCGGGGCCCATCGCCATCAATCCCTCGCTCTACCGCAACCTTCCCTACGACCCGTTCCGAGATTTCAGCTTCGCCTCGCTCATCAGCGTCATCCCGCTGGTGCTGGCCGTGCACCCCTCCGTCCAGGCGAACACCCTGCCGGAGCTGGTAGCGCTGACGCGCCGCCAGGGTGCCAACTTCGCCTTCGCCAATGCCGGCGTCGGCACGCCCTCGCACCTCTCCATCGCCATGTTCCGCAGCATCGCCGGCGGTGGCGACGTGACGTCGGTGCCCTTCGGCGGCTCCGCCCCCGCGCTCACCTCGATCGTCGGCGGGCAAACGCAGGCGATGTTCGATGCCGCCGTCTCCATCGCGCCCTTCATTCGCGACGGTCGCCTCAAGGCCATCGGCGTCGCGCATAGCGAGCGCCTGGCCATCCTGCCGGATGCGCCGACGCTGGCCGAGCAGGGCGCGCCCACCTTCCTCTCCGCCACCTGGATGAGCCTGTGCACCCACGCCGCCACGCCGCGCGATCGCACCGCGCGCCTCTCGGCCGAGGTGGACGCCGTGCTGCGGGAGCCGGCGCTGCGCGAATTGCTCGCCAGCCAGGGTGCCTTCGTGCGCGGCGGCACGCCGGAGGATTTCCTGGCCTTCGCGCGCGCCGAATCCGAGAAGTGGGGCCGCCTGGTGCGCGAGACCGGCGCCTCGGTGGACAGCTGACGCAGCGACGCAGCCCGCACCGACCTCAAGGAGAACCACCATGCCCAACGGCAAGCCCCCCTTCCGCGCCGACCATGTCGGCAGCCTGCTGCGCCCGCCGGCGCTGCGCGAGGCGCGCGCGCAGCGCGCTGCCGGCACGCTCGATGCCGCTTCGCTGCGCGCCATCGAGGATCGCTCGATCGTGGGGGCGATCGCGGCACAGCAGGCCATCGGCCTGAAGGACGTCACCGATGGCGAATACCGCCGCGCCTTCTGGCATTTCGATTTCCTCGCCGGGCTCGGCGGCGTGGACATGGTGGAAAGCGACCAAGGCATCCAGTTCAAGGGCGGCCAGACCAAGTCCTACACGTTGAAGGTCACGGCGCCGATCCGCTACGTGCCGCACCCCTTCGTGCAGGATTTCCGCTTCGTCGCCGCGCATGCCAACGGCGCCACCGCCAAGCAGACCATCCCCTCGCCCTCCGTACTGCATTTCCGCGGCGGGCGGCGCGCGGTGGACCCGGCCGTCTATCCCGACATGGACGGCTTCTTCAACGACCTGCGCGACGCCTATGCGGCCGCAGTGCAGGATTTCGCGGCCGCGGGCTGCTGCTACCTGCAGCTGGACGAGGTGAACATCGCCTATCTGTGCGACCCCGAGCAGATCGCGCAGCTGAAGGCGCGGGGCGAACAGACCGAAGGCCTGCTGGCGCGGTATGCCGAGCTGATCAACGGCGCCATCGCCGGCCGCCCAGCCGACATGGTGGTCTCCATGCATCTCTGCCGCGGCAATTTCCGCTCCATGCACATCGCCTCGGGCGGCTACGACCCGGTGGCCGAGGTGCTGTTCAACGGCATCGGCGTGGATGCCTATTTCATGGAGTATGACGATGAGCGCTCCGGCAGCTTCGCGCCGCTGCGCTTCCTGCCGAAGGGCAAGACCGTGGTGCTCGGCATCGTCACCTCCAAGCGCGGCGATCTCGAAACGCGCGACGAGCTGATGCGCCGCATCGAAGAGGCAGCGAAATACGCCCCTCTCGACCAGCTCGCGATCAGCCCGCAATGCGGCTTCGCCTCCACCGAGGAAGGCAATCTGCTGACGGTGGAGGAGCAGTGGGCCAAGCTCAGCCGCTGCGCCGAGGTGGCGCGCGAGGTGTGGGGCACGGTCTGAGCGGTTCCACCAGGATCAGCCGCCGGCATCGGCGCCTGCAAAGGCGTCGATGCGGCGGGCGATGATGCCGGCCAGGCTGCGCACCAGCGTGCGCGAGGCACGCTCGCGCGCCGCCACCAGGCACAGATGGTCCGGCACCACCGCGCGTTCCTCCAGCGCGCGCTGCACCAGCGTGCCGCGCGCGAGTTCCTCAACGATGTCGAGGCGCGTCAGGAAGGTGATGCTGCGCCCCTGCGCGACGATGGCCTTGATCGCCGAGATCGAGTTCGAAACGTAGTCCGGCGCGCTGCGCACCCCGATGCGCCCGAGCAGCGAATCCACCGTGCCGCGCAGCATCAGCGTGTCGTCCGGCAGCGCCAGTGGATGCGCCAGGCATTCCGGCAGCGAAAGCGACGCCTGGGCCGCCAGCGGATGCGCCGGGTGCATCACCACGCCAATTGGCCAGGACGAGATGTGCATCAGCTCATGGCTCGGCCGCTCTGGCATGTTGAAGGCCAGCGCCAGATCGGCCTCCCCACTCGCCAGCTGCTCGATACACCCCGCCGTGCCCAGCACGCGCAGCCGCACCGTGACGCCGGGGTGCCGCTCATTGAAGCTGGCCAGCGCCTCGGGCAGCACCGCGGCAGCGAAGCACTCCATCGCGGCGATCGTCACATGCCCGCGCCGCAGTCCCTTCATCGCCTCGATAGCCTGGCGCGTGCGGTGGATGTCGGCTTGCCAGCGGCGCACCTCCAGCACCAACGCCTCGCCCGCTGCGGTCAGGCGCATGCCGCGATGCAGCCGGTCGAACAGCGGCGCGCCGAGCTCCTCCTCCAGCTTGATGATCTGGCGGTTGACTGCGGATGCCGCGACATTCAGCCGCCGCGCCGCCTCCTGCACGGAACCGGCGCGGGCCACCGCCTCGAAGTAGCGCAGCGCGGGCGAGAGCAGCATCATGCGGCGGAGCTCAGGCGGGGCCTCAAGGTGCGTTCTGTTTCCGGCAACGCAGCTTGCACCACATTGATCTGGACAGCAACGCGCCGGGCTTGCGATCTGCCACCCGCACCATGATCCAGCCCATTCCCGCCGTCAGCTTCCGCGCCGTCTCGCACGCCTATGCGGCGCGCGATGGCTCGGAGGTCCTGGCCCTGCTCGGGCTCGATATCGAGGTGCGGCGCGGCGAGTTCCTCGCCGTGGTCGGCCCCTCGGGCTGCGGCAAATCCACCGCGCTGCGCTTCGTCGCCGGCCTCGACAAGCCGACGCGCGGCGCAGTCCTGGTGAATGGCCGCGACGTGGACGACCAGGCGGAGCTCGTCGGCATCGTCTTCCAACGCCCCACGCTGCTGGATTGGCTGACCATCGAGGGCAACGTGCTGCTGCCGTTGCGCGTCAGCCGCGGCCGGCCGGGTGCCGCGGAACGCCGCGGCGCGCAGGCGCTGCTCGAGATGGTGGGCCTCGGCCAATTCGCCTCCAAGCACCCCAGCGAGCTGTCGGGCGGCATGCAGCAGCGCGCCGCGATCTGCCGCGCACTGGTGCAGGACCCCGACATCCTACTGATGGACGAGCCCTTCGGGGCGCTCGATGCCATGACGCGCGAGGATATGTGCTTCGAGTTGCAGCGCATCTGGCAGCGCACCGGCAAGACCATCATCTTCGTCACCCACTCCATCCCCGAGGCGGTGCTGCTGGCCGACCGCGTGGCCGTGATGTCGCCGCGCCCAGGCAGGCTGCTGGATTTGGTCGACGTACCGTTGCCGCGCGCGCGCACCGCCGAGACCATGGCGGACCCCGCCTTCATCGACCTCACCACCCGCATCCGCGGAGCGATCCATGGCCGAGCCTTCGATTCCGCGTCTGATCGCCCCTCCCTCTAGCGCGCGCCGCCTGTGGCTGGCCGTGCAGGGCGTGGTGGTGCCGGTGGCCACGCTGCTTGCACTCCTGGTGCTGTGGGAAGCCGGCACGCGCGCCTTCGCCGTGCCGGCCTTCCTGCTGCCCGCGCCCTCTCGCATCTGGCAGGAGCTGGCGGGCATGGCGCCGCATCTGCCGGGCAACATCCTGGCCACGCTCTCCACCGTGCTGCTGGGCTTCGCGTGTTCCATCGCGGTGGCGCTGCCGCTGGCCGTGGCCATCGCCTCCTCGCCCACCGTGGCGCGCGCCACCTATCCGCTGCTGCTGGTGCTGCAATGCACGCCGGTTGTGGCCATCGCGCCGATCCTGGTCGTCGTCCTCGGCACCGGGCAGCTTTCGCGCACCGCCGTGGCCTTCCTCATCGCCTTCTTCCCGCTGCTGGTCTCCACCGTCGCCGGCCTGCTGTCCGTCCCTAAGGACCTCGTGGACCTTTCGCGCGCCATGCGCACCAGCTTCTGGCAGGATCTGTGGTTGATCCGCATGCCCAGCGCCGTGCCCTTCATCTTCGCCGGCCTCAAGGTGGCGATATCGCTGTCGGTGATCGGCGCGGTGGTGGCGGAATTCGTCACCGCCAATGCCGGGCTGGGCTACCTCATCACGCAATCCACCGCCTTCTTCAACGTGCCCGTGGCCTTCGGCTCGGTGGTGCTGCTGGCGATGATGGGCGTGTCGCTGTTCGGCCTGGTGGTGCTGGCCGAGCGGCTGCTGTTCCCCTGGTCCAGCGGCGCCGCGCCGCAGCGCCGCCACTGACCCGCGCCGCCTGACGGAGAAGCCGATGCCCTCGCCCGACCACATGCTTATGCTGCACGCCGCGCTGGAGGTGGCCCGCCGCGCGCGGCGCAACGGCAAGCACCCCTTCGGTGCCGTGCTGGCCGCGCCGGACGGCAGCGTTGTGATGGAGCAGGAGAACGGCTTCGACATTGAAGGCCGCGTCGGGCATGCCGAGACGCTGCTGGCCCGGCGCGCCGCGCAGCGCTTCACCGCCGAGGCGCTGCAGGAGATGACGATGTATGTCTCCGCCGAGCCCTGTGCGATGTGCGCCGGCACCATCTACTGGGCCGGCATCGGCCGCGTGGTTTATGCCATGTCGGAGCACCGCCTGAAGGGCATCATCGGCCCGCACCCCGACAACCTCACCCTCGACCTGCCCTGCCGCACCGTCTTCGCCGCCGGCCAGCGCCCGGTGGAGGTCATCGGCCCGCTGGCCGAGGAGGACCCCGAATTCACCGGCGTGCATGACGGCGCCTGGGACCATGCCTGACGCGCCCCGCATCCTGGCGCCGCGCAGCGTGGCGGAGGCCGCGGAGGCGGGGCGCGCGGGCGCGGTGTTCGGCGCCGGCCTCACCGCGCTGCAGCTCAGCTGGGGCGCGGACGGGCCAGTCGGCACCCTCACCGATCTTAACGCCCTGCCCGGGCTCGACCACATCGACATGCACGGCGACACGCTGGCCATCGGCGCGCTGGTCACACTGGAACGGCTGCGCCGCCACCCCGCGCTGGCGGCGCGCTGGCCGGCGCTGGCGGCGCTGCTCGGGCAGGTGGGCGCGCTCGGCGTGCGCAACCTCGCGACCCTCGGCGGCAACATCGCCTGGGGCGCGGGGGATCTGCTGCCCGCGCTGCTGGCGCTGGAGGCGCGCCTGAACACGCCGGATGGCCAATTCGCCATCGCCGCGCGGCCGCCCGGCGCGCTGATCCTCGGCGTGGAGATCCCGCCCGCGCCCGCGTTCCTGTTCATCGAGAAGGCCGGCTTCCGCGCCACCTTCTCGCCGAGCCTCGTCACCGTGGCCGCCGCCGCCGGCTTCGATGGCGCGGGGCGCTTCGCGGCGGTGCGGATCGCGCTCGGCGGCGGCCCGAACACGCCCGGCCGCATCGCCGCCGCCGAGGCTTTGGTGGCGGGCCGCACGCCGGATGCCATCGGCGCAACCGCGCTTGCCGCCGCCGTAGCCGAAACCGGCTGCTGTGCCAGCGATGCCTACGCCACGGCGGCGCATCGCGCCGATGTCGCCGCGCGGCTGCTGGCGCACGCCTTCCGCAGCGCGGCGCCGGCATGAACGCGCTGCAGCCGCGCCTGGCGCATGATCCGCTCGCACCGGGCTTCCGCTTCCTCACCGATGCCTCGGCGCCCGGCCTGCTGCATGGCGCGGTGCTGCGCAGCGCGCATCCGCATGCCGCGATCCTGCACATCGATGTCGCGCAAGCGCGCGCCATGCCGGGCGTCGTGGTTGTGGCGACGGCGCAGGACATTCCCGGCGAGCGCCGCTTCGGCCTGCGCGTCGCCGACCAGCCCTTCCTCTGCGAGGATCGCGTGCTGACGGTGGGCGACCCGGTGGCCGCCGTCGCCGCCGAGACACCCGCGCAGGCCCGCGCCGCCCTCGCCGCCATCGCGGTGCAGTGGCAGCTGCTGCCGGTTCTGGCCGATGCCGCCGCGGCGCTGCGCCCCGGGGCGCCGGCGCTGCACCCGGGCGGCAATGTGCTGCACGCCACCGCCTATCGCCGTGGCGACGCGGCGGCCGCCCTCGCCACCGCCGCGCACATCGTCGAGGACGTGTACGAGACGCCGCGCCAGATGCACGGCTTCATCGAGCCCGAGGGCGCGGTGGCGATCCCGGGGCCCGAGGGCCTCACCATCCTCGCCCCCGGCCATTGGCCGCAAGCCGAGCGCGACGTGATCGCCGGCATGCTCGCCATCGATCCCGCGCGGCTGCGCGTGGTGGCCAGCCCCGTCGGCGGCTCGCATGGCGGGAAGGACCAGCTGCACGCGCAGCCCCTTGCCGCGCTGCTGGCGCATCTCTCCGGCCGGCCGGTACGGCTGCTGTGGTCGCGCGCCGAGAGCATCGCCTTCGGCGTGAAGCGCCACCCGTTCACCATCCGCATGCGCAGCGCCTGCGCGGCCGATGGCACGCTGCTGGCGCATATGGCGGACCTCGTGGCCGATACCGGCGCCTATTCCCAGCACGGGCCGGAGGTTCTGGACACCGCGCATGAGAATGCGCAGGGCCCCTATCACTGGCCACATGTCGAGGTCACAGGCCGGCTGGTGGCCAGCAATGCCGGCAATGCCGGCGCCATGCGCGGCTTCGGCGCGCTGCAGGTGCACACCGCGCTGGAACAGCAGATCGACAGGCTGGCCACCGCCTGCGGAATCGCGCCGCTGGATTTCCGGCGGCGCAACCTGCGGCCCGACGCATCGCCAGGGCAGCTCGGCCAGACGCTCGCCGCGCCATCCTGGGCCAGCCGCGCCGCGCAGCGCCTGCGCCCGCCCGCGCCGCCGCGCCAGGAAGGCCGCTGGCTGATCGGCGCCGGTATCGCGCTGGTGGAGAAGGGCGAGGGCTTCGCCCGTGGCGGGCCGAACCACGCGGCCATCGCGCTGGCCCTCACGCCATCGGGGCGCATCGCCGTCCAGCTGGGCATGAGCGACCTCGGCCAGGGCCTGCACGAGGCCGCCGCGGTGCTCGCCGCGCGGCGCCTCGGCTGCGCGCCCCAGGATGTGGACGTGCTGCTGGCCGATACCGCCGGCACGCCGGATTCCGGCCCTATGGCAGCCAGCCGGGGCACCGGCATCGCGCATCGCGCCATCGCCGCCGCGGCGCCCGCTTTCCTCGGCGCGCTGCTGGATCGTGCGGCGACACGGCTGGGGCAGCCGCCGGCAGCGCTCCGCCTTGGGCCCGGCGGCGTCTGGGCCGTGGATGCGCGCGCCAATGCGCCTCTGCTGCCCTTCGTCGCGCTGGCTGAGAGCGGGCCGCTGGGTGTGCTCGCCGATGCACCGCCGATCGAGACCAGCAGCGGCACCGGCGCGGTCCATGCCGTGTTCACCGCCTGCGCCGCCGAGGCCGTGGTTGCGGTGGATAGGCTCACCGGTCGCGTCGTGGTGCGCCGCATGCGGCTGATCCCGGTCTCCGGCGAAGTGGCCTCCCGCGCCGGGCTGCGGGCGCAGCTGGAAGGCGGCGCCAGCATCGCCGCCGGCTTCGTCTCGCTGGAGGATCTGCCCTCGCCCGGGGGCCACATGCGCGCCGCCAACCTCGATGGCTACCTCATGCCAACCATCGCCGATGCCTTCCCGGTGGCGGTCGATGCGGTGGAGGACATCCCGCCGGACATCCTCGGCCCACGCGGCGTCGGCGAGATCGGCATCAACGCCTCAGCACCCGCGCTGTGCAACGCCATCCGCGCCGCCACCGGCTTCGTCTGCCGTCGCCTGCCGGTCGATCCCGCGGCGATGCTGGCGCATCTGGATGCTGCAGGATGAAGCTCGCCTTCACGCTGGATGGCCGGCCCGTCACCGCCGAGGCAGCGCCCGCCGCGCCGCTGGTGTCGCTGCTGCGGGACGGGCTTGATGCCACCTCGCCCAAGCTCGGCTGCGGCGTCGGGCGCTGCGGTGCGTGCGTGGTGCTGCTGGATGGCGCGCCGGTGCCATCCTGCCTGGTGCCCGCCTGGCGCGTGGCGGGGCGCGATGTGCGTACGCGCGATGGGCTGGACGAAGTCGCGCTGGCGCCGCTGCTGCAGGTGCTGGCTGAGGAGCGCGCCTTCCAATGCGGCGCCTGCGCGCCGGGTGCGCTGGTCACCCTTGCCGCGCTGCATGCGCGCCTGCCGCGCCCCGATGCGGCCGAAGCCGAGCTGCTGATGGCCGGGCATCTCTGCCGCTGCTCCGGCTATGGCGGCCTGCGCCGGGCCATCGCGCGGCTGTTCCGCTGAACGCTTCAGCCGGGCGGCGCCGGGCTGGTGCAGCCCGCGGACTCCAGCGCCGCGACGATGGCGATGGCCGTGTCCTCCGCCCCGCGCGTCGCGATGATCTGCACACCGAGCGGCAGCCCATCCGCATCGCGGCCGACCGGCGCCACGGCCGCCGGCAGATCCGCCACGCTGGCCGGCGCCGACCAGTGCATCAGGTCGAGATAGGGCCGCACCTGGCCATCCACATGGATGACGCGGTCATAGGGCGTGCCCGACAAATCGTGTGGGATCGCGACCACATTCGCGGGCGGGCACACAAGCGCGTCGAAATCCTCGAAGAACCGCGCCCAGGCCTGGCGCAGCGGCATGCGCAGCGGCTCGATGCCGGCGGGCCCGAGGGCGATGGCGCGCATCCGCAGCGTCGCATGCGCCGGGTCCGCCACATCCACGCCGAGTGCCTGCGCCGCCAGCGCGGCGCGCTGCTCGGCCGGCAGGCCCAATGCCAGGATGGCGTGGCTCATCAGGCCGAAGGGCAGCCAAGCCTCCCGCAGCGCGAAGGGCTGCGCCGGCGCCACCGCTGCGCCCGCCTCCGCCAGTAGCGCACCGGCGCGCAGCACCGCATCGCGCAGCGCTGCCGCCACCGGCGAGGCCGCGTCATCCGCCCACAGCGCGATGCGCATCCGCGCCACCGGCTTCGCGCCGCCGCCCGCGCCCAGCAGCACGGCGCGGCCCAGCGCAAGGTCGGCCGCCGAGCGCGCCAGCAGCCCGGCGGTCGACATCGGCGTGTCGTTCGGCAGGCCGGGCGGTGGCGGCACATGGCCGGCCATGTCCACGCTGCCCCAGCCCGGCTTCAGCCCAAACACGCCGCAGCACAGCGCCGGCCAGCGGATGGAGCCGCACAGGTCCGAGCCGAGGTCGAGGCAGGACAGCCCCGCCGCCACCGCCGCCGCCGAACCACCGGAGGAGCCGCCGGGTGTGCGCGAAACATCATGCGGGTTGTTGCTGCGGCCATGCACGGGGTTGGCGCTCTGCAGGTCGCCCAGCATCTCGGCCACGTTGGTCTTGCCAAGGATCACCGCCCCCGCCGCGCGCAGCCGCGCCACCGCCGGCGCGTCGGATGCGGGCACGCGGTGCTGCCACAGCGCCGAGCCCGCCGTGTTCGGCAGGCCGGCCACGTCGAAGCTGTCCTTGATCGTGATCGGCAGGCCTTCCAGCGGCCGTGCTTCGCCCGCCGCCAACCTGCGGTCGGATTCGGCGGCCGCCGCCAGCGCGGCCCCGGCATCGCTGGCGATCACGGCGTTCAGCGCCGCGTGGCTGGCCGCGATACGCGCCAGCGCCGCCTCAGCCAGCTCCACCGCCGAAACCTCGCGCCGCGCCAGAAGCGAGGCGAGGGAATGCGCCGTCAGCGCAGTGCCGCCGCCGCGGCGAACACCATGGGATCGATCGAGCGCACGTCGAAGCCCTGCGCCTCGGCCACCGCTTCCCAGGTGCGCACCAGCTGCGCGCGCTCGAAGGCGCCGGTCGGCACGCGGCGCGCGACATCGCTGTCGAAGGTGAGGAAGTTGTGCACGTCCAGCGCGCCGCGATCGCCCACGCGGTTCAGCCCCGGCACCATGCCCATCATCGCCGTCATCGCCTGGTCGGGGTTGTCGCGAGCGAATTCCAGGGCGCGCACCGTCGCCGCGGTGAAGCGGCGCACCAGCTCGGGCGAGCCATTGATCGTGGCCTCGGTGGCGATCAGCGCGTTGCCGTAGATCTGCAGCGCCTCGGCGAATTGCAGCACGCGCACCTGGCGGTTGCGCTCGGCGGCCATGGTGTCGAAGCGCGGCTTGTTGGTGAGGAAGCCGGTCACCGCATCGGCCTGGCCGGTGATCAGCAGCGGGCCCATCGTCGCAGGCTCGGCGTTGATCAGGCGCACGCGGTTCATGTCCACGCCGGCATTGCGCATCACCAGCGGCAGAAACACGCGCACCGCGCTGCCCGGCGCCCCGGCCAGGCTGCGGCCCTCAAGGTCCTTGAAGCCATTGATGCCGGAGCCTTCCAGCACGAAGATCGAATGCGGCGGGCGCGTGTAGATGGCCGCGATGGCGCGCACCGGCGTCTGCGCGCGCACGCGCCCAGCCATCACGGCCGCGATGTCGGCGATGCCGAACTGCGCCACGTTGGTCGCCACCTTGGTGACGGTGTCGGAGGAGCCGAAGCCGCGCTCGATGGTCAGCTCGATGCCGGCCTCGCGGTAGAAGCCCTGCGCCACGCCGGCATAGAAGGCCGCATAGGCGCCATCGGGGATCCAGTCGAGGATCAGCCGCACGCGCTCCTGCGCCCGCGCCGGCCGCGCCGCCAGCAGCGCCGGCGCCATCGCGGCGAGCATCACGTTGCGGCGCGTCAGGCCATGTGTGCCGAGGGGGGATTTCATCCGGAAGGCCATCATCGTCATCCCAAGCCGGGTGGCCACGCCGACCGCCGGCGGGCGAGCGGCCAGATGGCGGCGCGGGCGCGGTGCCGTCCAGCAGATAAATCTGCATGCTGCGTTGCCGCGCCGCGCATGCTGGCCGGCCAGCAGCGCCTGCGGATGGGCGCGCCGTTTACTGCGGTGGCAATATCGACCAATGCTGCATCAACAAGGCTGCCAGGGCGGAGCGCCACCATGCCTGATTTCCCGATCACCGCGCTGCGCAGCGTGGAGCTGAAGGTTCCCGACATCGCGGCCGCCGAACGCTTCTATACCGCCACCTGGGGGCTCGCCCCGGCGGCGCGCGCGCCAGGACGGCTGTGGCTGCATGCCACCGGCGACGACCACCACGTGCTCGCGCTGAAGGAAGCCGAGGCGCCCGCCATCCGCAGCGTCACCTTCCGCTGCGCCGGTGTCGAAGCGATGCAGAGCGTGCTGGCCAGCGCCACCGCCGCGGGCGCCAGCCTTCGCGCGGCGCCGGCGGCGCTGGAGGAACCGGGCGGCGGCCATGGCGCCACCCTCGCCCACCCCGCCGGCTTCGTGCTGCGCCTGGTCACCGGCGATGCGCGCCGCGCCGCCGAGGCGCCCGCGCGCGACCGGCCGGACCGGCTGGCGCATGTCAACCTGAACTGCGTCGATGTGGACGCCGTTGCGCACTTCTTCGAGCACGGCCTCGGCTTCGCGCTGTCGGACCGTTCAAAGCTGATGGCCTTCGAGCGCTGCAACAGCGACCACCATGCGGTGGTGCTGGCCGAGGCGCCGGCCGATGGCCTCAACCACGTCGCCTTCAACATGCCGGGCTGGGAGGCCGTGATGCGCGGCGCCGGCCGCATGGCCGATGCCGGCTTCCCCATCGCCTGGGGCCCCGGGCGCCACGGGCCGGGCGACAACGTCTTCGCCTATTTCATCGATCCCTTCGGCTTCGTCGTCGAATACACCGCCGAGGTCGAGGTGGTGGGGCCGGCGCATGTGCCGCGCGGCCCCGCGCATTGGGTCTGGCCGCCGGGCCGCAGCGACCAATGGGGCATCGCGCCGCCCAAGCCCGATGCGACGAAGCGCGCACAGCTTGCCATGCGCTTCGGCTGAGGCACGGCATGGCGCGCGAGCACCATGACGTCGTCGTCGTCGGCTTCGGGCCGACCGGCGCCTTCGCCACCGCGCTGCTCGGCCAGCACGGCTTCCGCACGCTCGCCGTCGACCGCGCGCGCGAGGTGTACGACAAGCCGCGCGCCATCGCGATCGACCACGAGATCCTCCGCCTGTTCGACAATTGCGGCCTGGCCGATGCCGTGCTGCCGCACACCGCGCCCTTCCCGGCCTCCGATCATTTCGGCGTGGACGGGCAGCTGATCCGCCGCATCGACATGGTGCCCGAACCCTGGCCGCAGGCCTTCGTGCCGACCATGGTGTTCAGCCAGCCGCCGATGGAGGCCGCGCTGCGCGCCCATGCGGCGGCGCTGCCCGGCGTCACGGTGGAACTCGGCACCAGCTGCGTCGGCGTGGCGCAGGATGCGGCGCGCGTCACGCTGCAGCTGCGCGACGATGCAGGGACGCTACGCGAGGTCACCGCCGATCATGTCATCGCCAGCGACGGCGCCTCCAGCTTCGTGCGGCAGGCGCTGGGCATCGGCTTCGAGGACCTCGTCTTCGACGAACCCTGGCTGGTGGTGGATCTTCTCGTCGGGCCCGAGGCGCTGGCGCGCATGCCGCGCCACGCCGCGCAGCATTGCCACCCGGCGCGGCCCATCACCTATATCGTCGGCCCCGGTGCGCATCGCCGCTTCGAGATCATGCTGCTGCCCGGCGAGGACCCGCAGGTGATGCAGGCGCCGGAGGCGGTGTGGCCGCTGCTGGCGCGCTGGCTGGCGCCCGGCGAGGCGACGCTGTGGCGCGCCGCCAGCTATCGCTTCCACGCGCTGGTGGCGCAGCGCTGGCGGGCCGGGCGCATCTTCCTCGCCGGCGACGCGGCGCACCAGCAGCCGCCCTTCATCGGCCAGGGCATGTGCCAGGGCCTCCGCGATGCGGCGAACCTCGCCTGGAAGCTCGCCGCGCATCGCGACGGCGCGTCGGACTCGCTGCTGGACAGCTACGGCACCGAACGCGCGCAGCATGTCCGCACGCTGACCGCGCGCATCAAGGCGATCGGCCGGCAGATCTGCGAGCGTGATCCCGTGGCGGCGCGCGCGCGCGATGCCGCGCTGCTGGCGCAGGGCGGCGGCAAGCCCCCCGTGGTGACGCGGCAGGAGATCGTGCCGCCGCTGGAGCTGGGCTTCCTCGCGCGGCAGAATCACCCGGCGGTCGGCACGCTGTTCCCGCAGCCCTGGGTGCGCCAGGGCGATGAATGGGTGCGCTTCGACAGGCTCACCGGCCCGGGCTGGCAGATCATCGCCAGCCCGCTGCATCCGCAGCCGCCGCCCGCCTGGTGCATCGCGCCCTTCCCGTCCCGGCAGGGGCGCATCGAGGAACGCGACGGCGTGGTGGCCGCGTGGTTCCTCAAGCACAAGCTGGCCGCCGCCATCGTGCGGCCGGACCGCTACGTCTACGGCGTGGCGCATGACGCCGCCGAATTGCGCGCCATGCGCACGGCGCTGGCCGATATCCTGAACCCCACGAGGGAAACCGCATGAAGCTCGCCAGTTTTTGCCATGCTGGCACCGCCAGCTAGGGCGTCGTCGCCGACGAAACCTGACTCACTGAGAAAAACGGGAGGAACCAACAATTGGAAACCACACGCCGCGCCCTGCTCGGCGCGCTCGCCGCGGCCCCGGCGCTACCGGCGCTGGCGCAGTCCAGCCGGCCCATCCGCATCATCGTGGCACAGCCGCCCGGCGGGAACCTCGACATCCTGGTGCGCGCCATCGCCGAGGGGCTGCGCCAGGAACTCGGCACCTCCGTGGTGGTCGAAAACCGCGCCGGCGGCAATGGTGTGATCGGGCTCGAAGCCTGCGCGACATCAACGCCGGACGGCACAACCTTCTGCGCCGTCAACATCGAGAACATGGCCAGCGTGCCGCATGTGGAGCCCGAGCTGTTCGCCCGCTACGCGTCGCTGCGCCCGGTCTCGCAGATGGCATCCGCGCGCAGCGTCATCGTTTCCAGCCTCGATACGCCGGAGGGCGACCTGCGCGCCTTCGTCGCCTGGGCGCGCGGCCGGCCAGGCCTCAACTATGGCTCGTCCGGTAGCGGCTCGGCGCAGCAATTGCTGTTTGAGTGGATAAAGGCGCGCGACGGCCTGCAGATCGAGCACGTCCCCTTCCGCGGCATCGGGGATGCCTTCCGCGAGCTGGTCGGCGGCCGCATCCAGCTGAGCTACGGCGCGCTGGCGCTGGCGCTGCCGCAGATCCGCGACCGGCGCATCCGTCCGCTCGCCGTGCTGGGCCGCGAACGCATTGCCGAACTGCCGGATACGCCCTCGCTGGGCGAGCTGGGCTACGACTATCCCTATGCCGGGCCGTGGTGGGGCATGTCCGCCCCCGGTGCGACGCCCGATGCGGTTGTCGCGCGCATGTCGCAGGCGGTGCGCACGGTGGTGACCAACCCGGAATTCGCCGCGCGCATGCTGGCGCCGAACCACTTCGACGGCATCGGCTCCACGCCGGAGGCCTTCGCCGCCGTCATCTTGCGCGAGCGTGCGGCAAGCCTGGAACTCGTCCGCCTCGCGGGGCTGGTGGCGCGCTGAATCCGGGCAGCCCCCGAACGAAAATCGGCCGGCACCGATCCGGTGCCGGCCGATCATCAGGCCGGCGCCGCGGCGTCACCGCGGCGCCGTCCATGCCTCAGGCCAGGTCGAAGCGGTCCAGGTTCATCACCTTGGTCCAGGCCGCCACGAAGTCCTTCACGAACTTCGTCTGGTTGTCGTTCTGCGCATACACCTCGGCCAGCGCGCGCAGCTGCGAGTTGGAGCCGAACACGAGGTCCACCCGCGTCGCCGTCCACTTCGACGCGCCGGTGGCACGGTCACGCCCCTCGAACTCCTCCGCCTCTTCCGAGGTCGGCGTCCAGTCGGTGCCCATGTCCACCAGGTTGACGAAGAAGTCGTTCGTCAGCGTGCCAGGCCGCTTGGTGAAGACGCCATGCGGCGAGGAGCCGACATTGGCGCCCAGCACGCGCAGCCCGCCCACCAGCACCGTCATCTCGGGTGCGGTCAGCGTCAGCAGCTGCGCCTTGTCCACCAGCTGCTCCTCGGCCGACACCGTGAAGCGCGCCTTGCGGTAGTTGCGGAAGCCATCGGCCTCGGGCTCCAGCACCGCGAAGGAGGCGGCATCGGTCTGCTCGGCCGTCGCATCCGTGCGGCCCGGGGTGAAGGGCACGCTCAGCGCGTGGCCCGCGGCCTTCGCCGCCGCCTCGATCGCCGCCGAACCGCCCAGCACGATCAGGTCGGCCAGCGACACCTGCTTGCCGCCGGTGGCCGCCGCGTTGAAGGCCTTCTGCACGCCCTCCAGCTTGGCCAGCACCCCGGCCAGCTGCGCCGGCTGGTTCACTGCCCAATCCTTCTGCGGGGCGAGGCGGATGCGCGCGCCATTGGCGCCACCCCGACGGTCCGAACCGCGATAGGTCGAGGCCGAGGCCCACGCCGTCTGCACCAGCTGCGAAACCGTAAGCCCCGCGGCGAGGATCTGCGCTTTCAGCGCCGCGATGTCGGCCTCGTCCACCAGCTTGTGCGTCACCGGCGGGACGGGGTCCTGCCAGATCAGCTCTTCGGCCGGCACATCCGAGCCGAGGTAGCGCACCTTCGGGCCCATGTCGCGATGCGTCAGCTTGAACCAGGCGCGGGCGAAGGCGTCGGCGAACTGGGCGGGGTTCTTGTGGAACCGCTCCGAGATCGCGCGATAGGCGGGGTCCATCTTCATCGCCATGTCCGCCGTCGTCATCATCGGCGGGTGGCGCTTCGCGGGGTCATGCGCGTCCTCGACCAGCGTCCAGGCGGCGCGGTCCTTCGGGTGCCACTGATTCGCGCCGGCGGGCGACTTGTGCAGCTCCCACTCATAGCCCAGCAGCATGTCGAAATAGCCCATGTCCCAGGTCGTGGGCTTGGGCTTCCAAGCACCCTCGATGCCCGAGGTGATGGCATCGCCCGCCTTGCCGGACTTCCAGGTGCTGATCCAGCCCAGGCCCATCTGGTGGATCGGCGCGCCCTCTGGCTCACGCCCGACATGCTCGGCGGGGCCGGCGCCATGCGCCTTGCCGAAGGTGTGGCCGCCGGCCACCAGCGCCACCGTCTCCTCGTCGTTCATCGCCATGCGCGCGAAGGTCTCGCGGATGTCGCGGCCCGAGGCCACCGGGTCCGGCCGGCCGTTCGGGCCTTCGGGGTTCACATAGATCAGGCCCATCTGCACGGCGGCCAGCGGGTTCTCCAGCTCGCGGTCGCCGCTGTAGCGCTTGTCACCCAGCCAGGTGTCCTCGGTGCCCCAGTAGATGTCCTCCTCGGGCTCCCAGATGTCCTCGCGGCCGCCGCCGAAGCCGAAGGGCTTCAGACCCATGGACTCGATCGCGCAATTGCCCGTCAGCACGAACAGGTCGGCCCAGCTGATGCTGTTGCCGTATTTCTGCTTGATCGGCCAAAGCAGCCGGCGCGCCTTGTCGAGGTTGCCGTTGTCGGGCCAGGAATTCTCGGGCGCGAAGCGATGCGCGCCATTGCCCGCACCGCCGCGGCCATCGGCCGTGCGATAGGTGCCGGCGGCATGCCAGGCCATGCGGATGAAGAACGGGCCGTAATGCCCGTAATCCGCCGGCCACCAGGGCTGCGAGACCGTCATCAGCGCGATGATGTCGCGCTTCAGCGCGGCGAGATCGAGCTTCTTGAACGCCTCGGCGTAGCTGAAGCCCGTGCCCATCGGGTTGGACTTGGTGGAATGCTGGCTCAGCATCCGCAGGTTCAGCTGGTTCGGCCACCAGTCGCGGTTGCCGCGCGTGGTGAACCGCACCGCGGTCGGCGTGCCATGCATCACCGGGCACTTCCCGGCGGTCTGGCTACCATGTCCGTCCATCTTGCTCTCCGTTCCTGGCTGTCTCGAAACTCATGCCGCAGAGTCATGCCGCTGGGCGCGGCGCCACCACTACCCCGGCGCGCGCCCCGCGGCCACCGTCGCAACCGTGAAATCCCGGCTGCCGAACCCCGCCGCCGCGGCCGTCCACTTCGGCGCGCCGCGCCGCGAGGCAAGGCCGGGCGCCGGCCACGCTGGCGGAATCGCCCTCTCGGCGGCGGCAACCTAGCGCAGCCCGCCAATCAGCATAAGTTGATTTATCTGATCACCGCGATAAGTTTGCCCTATGGTCAACCTCACCCTCCGGCAGCTGCGCTACTTCGAAGCGCTGGCGCGCCACGGCCATTTCGGCCGCGCCGCCGATGCCTGCGCCATCTCGCAGCCCGCGCTCTCGATGCAGATCAAGGAGCTGGAGGAAGCGCTCGGCGCCGCGCTGTTCGAACGCGGCGCCCGCCAGGTGCAGCTGACGCGCTTCGGCGAGGCCATCGCGCTGCGCGTGCGCGACATACTGCGCGCCACGGATGAGCTGGGCGAGCTGGCGCGCGCCGCGCAGGAGCGTCTGGTGGGCCGCCTGCGCCTCGGAATCATCCCGACGATCGCGCCCTACCTGCTGCCCACCTTCATCGGCAACCTCGCGCGCCTCTACCCTGGCCTCGACCTCCATGTGCGCGAGACGATGACGCAGCGGTTGCTGCAGGAGCTGGCGGATGGCCGGCTGGACGCCGCCATCGTGGCGCTGCCGGTCTCCGAGCCCGCCTTCGCCGAGGTGGCGCTCTTCGCCGAGGAATTCGTGCTGGTGCGCCCGGCCGAGGATGCCGGCAAGCCGGTGCCCAATGCCGAGACGCTGCGCCGCATGCGCCTGCTGCTGCTGGAGGAGGGCCACTGCTTCCGCGACCAGGCGCTGTCCTTCTGCAACATGCCCGCCGCCATGCCCCGCGAGCTGCTGGATGCCAGTGCGCTGTCCACGCTGGTGCAGATGGTCGGCGCGGGCATCGGCGTCACCCTCATCCCGGAGATGGCGGTGGCGGTGGAAACGCGCTCCGCCGCGGTCTCCATCGCGCGTTTCAAGGTGCCGCGGCCCGGCCGCACCATCGGCATGATCTGGCGCCGCACCAACCCCATGGCGAAGCAGCTGGGCGAGATCGCGGCCGTGGTTCGCCAATCAGCCGAGACGCTGCGCGCGGGCGTCGCGCCCCCGGCATGAGGCGCGGCTGGGCCGATGCCCGTTAGCGGCGAGGCTGCAACCTTTCCGCCCCACCGACGTTGCCCTGGTCATCAACCCTGGGGACCCGTTATGAACAACATCGTATACATCGTTGGCGCCGTCGTTATCGTGCTGGCGATCCTGGGCTTCCTCGGGCTGCGCTGAGCCGCCCGATTGCCTCCTCACGCGCCCGCGATCTCGTGATCGCCCCCCGCGCAGGACGCGCTTGACCCTCGCGCGGCGATCGAACACCTCTCGCCGGGCTGCCGGGACTCGCGGGAGCCGCGATCGCCCTGCAACCGGACGGGCGCCGCCGTGGATGCGGCCGGCGCCCATTCTGCACGTTTACCGGGTGTGATCGTCTATCCCACAACTGTGAGTAGACGCCCGTCCTGCGCCTTGTTAAAGGTTACAGATGGTTCGAATGCCGAGTCCGCCAGCGCCAAAGCGCACCCGCAACCGCCCCCTCATCGTGGTGGCCGTGGTGTTCGCTCTGCTGCTGCTCGGCTTCGGCGCGGGCGACGCCGTGCGCGCCGCCTTCGAGCAACCCCCGCCCGTTGCCCCCTACGACCCGCTGGTTCGCTGGTAGCGGCGCCCGCCCGCGGCGCATCAAACGGGCTGACCGACGCGACGGCATGGTGCTAGCCTGTCTCGGTGAACGTCCTCGCCCCTCCCCGCGCCCGGCTGCAGATCGACGTGGTGTTCGACCTCGTCTGCCCCTGGTGCTACCTCGGCACCCGCCGCCTGCGCCGCACGCTGCGCGGCCGGCCCGACCTGACGGCCGAGCTCGCCTGGCGCCCCTTCCTGCTGAATCCTGACATCGCGCCGGGCGGCGTGCCGCGGCAGGACTACATCATCCGGAAATTCGGCGGCGAGGAGCGCGCGCGCCGGCTGCACGGCACCATCGCGGAACTCGGCCGCGCCGAGGGCTTGGCCTTCGAGTTCGATCGAATCCGCCGCATCCCCCCCTCGCTCGACGCGCACCGCCTGGTGCGGCTGGCCGATCGCCAGGGCTTGGCGGCTGAGGCGGTGGAAGCGCTGTTCCTCGCCTATTTCACGGAGGGGCTGGATATCGGCGACCAAGCCGTGCTGGCCGCCGTGGCCGGCAGCATCGGGCTGGACCCGCTGGCCGCGCGCCGCGCCCTGGCCGGCACGCAGGAGGCCGAGGCGGTGCACGCCGACAACCTCCGCGCCCATCGCCTCGGCATCAACGGCGTGCCCTGCTTCGTGGTCCAGGGCCGCCACGCCATCGCCGGCGCGCAGGAGCCCGAGGTGCTGGAACGGCTGCTCGACGTGGCCGTGGTCGAGGGCTGACCAGGCTCAGCGCTTCCACCGCCCCGGAAACGGAATCGGCTTCGTCGCCGCGCCCTTCGGCGCCGCCGGGATGGTCTGCGGGCGGAACATGCCCTTCTTCGCCGCCGCCGCCGCGGCGGTCTTGGGCGCCTGCGCGGCGGGCCTGGGCGGCGCAGCCGCGCCCTTCGCCGACGCGGGCACACGGCCCTGCACCACCTCCGCCAGCGCCGCCAGCAGCCCGCGCGCGGCGCGGATGCGCGCCTCGTAGGGCATCTCCTGTGCCAGGGCCAGCTTGTGGTCGGGCCGCAGCTTCACGGCACCGTGCTGCCCCGCCACCCACTCGATCAGCCCGCCCGGATTGGCGAAGCGGTTGCCGCGGAAGCCCAGCACGATGCCCTTCGGCCCCACATCCAGCTTCTCGGCGCCCACCTGCCGGCACAGCGCCTTAAGCCACACCACCTGCAGCAGCGTCTCGGCCTCGGCCGGCAGCGGGCCGAAGCGGTCGGCGAGTTCGGCGGCCATGGCCTCGATCTCGGCCTCGGTCTGCAGCGCGCCGATGCGCCGATACAGCCCAAGCCGCACCGGCAGGTCCCGCACATAGGCCTCGGGCAGCATCACCGGCAGGCCAAGGTTGATCTGCGGCGTCCAGTCCCGGCTTTCGCCATCCTCGCCGCCGCGCGCCCCACCCTGCTTGAGGTCGGCCACCGCCTCCTCCAGCATCTGCTGATACAGCTCGATCCCCACCTCGCGGATATGGCCGGATTGCTCGTCGCCCAGCAGGTTGCCGGCGCCGCGGATATCCAAATCGTGGCTCGCGAGCGTGAAGCCGGCGCCGAGGTTGTCCAGCGTCTGCATCACCTCGAGGCGCTTCTCGGCCGCTGCGGAAAGCCGATGCGTCTGCGGCCAGGTGAGGTAGGCGTAGCCGCGCTGCTTGCCGCGCCCCACGCGGCCACGCAGCTGGTACAGCTGCGCCAGGCCGAACATGTCGGCGCGGTGGATCAGCAGCGTGTTCACCGCCGGCATGTCGAGCCCGCTTTCCACGATGTTGGTGGACAGCAGGATGTCGTATTTCTGGTCACCGAACTCGGTCATCACGCGTTCGAGCTCGGTCGGCGCCAGCCGGCCATGCGCCTCCGCGATGCGCGCCTCGGGCACGATCTCGCCCAGCCTGTCGCGCATACGCGGCAGATCCTCCAGCCGCGGCACCACGCAGAACACCTGCCCGCCGCGGAATCGCTCGCGCTGGATCGCCTCGCGCAGCACCACGCCATCCCAGGGCATGATGAAGGTGCGCACCGCCAGCCGATCGACCGGCGGCGTGGCGATCACGCTCATTTCCCGCACGCCGGTCAGCGCCAGCTGCAGCGTGCGCGGGATGGGTGTGGCGGTCAGCGTCAGCACATGCACATCGGCCTTGAACTGCTTCAGGCGCTCCTTGTGCGCCACGCCGAAATGCTGCTCCTCGTCCACGATCACCATGCCGAGCTCGGCGAATTCGATGCTTTTCGCAAGCAGCGCATGGGTGCCGACGACGATGTTGATGGTGCCGTCCTTCACGCCATCGCGCACCGCCTGCGCATCCTTTGCATTCACCATACGGCTCAGCTGCGCCACCTTGATCGGCAGCCCCGCGAAGCGCGCCGAGAAGGTACGGAAATGCTGGCGTGAGAGCAGCGTGGTGGGCACCACCACCGCCACCTGGCTGCCCGACATCGCCACGCAGAAGGCCGCGCGCAGCGCCACCTCGGTCTTGCCGAAGCCGACATCGCCGCAGATCAGCCGGTCCATCGGCCGCCCGGCCGAGAGGTCCTCCAGCACATCGGCGATGGCGCGGCTCTGGTCCTCGGTCTCGGCGAAGGGGAATTGCGCGCAGAACTCGTCCCAGGCGCCCTCGGGCGGAATGGCGGACAGCGCATCGCGCGTGCGCCGTTCCGCCGCCACGCGGATCAGCGCCGCCGCCATGTCGGCAATGCGGCTCTTCGCCTTTGCCTTGCGCGCCTGCCAGGAGGAACCGCCCAGCTTGTCCAGCGCCACGCCCGCGGCGTCGGAGCCGAAGCGCGAGAGCACCTCGATGTTCTCCACCGGCAGGAACAGCTTGTCGCCGCCATCGTAGATCAGCCGCAGGCATTCATGCGGCGCGTGGCCCACCTCGATGGTCGCCAAGCCATCATAGCGCCCGATGCCATGGTCCTGGTGCACCACCAAATCGCCCTCGGCGATCTCGGTGGCGTCGGCGATGAACTGGTCGGCGCGCTTGCGCCGCCGCGGCGGGCGCGCGATGCGCTCGCCCAGCAAATCCTGCTCGCCCACCACGGCGATGTCGGCGGCCGCGAAGCCGCGCTCCACGCCCAGGATGGCGAGGCCCACCATGCCGCGCGGCAGCGCCTGCACCGCCGCGAAATCCTCCACCGCCTCGCAGTTGATCTCGTTCTCGCGCAGCAGATTGGCCAGCCGCTCGCGCGAACCACGCGTCCAGGCCGCCAGCACCGGGCGCTGCCCGCGCCGGGCCAGCGCCGCGGCATGCTCGCCGAAGGCCACGAACACATTGCGCCCCTCGGCGCGCACATCGTTGAACAGCCGCCCCAGCCGCCCGCCGGCATCGATGCCCTCGGAGTCCCGCGGTGGCGCTGCACCTTCCTTGTTCCGCGGCGCGTCGAAGGGCGAGAAGCGGAAAACCCGCGCCGGCGCCAGCATCGCCTGCCAGGCGTCATGGTCGAGATACAGCAGGCCCGGCGGCGCCGGGCGGTAGGGCACCTCGCCCTCGCGCGCCGGCAGCCGCCGTGCCTCGTAATGGTCGGCCACCATCTCGAGCCGCCCGGCCACCGCATCCTCGGCCTGGTGATCGAGCGAGACCGAGACGCCCTCGCCCAGATGATCGATCAGCGTCTCCATCCCGGCATGGAAGAAGCCCGCCCAATGCTCCATCCCCGGATGCTTGCGCCCGGCGCTGACCGAGACGTAGAGCGGGTCTTCCCCCGCCGCGGCGCCGAAGGCATCGCGATAGGCACTGCGGAAGCGGCTGATCGAATCGGCATCGAGGAACACCTCGCCCACCGGGCGCAGCGTCAGCGCCTCCACGCGCTCGCCACTGCGCTGGGTGGCAGTGTCGAAGCGGCGGAAATCCTCGATCTCGTCGCCGAACAGGTCGAGCCGCACGGGTTCGGATTCGCCGGAGGGAAACAGGTCGATGATGCCGCCGCGCACGGCGTATTCGCCATGCTCCATCACCGTGCCGGTGCGATGGTAGCCGTTGGCCTCGAGGAAGGCCGTCAGCGCCTGCTGCGCGATGCGCCCGCCCCGCCGCAGCGCCAGCGTGGCGCCGCGGAAGGCGGCGCGCGGCGGCACCTTCTGCACCAGCGCATTCACCGTGGTCAGCAGGATGCGCGGTGCGGCCGGCGGCTCGGCCAGGCGCGTCAGCGTGGCGACGCGCTCGGAGACGATCTCGGGGTTGGGCGAGACGCGGTCATAGGGCAGGCAATCCCAGGCCGGGAAGCGCAGCACCTCGGCATGGGGCGCGAAGAAGGCCAGCGCCTCGGCCATGCGCGCCATACGCGAATCGTCGCGGCACACATGCAGGATCGGGCCACGCGTCTCGGCCCGGCGGCGCGCCAGCAGCAGCGCATCGAATCCCTCCGGCGCGCCATGCACGGTGATGATGCTCATGGCCGGCGCAGCTCCGGCGGCAACCCCGCGCCCGATGCCGTGCAGGCCTCCGCCATGCGCGCCAGCATGGGCGAGGCGATCTCGGGCGGAATCGGCCGCCGGCCCGAAAGCCAGTCGGAAAGGTCCACATCCGGCAGGTCCAGCACCGCTTCCAGCTGGTCCAGCTCGGCCTCGGTGAAGGTGGCGATGTGGCGCGCGACGAAGCCGCCCACCATCAAATCCGCCTCCTTGGTGCCGCGGTGCCAGGCACGGAACTGCAATCGGCGGCGCCGTGGGGACAGGGTCGGAGGGTCGGTGTCGTCGGTGCTGGGGTCTGGCATGTCGTCTCGGCTCGGGGCAGTCCTATAGAGGCGCATGGGAATCCTGTCAGCCCGAGCCGTGACGACGCCATGACCTTGCCGGAGCACCCGGCGCAGGGCGGCCTTCTCGCGCCCGTTGAAAGCCTGCCCGGCGTCGGGCCCACGCTCGCGAAGCTGCTGGCCGAGGCCACCGGCGGCAGTCGCGTGCTGGACCTGCTGCTGCACCTGCCCGAGCGCGTGGTCATCCGCCGCCGCGTCGCCGGCCCGGCCGAGGCGCCGCCGGATGCCGATTGCGTGCTGGCGGTGGCGGTGAAGGCGCTGCGCGCCGCGCGCTCCGGCCGCACCGGGCGGCCCTATGTGGAGGTGCGCGGCAGCAGCGGCGGGCAGGCGCTGACGCTGCGCTTCATGAATGGCCGCCTGCCCTGGATCCAGAAGCTGCTGCCGCCTGGCAGCACGCGCTTCGTCGCCGGGCGCGTGCTGGCCGAGGGCGCGCATGGCTGGGCCATGCTGAACCCGCTGAGTGCCGAGCGAGAGGACCAACTGCCGCTGGTGGAGCCCGTCTGGCCCCTGGTGCGGGACCTGACGCCCAAGCGCCTCGCCGGCGCCATGGAAGCGGCGCTGAAACTGCTGCCCGACCTGCCGGAATGGGCCGATGCGCCCCTGCTGGCGCGCGAGGCCTGGCCCGGCTTCGCCGTCGCCATCCGCGGCCTGCAGCGCCCCACCGGCCCCCTGCCCCAGGCGCCGCGCCGCCGCCTCGCCTATGACGAGCTGCTGGCCGGCCAGGTGGCCGTGGCCCTGGTGCGCCGCCGTCAGCGCGGGCGCGCCGGGCGCGCCCTGCCCGGCACCGGCGCGCTGCAGGCCCGCGCCCTGGCCGCCTTCGGCCACGCCCCCACCCCCGGCCAGGCCCAGGCCCTGGCCGAGATCGGCGCCGACATGGCGGCGCCGCGCCGCATGCTGCGCCTGGTGCAGGGCGATGTCGGCAGCGGCAAGACGCTGGTGGCCATCCTCGCCATGCTGCGCGCCGTGGAATCGGGCGCCCAGGCGGCGCTGATGGCTCCCACCGAACTTCTGGCCCGCCAGCACCTGCGCACGCTGGCGAAGCTCTGCGTGCCGGCCGGCGTGCGGGTGGAACTGCTGACCGGCAGCGTGAAGGGCGCCGAGCGCAAGCGCGTGCTGCGCGGGCTGCTGGATGGCAGCGTGCCGCTGGTGGTGGGCACCCATGCGCTGTTCCAGGAGAGTGTGGCCTTCCGCGACCTCGGCCTGTCGGTGGTGGACGAGCAGCACCGCTTCGGCGTGGGCCAGCGCCTGATGCTGGCCGCCAAGGGGCGCGACGCCGACATGCTGGTGATGACCGCCACCCCCATCCCGCGCACGCTGCTGCTGACGCAATGGGGCGAGATGGCGGTCTCCCGGCTGGAAGGAAAACCCGCCGGCCGCCAGCCCATCGCCACGCGCATCGTCAGCCAGGACCGCCTGCCGGAGGTGATCGACCGGCTCGGCGAGGCGATGGACCGCTGCGAGCGCGCCTATTGGGTGGTGCGCGCCATCCAGGGTGGCGAGCGCGATGATTCGGTGGCGGCCGAGGACCGCTTTGCCGAGCTCTCCGCCCGCTTCCCCGGCCGCGTCGGCATGGCGCACGGCCTGCAGGACCTCGCGGTGCGCGAGGCCGCGCTGGCCGATTTCGCCGCCGGCCGCACGCAATTGCTGGTCGCCACCACGGTGGTCGAGGTGGGCGTCGATGTGCCCGAGGCCACAATCATGCTCATCGAGCAGGCCGAGCGCTTCGGCCTGGCCGCGCTGCACCAGCTGCGCGGCCGTGTCGGGCGGGGCGCCAAGCCCTCCGCCTGCCTGCTGGTCCACTCCCCCGCCTTGGGCGAGGCCGAGAAGCGCCGCCTGCTGGTGCTGCGCGACACCGAGGATGGCTTCCGCATCGCCGAGGAGGATCTGCTGACGCGCGGCGGCGGCGATGCGCTGGGCGCCCGCCAGGCCGGCATGCCCGGCGCTCGCCTGCTCGACCCGAAGGAGGAGCCCGAGGAATACGCCCGGCTGATCCAGATCGCGCATCGCGACGCGGCCGTGCTGCTGGAGCGTGACCCGGCGCTCGACTCCCCCCGCGGCCAGGCGGCGCGCCTGCTGCTGGCGCTGTTCGACCACGACCCCACCCTGGCGCGGCTGGATGCGGGATAACGCCGCCCCCCCCTGCGCCGCCCCCTGGGGGGTTGCGCCCGCCCCCTCCTCTGCTTAATCGGCGCGCCTGAGAAAGACCGGGGGCGATGCCTTGACCGCGCTGATCGAGATCGAGCGCCTGACCAAGCGTTTCGGCGCCTTCACGGCCGTGGACGACGTGACCTTCAACGTCGCGAAGGGTGAAGTTGTGGGCTTCCTCGGCCCCAACGGCGCCGGCAAATCCACCACCATGCGCATGCTGGCCGGCTTCATGACACCCACCGCCGGCACCGCGCGCATCTGCGGCGAGGATGTGGTGGACCGCCCCGTGGCGGCCAAGCGCCACCTCGGCTTCCTGCCCGAGGGCGCGCCCACCTACCCGGAGATGAGCGTCACCGGCTTCCTGCAATTCTGCGGCCGCGCCCGCGGTTTTCGCGCCGGCGCATTGGATGAGCGCGTGGCCCATGCCATGCAGCTGACGCAGCTGGAGGGCGTGCGGCTGCAGCCGGTGGAGACACTCTCCAAGGGCTTCAAGCGCCGCGTCGGCCTGGCCGCGGCACTTCTGCACGACCCGCCGGTGCTGGTGCTGGACGAGCCGACGGACGGGCTCGACCCCAACCAGAAGCACGAGGTGCGCAACCTGATCCGCGCCATGGCGGCTGAGAAGGCCATCGTCATCTCCACCCATATCCTGGAGGAGGTCGGCGCCGTGTGCACCCGCGCGGTGGTCATCGCGCGCGGCCGCGTGGTGGCCGATACCACGCCGGCCGAGCTCGCCGCCCGCGGCCCCTCGATGGATGCGGTGTTCCGCGCGCTGACGCTGCCCTCCAACCCGGCGGAGGCCGCGTGATGGGCGGCGCGATCACCGTCTTCCGGCGCGAACTGGCCAGCTACTTCGCCACGCCCGTCGCCACCGTCTTCATCGTGATCTTCCTGGTGCTGGCCGGCGCGCTCACCTTCACGCTGGGCAATTTCTTCGCCCGCGGCCAGGCAGACCTCTCGCCCTTCTTCACCTTCGTGCCCTGGCTGTTCCTGTTCCTGGTGCCGGCGCTGACGATGCGGCTCTGGGCCGAGGAACGGCGGCTTGGCACCATCGAATTGCTGCTGACGCTGCCGCTGGCGCAGTGGCAGGCGGTGGTGGGCAAGTTCCTCGCCGCCTGGGCCTTCTGCGGCATCGCGCTGGCACTCACCTTCCCGCTGGTGCTGACGGTGAATGCGCTGGGCGCGCCGGACAACGGCGTCATCCTCTCGGGCTATATCGGCTGCATGATGGTGGCGGGCGCCTTCCTCGCCGTGGGCGCGGCCATCTCGGCGATGACCAAGAACCAGGTCATCGCCTTCGTTCTCGCCGTCGCGGCCTGCTTCTTCCTCACCGCGGCGGGCAGCCCGGTGGTGACGGAGTTCCTCTCGAAGCGCATCCCCCTGCTGGCCGAGATCGCGCGCGCCATCAGCGTGACAGACCGCCTCTCGGGCTTCACGCGCGGCGTGGTCGCGGCGCGCGACGTGGTGTTCTTCGCCTCCTTCATCGGCTTCTTCCTCTTCGCCAACACGGTGGCGGTCGACCAGCGCAAGGCGGATTGAACCATGGGCACTTCCGTTCCCGCCGCTGCGCGCGGCAAGCGAGGCCTCTCCGCCGCCCTGGCCCTGGCCCTGGCCGCGGTGCTGGCCGTGGGCGTCAACATGCTGGCCGACCGGCTGCTGCCGCGCGCGCGCATCGACCTGACGCAGAACCGCCTCTACACGCTGTCGGACGGCACGCGGCAGGTGCTGCAGGGCCTGGGCGACCCGGTGACGCTGCGGCTGTTCTATTCGCGCCGCCTCGGTGCCGCGATCCCGGTCTATGGCGCCTATGCCGAGCGCGTGCAGGCCATGCTGCGCGAATACGCCTCGGTCAGCCGCGGCCGCCTGCGCCTCGAGATCTTCGACCCCGAGCCCTTCAGCGAGACCGAGGACCGCGCCATGGCGCTGGGCCTGCAGGGCGTGCCGGTGGATCAATCGGGCGAGCAGGTCTATTTCGGCCTCTCCGGCGTGAACCTGCTGGATGACGAGCGCACCATCCCCTTCTTCCAGCCGGACCGCGAGCGCTTCCTGGAATACGACCTGACGCGCCTGGTGTGGGAGCTCAGCAACCCGCGCCGGCCGGTGCTGGGCGTCATGTCCTCGCTGCCGCTGAACGGCGATCCGCGCGCGATGATGATGCGCCAGCCCGGCGTGGGGCAGCCCTTCGTGGTGATGAACCAGCTGCGGCAATTCTACACGGTGCGCGACATCGCGCTCGACGCGCAGGTGATCGAGCCCGACGTGCAGGTGCTGCTGGTGGCGCATGCGCAGGGCCTCTCGGACGCCACGCTCTACGCCATCGACCAGTTCGTGATGCGCGGCGGGCGGCTGATCTCGCTGACCGATCCGCACAATGAAAGCCAGGCCTCCCGCCCCTCGCCCGGGCAAAGGCCGCCGAGCAACACGTCATCCAACCTCGACCGCCTGCTGAATCCCTGGGGCATCGAGGCGCCCTCCGACAAGGTGGTGCTGGATCTGCGCGGCGCCTGGCGCGTGCGCGCCGACCCGCGCGACCGCGTGCAGGCGGTGGACTTCGTGGCCTGGTTCAACGTGCCCGCCGCCGGGCTGAACCGCAGCGAGATCGCCACCGCCGAGCTCGCGCAGGTCACCGTCGCCTCCACCGGCGAGGTGCGGCGGCGCGAGAACGCGACCATCGAGTTCATCCCGCTGATCACCAGCAGCGAGCGCACCATGCTGGTCGATGCCACCGCCGTGCGGCAGGAGCCCAACCCGGCGCGGCTGCTTGCCGATTTCCGCCCGGATGGGCAGAGCCGCGTCATCATGGCGCGGCTGCGCGGGCCCCTGGCCTCGGCCTTCGAAGGCCCGCCGCCCCCGCCCGAAGGCGCCGAGCGCCCGGCCGATTTCCCTGCCCACCGCGCCCGCACCGAGGGGCCCGCCAACCTCATCGTCGGCAACGATGCCGACCTGCTGGAAGACCGCTTCTGGGTGCGCGTGCAGGAATTCTTCGGCCAGCAGGTCAGCACGCCGTTCAGCGACAATGGCAGCTTGGTGATCAACCTCACGGACAGCATGGCGGGCGGCGAGGCGCTGGTCTCGCTGCGCTCCCGCGGCGAATCGCTGCGCCCCTTCGAGATGGTGGAGGACATCCGCCGCAACGCCGAGGCGCAGTTCCGCCAGACCGAGCGCGGCCTGACCGAGCGCCTCGAAGCCACCGAGCGCCGCCTGCGCGAGCTGCGCCAGGGCGGGGCCGCGCCGGGCGGGGCGGCGGCGCAAACCATCATCACGCCGGAGCAACGCGCCGAGATCGATCGCGCGCGCGAGGAAATCCGCCGCACCCGCGGCGAGCTGCGGCAGGTGCAGCTGGAGCTGCGGCGCGACATCGAGGGGCTGGAGACCACGCTGCGCATCCTCAACATCGCGCTGGTGCCCGCGCTGCTCACCATCCTCGCCATCATCCTCGGCGTGATGCGTGCCCGGCGTCGCGCGGAGGCGCGCTCATGACCCGTCACGCGGAGGCGCGCTCATGAAGCGCCGCACCCTGCTGCTGCTGGGCGGCGCCGCCGCCGGCACCGTCGGCGCTGCCATCCTGCTGACGCCCGACACCGCCGAGCCGCCGCCGCCCTCCGCCACGCCGCTGGCCTTCCCGAACCTCGCCGCGCGGCTCGCCAACGCCGCCTCCATCGTCGTGGTGCGGCATGACGGCACGCTGATCGTCCGCCGCGATGGGCCGGATCGCTGGGTGCTGCCGGCCAAGGCCGACTACGCGGTGCGGCCGGAGCGCGTGCGCGAATTGCTGGTGGGCCTTACGGAGCTGCGCTTCACCGAGCCGCGCACGGCCAACCCCGAGATGCTGGAGCGCCTCGGCGTCGATGACCCGACACGCCCGGGCTCCACCGCCTCGCTGCTGCGCGTGCTGGATGCGCAGGGGCAGCCGATCGTCGAACTCGTTATCGGCCGGCGCCGCGTGCGAGTGCAGGGCAACGTGCCGGAAAGCGTCTATGTGCGCCGCCCGAACGAGACCCAGACCTGGCTGGCCGAGGGCCGCCTGCCGCTCGATGGCGACCCCAACCTCTGGATCGACCGTGACCTCGCGAACATCGCGCGCGAGCGCGTGCGCGCCCTGGCCGTGACACGCGAGGGCGAGGCAGCGCTGCTGCTGCGGCGCGGCCCCGATGGCGACAGCCCGCTCGCCGTGGTGGAGCCGGCCGAGACGCCGGAACTCGACGACATCTCGCTCGACGAGGTTGCGCGCGCCTTCGAATTCCTCACCTTCCTCGATGTGAAGCGCGCCGCGGACATCCCTGGCGAGAAGCTCGGCGAAGGCCGTTTCACGCTCACCGACAGCCTCTCCATTGCCGTCGTCGCGCACCGGGAGGGCGAGAACCTCTGGGTGCTGCTTTCGGCCGGCGGCGATGAGGAAGCGGCGCGGCTGAATGCGCGCTGGCGCGGCTGGGCGTATCAGGTGGGCCAGTGGAAGGAAAAGGCCTTCGTGCCGCGCTTGGCCGATCTGGCGAAGCCAGCGAATTGAACACGCCCGCCGCGCCGAACCCCCGCGAATACCCGCAGCGCCCCTGGGTGGGCATCGGCGTCATCGCCTTCCGCGGCGAGGACGTGCTGCTGATCCGCCGCGGCCGCCCGCCGCGACTCGGCGAATGGTCCCTGCCCGGCGGCGCGCAGCGTTTGGGCGAGCCGGCCGAGGATTGCGCGCGCCGCGAATTGCGCGAGGAGACCGGCATCGAGGTCGGCCCCTTGCACCTCGTCGCGGTGGTCGATGCCATCACGCCAGGCGAGCCCGAGCGCGGCCCTCGTTTCCACTACACCATCATCGACTACACCGCCCGCTGGACCGCCGGCGAGCCCCGCGCCGGCGGCGACGTGACGGAGGTGGCCTGGGTGCCGCCCGCCGCCCTGGCCGCGCACGGTTTGTGGGATGAGGCGCTGCGCGTCATCGCGCTGGCGCGGGCGCGGCTGCCCGGCGAGCGCTGACGCCCGGCGGGGCCGTGCAGGCCCGCCACATCGCCCTGCCCTGCCTCTCGGCGCTGCCCGGCAAGACGTCGGCCGAAGCACCGGAGGGGCTGGCACTTGCGTCCTGGTCGGCCAGCAGGCAGCATCGTGCACGATGCAGGATGCACGGGGCGTAGCGCGGATCGGCTTGGCGCAGCAGGTGCGTGCCCAGCTGCTCGAACGCATCATGGACCGCGACCTGCCGCCGGGCGCACGCCTGAACATCGATGCCCTGGCGCGCGAGATGGGCGTCAGCTCCTCGCCGCTGCGCGAAGCCCTCGCCGCGCTCGCGGCGCGCGGCCTGGTCCGCACCGAGGCCTTCCTCGGCTTCTCCGTGGCGCCGATGCCCGATGCCGAATTCCTGCACGCCATGTTCGAAACCCGGCTGCGCCTCGAACCTTGGCTGGCGGCATGCGCCGCGCGGCGGGTCACGCCCGTGCAACTGATGCAGTTGCGCGGCGCGCTCGCGGGCATGGCCCCTGAGGCGCGCCAGGGCCCCTGGCAGCGCCACCACGCCCACGCCGCCGCCGACGAGACCTTCCACGACACCATCGCCGAGGCGTCCGGCAATGCGCCGGCGCGCCAGGCGCTGGCGGCGCTGAACGCGCAGATCCACGTCTCGCGCCTCTACCTCGCCGCGCAGACCGGCGCCGAAGAAACGGCGGCCGAGCACCGGCGCCTGCTTGCCGCCCTCGAGGCCCGCGATCCCGCGCGCGCCGAGGCCGCGATGATCGCCCATCTCGAAGGCTCCCGGGAGCGCCTCGTGCCATGACCGAGCAGTCCACCGCCGCAACCGCCGACAGCACCGCCCGCATCGCGCGCATCCGCTTGCATCCGGTGCTGCACCAGATGCCTGACAGCCACGCCTACGGCATGGCCCGCGGGCTGACCGCCGCGCGCGGTGCCACGATCGTCGAGATCGAGACCACCACCGGCGTCACCGGCTGGGGCGAGGCCTGGGGACCACCCGATTTTCCCGCCGCCTATCTCGACATGGTAGAGGCGCGCTGGCGTGGCGCGCGGCTGACCGACCATGCCGCGCTGTTCCACACGCTGATCGCGCAGAACTACCATTTCGGCGTGCAGAACGGCCTTATGGCGCTGCTGTCGGGCATCGACATCGCGATCCACGACGCGCTCGGCAAGGAACTCGGCCTGCCGGTGCACGCCCTCATCGGTGGCCGCGCGCGCGAGGAAGTGCTGTGCTACGCCTCCGGCGGCTACTTCACCGCCGACCCGTCGCGCGGCATCGAGGCGCAGCTTCCGCGCTTCGCCGGCTTCCCCGCCTGCAAGATCAAGATCGGCCGCGGCGCGGCGGATGACGCCGCACGCGTCAGGCTCGTGCGCGCGGCGCATGGCGCGGCCATGCGCATCTTCGTGGACGCGAACGGCAACTACACGCTCGACCAGGTGCTCGCCTCGATGCGCGCGCTGGAAGGCCTCGACGTCGGCTGGTTCGAGGAGCCGCTGGCACCGGCCGAGGAGGAAGGCTACCGCCTGCTGCACGCCCGCGCGACCATCCCGGTCGCCACCGGCGAGGCGCTCTACACCGCCTTCGCCTTCGATCGCCTGCTGGCGCCGCGTGCGATGGACGTGGCGCAGCCCGATCTCGCGCTTGTCGGCGGGCTGAGCCAGGGTCGGCTCATCTCGCAGCTCTGCACGCTGCGTCATGTGCGGCTCTCGCCGCATGTCTGGGGCAGCGGGCTCGGCCTCGCGGCGGCGGTGCATCTGGTTGCCGCGCATCCGGCCTATCCCGCGACGACGAACGAGGCGGATCCACCCTGGGTCGAGTACGACGTCGCCGACAACCCACTGCGCGACGAGATCCTTCTGGCGCCGCTGCGCCCCGTGCAGGGCCGCATCGCCGTGCCGACCACGCCCGGCCTCGGCGTGGAGCCTGACCGCGCAGCGCTGGCGCGTTTCCGCCCGCGGTGAGCACCGCCGCCCCCCTGCTGCGCGCGGACCGTCTCTCGGTCGCCTTCCCGGCCGGAAGAAGCTGGCTGCGAGCGGTGGAGGATGTGTCCTTCGAATTGGCGCAGGGTGAGACGCTCGCGCTGGTCGGCGAAAGCGGCAGCGGCAAGTCGGTCACGGCGATGGCCGTGGCGCGGCTGCACGGGCCGGAAGCGCGCGTCACCGGCCAGCTCAGCTGGACCACGCGCGAGGGCACGGCGCTCGACCTCGCGACGCTCCAGGGCGAGGCGCTGCGGCGCCTGCGCGGGCGCGACATCGCCGTGGTGTTCCAGGACCCGGGCAGCGCGCTCGACCCGGTGTTTCGCGTCGGTGATCAGATCGCCGAGACGCTGCGGCACCTGCGCGGCGCCGGCCGGCGCGAGGCGGCGGAAGGTGCCGTCGCGCTGCTCGAACGCGTCGGCATCCCCGATCCGCGCCGCCGCGCCGGCGACTATCCGCACCACCTCTCCGGTGGGATGCGCCAGCGTGCCGTGATCGCGCTTGCGCTCGCCGGCCAGCCACGCCTGCTGGTGGCCGATGAGCCGACCACCGCGCTCGATGTCACCATCCAGGCGCAGATCGTCGATCTGCTGCAGGACCTCCAGGCGCGCGAGGGCATGGCGATGATCTTCGTCAGTCACGATCTCGGCCTGGTGGCCGGCCTCGCGCATCGCATCTGCGTGCTCTACGCCGGGCAGGTGGTGGAGGAAGGGCCGGCCGCCGAGGTGCTTGCGTCGCCGCGCCATCCCTACACCCGCGCGTTACTCGATTGCGTGCCGGATATCGAGGGCGATGCGGTGCCGCCACGCGGAATCCCCGGCCGCATGCCCAGCCCGCTCGACCCGCCGCCGCATTGCCGCTTCGCCGATCGCTGCGCCCTGGCCGAAGCGGACTGCCGCGCGGCCCCCGTACCGCTCGTCCCGGTGGCGCCGGGCCGCAGCAGCCGCTGCCTGCGCTGGGCCCAGCTGGCATGAGCATGCTGGTCGAAGCGCGCGGCCTGACGATGGAGTTCGGGGGGGCGAGCTTCTTCGCGCCCCGCCGGCGTCCGGTGCGCGCCGTGGCCGGCGTCGATCTCACCATCGCGCGCGGCGAGGCGCTCGGCCTCGTCGGCGAGAGCGGCAGCGGCAAATCCACCATCGGGCGGATGCTGCTGCGCCTGCTGCGCCCGACCGCCGGCAGCGTGCGCTTCGACGGTGCCGACATCACCACGCTCGATCGCGCTGCGCTGCGGCCGTTGCGGCGGCGGATGCAGATGGTGTTCCAGGATCCCTTCGGCAGCCTGAACCCGCGTATGGCGGTCGGCGCCGCGATCGCCGACGGCATACTGTTGCACCGTATCGCCCCACGCGCCGAGGCGCGCGAGCGCGTGGCGGCGCTGCTCACGCGCGTCGGCCTGTCGCCCGAGGTGGCGGCGCGCCCGCCGCGTGCGCTGTCCGGCGGCCAGCGCCAACGCGTCGCGATCGCCCGCGCGCTGGCGGTGGAGCCGGACTTCCTGGTGGCGGATGAGCCGGTCTCGGCGCTCGACGTCTCCGTGGGCGCGGAGATACTCGCCTTGCTTCGCGAATTGCGGGCGGAGCGCGGACTCGCGCTGCTGTTCGTATCGCATGATCTCGGCGCGGTGCGCGCGCTGTGTGACCGCGTCGCAGTGCTATATCTCGGACGGGTCATGGAAGAGGCGCCGGCGGAGGCGCTGTTCCGCGATCCGCGCCATCCCTACACGCGCGCGCTGCTCTCCGCCTCGCCCAGCCGGCCGGGCCAGGCGCGCGGCCCGCGTATCGTGCTGTCGGGCGAAATCCCGAGCCCGGCGGCGCCGCCCTCGGGCTGCGTGTTCCGCACGCGCTGCCCGCATGCGCTGCCTGCCTGCGCGGCGCAGGTTCCCGAGCTGCGGGAATTGGCACCCGGCCGCCGCGCTGCCTGCATCCGCGACGATCTGGTGCTGCCATGACCGAACGACTTCTCGTGATCGGCGGAGGCGGTTTCGTGGGCAGCCGGGTGCTGCGCGCCGCCGTTGCCCAGGGCATCACCTGCGCCAGCTTCGGTCCGGCGGGGCGCGACCTGGCTGCGGATCTTGCCATCACGCGCTTCACGGGCGATGCGGAGGGAAGCGCGGCGCTGGCCGCCGCGCTGGCCGCGTTCCGGCCGGAAGCGGTGATCTGGGCCGCAGGCTACAACCCCACCGGCGACGGACTCGCGCGCACCGCCGAGGTGGATGTGGCGCGCGCCGTCGCGGTGAATGCCGGCGCATTCGCCGCCACGCTTGCCGCCTGCGCCGCTTCCGGCGTGGCCCGCGTGGTGCAGTGCGGATCGACCGTCGTCTATGGTCCGGCGTCGGACTACCGCGCGACGCGCGTGGACGAGGCCGCGCCGCTTGCGCCGCGCACCGCCTATGGCCTGACCAAGGCGATGGCGGAGCAGGCGGCGCAATGGGCCGTGGCTGCACATGGTCTCGATGTCGTCACGCTGCGCCTGCCCTTGGTCTTCGGGCCGGGTCGCTGGTACGCCGGCGCGGCCGGCAGCTATGCCCGCATGCTGCGCGCCACCGTGGCAGGCACGCACCTGCAGGAGGAGGTCTCGCCCGCCTCCTTCGACGTGGTGCATGGTGACGATGCGGCGGCTGCGCTGCTGCTGCTTGCGGCCCGGCGCGGCCCGCCGCGCGTGCTGAACATGGCCGGGCTGACCACCAGCCTGCCGGGCATCGCAGCGGCGCTCTCGCCGAAGCTGCGGGCCGTGGTCGTGCCGGGGCCGGCACCCTTCCCGCTCGTGGACGACGGCGCGCTGCGCGCACTGGGCTGGGCACCGCGACGCGGCCTGGCCGATATCCTGGACGACACGCTCGCTGAGATGAGGAGAGGCGCATGAGCCATGAGGCAAGGCTGGCAAAATTGGGCATCACGCTCCCGCCCGTCACCGCGCCGGCCTTCGACTACGTGCCCGCCGTGGTGCATGGCGGGCTCGTCTGGATCAGCGGCCAGTTGCCGCGCGCGACCGATGGCTCGCTGCCGCATCTCGGGCGACTTGGCGACGGCGTGGATGTGGAGACCGCGCGCAAGGCCGCGGAGCTCTGCGCGTTGCAGGCGCTTGCTGTGCTGCGCGCCGCGGCGGGCTCGCTCGACCATGTGGCGCGCGCCATCAAGGTGACGGGTTTCGTTGCCTCCGCACCCGGCTTCATCGAGCAGCCGAAGGTGATCGACGCGGCATCGAACCTGCTCGGCCAGGTGTTCGGCGATGCCGGGCGCCATGCGCGCAGCGCCGTCGGCGTCGCCATGCTCCCGCGCGGCGTGCCGGTGGAGATCGAGTTCGTCTTCGCGCTGCAGGAGTCCTGACCTTGGCCTGGCTCGAACTGGCGGAGATGACGACGGTCGAATTCGCCGCGGCGAAGCCGCGCCTCGCGCTGCTGCCGGTGGGCGCGACGGAACAGCACGGCCCGAACATGCGGACCTCGACCGACTACGTGATCGCCCACCGCATCGCGCAGTGCCTGGCGGAAGCGGTGGGGCCGGAGGCGGTGGTGCTGCCGCCGCTGCCCTACGGCCTATCACGCCACCACATGGGCTTCGCCGGCACCATCACCCTCTCCGAGGAGACCTTCATCGGCTGCTGCGTAGATGTCGCGCGCAGCATGAAGGCGCATGGCGTCACGCATCTGCTGCTGGTGAACGGCCACAACGGCAACACCACCGCACTCGCCGTCGCGGCTTCGCGCATCCTCTACGAGGTCGGCATGCAGGCGGCGGTCGGCTTCTACTTCCAGCAGGCTGCGGACCGCGTGAAGGCGCATGGCAAGACGCCGCGCTTCGGCCATGCCTGCGAGGTCGAGGTCTCCGTCGCCCTCGCCCTCGCGCCGGAACTGGTGCGACAGGACGCGCTGGCGGCGGGCGAGATGATCGCGATGGACCTGCCGCTCGGCACCAACGAGCAGCCCTTCTTCCTGCAGGTGCCGATCCCCTTCCATGAGCAGACGCGCAACGGCGTCTTCGGCGATGCGCGCCTTGCAACGCCCGAGGCCGGCGAGGACATCGTCGCCACCGCCGTCGCGCGCACCGTCACCTTCATCCGCGCCTTCCTGCAACGCTGACCCCGAAAAGACGGAGAGAAAGACGATGTGGACGCCTTCGATCAGCCGCCGCGCCGCGCTCCTCGGCACCGCCGGCCTTCTTGCCGCACCCGGCTTGCCACTTGCGCAGGGCACGGCCCTGGACATCTACGGCCCTGCCGACCCACAGGCGCGGCGCGGTGGCACGCTGACGGTCGCCATCGCGAATGAGCCGCCGAACCTCGACCCGTTCCACCAAGCGGGCGATGCGCGCACCGCCGTGACGGTACTGATGTACCAGGGCCTGATGTACGAGCACCCCTCGGGCGAGGCGCGGCCACTGCTGGCGGAAGCCATGCAGATCTCGCCCGACGGGCTGACCTACACCTTCCGCCTGCGCGGCAACGTCACCTTCCACACCGGCCAGCCGATGACCTCGGCCGACGTGAAATACAGCTATGACTATATCCGCGATGCCGGTAACGGCAGCCCGGGCGCCGCCGATTTCGGCGCCATCGCCGAGATCACGACGCCGGATGACCGCACGGTGGTGATCCGGCTCAGCCGTCCGAACGCGTCGCTGCCCATGACGCTGACCAACCGCTTCGGCTGTGTCGTGCCGCGCGATACCTTCGCGGCGGCGAATGCGCGCGCGCGCCTGTCGCAGCAATCGGTCGGCACCGGCCCCTTCCGCCTCGCGGAGTTCCGCCCGCAGAGCCACATCCGGATGGCCCGGTTCGCCGAATACTGGGAAGCGGGGCAGCCCCATCTGGATGCCATCCTGTTCAGCGTGCAGCCGAATGCCGCGAGCCTGCTGCAGGCGCTACGCAACCGCCGCGCCGACATCGCCATGCTGCCGCGGCCGCAGGATGTGGAGCAGCTGCGCGACGTGCAGGGGCTCAACATCGGCACCGCGCCCTCGCTGCGCCAGAACACGCTCGACCTCGACGGCAACTTCGCGCAGCTGCGCGACGTGCGGGTGCGCCAGGCCATCGCGCTGGCGATCGACAAGCAGGCGGTGATGCAGGCCTCGATCGGCGGCCATGGCACGGTGCTCGGCACCACCGTCGCCGCGATGCAGGACAGCTGGGGCGCGCCGCTCGACGCACTCGCGACGCAGCGCCCGGACCTCGACCGCGCCCGCGCGCTGCTGGCCGAGGCGGGACATGCCGGCGGCTTCACGCTCGACCTCGTGAGCATCATCGGCTTCGAGTGGATGGACCCCGCGGCGGTCACCATCGCGCAGCAGCTCCAGCGCATCGGTATTCGGCTGAACATCCAGCGCGTCGAGCTCGGCGTCTGGCTCAACGCCTTCCGCACGCGCAACATGCGCTTCACGTTCAACGATTGGGGGACGCAGCCGGATCCGCACATCCTCTACTACCGGCACTTCCGCAGCCCGCCGCAGGGGGCGGATTTCCGCAACTGGGCGAATGCGGATGCGGACCGCCTGCTCGACCAGGGCATGGAGACGTCGGACCCGGTGGCGCGCAAGCGGATCTACGTCGATCTGCAGAAGCTGATGAGCGAGACGGTGCCCACCATCATGCTGTTCTCCCCCAATTTGGTCACCGTCACGCAGTCCCGCGTGCGGAACTACGCACAGCACCCCACCGGCTGGTGGTTCGGGCTGGCACGCGCCTGGATCGCTGCCTGAGCCATGCTCGGCGCGCTCGCCAGCAGGCTCGGTGCGGCATTGGCGACGGCGGTGCTCTCCACCGCCGCCGTCTTCCTGCTGATCCGTGCCGTGCCCGGCGACGTGGTGGGCGACATGCTCGGCCAGAGCGCCGGCGATCGGGCGGCGGAGGCGGCGCTGCGCGCCTTCTTCGGCCTCGATCGCCCGCTCTGGCAGCAGTATTTCGGCTGGGCGGGGGATGTGCTGCGCGGTGACCTTGGCCTGTCCTGGCGCCAGGGGCTTCCCGTGGCGGGGATCGTCGGCGAGGCCTTCCTGGTCACGCTGCAGATCGGCCTGGTCACGCTGGTGGTCGCGCTGCTTGTGGGCGTTCCGCTCGGCATCGTCGCCGGCGTGCGCCAGGGTCGCTGGCCCGATCTTGTGGTGGAAGCCTTCTCCCTCCTCGCGCTCTCGGCGCCCGTCTTCTGGACAGGCATGGTCCTGCTGATCGCCACCGGCACCTGGCTCGGCTGGTCGCCGCCGCTGATCTATGCGCGGCCGGGCGAGAACCTGTCCGACAATCTCGAGAGCATTGCGCTGCCGGTGCTGGCGCTGGGCCTGCTGCAGGCCGCGGCCTACGCGCAATTCGCGCGCCAGCAGACGGCGATGGTGATGCGGCAGGATTTCATCCGCGCGGCGATCGCGCGCGGCCTGCCCGCGCGCGTGGTCTATGGCCGGCACCTGCTGCGCAACGTCGCCATCCCGCTGGTCACCTTCGCCGGCGTGATCCTGGTGCAGATTCTCGGCGGCGTGGTGGTGGTGGAGACCCTCTTCGCGATCCCGGGCCTCGGCCGCACGCTGCTCGCCGCGATCCAGGCGCGGGACTATCCGCTGCTGCAGGGCGCGCTGCTGGTCGCGGTGCTCATCGCGCTGCTGGTGAACCTGCTGGTGGACCTGCTCTACGCCGCCATCGATCCGCGCGTGCGCGGCGCATGAACCGGCGCGCGCGCATCGAATACATGGTCGGCTTCGCCCTCACGGGGCTGCTGCTGCTGGTCGCCCTCGCACCCGGCCTGTTTGCCGGCTCGCCGGACAGCGTGGACATCGCACGGCGGCTTGCCCCGCCCTCGGCCACGAACTGGTTCGGCACGGATGAGACGGGCCGCGATGTCTATGCGCGCGTCGTGCACGGCGCCGGCACGACACTCGGGATCGTCGGCGCAGCAATACTGCTGGCCGCGTTGATCGGCGGCGCGGCCGGGGCGGTGGCAGGCTTCTTCGGCCGGTTGGGCGACATGGCGCTGTCGCGCGGCGCCGATGCGCTGCTCGCCTTCCCGCCGATCATCCTGGGCGTGGTGATCGCCGCGACGCTCGGGCCAGGGGCAGCGAACCTGATCCTGGCGCTCGGCATCATCTATGCGCCGGTCTTCTTCCGCGTCGCCCGCGCCGCTTCCCTCGGGGAATGCGCGCGCGCCTATGTGGAGTCCGCGCGCGCGCTGGGCCATGGCGAATGGGCGGTTCTGCTGCGCCACGTCACGCCGAACGTGCTGCCGACGGTGCTGCTGCAATGCGTGATCCTGTTTCCGCTGGCGCTGCAGATCCAGGCCGCGCTGGGCTTCCTGGGCCTCGGCGTGCCGCCACCCACCTCCGATTGGGGCGCCAGCCTGCAGGAGAGCCGCAACTACCTCACCTCGGCGCCATGGCTCTCGATCTTCCCGGGCCTTGCCCTTCTCGGGGCGGCACTGGCGGCGCTGCTGCTCGGGCGCGGTCTGCAGGCGCGATCGTGACGTAGGCCGGCTGGCGCGCCGAGGGTGGCGCCGCTGCCGGCCAGCGCATCGCGCAGTGTCAGCGCCTGGTCAGCCAGCCCAGCGCATTGCCCCAAAGCGTGCCGAACCCTGGCCAATCGAGAACAGACTGCGGCAGCCAGTGGGGCCCGATATCCGTGGTCCAAGCCAGCGTGCGCCCGGCGCCGTGCTCGCCGATGACGAGCAGCGGGTGTCCACCTTCCGATGCGGGTGCGGAGAGCAGCGTTGTCGCGCCCGGCTTCGCCACCACCTCATTAAGGCCGAGCAGCGGGGGCATCGTAGCGGGCACGCCCTGCAGCAGCGCGTGGCCCGGCGCCGACACCACGGGCGTGAACCCCTCCGGCGTCTCGATACGATCGTCGTAGGGGTGGATCGAGACGGGCAGCGCCATCTCCAGCGCGGTGCCGCGGTAGCGCGCGGCGCCGTTGATGCCCTGGAAGCTGAGGTAGCCCCCGATCATCGCCACCCCGCCGCCGCCCGCCACGTAGTCGCGCAGCGCCTTCAGCCGGTTCGGGAAGGTCCGGGAATGGATCCACACATCGGGGTGCAGCAGCAGCGTGTTCGCCCCGATGTCGGAAAGCATCACCGCGTCCCATTCCTGCAGCGCCTCGACCGTCGCCGGGAAGTCGGTGGCCGCCACGTGGCAGGGCATGTGGACGATCTCGAAGGGCAGGTGCGCGAGGGCGGCGATGAAGCCGTCCGCCCCACGGTGGAAGGTCACCGACGCGAACTGGTCGAAGCCCTTGATGTGGCTCGCGGCCGAGACCCAGGATTCGCCCGCGAGCAGGATGCGCTTCTTCGTCATGCGTCAGGCCATCCGCGCGTCATGGAGGCGGAACACCGCGTCCGGATACTGCGTCCAGGTGAGGCGCGAGACCGAGGCCTGCAGGATCGCGTCATGATGCAGGAACAGCAGCGGCTGGTCCTCGATGATCTGGCGCTGCGCCTCATGGTACATGCGCACCCGCGCGGCACGGTCAGTGCTCTGGCGCGCCTGGTTCAGCAGGTCGGTCACCCGCTCGCTGTCATAGCCGGGGAAATTGTTTGGCCCGCCCCGCGTGAAGTAGACCCAGGTGTTGCCATCCGGATCGAAGCGGCCCGACCACGGCGACATGCAGATGTCGAAGTCGCGCTGCCGCAGCACCGTGATCAGGCTCGTCGGGTCGATCTGTCGGATCGTGACGGCGAAGCCCGCCTGGTTCGCCTGCGCCTGCAGGATCTCGGCAATGCGCACCTGCTGGGGCGAGTTGGTGACGGTGATCACCACCGGCACCGCGGCCGTGTGCCCGGCCTCGCGCAGCAGCGCGCGTGCGCGGGCCGGATCCGCCGGCGGCACGGTGGCGGAGGGATCGAAGGCCCAGGTCACCGAGGGCGACAGCGGGCCCACGCCGGCCCGCCCCGTGCCGAAATACACCACGCGATTGATGACGTTGCGATCCACCGACGCGCTGAATGCCTGGCGCACGCGCACGTTGTTGAAGGGAGGCCGCGTGCAGTTGAAGGAGTGGCCCGTGAAGCCCAGGGTGGGCATCTGCGACACGCGGATCGCGCTCTCCCGCGCGAGCGCCGCCACGGCCTGCGGCGGCACGCCGTCGATGAGCTGCAGGGTGCCGGAACGCAGATTCGCCAGCCGCACCGTCTCGTCCGGGATGGGGCGGATCACGATGCGGTCATAGGCACCATCCATGTTACGCCAGAAGCCCGGGAAGCGCTCCAGCACCAGCTCCGCATTCTTCGTCCAGGAGGCGACGCGGTAGGGGCCGGCGCCGACAGCACGCGCGCCGAAATCCTGGCCGAGCGCCTGCACCGCCGTCGGGCTCACGATCATCCCCGCGCGGTTGGTCAGCACGGCGGGCAGCGGCGCGAAGGGTGCGGTGTAGCGAAGCTCGAAGGTGAGCGGGCCGGTGACGACGACGGATTCGATCGGGCCGAAATCGGCGCGCCGCAGGCTGCCCACCGCGGGATCGAGGAAGCGGTCCAGGCTCGCCTTGGCCGCCGCGGCGTCAAGCACCGTCCCGTCATGGAAGGTCAGGCGCTCGCGCAGCGTCAGGCGCCAGACCAGGGGCGCGGGCTGCTCGATCGTGGCGAGCCCGGGTTCGATCGTGCCGTCGGGCCGTGCCACCAGCAGCGTCTCGTGGACGTTGTAGATCGCCTGGTTCTCGAAGAAGGATGCCGCGAAAGCCGGGTCGAGCGTCACCGGATCGGACACCACGCCCACCTGGAGCGTGCGAACGCCTTGCGCGCGCACCTGTGGCGCGGCCAGCGCGCCGGCTGCAAGCAGCAGCGCCTCGCGGCGCGGGATTCTGGGCATTGGGCTTCTCCTTCAGCTGTTGGGGTCGAGACGATCACGCAGGCCGTCGCCCAGCAGGTTGAAGCCGAGGACGGTGATGAAGATGGCAAGCCCGGGGAACCAGGCGAGCCAGTCGGCAAGGCCGAGGAAACCCACCGCGCCGCGCAGCATGTTCCCCCAGGTCGGCGTCGGCGGCTGGACGCCGAGGCCGAGAAACGAAAGCACGCTCTCCGTGATGATCGCGGAGGCCAGCAGCAGCGAGGCCTGCACCAGGATCGGCCCCGACGCGTTGGGCAGCACGGTGCCCACAAGAATGCGGTGCTCGGGAAAGCCCTGCGCGCGCATCGCCGTCACATAGTCGCGCCGCTGCAGCGCAAGCGCCTCGGCCCGCGCCACGCGCGCGAAGACCGGCAGGTTCACAGCGGCGATCGCGACGATCACGTTGATGAGCGAAGCGCCAAGCGCCGCCGTGATGCCGAGCGCGAGCAGGATTCCCGGAAACGCCAGCAGCACGTCCACCAGGCGCATTACGATCCTGTCGGTCCAGCCGCCCAGGAATCCGGCCAGCAAGCCAAGGCCAGAGCCGAACAGCAGCGCGAAGGCCACGCTGCCCACGCCAACCAGCAGCGAAACCTGCGCCCCGGCCGCGATGCGCGCCAGCACGTCGCGCCCCAGATCGTCCGTGCCGAAGGGATGGCGCAGCGAGGGCGGCGAGAGGGTTGCCATGAAATCCGGCGTCTGCGGCGCGAAGGGCAGCAGGAAGGGCCCGGCCACCGCGGTGAGCACCACCAGCGCCACCAGCGCCATGCCCGTCATGGCCCGTGCGTCCCAGCCCCTCATACGGCGCCCCGCAGCCGCGGGTCGAGCGCGGCGTAGAGCAGGTCGGTGACGAGGTTGATCAGCACGAACAGCGTCGCCGTCACCAGGATGGCGCCCTGCACGACGGGAAAGTCCCGCGCGAAGATCGCATCGACCGTCAGCTTGCCGATGCCGGGCCAGGAGAAGACGGTCTCCGTCACCACGACGCCGCCGAGAAGCTGGCCGAACTGGATGCCGATGAGCGTCACCACGGGAATGAGCGCATTGCGCAGCGCATGCTTCCAGACGACGCTGGCGCGCGAAAGGCCCTTGGCGCGCGCCGTACGGATGTAGTCGGCGCGAAGCACCTCGAGCATCGCGCTGCGCGTCATGCGCATCGTGGCGGCGGCAAGGCCCACGCCCAGCGTCAGCGCAGGCAGCACCAGATGCGCTAGCGCACGGCCAGGGTCCTGCGTGATCGGCGCGTAGCCCGAGGAGGGCAGCAGCGGCAGCCAGATCGAGAAGCCGAGTATGAGGAGGATGCCGAGCCAGAAGGTCGGCAGCGACATGCCGCAGAGCGCGCCGATGGAGGCCGCGAAATCCGCCGGCGTGTTGCGTCGCGTCGCGGCGACGACGCCGGCCGGGACGGCGATGAGCAGCGATACCACCAGCGCCGCCACGGCCAGCAGCATTGTCGGGCCCAACGCGTCCAGCACCAGGGCCAGCACCGGGCGGCCCGTCTGGATCGATCGGCCAAGGTCGCCCTGCAGCACCGCCCAGAGCCAGGCGGCAAAGCGCATGAGGAAGGGCTCGTCCAGCGCATACTTCGTGCGCAGCGCCGCGACCGAGGCCGGGTCTGCCTCAAGCCCCAGCAAGGCGATCACCGGGTCGCCCGGGATGATGGCGATCAGCGTGAACGAAATGAAGGACAGGCCGAGCAGGATCGGCAACAACGCGAACAGGCGTGCGGCAAGGCTGCGCACTTCCTTCAGGGCTCCGGTCCGGTCGGCGTTGCACACGTGTGCATCGCTTGAGGGTCGTGGTGGTTCCTGTTACTGTCAAGCGTCAAATGCAGCACACCGCTGAGGCGCCCCTGCTTGAGATCCGTGGCCTGTCCGTGGCGCTCGGCGCATCCGGGCGGCGCGTGCCTGTCGTGGAGGATCTTTCGCTGTCCCTGCCGCCGGGCCGCGTGCTCTGCGTCGTCGGTGAGAGCGGTTCGGGCAAATCCGTCACCGCCCTGGCCACCATGGGGCTGCTCGAGCCCGGGCGCAGCGCCGTGACAGCCGAGCGGATGGCGCTCGATGGCATCGATCTGCTGACGCTGAACGAAGCCGGCTGGCGGGCGCTGCGCGGCGGGCGCATGGCCATGGTGTTCCAGGAGCCCATGACGTCGCTCAACCCGGTCTTCACCATCGGCGAGCAGATCGCGGAAGCCCTGCGGGCACACACGGGCCTGCCGCGCGCGGCGGCGCGCAGCCGTGCGCTGGAGGCGCTGCGCGAAGTCGGCATCTCGGCGCCGGAGACACGGCTCGACGCCTATCCGCATGAGCTGTCCGGCGGCATGCGCCAGCGCGCGATGATCGCCATGGCGCTGGTGAGCGAGCCCGCGCTGCTCATCGCAGACGAGCCGACGACCGCACTCGACGTCACCGTGCAGGCGCAGATCCTCACCTTGCTGGCTGAACTGCGCGACCGCCGCGGCATGGCCATCCTGCTCATCACGCACAACCTCGGCGTGGTGGCCGAGACGGCGGACGAGGTGGCGGTGATGTACGCCGGCCGCATCGTGGAACGCGCGCCGGCCGCAACACTGTTCCACGACGCGCAGCACCCCTACACGCTCGCCCTCCTCGGGGCGATGCCGGAGAGCGCGGCGCGCGGCCAACCGCTCTCGCCCATCCCGGGTCGCATGCCCGCGCCCGGCTCGGCGCCGAAGGGCTGCCGCTTCGCGCCGCGCTGTCCCTTCGCCGCGCCCGATTGCGCCGAGGCACCGCTGCTGCGGGAGATCGCGCGCGGCCACGCCGTCGCATGCCACAGGGCGCCGGTGGAGGGCAGCGGATGACGCAGCTTCTTGTCGCTGAGGGGCTCGCCCGCGCCTATGCCGTCCCGGGCGGTCTCTTCGCGCCGCGACGATTGATCCGCGCGGTACGCGACGTCTCACTCTCCGTCATGCGCGGCGAGGCGCTGGCTCTGGTGGGCGAGAGCGGTTGCGGCAAGAGCACGGTCGGTCGGCTGCTGCTGCGGCTCGAGGAAGCGGATGCCGGGCGCATCACCTTCGATGGCCGAGACCTCCGCGCGCTTGCGCCGGCGGCGCTGCGCGCGCTGCGGCGGCGCATGCAGCCGGTGTTCCAGGATCCCTATGCCTCGCTCGATCCGCGTCGGCGCATCCGCGACGTGCTCGAGGCGCCGATCCGCCTGCACCGTCTGCGCGATGGCGAGGGCGTGCAGGCGCGCGCGGCCGAGCTCATGGCCCAGGTCGGCCTTGCACCCGCCGGGCTGGATAAGCTGCCGCACCAGTTCAGCGGCGGTCAGCGCCAGCGCATCGCCATCGCCCGCTCCCTGGCGGTGGAGCCGGACCTGCTCGTCTGCGACGAGCCTGTCTCCGCGCTCGACGTGTCGGTCCAGGCGCAGGTGATGAACCTGCTCGCGCGGTTGCAGCGCGAGACCGGCGTCGCGATGCTGTTCATCTCGCATGACCTCGCGGTGGTGCGCCACATCGCGGACCGCGTCGCCGTAATGTATGCGGGCCGCATCGTCGAGGAAGGCGGCACCGAGCAGGTCTTCGCCACCCCACGCCATCCCTACACGGCCGGCCTGATCGCCGCCGCCCCGCGCACCGACCGCGGCCGGCGCGTGCATGCGCCGATGACCGGCGAGCCGCCCGACCCGCTGTCGGACAGCACGGGCTGCGCCTTCGCGCCGCGCTGTTCGCTCGCCGTGGCGGCCTGCCGCGCGGCGGCACCGGCGCTGCGTGCGACGGCACCCGGCCAGCGCGCCGCATGCCACCGCGCCGAAGACGTGCCGCCGCCACCGGTGCCAGGCGTGCCCACTGAGACGCCTGTCGCACGCAGGCTCGAGATCTACCGACGCGCCCGCGCCGCCGGCCTCGCCGAGCAGGAGACACCCCATGCCTGAGAGCCCCGTCGGAGCCGCGAAGGCCAACGCCATCCAGGCCATCTTCGGACGCCGCCGCGCGGTGATCGGCGTGGTCCACCTGCCCCCGCTGCCCGGCGCACCGCGCGACGAGGGCCGCCCGATGGCCGAGATTCTGGCGGCCGCCCTGGCCGATGCGCGGCACTACGCGGCCGGCGGCGTGGACGGGCTGATCGTGGAGAACCACGGCGACATCCCCTTCGCGAAGCCCGAGGATCTCGGGCCCGAGACCGCGGCGGCGATGGCCGTGATCGCCGATGCGGTGCGGCGGGAGACGCAGTTGCCCATCGGCATCAACGTGCTGGCCAATGCGCCGCTGCAGGCGCTGGCCGTGGCAAAGGCCTCAGGTGCGCTGTTCATCCGCATCAACCAGTTCGCCAATGCCTATGTCGCCAATGAGGGCTTCATGGAGGGGCGGGCGGGCGAGACGATGCGCTATCGTGCGCGCATCCACGCGCGCGCGATCCGCATCTTCGCCGACGTGCATGTGAAGCATGGCGCGCACGCCATCACCGCCGACCGCAGCCTGGCGGAGCTGGCGCGGGATGTCGAATTCTTCGATGCCGACGTCGCAATCGCCACGGGCCAACGCACCGGCGATTCCGCCAGCATGGAGGAATTGCGCGCCATCGCCGCCGGCACGTCGCTGCCCGTCGCGGTCGGCTCCGGCGTCAACCCGGACAATGTCGGCGAGATCCTCAGCGTGGCCGATGCGGTGATCGTGGCGAGCTGGCTGAAGCGCGACGGCGTGTGGTGGAACCCCGTGGATCCCGGCCGGCTTGCCGTCTTCATGGATGCCGCGAACCGCGCGCGATGACGCCGCGCCTGCTGGTGCTCGGCAATGCCGGCTGGGACCTGCCGATCCGGCTGCCCGCCCTGCCGCGCGAGGGCGAGACGCTGCTGGGCGACCGGCTGGCGGACAGCCCGGGCGGCAAGGGGCTGAACCAGGCGGTCGTCGCCGCGCGCGCCGGCGCCGACGTGCTGTTCATCGCACCGACGGGTCAGGACCGCGAGGGCGAGGCCCTCCGCACCGCGCTGGCCGCCGAACCGCTGGCCTTCGAAGCCTTGCCGTCGCCATGCCGCACCGACATCTCCGTGCTGTGCGTCGCGCCGGATGGGCGGAACCTCATCCTCAGCACCAACGCCTGCGCGGACGGGTTGAGCGTGGCGGAGGCCGAGGCAGCGGCCTCCCGGCTGCGCGCAGGCGACGTCCTGCTGATGCAGGGCGGGCTCGGCCAGCGTCCGACCTTCGCCGCCGCGCGGCTTGCCGTCGCGCGCGGCGCGCGCGTGGTGCTGAACGCAGCCCCGCTGCGGTGGGACATCCTGCCCATCGTGCCGCTGCTGGAGGCGCTGATCCTGAACGCGGTGGAGGCCGAGGCGGCGGCCGGCTGCGCCGCCGTCGCTGCCGCAAGCCGCCTTCGCGATGCCGGCACAGCGCGCGTGATCGTCACACTCGGCGGCGACGGCGTCGTCTGCAGCGATGCCGAGGGCCTGCATCGCCATCCCGCACCCTCGGCCGCGGTGCGCGATACCACCGGGGCCGGCGACGTGTTCTGCGGAACCTTCGCCGCCGCCCTGCTGGCCGGCCATGCCGACCCCGTGGCGGTGGCGCAGCGCGCGGCGGCATGGTCTGTCGAACGCGACGGCTGCTTCGCCGCCTTTCCAACGGCCGCGGTGCTCGCCGCGATGCTGGCGGCATGAGTTCCCGCGTCACGGCCGCCGAGGTGGCGCGCGCCGCGGGGGTCTCCCGCTCGGCCGTGTCACGCGTCTTCACGCCAGGCACCTCGGTTTCGCCGGCGACGCGCCAGCGCGTCGAGGCGAGCGCGGCGCGCCTGGGTTACCGCCCGAACGCCCTCGCCCGCACGCTCATCACGCGCCGGTCGCGCATCATCGGCGTGGTGATGGCAGCGATCGACAATCCCTTCCACGCACAGCTCCTGCAATGCCTCGATGCAGCCCTGCAGCAGCGCGGGCTTGCCATCCTGCTTCGCAGCGCGATGCGTCCCGAATTGACCGACGAGCTCATCCTGCATCTGCTCTCCTACCAGGTGGATGGCGTCATCGTGGCCTCCGGGCTTGTCTCGTCCTCGGCCGCGAAAGCCTGCGTGGCTGCCAGCACGCCCGTCGTGATGCTGGACCGGCTCATGCGTGCGTCGCGCGCCTCGGCTGTGGGCAGCGACAACCGCGCAGCCGCGCGGATGGCGGCCGAACATCTGCTCGCCATCGGTCGCCGCCGGATCGCCTTCATGTCGGGAACACCCGGCATCTCGACGAGCGACGACCGCGCGCGGGGCTTTCTCGAAGGACTCGCAACCGCCGGCTTGAAGCCCATTGCGGTGGCGTCAGGCGGATATGACTACGCCGGCGGGCGGCTCGCGGCGCAGTCGCTCCTGGCGCACGCGCCCGATGGCATCTTCTGCGAAAATGACCTCATGGCGATGGCGGTCATCGATGCGGTGCGCAGCGCCGGCGGCGTCCGGGTTCCCGAGGATCTCGCCGTCATCGGCTTCGACAACATACCCGCCGCCGCCCTGCCGGCCTATGCGCTGACAACTGTGGCCCAGGATGCGCAGGAAATGGCCGAGGCGGCCGCCGCACTCCTCGAGGCGCGCATCGCGGAGCCCGGGCGCAAGGCAACCCGCCGGCTCATCCCCTGCACCCTCGTCAGGCGGCAGAGCGCCTGACGCCGCGCCCCGCCCGTTCCATAAGGACAGGCTGTGGCAAGCGGCGCCGGACAGGAGACTGGTTGGAAGCCGGACGCTTCCGGAAACCTCCGGCGGCGATGCGCCGAGCGTGCATCGGTTCGCTTGAGAGCGTGGCGAGGCCTGGCGGGCCATGGGCGGCGGCCTCCATCGCAGTCTCCACCACGCCGGGGGCGACGACGTTCACCGTCACGCCCATCGCCGCACAGGTGCGGGCCAGCCTCTTCGCCATATTGTGCACCGCGCCCTCGGACGCTGCATCGGCGACATGGCCCTTCAGCGCGCCGTAATGCCTGGCAACCGAGCGGGCCAGGATGATCCGCCCACCCGCCCCCCCGCGCGCGAAACCCCTCCATCACCGCCTCGCAGCGGAGAAAGGCGCCGGTGACGTTCACCCGCAGCACCCCTCGACGGACGCAATGGAGGACTGGGCCACGCCCGCGGCCGCGGCGCCGTTAGGCCACCGCCGCGCCTTGCCTTCGCCGCGATTTTTGATCAAATAGTTTATCGACAAACACTGGACTCACGACCGTCATGCCGCAAGATGTCCTCCTGATCGGCGCCCTCCCGCCATCCTGTGAGGCCCGCCTCGCCGCCTTCTGCACGCTCCATCGCATCGCCGCCGGCACCGATCCGGCAGAACTAGGTCCGGCGCGGGCCATGATCCGCGGCCTCGTTACCGGCGGCGTGATCGGCGCGAGCTGTGCCTTGATGGAAGCGCTGCCGCGGCTGGAGATCGTCGCCGTGAACGGCATCGGCACGGATGCGGTGGACCTCGCTCATGCGCGGGCGCGCGGCATCCCTGTCACGGTCACGCCGGACGTGCTGACGGACGACGTGGCCGACCTCGCCATCGGCCTGCTGATCGCCACCGCGCGTCGAATCTGCGTGGCGGACCGCTTTGTGCGGGAAGGGCTGTGGGGGCGCCAGGCCTTGCCCCTGGCGACGAAGGTCAGCGGCAAGCGCCTGGGCATCCTCGGGCTCGGGCGCATCGGGCGTGCGATCGCGCGCCGCGCGGAGGGCTTCGGGATGGACATCGCCTATACCGACCTGATGCCCCTGCCCGAGGCGCCCTGGCACTACGAGCCCTCGCTGCCTGCCCTTGCGCACTGGGCAGACATGCTCGTTGTCGCGGCCGCCGGCGGGCCGGCCTCGCGCAACCTCGTGAATGCGGAGATCATCCAGGCCCTTGGCCCCGCGGGCCTGCTGATCAATGTCGCGCGCGGCGCCATCGTGGACGAAGCCGCGCTCGTCGCAGCGCTGCAGCAGGGCCGCCTCGGCGCCGCCGGGCTCGACGTCTTCACCGATGAACCCCGCGTGCCGCAGGCGCTATGGACGATGGACAACGTCGTGCTGCAGCCGCACCGCGCCTCCGCCACCGTCGAGACGCGCATCGCGATGGGCGATCTGGTCGTTGCGAATCTCGAGGCGCATTTCGCCGGTCGCCCGCTGCCGACACCGGTTGGCTGATTGCCAGCACGGCGGGCCGCCGCGCTGGCAAATGCGCCTGCGGCGGCCGTCGGGCTCAGTCCAGCGTCAGGCCGAGATCCGCGATGATCGGCCGCCAGCGCGCCAGCTCCTCGCGGATCAGCCGCGCCATGGTGCGGCGGTCCTGGAAGGCGCCGAGCGTCCCGCCGGCGGTGAAGATGGTTTGCACCTCCCGCGTCTCCACAGCGTGCTTCAGCGACGCCTCCAGCCGATCGAGCACCGCGGGCGGCGTGCGCGCCGGCGCAACGAAGCCCTGCCAGCCGCCGACGAGCACGGCGGGCAGGCCCTGCTCCACCGCGGTGGGCAGGTCGGGCATCAGCGGATGGCGCTGCGGCCCGAGGAAGGCGAGCGCGCGTACGCGCCCCGCATCCATCATCGCCTTGCTGACATTCACGCCATCCACCATCAGCTGGATCGAGCCGCCCAGCATGTCCTGCAGCGCCGGCGCGCTGCCGCGATAGGGCACGTGCACGACGTTCAGCCCCGCACTGCGCACGAAGAGCTCGAAGGCCAGATGCGTGATGCTGCCCTGCCCGCCCGAGCCGAAATTGAGCTGGCCTGGCCGCGCCTTCGCGTAGGACACGAACTCCTGCAGGTTGCGGACCGGCAGCGTGGCCGGAACCGTGATGATCAGTCCGCCGAGCGTGACCGTGCCCAAAGGCTCGAAGTCCTCGAGCACGTTGAAGGGCAAGTTGCGGTAGAGCAACGGGTTGATCGCGATCACCGAGTTGTTGACGTGGCAGATCGTGTAGCCGTCGGCCGCGCTGCGCGCCGTGTGCTCCAGCGCCAGATTGCCGTTTGCGCCGCCGCGGTTCTCCACCACGATCTGGTGGCCGAGCACGTCGGGCATCCTCGCCGCCAGCGGGCGGCCGACCTGGTCGGAGCCGCCGCCGGGCGGGAAGCCGATCACCATGCGCACGGGACGCGTCGGGAAGGATTGCGCGCGCGCCGCCGCGGGGATGATCGCGGGCGCGAAGGGCAGCGACGCGGCGGCGAGAAGCGAACGACGGTTCATCACGCGGTCACCTTCTGCTGGGCGGTTCGGATGGCGTTGCCGGTCTCGGCGATGGCGGCTTCCAGCGCGGTGCCGGCGAGCGCATCCGCGATGTAGCCATCGTCATGCGCCTTGGCCTGGTAGTCCGGCGAGAGCACGGCCTCACGCAGCAGCGCGATCAGCGCGTCGCGCAAATCAGGCGGCAGGCCGGCAGGGGCGTTGACGAAGGTCATTTGCGTCAGCCGCCCGAAGGGATGCGCGCGCAGGCCGAGCTCGACCACCGTCGGCACCTGCGGCAGCTGCTGCACCCGCGCCTCCTCCACCACCGCCAGCACGCGCAGTGCGCCGCCGCGGATCTGGCCGAACACGTCATTGGGCTTGACGATGGCGAGGTCGAGATGCCCGCCGATCAGCTCCGTCGCGACGCGCGACGCCCCGGGATAGCCGACATAGGTGAATTGCCCGCCGATCTGCTCCGCAATGCCGGCGAGGCGCAGATGGCCGATCGTGCCGCGCGGGCCCGCCGCCCCGATCGAGGGGCCCGCCCCGGCACGCATCGCCTCCAGCACCTGTTCGAAGCGCGCGAAGCGCGAGCCGCTGCCGGTGACGATCACCAGCGGGTCCACCGCGACGCGGACCAGCGGCGTGAACTGCTCGAAGCGCAGCGGAATCTCGTTCGCGACGATCTGGCCTATCAGGCCGGACGAGCCCATGCCGATGGTGCGGCCATCGGGGCGCGACTGCGCGAGGCGGCTCATGCCCACCATGGATCCGCCGCCGACGAGGTTCTCCACCACCAGCCTGTGGCCGCGCGGCTCCAGCACCGGCTGTAGCCGGCGCGCGAGCAGATCGGTTGCGCCACCAGCGGCGAAGGGCACGATGATGCGGATCTCGGCCGGCAGGCCCTGGGCAAGGCCCGGGCGCGCGAAAGCACCGGCCGCCAGGGCGGCCATCAGCGCACGGCGTTGCATGCGTGGTCTCCTTCCTCCCATTCCGCGCGGCCATCGGCCGCGCATCTGTCACGTCACGGCGTCGGCTTCCGCCATCGCCTGGAGCATGTCGTCGCGCGCCCCGCGGATATGCTGGTCGTGCAGGGCGCCGGCCGCCTCGGCGTCGCCGCGCGCGAGCGCGTCGATCAGCGCGTCATGCTCGCGAAGCACCACCTGAAGGCGGCCGCGGCGGTAGCCGAAGCGCACGCGCAGCGCGCCGATCAGGTCGCTGTGGAGGTCGAGCAGGCGGATCGCCTCGTCATTGCCGGTCGCGGCCTCGATCGTGCGATGGAAGGCGCGGTTGAGGCGCGCCACCAGCGCGGGGTCGCGCCCCGCCGGCGCGCGGCGCATCTCGGCCTGGATGCGCTTGAGCGTGGCGATCCCCGCGGCGTCGAGCAGCCCTGCCGCCTGGCGCGTCAGGTAGCCTTCTAGCGCCTCCCGGATGGCGAAGAGGTTGCGCACGAACTGCGCATCCATCCGCCGCACCGTGGCGCCGCGGTTGGGCGCCATCACCACCAGGCCCTCGCCCTGCAGCTGCTGCAGCGCCTCGCGCACCGGCATATGGGACAGACCGTAGCGGGTCGCGAGGTCCTGGATCTTGAGCCGCGCGCCCGGCGCGATGCGCCCGGCCAGGATGTCAGCGCGCAGCCTTTCATGAACGCGCTGGTAGACGGTGCTGCCGAAGGGCAGCGCGACTTCATCGGCTTCGGTGGGACGGATGAGCGACACGGTGTGATCTCCTGCCGCGGGAGAGTTGCCAATCCACCCATAGGGAGTCAACACTCGTTTGTCGATTTGATCATAAATGAGGAAGGCCGCCATGAAGGTCACAGCCGTCCGCGTCTGGCGGACGCGGTTTAAGGCGATGAAGGAAGGCGCCGCCCACAGGGTCCTGCCCATCGAGGTGATGACGGATGAGGGCCTCACCGGCGCCGGGGAGATCGGCCTCGCCTACGGCCATGGTGGCCGCGGCGCGGCGGAGACCCTGCTGGAGCTGGCGACGGCGAAGCTGCTCGGCCGCGACCCGTTCCGCACCGAGCAGATCCAGGATGAAATGCGCCGCGACAGCTTCTGGGGCCATGTCCCGGGTCCGATCATCGGCGCCGCCATCAGCGCGCTGGACGAGGCGCTGTGGGACATCAAGGGCAAGGCGCTCGGTCAGCCCGTGCATGCGCTCCTCGGCGGCGCCTGCCGCGAGAAGCTGCGCGTGTACTGCAATGGCTGGTACCGCGGCCTCGGCCCGCCCGGAGCCTATGCGGCGGCCGCGCGCGAGGTGCAGGCGCGCGGCTTCACCGCGCTGAAGTTTGACCCCATGAAGCTCGACGCGCAGGGCCGCGCCTTCCATGTCTCACGCCAGATCGAGCGCTGGCTGGAAGACCTTGCCGTCGCGCGCGTCGAGGCGGTGCGCGACGCGGTCGGCCCCGCGATGGACATCTTCATCGAACTGCACGGCAACATGTGGCCGATGGATTCCATCCGCTTCGGCCACCGCATCGCCCCGACACGCCCCTTCTGCATGGAGGAGGTCGCGGATGCGGAGGATGCGAGCGCGGCGCGCGAGGTGGGGCTGCAAACCGGCATCGCCATCGCCGGCGGCGAGAGGCTCTCCACGCTCGGCGACTTCCGCCGGCATTTCGAGGCGAGGGCCTTCGCCCTCGCCCAGCCGGACATGGGCATCGCCGGCGGATTCACCGGCGTGCGGCAGATCGCGGCGCTGGCCGCGGCGCATGGCGTCTACATCCAGCCGCATAATTGCGGCGGCCCGGTCTCGACCGCCGCCTGCGTCAACCTCTCCTTCGCCACGCCGAATTTCCTGATCCAGGAAATCTTCCCGACCTGGCCGGAAGACGACCGGCTCGACATGGTGGACGCGCCCTTCGAGCGGACCATCGTGGATGGCCATCTCCCGCTGTCGAGCCGCCCCGGCCTCGGCGTCAAACTGCGCGCCGACTACCTTGCGCGGTGCGAACTGCTTGGCGAGGCGCGCGCGTAAGCGGGAGCATGTCGGGCTGTCTTGAGTCCAGGACGACGACGGCACCTCGATCCTGGCGCGCATCACCGACGCAGCGGCCGGCGAGCCCGACCGCCCGGGCATCGAGGGCAGCGTGCCCGACACGGCGCCCACGGTGACGTGGGCCGCGGAGTCCGCGACACCGCCAGCCTCAAGGCCGAACGGGCCGGCCGGATTGCCCGCGAGCCGGACGGCCAATGGCGCCAACGCCGAAGGCACGCCCCTCCCCGGCTCAACGTCGCGCAGCGGCCGCTCAAGGTGGATGCGCAGCGCCTGTCGCTGGACGAGACAAGGCGCCGCGTGGTCGATGTCACCGAGGGTCGGCTTGCTACACGCACGGATTGCGGAAATCATGCCGCCCGCCGAGTTCGTGTCAGTCTGGCAATGCGGAATGGAGAGTGGTCCAGAAGCCGCAGCGTTTCGAGCCGGCTGGCGAGGGGTGACCCCGGCGTAACCTCCAAGGCCGCTCAGGCGAATGAAGTTGATGGCCGTGCGACGCGCCCTGTCTGAATGCTCGCCGACCATTCTTCGAAGGGTTCCGTCCGGATGTCCCATGCCAGCGCGCCAGCATGCCGAGTGGATTCGTTCAACATGACGCTCGGCGACGTCAGCAAGGCGACCACGGCCACCGAGCGGGATGCGCGCGACCTCCACTGGTCGCAGATGATGGCAGCCGCGCAGGCCGGCGATGCGCGCGCCTATGAAGCGCTGCTCCGCGAGTGCCTGCCGCTTCTGCGGGCTGTATGCCGCGCGCGCCTGCGCGATGCGACCGAGGCGGAAGACGCCGTGCAGGACACGCTGCTCACGATTCACCGGGCCCGGGACAGCTACAATGCCGCACGTCCCTTCCGCCCCTGGCTTGTCGCCATCGCCGAGCGGCGCGCGCTCGACCGCGTTCGCTCCCGCGGGCGCAGGGCCCGGCGCGAGTTGCCAGTGGACGCGGCGGGGGAGATCGCTTCGGGCGAGCCTGCCGCGGAGGTTGAGCTTGATGCCCGGCGTGCCGCGGCAAACCTGCGACAGGCCATCGAGGACCTGCCGCCGGCGCAACGCACGGCGCTCGGACTGACAAAGATCCAAGACCTGACCTTGGCCGATGCGAGCCAGCGTTCCGGGATGAGCGTGGGCGCACTCAAGGTTGCCACGCATCGCGCGCTGCATGCGTTGCGGCGTCGCTTCGGAACGGAGGGGTGACAGGAGCATGCGAAGTGAAGACCTGATCCACCGCCTCGCCGCCGATCTGCGCCCGGTCCGGCCAGCGCCGCACCCCGCACGGGCCACCCTGGCCTGGCTCGCCATCGTGGCGGTCGTCATCGGCGTGGCGGTGCTGGTTTCGGGCCTGCGGGATGACCTCGCGGAGCGCCTCGCCGGGGGCTTCGACCTGCCGCAGATCATCACCGCCCTGGCCACCGGGGTGCTGGCCGCTTTCGCGGCTTTCCAACTCGCCCTGCCCGAGCGAAGCCGGAACTGGGCCTTGCTGCCCCTTCCCGCCGCTGCCGCCTGGTTCGCGACGATGGGGTGGGGTTGCCTGCAGGATATGGCGCGCCTGGGGCCGGAGGCGCTGCAGATCGGCATGAGCGTGCCTTGCCTGGTGTTCATCGCCGGCCTCGGCGTGCCGCTCACCGCTGCGATGCTCTGGCTCGCCCGCCACGCCACATGGCTGCGTGCAGGCCCCGTGGCGGCGCTGGGCGGACTGTCCGCCGCCGCGCTCGCCAGCGTCGGGCTCAGCTTCATCCACTACCTGGATGCAGCCGCGATGGTGCTCGCGTGGCATGGCCTGTCGGTGCTGGTCGTGACCGTCCTGGCCGCGCTGCTCGGGCCGCGACTGATGCGCCGCGGGCACCCGGTGGGCTGACCAATCGCTGCGCTACCAGCCGAGTGTCACGGGAGCGAGTTGCACGCCACGCCGGGCCCGCTCGGCCTCGGGCAGCACGTCGCAGCTTGGCCAGATGCCGCTGCCGAGTGCGGCGGCGTAGCCCTCCGGCAGCCGAGCCACGCGCATCGCCCCGGCCGCCGCGGCATGGTCGTAGTCGAGCGGCAGGATCTCGATCCGGAGGTCGCTGGTCAGGGGCGTCAGCACCGCGAACCAGACCCGCGCCGTGCCGTCATCGGCCGGCATGCCGATGGCGCCCGCATTGATCCAGACGGCATCGCCCAGCCGCCGGGCGAACGGCATGCCGCAATGCCCGGCGACGACGCCATCGCAGCCGGTGGCGGCAAGCTCCTCCGCCAGTTCCGAGTCGGGCGTGGAGGCGAAGATGAACCGGCTGATGTCCCGGGCGCCGCCATGCAGCACGGCCAGGCTGCGCCCATCCGGCAGATCCAGCACGATCCGCCGTGGCAGCGCCGCCATCCAGGCGCGATGCGCCGCCGTCACCTCGCGGTCGGCATGCGCGTACCAGGCGCGGGAGAGCAGGTCGCAGGCCGTGCCCTCATCAAAGCCGCAACCACAGTCGAGCGCGCCGGCTGCGAGGTTCTCCTCGCAATTGCCCGCGACCACGGCAATGCCGCTTTCCATCACCAGGTCGCAACAGGCGGCGGCATGGGCGCCGTAGGCGACGACGTCGCCGGTGCACACCACGCGCCGCGGCGGGATGCCACGTCGCGCCGCCTCGGCCAGCACCGCGCGCGTGGCCTGGAGGTTCGAATAGGGACCGCCGAAGACAAGCAGTGGCCCGTAGACGGCAAGGCGCGTCACGTGGTCGTCAGGCATCCATCCTCCAGGTGCAGCCGGCGGTCGGCGTAGCGGGCGGCGAGGCCGTGCTGGTGCAGCGACACCAGCACCGCGAGGCCGTCCCGCGTCGCGAGGTCGCGCAGCAGGCCGAGCACCTCCTCCGCCAGCGTTGGATCAAGGCTCGCCACCGGTTCGTCCGCCAGCAGGATGCGGGCGCGCTGGTGCAGCGCGCGCGCAATGGCCACGCGCTGGCGCTGCCCGCCGGAGAGCCGGTCCGCCCGACGTGCGCCAAGCCCGTCGAGTCCGACACGGTCGAGGCAGGTCTCCGCCGCGGCGACCTCCGCGCGCGGCCAGAGCCTGAGCGCGGCGCGCCAGAAGCCGATGCGGCCGAGCCCGCCGACCAGCACATTGTCCCGCGCCGTCAGCCGGTTCGCGAGCGCGTGCTGCTGGAAGACCAGCGCCGGCCGGCCGGGTGCGAGGATGGTGCCCTCCGCAGGCAGCAGCCCGGCGATGGCGCGCAGCAGCGTCGTCTTGCCCGCGCCGGAGGGACCGGTCAGCGCCACCAACTCGCCCGGCGCGAGTTCGAGCGAGACGTCGCGCAGGACCACGCGGCCGCCGAGCGTTGCGCCCAGGCCGCGCACCACCAGACCGGGATCGGCCTTCAGCATCACAGCAGCCTGGCCCGCAGCGCGGCCGACAGGCGATCGGCCGCCAGCGTCATCGCCACGATCAGCGCGAGGATCGCGAGCACGCGGCTGAAGTCGAGCAGGTCGACCGCGTTCTTCAATTCCTGCCCGATCCCGCCCGCACCCACCAGGCCGAGCACGGTGGAAGCGCGGATGTTGAACTCCCAGACATAGAGGGTGGCGGAGGCGGTCTGCGGCAGCGTCTCCGGCAGCAGCACCACGGCGGCGGCCTGCGCGCGGCCGGCACCGGCGCTGCGCGCGGCCTCCATCGGCGCCGGGTCGGCCGCCTCTAGCGCCTCCGACCAGAGCTTGCCGAGGCTGCCCGCGGAATGCAGCGCGACGCCAATCATTCCCGCGAAGGGGCCAAGACCGACCGCGGCGACGAAGATCAACGCGAAGATGAAGCTGTCGATGCCGCGCAGCGCGTCGAGCAGCGTACGGACGGGATGGTACAGCGCCGGCACGGGGTTCGCGGGCCGCGCCGCAGCCAGCGCCAGCGGCAGCGCCAGCAGCGCGGCCAGCGTGGTGCCGAGGGTAGCAACCGCCACTGTCTCCGCCGCGCGTGCGAGCAGGTCGCGCAAGCCCGAGAAATCGGGCGGGATGCCGCCGGCGATCCAGCCCGCCAGCCGCGGCAGCCCGGACCAGAGCCGCGCGAGATCGGGCTGCACCATCCAGATGCAGGCGGCCTGGAGTGCCAGGAAGCCGAGGATCCAGGCCGCGCGCCGCATCAGGTGGTGGCGAGCCGCCCGAGCGCGCGTCCGGCCGCTTCGATCGGCGCGTAGGTCTCCGCCGTCGCGGCCACCCAGCCGGTGTAGTTGGGCGGCATGATGCGCGCCGCATCGGCCTCGGTGATCGCCAGCGCGGCCTGCGCCAGCGCGGCCTTGAGGCCGGGGTCGAGGTCGCGGCGCACCGCCAGCGCGTCGTTCGGCAGGGGGTCGCTGCGCCAGGTCACGCGCACCTGCCCCTCGCGCACGCGCCCGCCGGCGATCATCGCCGCGAGGTTGCGGTCGAAATCGGTGGCGAGGTCCACCTGGCCCGAGGCGACGGAGATGACGTTCGCCGCGTGGCTGGCGCCGTCGCGGTAGCGGAAGAAGCTGCGCGGGTCGATGCCGCGCGTCATGAACCAGTGGTGCGGGATCAGCCAGCCGCTGGTCGAGCCCGCATCGGCGAAGGAGATGGACATGCCGCGCGCATCCTCCGGGAAGCGCGCGATCGCCAGGTCCGGCCGGCCGATGATGATGGCGTGGTAGGTCGGTCGCCCCTGGTACATCACGGTCGTGAGTGCCTCGGCCCCGGCGCGCGCGCGCGCCAGCACATAGCCCCAGGGCCCCATCCAGGCGCAATCCGACTGGCCGCTGCCGAGCGCCACCGCGATGCCGGCCCAGTCGGTCGTCACCGCGAGTTCATGCGGGCGGCCGAGCGCCTGGGCGAGATGCGCGAAGAAGGGCGCGAAGGCGCGGCGCGTATCCCCCGCGGTCGGCTGGAAGGGCCCGACGGCGAAGCGCAGCGGCGTGCCCTGCGCGACGGCGGGCGCGGCTAGCGCGGCGAGCGGGAGGGCAAGCAGGGAACGACGATGCACGGGCGTATCCTCTATCGGGAACAGGCGGCGCCGCCCAGCACGCAGAAGCGCGCGCAGTGCGGATGGTTGAGCGCGACCGGCTGCGCGGCCTCGGTAAGCGTGGCGCCGAGCTCGAAGCGCGGGTCGTAGGGCAGCAGCGTGCAGGCGACGACGGCGGGGCGATCTGCGCCCTTGCGCTTCACCACCATGCGGGAGGAAGCGCACATCACGCTGTCGGGCGACTTGCGCAGGATGCCCCAGCAGCGCTCGCTGATCTCCGGCACCTCGGCCTGCTCGTCCATCTCGGGGAAGAGCATCAGGGCCACCGGATCGCACGTGTCCACCGGGATGTCGTGTTCGGCGAACAGCGCGGCGTAGCCGGCGCGCATCGCCGCTTCGCCGTCCTGGCCGAAGCCGAGCCGCCCGGCGACATGCACGGAAAAGCCCTCGCGGGCGAGCCAGCGCAGGCCCTCGAGCGTCTTCGCGAAGCTGCCCTCGCCCCGTTCCCGATCGTGGATGACGGCGTCGTGGTGATCGAGGCTGACGCGCAGGATCAGGCGTTCCGACCCGAAGCGGGCCTGCAATTGCTCCAGCCCGGCGGCGTATCGCCGCATCGGCTGCATCGCATTGGTCAGCACCAGCGCGGAAAGGCCCGGCCTGGCGAGGACATCCGCCAGCATGCCCAGCAGTCCGGGGTTCATGAAGGGCTCGCCACCGGTGAAGCCCACCTGCTCCAGCGGCTCACCGCGCCGCTCGGCCTCGTCGAGGAATGCAGCCACTTCGGCGGGTGAGATGTAGACCAGTGCGTCGTTGCGCGGGCTGCTCTCGATGTAGCAGCCGTTGCAGGTGATGTTGCACAGCGTGCCGGTGTTGATCCACAGGGTCCGCAGACCTTGCGGCGCCACCCAGGCGCGGTGCTCCCCCCCGGCTGTCAGGACCGGGTCGCGGAACTTCCCGCGGCTGGGCGCATGCGGGGCAATGCTGCGGACGGACAAGGTAGCGTTCCTTCTACCGGATCGTAGGGTCACGACGCCCCTACGCCGGAGCCCCCGGCGAGGTTACGCGCCTGACCGCGATCCGCGCCGGGCGCGCGCCTTGCGCCACGCATCCAGCGCCTCCGCCCCGATCACCCAAAGGATCTTCCAACCCGCCCGGATGGTGCCGGAGAGGGTTCCCGAGATCTTCGATTGCCCGATGCGGCGCCGGTAGCCCACCGGCACCTCCCGCACGCGCAGGCCGAGCCGGGCGGCGCGGACCTGCATCTCCACCGTCCAGCCCCAGGTCTCGTCCCGCATCGCAAGCCGCGCCAGCGCATCGCGCCGGATCACGCGGAACGGGCCGAGATCGGTGTAGCGCACGCCCCAGACCATGCGGATCAGCAGGCAGGCCAGCGCATTGCCGAAACGCTGCTGCGGCGTCAGCGCGCCACGCTCCACGCCCAGGGTGCGCGCGCCGATGACCAGTTCAGCCTCTCCCGCCACGATCGGGGCGAGAAGCCGCACGATATCCTCCGGCCGGTCGGCGGCGTCGGCATCCATGAACAGCACGGTATCAACCTCGGGCGACAGCGCCGCGATGCCGGCCAGGCAGGCCCGGCCGTAGCCCCGGCGCGGTTCCACCACGACGCGCGCGCCGAGGCTGCGCGCCACCTCGGGCGTGCCGTCGGTGCTGGCGGTGTCCACCACGATCACCTCGGCGATCCAGGGCGGGATCGCGGGCAGCACATTCGGCAGCGCCGCCGCCTCGTTGCGGGCGGGGATGACGATGCCGATGCAGAGGCTGCCGGGCGCGCTCATCGCCGCGCCGGCTTTCGTATCGAGGCAACGACAAGCAGCACCAGCACCCCCACGAGATGGATCGCCGCCAGGCCATGGGCGAAAAGCCCTCCGAGCCCCAGGTCGCGCAGCGCGAAGAACGCGTAGTAGATCGGCAGCAGCACGGCCGGCAGCAGCAGCGCCCGGCAGCCCAACGCAGCGGCGAAAGGCAGGAACCACACCGCATACCAGGGGAACTGCGCCGGCGAGAGGTAGAAGGTCGCGGCCGCGACAAGCATCGCGCCGCGGATCAGCGCCGCCGGTTCGCCCGGCGGGTGACGCGCCACCGCAAGCGCCACTGCCGCGCCACAGAGCGCGAGCAGAGGCCGCAGCACCTGGCCGATGTCGGGGCCGAAAGCTGCCTGGGCCCAGGAGAGCGGGGCGTTATTGGCCACCCAGCCCCGCGCATAGGCATTCAACCCCGCATCGGGCGCCGCGACGCTGGCCAGCAGTGGCCCGACCGTGAGGATCGCGGCCAAACCGAACGCGGTGCCCGCCCGCAGCCACGCGCCGGCAGGCAGCCAGCGCGCGAGCAGCGGCACCAGCAGCACCGGCCACAGCTTCACCCCCGCCGCCAGCCCCAGCAGGGCACCCGCCAGCGCCCCGCGCCCGCCCAGCGTGGCAAGCAGCGCGCCGAGCAGCAGCGGTGGTAGCAGCGCATCCACATGCGCGGCGTTCGTCAGCACCAGCGGCAGCAGCGGGCAGCACCACCAGACCGCAGCGCGCATGACGGGCAGCCCCGCCCGACGCAGCAGCGCAACCAGCGACAGCAACGCGGCGGCTTCCGCGCCGAGCATGACGAGGCGCAGCCCGAGCAGCTCCCAGGGCGCGATCCAATGCGCCAGCAGGAAGGCGAGTTGGGCTGTGCCCGGGTAGATGGTTCGCAGGTCCGCGAATGGCAGCACGGCGTGCAGCGCCGCCCCGGCCTCGCCGAGTGCGGGCGGCAGCCCCGCGGCCGGCGCCGATGCCCAGGGCCAGATGCCATACGCCGCCAGCCCGCCATCCCAGAGGTAGCGCACCGTATCGGTGTCTAGGACCGGCGCGGTCCCCAGCCAACTGAGGCGCAGGGCGGCGCCGAAAGCCAGCACCGCGCCGAACGCGACGCGCCCCGGCGGCAGCCGCTCCAGCGGGCCGATCGCCGCGAACCATGCCGCGCCGCCGAGCAGGGCAAAGCCGACGAAGGCGAAGATGACAGGCGCCGGCGCGCGGGCCTCCCCGGCCAAATCGGGGGCCAGGGCGACCATGCCGGCCTGGGCAGCGGCCAGCACCAGCGCTGCCGACGACAGCCGCCACCCCTCCCCGCGTTCCGCCTCAGGCCCCATCTGCGTAACCTTGGCCGGGCCTGCGGCGATGGGAAGCCGGGGGCGCGCCTGCCGCCACGCTGCCGAGGGACGCTCCATGACGCCGCCATCCTTCCGCCCGGGCCGACGCCACCTGCTGTTCGCCGGGGCCGGCGTGCTGGCTGTCACCTGCGGCGCGGCCCTGGCGTGGCCCTGGCGGCGCGGCCTGCCCGACCCCGCCGATCCGCGCACCACGATGCAGGATGTGGAGGCCGCCGTCGCCCGGCTGCTGCCAGTGCCCGAGATCACCTCCGGCGAGCTCGCCCGGCGGATCGCGGCGGGCGAGCGCATCGTGCTGTTCGACGTGCGCGAGCCGGCCGAATTCGTGCAAAGCCACATCGCCGGCGCGCTTCGCGTGCCGCCCGACGCTCCGGCCGCCGCGGTGCTGGCGGAGCACCGCGCGCGCATGGCCGGTGCCACGGTGGTGCTCTACTGCGCGGTCGGCTGGCGCTCCGGCGTCATGCTGCAGGGCATCCGCCAGGCGGCGGCGGAGGCGCCGGCCGCCTCGCTGCTGAACCTGCGCGGCGGCATCTTCCGCTGGCACGCCGAGCGCCGGCCGCTGGAATTCGGCCCAGGCGCCTCGGGCGTGCACCAATTCGACGCCGCCTGGGGGCGGCTGCTGCAGCGGCTTGCCGGCGGCTGAACGACGGCGCTGCATCACCCCGGCGGGGCGTCGTTCAGCGCCCAGTCGTAGACGTCCTCGGCGATGGCGGTGCGCTCGCCGAGCCGCGCGGCCAGCGGCGGCGCTGCGTGGCGGCGCAGATGCGCGACCACGCCGGCCTCGCTGTTGCCGAAATCCTCGCGGAACCAGGTGTAGATGGATGAGACGCGCAGCCGCCCGTCCGGCAGCACCGTCACGCCGCGCGGATGATTGACGAAGGCGGCCGCAGCCACGTCCAGCTCGGCCTCCAGCGTCGCCGCCCGCCAGGCGCGCGGCCAGATGTTCGGGCAACCGATCGAGGCGCAGTTCACCGCATAGTGCACGCGCGGGTCGCGAAAGGTGGGGCGCATCGTCTCGTGCTCGATGTCGTCGAGCGACATGCGCCGCCCCTCCACCGTGACCAGCCGCGTGCGCCACGGCCCGAACCAGCCCTTCGGGTCGAGCGGCACGCCGGTGGAGCGAATGTCGCGGATCGAGCGGAGGGGGTATCGCTCCAGCACCACCTTCAGCGTCAGCGCGTTGTAGAGATTGGCCCAGACGGCGAAGGCCTGTTCGCGCGGCATGCCGGAGGGGCGGCGCGTGGCGGCCTCCGCGATCCAAGCATCCAGCGCGCCCATGTCGGCGGCGGAGGCCTTCCAGGCCGCGTAGCGGACGCGCGTGACGCCATCGGGGTGCGGCACGACATGGCGGGCGAGCAGCGCATCCAGCACGGCATCCGCATCGGCCTGCGCGGCGCGCGGCAGCAGCCCGAGCATCGGCAGCGCGAGAACGGGAAGCCCAAGAACGGTGCGGCGGCGTGTCATATGCTGTTCCATCAGTCGCGCGCGAAACGCGCCTTGAGCGGGATGGCAGCCAGCGACAGCGCGGCGAGGCCAAGCAGGGCGCCCAGGATCTGTGGCGTCAGCACCGCACGCGGATCGAAGGCGCCACCCATCGCGAGCACGTCGCCCAGCCCGGCGCCGGCCAGGCTGAACACCGCCGTCCCGGGCAGGATGCCCAGCGCGGTGGTGACCACATAGATGCCCAGCCGCACGCCGACGAAGGCCGGCACCAGGTTGACCAGGAAGAAGGGAAACAGCGGCACGAGGCGCAGCACCAGCAGGTAGGAGGCGGCGTTGCGCCGGATGCCCTCGCCCAGCGCGCGCGCCTTCGGGCCCAGCCGGTCCAGCGCGTCGGCGCCGAACAGGCGCTGCGCGAACAGGAAGACCAGCGTCGCGCCGATGGTCGCACCCACCACCGTCAGCGCCGTGCCGCCCACCGCGCCGAACAGCAGCCCGCCGGCCAGCGTCAGGAACACGGCGCCGGGAAACGAGAAGGCGACGGCGACGACGTAGACGCCGACATAGGCCAGCGCCGCCAGCACAAGGTTCGCCGCGACGAAGCTGCCCAGCGCCTCGCGGTGCGCCGCCAGCGTGGCGAGGGAGAGGTGGTCCGACAGCCCCGTCGCGCGCAGCGCGACAAGAAGGCCGAGCACGCCGAGAACGATCCAGACCCGGCGGTCAAGCAGCAGGCGGGCGAAGGTCATCGCGCGTCTTCCTCAGGGCAGCAGGCGCTGGACGAGGCCGACGAGCCGGCGCGTCCGGGGCCCGAAAAGGCTGGGCGTGTAGAAGCCGCCGGCGGCGCGCTTCGAGATTCCCGACATGGTCGGATAGGGCGCGAGCGAAGCCGCGATGGCGCCGATCGGCAGGCGCTTCTGGATCGCCAGGCCCCAGAGCCCGATCATCTCACCCGCCCGTGGCGCCACGATGGTGGCGCCGAGGATGCGCCCGCGGCGGCCGAGCACAATCTTGGCCAGTCCTTCGGTCTCGCGCTCGGCCTGGGCGCGATCATTGCCCGAAAGCGGCTGCAGCAAGATCGAGACCGCATGACCGGCCTCGCGCGCCGCGGCCTCGGTCAGGCCGACATGGGCCAATTCGGGATCCGCATAGGTCACCCACGGCAACGCCGCGTAGTCCACCGTCGCGGGCAGGCCGAACAGCGCGTTGCGGAGGACGATTCCGGCGTGGTAGCCGGCGATGTGGGTGAATTGCGGCCCGCCGGCGACGTCGCCGATCGCGAAGACGCGCCGGTTGCCGCTGCGCAGCCGCGCATCCACGGTGATGCCGCGCGGCGTGGTCGCGATACCGGCCGCTTCCAGGCCGAGGCCCTCCATGTTCGGCCGCCGCCCGGCGGCAACCAGCAGATGCGACCCACGCAGCACCACTGGCGTGCCCGCCCCGCGCAACTCCAACTCCACGCCATTGGCGGCGCGGCGTGCGGCGAGCACCTCGGCGCCCTCATGCAGCCCGATACCCTCCCGCAGCAGCCTTGCGCGCAGGATCGCGACGGCCTCCGGTTCATCCTTCGGCAGGATAGCGCCGCGCTCCACCAGCGTCACCGCGGTGCCAAGGCGGCGGAAGGCCTGCGCCATCTCCACGCCGATCGGACCGCCGCCGAGCACGAGCAGATGGTCGGGCCGATCCGTCAGGCCGAAAATGGTCTCGTTGGTCAGGTAGGCAACTTCGCCGAGGCCGGGCACGGGCGGCACCGCCGCGGTGGAGCCTGTCGCGACGACGAAGCGGCGCGCGCGGATCCGCTGACCCGCGGCCTCGACGTCCTGCCCCCCGGTGAAACGGGCGGCGCCCTGGATGACCGTGACGCCCAGCCCTTCGAAGCGCTCGACGCTGTCATGCGGCGCGATGGCGGCGATCACGCCGTGGACATGCGCGTGCACCTTGGCGAAATCCACCGCCGGTTCATGCCCGTTCACGCCAAAACGCCCGCTGCCGCGCACGGCTTCCGCCGCATGCGCCGCCGCGAGCAGTGCCTTGGACGGCACGCAACCCGTATTGAGGCAATCGCCGCCCATCAGGTGCTTCTCGACCAGCACGACGGAAGCCCCCATCTGCACCGCGCCGGCCGCGACCGAGAGGCCGCCGGAGCCCGCGCCGATGATGCAGAGGTCGGCCTGCAGCACACCAGCGCGTAGCGTGGGGCGGCGGGCCGGAACGCTCGGGGCTGGCAGCGTCGCATCCATCGCCTCAGGGCCTCATTCGGTTCGCCCGACAATTCGCCGGACGGCCCGGTGAGGTTACGGGAGGAGGCCTCCCTTCTCGTCACCGAGCGTCGCGACAGTCAGTCCGTCTCGGCGGCAGCCCACTCGGCCAGCAGGGCGCGCGTGTGCCGCGCCGTGCCGCCCGTCACGCCCGACGCCACGCATGGCGCTTGCTGCGCCAGTTCGTTCTGCAGTCGCAGGAAGTCCTTCGGCTCATCGACATCGTACCATGTCGGCAACAGCGTAACGGGCAGGCCGATTTCCTTCGCGCGCTCGAGCGTGCAGGCGAGCACCTCCGGCGTACTCCAGGCGATGTCCTGGAACAGCCGGGGGTGCGGCCGCTTCAACCCGACAAGGTAGTAGCCACCGTCGAGTGCGGGACCGAGAACGACGCGGTCGCCGGGCGCCCGCAGCGCGCGGATAGCCTCGACGATGACATCGGTCGGCAGGGTCGGACTGTCGCCATTCGCCAGGATCGCGCAGTCATGGCCGTCGGCGAGGAAGGCGGTCATGCTCGACTCCAGAACAAAGCCAATGCTCGGCTCCTCGCGCAGCACAAGCGTCCAGGGCAGTGGCAGCAACGCCCGCAGCGATGGCTCCGATCCGGCCGGGCTGAAGATCGCAAAAAGCTCCCGGCCCAGCGAGCCCGGGACGGCCTCCAGGGCGGCGGCGACATCGCGGATGAAGCACGCGGATAGCCGTGCGACCCTCTCCGCCCCAAGCAGGGGCCGAAGGCGCGACTTTCCGCCACCAACGCCGGGCGTCTTGCAGACGATCGCAATCGCGGCCCCCCGACCCATCGCACCTCGCTCGTATGGCTCGCCACGCCTTACGTCCATCAGGCCGATGAGGTTACCTCAGATTCGCGAGCTTCCGGAGCCAAGCTTCAGGGAGGCCATTCACCTGCTCTGCCGGCGGCGACAGGATCACCGCTGCCTTCAAGTCCCGACAGGTGAGCGCGAAAGTTGGTGTCCGGTTCCCATCGCTGCGCCGGGCAGCCCGATCGGGCTGAAATGCGCGATGTTCCTTGAGGGCGCCATGATGTCGCTGTAACCTCGGATCAACCGGTGTAATACCCTGTCTGGGTAACCTCGTGTCACTCTCTCCGATGTCGGAGGTGCCGCATGCCACCGTACGGTCGCCCAAGCGCTTGTCTGGGCATGGTGCCGAGTGCCGTCGCCTTTCGTCGACGCCCCGGGCTCGACATGACTGCGCAACAGCGTGACGCCATCGTCGGCTCAGGCAAGATCGACAGTCTCCTTCCGCCGCCGAGCCTCGATCCATGCTGGCCCGCTGCCGTCCCGGCCGGCCTGTGCCGGGGAGGTTGACCGATGCAGCAGACCACCCTCTGCGTCCCGCTGGAGGTGAAGCCGGAAAGCGGCCCGCGCCTCGCCGCGCTGCTCACCGAATTGTGCCACAGCGAAGACGCGCAGGATTTCGATGGCCTGGGCAATTTCTCGCGCCTGCAGACGGAACTCCCCTCGGCGCATTTCCTGTCCATGAGCGTCTTCGGCCACACATCCTACGACCCCATCCTGGTCATCGAAGCCAATTTCGACGGCGCGCAGGGGCCCTTCTGGGCGCAGTTCGAACGCGCGCTCGGCCCGTCGATCCGGGACATGTTGCGCTGCTGCAAGCGTCCGGATGACGGCGCCGGCCCGCTGCACGACGCCGTGACGGCCAAGGATTCGACAGCCCCCATCGCCCCCTATCTGGAGCGGCGGGTGCAATCGCCGAGCGTCTTCCACCACGGCAACCGCGGCATGACGCGCGACAGGATCCGCACCGAGGACGAGCTGGTGAAGGCGCTGGAGACGGAGCTGGACGCCGGGCACCACTACCGGGCCATGCGGCCCTCCGAGATCCATGGCGCCTTGCGCGGCGCGCTCCTCGGGCGCTTTCCCTTGCTCGATGAAGCCGAGCCGGAGCGGATCGGCCGGCGGGACAACATCGCCGATTGGGGGCGCCTCCTCCTGTTCGCCGCCGCGGTGGCTGCGGCAGCGCTGCTGCCCGGGGCGCTGCTGGTGACGGCGCTTGGCCCCGCGCTCTATCTCGGCGTGGTGGCCCTTCTCGCCCTCGTCGCCGTGCTGGGGTTGCGCCGGGAGGGAGGGCTGGCGGGCCTGTTGCCGGAGCCCGACATACGCCGCGCTGCACCCCCGCCGCGACCGCTCGGCAAGATGCTGCTGTTCGGGATCATCGCGGCACTCGCCCTCGTGTTGCTCGCGACACCGGTGCTCTACCTCCTGCCGGCATTGGCCTCGCTCGGCCTGTCGCTGATCGGCCGGGCAGATCCAGGCACGCTCTGGCCGCTGCTCGGCGCCGTCTTCCACGCAGCGCTCTGGAGCCTGGCAAGCCTGCTGGCCCTCGTGCCGGGCCTCGCCTGGCTGCTCCGCTGGAACGAGCGCCGCGACAGCCGCCAGGACGCGCCCCCCATCGAGGAGCGGAAGCTGGCCGAGATCGTGCGGCGAGAGGATCGCATCGTGCAGAACCACATGGCCTCGATCGTGCTGATCCGGCCCGGCGTGCTGCGCACCGTGGTGATCCGCGCCGGGCATCTCGGCCTGCATCTCGTGCTGCGCGTCTTGCCGCGGGCGCGTCTGGGCTTCCTCGGCAGCATGCGCACGGTGCACTTCGCGCATTGGGCTTTCCTCAACAACACGTCGCGCCTACTATTCGTCTCGAACTTCGACCATAGCTGGGACAGTTATCTCGATGACTTCATCGAGAAGGCGCATGGCGGCCTCACCCTCGCCTGGGGTTGCAGCGTGGGCTTTCCGGCGACGCGCTGGCTGGTCCGCGGCGGCGCGCAGGATGGGCGGCGCTTCAAGACCTGGGCGCTTGCCAGCCGCGCCGTCAGCCGGTTCTGGTACAGCGCATACCCCAGCCTGACCGTGGACCGCATCGAGCGGCACGCCGACATCACGCGCGGCTTGCGCCGCAGGACGCTCACCGACGAGGAGGCTCGGGCATGGCTTCGGCTGCTGTGAGCGACCAGACCGGCTCCCTCTCCTGGCGACTGGCGCCGGATGTCGCGGCCGCGACGCAGGGGCTCGTCGCCAGCGGCTTCGCCCGCCTGCCGGAAGGCCGTGCCCTGTTCCTGCACGCCCAGCGACCGGGCCGGGACTGGCTGGCGGAGATGCTGCGCCTGGCGCCCGTGACCACCGCCGTGGCACCCGGCCCGCAGGCCGGGCCGCACCGTGCCGCGGCCTTCGCCCTCACCTGGAGTGGCCTGCAAGGGCTGGGGCTTTCGGACACGGTCCTCGCCTCCTTCGCGCGGCCGTTCCGCGAAGGCATGTTCGAGCCCGACCGCGCTCGGCGCCTGGGCGACCGGCATCGCGGCCAGTGGCAAGGCACCGCCTCGCCCGATGGGCCCGCCTGGAGCGGCAACCCCGTGAAGCCCCCGGTGATCCACGCGCCGCGTCCCTACGACGTGCAGTTCGCGGATGATCCGGACGAGGTGGCCAGAACGCCCCTCACCATCCACGCCCTGCTGCTGCTCTACGCCGAGACCGATGCCGATGCCGATGCCTGGGCGGCCGAGCTGCGCGCCGCGCTGGCGCCCTTCGGCGTGACGGCGGCCCACACGCTGGAACTTGAACTCGACGTGCAGGAGCGTGACCGCGCGGCGCAGATCAGCCGCGATCATTTCGGCTTCGCCGATGGGCTGTCGCAGCCGATCCCCTTCGACGCGCACGCCGTGCTCCCCGGTCTCGGCTACACGCCGGACGCGATGCGGGTGCATGGGGTGCCGTTGGGCGAAATCCTGCTCGGCTTCAGCAACGCCTATGGCGAGGTGCCGCCGGGCCCGGTCACACCCCAGGAGGGCGAGCGGACGGCGATGCTGCCGGCCCACCCCGAGGCGCAGGGCTTCGCCGATCTCGGCAAGCACGGCTCCTATCTCGTGGTGCGGGAGCTGCACCAGGATGTCGCGGCCTTCTGGGCGTCGATGGAAGAAGCGGCGACGCAGCTGCGCCAGGCCGATCCCGCCCAGGCCAGCCGTTTCACCGCAGGATGGCTCGCCGAGCGCGTCGTCGGGCGCAGTCTCGATGGCGACCTGCTCTGCCCAGCCGGCCTTCGCGAGCGGCCGGGGGGTTCCGCGCGGCCGGACAATGACTTTCTGTTCTTCAAGGACGATCCGCACGGGCTTGGCTGTCCGCTCGGCTCGCATGTGCGGCGGGCCAATCCGCGCGATGGCCTCGCGCCCGCGGCGGATGAGGCGCAGACGCTGCTCGCCGCCGCCAACAACCATCGAATCCTGCGGCGCGGCCGCAAATACGGCCCCTCCACCACGCAGCAGCCCGGGGCGGCGCGGCGCGGCTTGCTCTTCATGTGCCTCAACACCGACATCGCGCGGCAATTCGAATTCGTGCAGCAGACTTGGCTGCTCAATGCGGATTTCGCCGGCCTGCGGAACGAGCGCGATCCCCTGGTCGGGCCGGCCGGGCGCATGAGCGTCCAGGCCGAGCCGTTCCGGCACATGCTGCATGTCGAGACCTTCGTGCGGCTGGCGGGCGGCGAGTATTTCTTCCTTCCCGGCGTGCACGCCCTCGAGCATCTCGCCCGGCCATGAGCCTGCGGCCCGACGCCGCCGGTGATCCTCTCTGGCCGATGGCAACCCTGCCCCGCCTGGCCTGGACGGCCGGGCGCGCGGCATTCCCGGCACTCGCCCGCCTGGGCCGCGCCCTGCCGATCCTGCGCCTCGGTCGCTTCGCGATCGTGTTCCGCCACGATGACGTGCGGGAGGTCTTCCGCAACGACGCGGCCTTCGGTGTCGTCTACCGCGAGCGGCTGCAGGTCATCACCGGCGGCGAGCCCTTCATCCTCGGGATGGCGGATGGCGCGCCGTATCGGGCGAGCCTCGCCGCGTTGCGCTCCCTCGTCCTGCCTGGCGACCCGGCGGCGATCGGCGCGGAGGCCGAGGCCGAGGTGGAGCGCCGCCTGGCGAAGGCGCAAGGCAGCATCGAGGTGGTGGGAATGCTGCGCGCCGCCACTTTCAAGGCCATTGCCCTCTGGCTCGGCCTGCCGGAACCACAAGGCGGCAGCGGCCTCGCGGTCTCCGCGACGCGCCTGTTCGGCTACCAGTTCGGCGGCGGCGGCGCAGCCCCAGAGGAGGCGGTGCAGCGCCTGGCCGAGGAGCTCCGACGCCATATCGGGCAGGAGCTTGCGCGCCGTCGTGCGGCGGCGCCCTTCGCCGGCGATGTCCTGGGCCGCGCCCTGGCGCGGCAGGCGGCGGGCGATGCCTGGTTCACCGACGCGGCGATCACCACCGCCCTGATGTGCTTGCTGGTCGGCGGCCCGCCGCAGCCGCCGATGGTCGCGCCGAACGCGCTCGATCAGCTGCTCCGCCGGCCCGAAGCCTTGTCACGCGCCGTCGCCGCTGCGCACCGAGGGGATGACGACACGCTACGGCGGATCGTGCGGGAGGCGATGCGGTTCGATCCCCTGGCGCCCGCGCTTGAACGCGTGGCGCTGTTCGATGCGACGCTGGCCCAGGGCACCGGCCGCGATCGCCGCATTCCCGCGCAGACGCGCGTTCTGGTCGCCTTCGCCTCGGCCATGCAGGATGGCAGGCGCGTCGAGGCGCCGCAGCGTTTCGACGAAACGCGGCCCGATTCGTCCTACATCCATTTCGGGCTCGGCCTGCATGAGTGCTTCGGGCGCGAGATCAATGCGGCGCTGCTGCATCGATTGCTGGCGCCCCTGCTGCGGCAGCCTGGGCTGCGGAGAAGTTCCGGGCGTGCAGGACGCCTTTCGAAGCGGGGGGTCTATCCGGACCAGTTCTGCGTCATGTTTGGCGCCGCGGGGGGTGCCCCGCGATAAGCCTGCCTCCCGCACCGCTGGCGCGGCTTCAAGACACCCTGCCATGACGATCCATCCGCGCGCTGCCGGAGCGCCTCGACCGGCGCGGAGAGGCGGCTGCAGCTCTCCGGCCGCAGGTCGATGGGCGAGTGCCATGCCCAGGGTACAGCGGTCGCCGCGATCGGGGAGATGCCGGTCAATGGTTCCCGGCAGCATGCTGCGATGCCGCGAGCCGCATCTGCCAATCCCGCCCCGGCACCGATGACAGAAGTGCCTTTGTGTATTCGTGCCGGGGATCAGCGAAGATCTCCGCGGTTCTGCCATGCTCGACGATGCGCCCGTTCTTCAGCACCACGATCTCCTCGCAGACATGGGCCGCCACGCGAAGATCATGCGTGATGAAGAGCATGGTCAGGCCGAACCGCCGGCGCAGATCGTCGAGGAGGTCGAGAACCTGTTTCTGGACCGAGACATCCAGTGCGGAAACCGGCTCATCGGCGATCAGGATATCCGGCTTCACCGCGAGCGCCCGGGCAATGCCGATGCGCTGGCGCTGACCGCCGGAGAATTCATGCGGATAGCGTTCCGCTGCCTTCGACTCCAAGCCAACGAGAGCCAGAAGCTCATGCGCTTGCGCCATCGCGGCGTCGGGCGCTTCGCCCTGGAGAATGGCGCCACGGGCGATGATGTCGCCGACGCGCGTGCGCGGGTTGAGCGAGGCGAAGGGATCCTGGAACACCATTTGCACGCGTGAGCGAAGCGGCCGCCACGCGCTGCGACTCAACCCCACGATCTCGTTTCCGGCAATCCTGACCGACCCTGCGTCGGCTTGCTCCAGGCCGATCAGGCAGCGTGCCAGCGTCGACTTGCCGGAGCCCGACTCGCCAACGACGGCAACAGCGCTGCCGCGCATCACGTCAAGATCAACCTGGTTCACGGCATGAACGGCCTTGCGGCCGCCGCGGCCCAGGGGCGGCATCCATCGCGTCAGCCAGGGCGCGGCTGGTGACCGACGACCGTAGATCTTGTCCAGGCTGCGGATCTCGAGGATCGGCTCGGCGGCTGCCTTGTCGGATCCGGCGATCCCTTCGCGGGGGACCAGGCTCGGAACAGCGTCGATCAGGGCGCGCGTATAGGGATGCTGCGGCCTGCTCAGCACATCCTCGACGTCGCCATGCTCGACGACCTCGCCGTAGCGCATGACAGCGACCCGGTCGGCAATCTCGGCGACCACGCCGAAATTATGCGTGATGAACAGCAGGGCCGTGCCGTGGCGCTGCTGCAACTCCTTCAACAGGGTGAGGATCTGGGCCTCGGTGGTGACGTCGAGCGCCGTCGTCGGCTCGTCGGCGATGATGAGCCTCGGCTCAAGCACAAGGCTCATCGCGATCATCACGCGCTGGCGCTGGCCACCCGAAAGCTCGTGCGGATAAGCCCCGAAAATGCGCGCCGGATCAGGAAGCCGCACATCCTCGAATGTCGCGACCACGCGCCTGCGGCGTTCGGCCTTGCCCCAGTTGGTATGCGCTTCGAGAATCTCATCGATCTGCCGCCCGATGGTCATCAGCGGATTGAGCGCGACCATGGGTTCCTGGAAGATCATCGCGATCTTGCCGCCGCGTACCTGGCGCATCCGCTTGTCATCGGCCTGCGCCAGGTCCTCGCCCTCCAGCAGCACGCGCCCGCCGACGATACGCACCTGTGGCTCGGGCAGCAGCCGCAGGATGGCGCGTGCCATCACCGACTTGCCCGATCCTGACTCGCCGACGACGCACAGCGTCTCCCCGGCGCCTATATGCAGCGAGACGTGCTTGACCGCCTGCGGCCGATCCGCCCAGCTGGGCAGCGCGACCGACAATGCGCTGATTTCGAGGATCGGCCCGGCAGAACCGGCTGCGGTCGGCAAGGCGCTCATGGCGTCCGCAACCGCGGGTTCAGCGCGTCGTTCAGGGCCTCGCCCACCAGGTTGATGCTCAGCACGGTCAGCAGGATGGCGACGCCCGGAATGGCGACCAGCCACCAGGCGTCCCGCAGGAAGCTGCGCCCCGCGCCAATCATGAAGCCCCAACTCATCAGGTTCGGCGCACCCAGACCGAGGAAGGACAGCGCCGATTCCGTCAGGATGGCGGTCGCCACCAGCAGCGATCCCGTGACGATGAGCGGCGAGAGCGCGTTGGGCAGAATCTGGCGAAGCAGGATTGCGGCGTCCCGCTCGCCCAGCGTGATGGCCGCCTGCACGAATTCGCGTGATCGCAGCGTCAGCACCTCGCCCCGCACGATACGCGCTATCGGAGGCCAGCTGACCGTCGCGATGGCGACGACGACGCTCGTGGCGGAGGGCGAGAGGATGGCAACAAGCAGGATGGCAAAGATGAAGGAGGGGATGGTCTGGAAAAACTCTGTCAGCCGCATCAGGACATCGTCGATGCGTCCGCCGTAGAACCCGGCCAGTGCGCCGACAAGGCCGCCGAACGCCACCGCACTGAGCGTCGCGATAACGGCGATCAGCAGCGTTGTGCGGGCACCGAAGACCAGCCCCGACCACACGCTTCGGCCAAGCGAGTCCGTGCCCAGCCCGAAGGCGGCGAAGGGCCGCGAGAAGGGCGAGCCCGCGATGGCGAAGGGATCCGCCTGCGCGACCAAGGGCGCTGCAAACGCCGCCAGGACAACGAGGGCAAGCCAAGTGAGTCCGAATGCCGCCCGCGGGTTGGCGATGAGGCGAAGCCAGAATGGCCTGTTCATGCCCTGCCCCCCACCCGGATGCGGGGATCGAGCAGAACGTAGATCACATCGACGATCAGGTTCACCACCACCACAAGGCAGGCCGACAAGAAGAAGATGCCGAGCAGCAGGTTGAAGTCCCGCGCGAACAACGATTGGAAGGCAAGCTGCCCCAGACCGGGCCATGCGAACACCGTCTCGACCACCACCGAGCCGCCAAGAAGTGCGCCGACCTGCACACCCGCCATGGTCACGACCGGAAGCAGCGCGTTGCGCAGGATATGGCGCCGCGTGATCCTGCCTTCGGTCAGCCCCTTGGCCCGTGCTGTCGTCACATACTCCGCGCCGCGCTGTTCAAGCACGGTCGCGCGCATCAGGCGGGTGTAGAGCGCCAGATAGAACAGTGAGAGCGTGATTGTCGGCAGGACGAGGTGGTGGGCGATATCCACGACGCGCGCAAAGCCCTCGTTGAAGGCCACCACATCCTCCATGCCGGAGGTCGGAAACCAATCGAGCCAGATGGAGAAAATCAGGATCAGCATCAACCCGATCCAGAACAGCGGCGTCGCGTAGGCGACCACGGCGACGACCGAAATCAGTTGGTCGCGCCATGTCCTGACCCACAGGGCGGCCAGCAATCCGATGATCACGCCGCCACCGACCGAGACGATGAAGGTGGCACCCATCAGCAGCAGCGTGGGCCAGAGGCGCTCAAGGATGAGTTCGAGCACCGGCGCGTTGTTGCGGAAGGAATAGCCGAGATCGAGCAGCAGGATGTTCTTCAGATAAAGGCCCAGCTGCACGAGCATCGGCTGGTCGAGCCCGAACCGGGCCCGCAGCTGCTCGACATATTCCGGTGGCGCACCGCCGGCCTCGCCTGCCAACACCGTCGCGGCGTCGCCGGGTGCCAGCTGCAGCAGCAGGAAGTTCAGCACCACGACGCCGAGGACAACAGGAACAGCCTGAAGCAGTCGCAAGAGAATGTATCGGGCAAGCCGACTGCCGCGCATGCCCTATCCTTCTTCCCAAGCGGTCCGGTTGGACTGAACGCGGTGCCCTGTCCGCAAGCCTATTCGCGCCAGGCGCGATCGAAGGAGCCGAACAGGCCGAGCGGGCTCACGATGACGTCGCGCGAGCGCCTGTCGAGGACCGTCGCGAAGTTGATCTCGTGTGTCCAGGCCAGCGGGGCGGCGGCAACGACGATCCTCTGGACTTCGGCGTATTGCTCCGCACGCTTTCTGGGATCGGGCTCGATCGTCGCCTGGTCCATGAGCGCGTCAGCCCTCGCGTCACTCCAGCGGACGCCGTTGACGAACACGGTGCCGGGCCGGATGAACCGGGAGTGGAATGCCCTGTGCACGCCGATGACAGGGTCCGCCAGATTGAACAGGTGGTTGGAGGAAACGTCGTAGTCGTAGTCGGTGTAGATGCGCCTCAGCCAGGTCGGCACATCCTCGTAGCGCAAGCTCGCCCTGATGCCGATCCGGGCCAACGCCTGCTGCGTGTATTCGCCGAACCGACGCCATTCCTCGCCGTAGGGCGTGATGTCGTGGACGATCTCGAAGCGAACGCCGTCAGCCCGGCGCGGAAAGCCGGCCTCATCGAGCAGCCTGTTCGCGCGATCGACCCCATTCGACACGTTGTAGTTGGTGACATCGGCGGTGAAGAGACCGGTCGGCGCGAAGTTCGAGCTGATCGGGCCGTTGGTCGGCTTGCCGAATCCGAACCAGATATTGTCGACCACGAACTGGCGGTCGATGGCGAATGAGATCGCTTGACGGACCCTCACATTGTCGAAGGGTGGCTTGCGCGTGTTGAACATCAGCTCGACCACGGGCGAGATCATCTCATACCCCCGCGTCTCGACCCGTATGTTGGGCAGTCGCTCAAGCCGCCTGACATCGTTGTAGGGAACGGCGCCGAAGCCGGCGACATGCACATCGCCCCGCTCGAGCGCGGCAGCCCGGGTTCCCGTGTCGCCGATGAAGCGCACCACAATGCGATCGAGGTAGGGCAGATTCGGCTTCCAGTAGTCCGGATTGCGATCCAGGCGGACGAACTCGCCGCGACGCCACTGGAAGAACTTGAACGGGCCCGTGCCGATCGGCGAATTGGCGTTCTGGTGGCTGCGGATATCGCCCTGGCTGAACACGTGCTTCGGCAGGATCGGCGATTCATAGCCGGACAGGGCGGCCATCATGTAGGGCGCAGGGCGATCGAGGCGGAAGATCGCCGTCTGGGCGTCCGGCGTGTCGATGGCGGTGAGTTCGGCAAAGGTGTTGATGCCGCGCGGATGGACCCTCTTCAGGACCTCCATGAAGGTGAACTGGACGTCGGCGCTGGTGAATGGCTGGCCGTCGTGGAACTTCACCCCGGAACGCAGGCGGAAGGTTATGGTCCTCCCGTCGTCGGAGACGGTCCAGGATTCCGCAAGGCTCGGAATCGGCTTCAGGTCAAAGTCATACTCAAAAAGGCCGTCGTAGATCTTGGCCGCCACCTGCCCGATCGGGAGTGCGGTGGAGATGTAGGAGCCGAGCGTGGGCGGTTCCGGCTGGACCACCATCACCAGGGTGCCACCGCGCCGCTGCGCCGCGGCCGGTTGGGGCATGAGGCCAGCACCGGCCAAGCCGGCCAGCGACAGCGCCTTTCCAAGAGCACGTCTGTCGATGCTCATCTGTATTCCCTTCTGGTGAAGCGGCAAGTCCGGCCTTGGTGCATGCCCACGAAGCCTGTCCCGGGTGCCGGCCCAGGACAGATCTTCAAAACCCTAGCGGCAGCCTTGACATCGCGGCCATTGCTATTTTTCGATGGATTATGCGGAAAAAGCATGGGATGGGCGCAGCGCTGCGATGCCGGTCCAGGCAGCACTCACGGGGACGACGCGATGGATATCGGATGGCTCGAGGATTTCCTCAGCCTGGCATCGACGGGCAGTTTCTCGCGCTCGGCCGCTGACCGCAACATAAGCCAGCCGGCCTTCAGCCGCCGCATCCGCGCGCTCGAACAATGGCTGGGCGCAGACCTCATCGACCGCTCCCGGCTTCCCACCACGCTCACTCCCACGGGCCACGCATTCTATCAGACCGCGCTCGACGTCGTTGGGGTTCTGCATCGCGAACGCGCAGAATTCCGCGGCCTGGTCAAACGCGATGCCCGCACGATCAGCATCTGTGCGACCCACACCTTGGCAATCCACTTCGCTCCTCGTTGGCTCGGCGCTTTGCGGGAGAGCGGCGGGGGCGGCGAGATCAACGTGAAAATGGTCGCGGCCGACCTCGACGATTGCGGGCAGGCCTTGCGCGAGGGCGCCTGCGACCTGGTGCTGGCCTATCATGCCCCGGCCGTACCTTCGGTGTTCGGCATGGCCCGCTTCGAGGCTATGACGATAGGGGCTGATATCGTGATACCGGTCTCGGCAGCCGATGCGCGAGGTCGCCCCCTGCATGGGATCACCGCAGCAGGCGATGAGGTTTTTCCCCTGCTGGCCTACGCATCCAATTCCTATCTCGGCCGCCTGGTCGGATCTGCGCTGGAATCCTGGGGTCTCAACCAGCGGGTCCGCCCCTCCTATGAGAGCGCGCTCGTCGAGGCGCTCAAGGGCATGGCGCTGACGGGACAGGGCGTTGCCTGGCTGCCCCGTTCGGCGATCGGAGCCGACCTCGCGGCCTGCCGCCTGATTGCCTGCTGCACAGACCCGGATTTCGCCCTGCATGTCGATGTCCGGGCCTACCGGCGGGCCGAGCGTGGGTCATCGATCCTTGAACAGGTCTGGCGGATGCTGGGCAACATGCCCAAAGCTCATGCGGTTCTTGCATAGGCATTGTGCAGGCAGAAACCCGTACCGGCGCCGACACTCCGCGCCGTCACCCGTTCGCTGTTGTTCGACCACGCATGGCAGTCGCGCACAAAGGCGGTGCTGCTACTGTCGAGCGGTGCATCGGCGAAGCCGCCGCGCCGCGTGCCTGGCACCGTGACATCGATGTTGACCGTCGCGCCTGCCGTGCGGCTGGGCAAGTCGCACGTGGTCTCCAGCGCGAAGCTGCGCGTCCCCACCGGTCCGATGAGCAGGGATACAGCACTGCCGGCGCCGCCTCTGGCAGCCGGAGCGGCCGCAGCGCTCCGCGCGCCGCTGGCGGAACGCGACGCCGTGCTGGCAGAGCGCTGTGCCGAGTTGCACAACGCGACCTTGGCCATCGAGAAGCTGAAAGTCCAATGCGCCACGCTGCGGTGGGACCGCTATGGCAAGCTGTCGGAGAATCTGGCCACCGAGATCGGCCAGCTCGAGCTGCTGATCGGCGATGCCGAGAAAGGCCACGCGCAGGCTACTGCCGCGGGGGAGACCAAGGCCCGGACGAAGGGCCCGCATGGCAACCGGCGGCGCCCGGCGCTCCGCGAGCCGCTGCCGGAGCATCTGCCGCGCGACACGATCCTGCACGAGCCGGTATTCGCTCGCCGCTGCGGCTGCACCGAAGGCGGCCGCATATACGGACCTCGACTTGGCGCGCGCTGCGGCGGCGCGCCGCGTCGTGGCGCTCGGCAACCTTCATTGCGTGCCGTCCCCCATCGCGCGGCTGGTGGAGCGACCGTAGCATCTCGGCTGGTTCGATCTGATCTACGGCGCGGGCCTCACCGATGATCTCGACGCCGCCGCCGCGGCTTGGCCGACGGCGGCTCTGTGCCAGGCGCTGAGACCGGGCGGGGGGCGGCTGATAGCCAACGACAGCTCTCCGAGTTGCAAGGCCGGCTACACGGACGTGGTTATGGACTGGTGCCTGATCCCGCGCGACGAGGCCGAGATGGCGGCCCTCGCGGCAGACCTTCCGGCGGCGCGAGCCGCGGGCGGCGTCACTTCCATTCATCCTGCGCGGCCGTGAGCAGGCGCGCGATGACCGTCTCCGTGGCGGCCGCCGGCGCGGCCCGGCCCGGGATCAGGTCGGCCACGATATCCGCGGCCGGCGCGGTCCAGCCCGCCACCGCCATCATCTGCCCGAAGGTCAGCTTCGCCAGAACCTCGCCGGCCGTGCTGTCGCTGCGGTAGTGCAGGCCCATCACCTCGCGGTTGATCGCGATGCGGTGCGCCATGGGTACCAGCAGCGGAATCGCCGGGTGCCGCGCCGGCAACACCGTGGCAAGCAGGCGCGCGATGAGGTGGGATTCGGTGGCATGGCCGCTCGGGAAGGCGGCGTGGCCGGGCACCTCGAAGGGCGGCAGCAATTCAGCCCACAACTCCGACGGGCGCGGCCGCTGGTAGAGGTGCTTGTAGTGCATCACCACGAATTCGCCGATGACGAGGCCGAGCGAGCAGAGCCGCGTTGTCTCGGGCCTGCCCATCGCGGTGAAGCCTGCCAAGCCCTGGAAGTAGGGGATGATGCCGCTGCGCTGCGCCATCGCCTCGCCCAGCACGCCATCGCGGAACAGCATCAGCTCGCGCAGCGTAGCGAGTTCGCCGACGCGATCGTCGGGTTTGTCGTGCGCGTCGAGCGCCGCCTTCCAGCCGCGCCATCCGGCAGTGGCGGCGAATTCGCCGAGCGCCACGATGGCCTCATTGTCGAAGGTCCAGGCCTTGAACGGCCGGTCGACGGGCGGCGGATACCTTTTGATCTCGTCCGCCAGACCGGTCGCGACGGCGAGTTCGAAGCCACGCCGGTCGAGGGCCACCGCGTCACCCCACAGCGTGGCGCCCGACCACGCCGGCAGCGCTGGCAGCTTCTGTACCCGCGGCCCGGACTGGCCGCGCCAGATCACCTGCCCCGGCTCCTCCTCGAACGGCCAGGGCGAATAGCCCATCGGCCGCGCAACGCCGCCCGAGACCATCACCATCGCCAGTCCGTCGGCCCCGTTCGCACCATTGGCGCCGTTCGCGCCGTTGGCGCCATTCGCACCATTCGCACCGTTGAAAGCCGTGAACATCGTCGTCTCCCGTCTCGTTCGCGTTCCGCCCCGTCAGGCCGGCAGGCCAGCATTCCGCAGGGCACCCAGCAGTTGCGTCGCCAGCGCCGGGTCGGCGAAGGGCTGGCGATGGCCGGCATAATGTCCGACGCGGAACGCGGGCTCTCGCAGCAGCATGTCGGCCGCCGCTTCCCGCGCGGCCTCATGCTGGCCGAGCGCCGTCAGCGCCGCGATGAGGATGCGATGCGCGGAGGTGAAGCCCGGGCTTTCGCCAAGCGAGAGGCGCATGCTGCGCGCGGCCGCGGCATGGTTGCCTGCCACATGCTGCGCGAGGCCCACGAAGAACTGGAAATAGTAGCGATCGGCGCCGAGCGGCGAGAGGCGAAAGCCATGCTCGGCGGCGGGCAGCGCCTCCGCCCCGCGGCCGAGATAGGACAGCGACGCGCTGCGCAGCGCCCAGGCCAGCGCGTGGCTCGGCCCGACCTCCACGGCGCGATCCAGGAACGGCAACGCGCTTTGCGGGTCCCGCTGGTGGTAGGCGCGGTAATGGCCGCTGATCGCGTAGCCCAACGCGCAACGCGGGTCGAGCTGGATGGCGCGCGCCGCCAAATCCCGCACCTCCTCCGCATCGCGCGCCGGATCGACGCTCCAGGCCTGACCCACCGCCAGGCTGTGCCACTGCGCGGCCCAGGCGGCTGGCGCGGCGTAGCCGGGGTCATCGCGCATCGCCGCATCCAGGTGCTGCGCGGCGGCGCCGAAGCGATCACGCTCCAGCCCATCCAGCGCATGGATGCCGCGCAGCGTGTGGTCATAGGCGTTCAGGCTTTGCGGTGGCTTGCGCAGTGCACGGCGCAGTTCGGCGGCTTGGATGCCGGGCGCGATGCCCGCTACGGCGCGCGCCACGATCTCATCCTGGACGGCGAACAGTTCGGCCTCCGCGACATCGAAGCGCTCATGCCAGATCTGGTCGCCGGCCTCGGTCTCGTGCAGCGCTACGCTGAGCCGAAGCCCGCCGCCGCCGCGGCGCGCGGCGCCGGACAGCACGTAGCGCACGCCGAGCACCCGGCCGACCACGCAGGGATCGCCGCGGCCCGCGCCCCAACCGAGCGTTGCCGATCGCGCGGTAACGGACAGATCATGCAACGCGCCGAGCGACAGTACGATGTCCTCGATCACGCCTTCGGCGAAGTAGCGGTCCTCCGGCGGCGCACCGCGGCCGTCAAAGGGCATGACGGCGATCGAGGGGCGGTCCATCGCCACCATGCGATGTGGCAGGCGGGGCGGCGCCGCCGGCGCCAGCACGAAGCCATACACCGGGGCCGTGACGTGGCGCAGCCGGATGGGCCCCATCTCCGCCAGCCCATGCGCCCCCGGCAGCGCCGCGGCCGCGGCAGCCGTCAGGGCCACGCCGCCCGGCGGGGCGTGTTCCTGCAGGCGTGCCGCCACATTCACGATGGCGCCGTGGATATCGGCACCACCCGCCACGACCTCGCCGAGCGCGATGCCGATGCGGAACGCGATGGGCGGCCGGTCTGGCCGATCCGCTTCGTGAACCTGCTGCTGCACCGCACAAGCCCAGGCAAAGGCCTGTTGCGCGGTGGGAAACTCGGCGGCGACGCCATCGCCGGTTGATTTCAGGAAGCGGCAGCCATGCCGCGTGGCAAGCGGGCGCAGCGTGTCCGACAGCAGGCGCATCCACGCGGCGTGCGCGGCCTCCGGCGCGGTTTCCGTCAGGATGGTGAAGCCGACGATGTCGGCAAAGGCGACGGCAGCTTCGCGGCGCGTGGGTAGGCGTTTGCCGAGCCAAGGCGCACCGGCAATGTTCGTCATCGGAAAAAGCGCCCCGGTCATCGAATTTGTCGACCGGGTAGATTGTTTCATGGTTTCCTTTCTTGGCTCAAGTCGTTTCTCGGGGCAGGAGGGCGCGCGATGTGGGTTCGGGGCGTGGTTCGGTCGAACAGCCTCAACGGTGGCTCGCGGCCAATCCAGGACTTCGAGGGCCTCGCCCGAAAGGTCCGTGACCTCGGCGGCCGGCTTGGTGCTGACGGCGCCGACCTCGCCTGGGACCGCGGTGCGCCGGATGGGGTGTTCCGGGGCGGCGCGCGGGATGGGGCGGCGCGGCTCATGCAGGCCAGCGTCAGCCTGCCAGACGCAGGGACGGCCACAATCATCGCCGCCATCGCCGATGCCGGGTTCGACGTCCTGCCCGACCCCGAAATCAGCTCGGCGGATGTGTGGACGCCCTACGCCGCCGGCGGCGGGCTGTTCGGCACGCGCGACCAAGCGCTGCGCCTGATCGGCGCCGACCTGCGCCCGGACCCCAACTGCGGCAAGGGTGTCAATGTCGTCATCTTCGACTACGGCATCGAGGAGCGCTGGCTGCAGGCCGAGCAGCGGCGCCGCGGCGTGGCCGGCACCGAGCTCGGGGGTTGGCCGCGCTATCGCCCGCGCCCAGGCCGCACGCGGGATTGGATCTTGCCGGGCGACAGGCCGCCGGCCGGCCTGACGCATGGTCAGATGATCGCGCGCAACATCCTCGCCATCGCGCCGGCGGTGAAGCTTTGGGACGCACCGCTGTTGCCGGATACGGCGCTCGGCCCGCCCGGCATCGCGCTGGCCGAGGCGATCTTCTGGCACGTCTTTGCCGATTGGCGCGAGAGAAGCCAGAGGGACCGCGGCGCGACGAGTGAAACCGGCCACCGCTGGACGCCACGCGATCTGGACAAGGCGCAGCCCTGGATCCTGGTGAATGCCTGGGGGGCGCTCGATCCGATCAGCCTCGACATGGCGGCCCGCCCGGGCGCGTCGGTTCGCACCGGCAACCGCTGGCCCTATTGGAACAACCCCTACAATTTCTTCGTGGAGGACATGCAGCGCCTCAGCGCCCACGACATCGACGTGGTGTTCGCTGCCGGCAATTGCGGCACACCCGGTGGCGATCCGCGCTGCGGCGAGACGATGACCGGGCCAGGCCGCAGCATCCACGGCGTCAACGCCCATGCCGGCGTGCTGACAGTGGGCGCGGTGCGCTGCGATGGCCTGGCCGTGGGGGGCTCGGCCCAGGGGCCGGGCGCGCTGGCGCCCTATGTTGTCGGGGATCGCGGGCCGTTCCACCGCAAGCCGGACCTCTGCGCGCCGAGCCACTTCCACGAGACCGAGGGCGATGGGCTGGTCAACACCGGCACATCGGCCGCCTGCGGCATCGCCGCCGGCGTGTTGGCCGCGCTGCGCGGCGCGGAGGTGCAGCGCGGTGGGGCGCGCAAGTCATCGGAGAGCATGCGCCAGTTGCTGCGCGACAACGCACGCGGCAGCGGCACCTGGAACCCCCGCCTCGGCCGCGGCGTCATCAACCTCAGGGCCGCGCTGGCCAAGCTGTAGCGGCGGCGCCGCCCGTCACGCGCGAAGCGCCGCGAGTTCGGCCTGCGCCGCATCCCGCGCCGCGCCGGCGATGGCCACCATGCGATCGATCTGCGCCTCGGTATGCTCCGCCATCACCTGCAGGCGCCAGCGACATCCGTTGCGCGCGACGGCGGGGTGTTCGACCAGGTTGACCAGCGCGCCGCCGGCCAACGCGTGGCGCGTCATGAGCCGCGCAAGGGCGTTGTCGCCCAGCAGTACCGGCACGATGGCGCTCGGCTGGCCGAGCACGGTGAAGCCGGACGCGTCGAGGCCTGCGCGCAGCCTCGCGATGTTGGACAGCAGCCGGTCTCGCCTCGCCTGGCCTTCTGCCGAGTCCACCACATCGAAGGCGGCCAGCACGATCGCCGCCTGCACCGGTGACAGGGCATTGCTGAAGGTGAGCGGCCCGCAGCCGCAGCGCAGGCCCAGCTTCAGGCTGCGCGCCTGCGTCGCCACGAAGCCGCCATTGCTCGCGAAGGTCTTCGAGAAACTCCCCATCACCACATCGGCCAGGCCGAGCAGCCCCTGCGCGCCGAGATGCCCGCGCCCGCCCGGCCCCAACGCGCCGAGATCATGCGCCACATCCACCAGAAGCGTTGCGCGATGCGCGGTACACAGCGCTCGAAGCCCGGCGAGGTCGGGCACGTCGCTGTCCATGGAGAACAGCCCCTCGGTCACCACCAGGATGCCGGCCTCCGGCGCTTCGGCACGGATCCGGCCGAGGCGGCGCTGCACAGCGTCGTTCGAGAGGTGCGGGAAGCTGTGCACCTGCGCCCCGCTGTTGCGCGCGCCTTCCTGCAGGCACGCATGCGCGAGCACATCCATCAGTATGTGGTCGCCGCGCCCGGCCAGCGTGTGCACGATGCCATAGCCCGCGGCCCAGCCGGTCGGGAACAGCGTACAATCGGCGTAGCCAAGGAACTCGGCGATGCGGCGCTCCAGCCGCTCCGCCAACTGCGTATCGCCCATCAGCGCCACGGAGCCGGCGCTGTGCACGCCGAAACGCGCGATAGCGGCATGCGCGGCGCCATGGATGGCCGGGTGGGCGGCAAGGTTCAGGTAATCCTGCGAGGCGAAATTCACCCCGCTCAGCAGCGGTCCGCCATCGCGCAGCGTCGCGCTGCAGGCGGGCGCGATGCCGGACTGCGTGCGCTTCCCATAGGGGTCCAGCCCGTGAAGGAGCCGCGCATCCCACCACCGCTGATGCGCGTCCCAGCGCGCCAGGATGTCGACGCCCGTCGTGCTGCGGAAATCGGACGTAACGCCGCTCAGGGCATGTTCCGGTATGGTACCGTCCGGCGCCCATGGCGGCGCCGGCACTGCCGTGTTGAGAGTGTCCACCTGCTCATCCTCCACGCCCTTGGTGCCGAGCAGGATGACGGGCGTGAAGTGCTGGGGCTGTGAAGCGGGTCACATCCAGCAGCGGCACAGCCGGCGTGCGGTTATGGAGCTACTCGAAGATGTCGGCCAGCAGCGCAGGCCGCAAAAGGACCACATGGCCGGACTCGATGGTCAGTAGCCCATCATCGCGCCACAGCCGAAGCTGCTTGTTCACCGCCTCGCGCGTTGCGGCAACCAGCGTGCCGATCTCGGATTGCGACAGGCGCATCGGCAGCTTCACGCCGCCACCCGGTGTCGGTCGGCCATACTCGGCGGCCAGGCGCAGCAGTAATTGCGCGATGCGCGCGGGCAGCCGCTGGGTGGCGACACGCTCCAGCCCGTCGGAGGTTTCGCGCAGACGCATGCACATGAGCTGAAGCATTGCCTGGGCGATGGCCGGATGCGCGGCGATCGCATCGACGCAGGATTCGCGGCGCAGCACCAGGAGCCGCGACGCGACGACGGCGGCGACATCGGCGGTGCGCGGCCGCCCGTCCAGCACGCCGATCTCACCCACCATCTCCACCGGCTCGACTAGCCGGAAGGTGATGGCGCGGCCATCGACGGAGACGGCCGAGACCCGGAGCCGCCCTTGCAGCAGCACCATGATGGCATCGGCCGGATCGCCCTTGCGCATCACCGCCTGGCCCGCCGCCACGCGGATCTCGCGTGCGCCAAGGCACAGCGCGGTGCACTCGGGCAACGCCAGCTTCGACAAGGCCGGCATCGCGCGCAGCGCGGCATGCGCGTTGGTGTTCATGACCGGGAAGCCCCTCTCGCCACGCGTGCCGACAGGCAGACGGACCACGATAGCCTAGCCACGGTGTGATCGCCTTCACAGCCCCTGCCCGCACGCCGGGTGCAACCTTTGCGGTGGGTCGGACAACCGGCTCTGGGCACAGCGCAGCGAGGAGGCCTTCCGATGCCGAAGCACACCACCATCGCCGACAAGGCAAGCATCAGGGGCGCGAGGCGACGCCGGCTGGCAGCTTCCGCCAGCGGCCGCGCGGCTGCCGCAATGGCGGCGCTGCTGAGCGTCGCCGCTTGCCAGTCGCCGCCGGAACTCGATGTCGAGCGGCAATGGGCCGACAGCACGCGGCGGCTGAACTTTTTTGGTTTCTACCCAATGACCGAGGATGTCCGCGTCGGCAATGTCTACCTGCACGCCCCACCCCGCGATAGCAGCGCCTCGCTTTCGCGCTTCAGCCTGCAGCGCATCGGCTCCTTCCGCCGCACCGACGTGCTGCGCGCACTCGAGAGCCAGGAGCGTGACCGCATCCGTATCCACCCGCTGCCGGTGCGGGCGCAGAACCGCGGTTCGAATGCTGGAGGGCGATTGCAGCCGGAGGCGCTCGAGACGATCGCGGCCTGCGACGAGCGGGACTTCGGCCATGCCGATTCCACCGGCTGCCGGTTGCGCCTGCAACGCTCGGCGATTCCGGCGCTGAGCGTCGGGCGGATCACCGCGGGACAGCTCGGCGCGGCCGGGCTGATCGGCAATGTCGGCGCGCGCCTTGGCCTCGGCGCCGCGAGCCAGACGGCGGTCAACATCTCGCTGCTGAACGTGCAGGAGATGACGCTGGATGCGTGGCGCGCAGCGCAGCTCTATCGCGACCACGGCGACGACTTCGCCAGTATCGCGCGGGCCGAGGAGATGCTGGCCGCCCTCGGTCAGTTGCGGGGCGAGATGCTGCCGGCCGCCTGCAATGGCGACCAGAGGCAGCTTGCGCGCGCTGGCGTCGAGGTGCTGATGGTGACGCGCGTGATCTACGCGGGTGGCATCGAATACGGCTTCACCGAGAATGCTGAAACCGCGATCCGCGCGGCGCTCGACCTGCAGAGCGCGCTCCCAGGCCAGCCACAGGCGCCGGTGATTCCCACCTTGCCGACCGCCTCGCCGGCAGGGCGCGACAATGCGGGCACGCCGCCGGCACAGGTGGCGGACACCGAGCGGGCGGGCCAGCGGCTGGCCGATCTGCTGAAGGGCATCACCGGAGAGTCGGGCAGCGATGGCGCGCGCGCCGGCGTCACCACCAGCTTCGGCATGGGCACCTTCGGCACCCTGGCGCTGAAGGAGGAGTTCAACCGCCCGATCGCAGTCGGCGCTGGCAGTCGCATGCGCATGGCGTTTCATGAGCTGCTCGCCGGCCCCGTCGGCGCCACACACGATGGGCGGCCGCTTGTGGAACATCGGCTTCGCCACGCCACCGAATACTGCGCCCGCGCCATGGCGCTGCAGGGCCAGCGCTTCGATGCGGCAGCGCTGGGCGCGACGTTGCGCGCCTTCGCCGCCGCGGAACCTGGCCCCCGATAGGCCTCGCGCACGCAATGAAAGGCAACGACCATGCATGACTTCACCTTTGACGACCTCGGCTTCAGCACCGCGATGCTGGCGCCGGCGGAACTTGTCCCCGCGCTCGACCAGCAGGTTGTGGCCATCATGGAGGAGATCGAGGATTCCACGCTTTGGCGCATCCTCAGCCATCCCCATACGGCCGACGCGCTGGTCTGGGCGGCGCTGAAGGAGATCCATCTCGAGATCGCGCTCTATCAGCCGCTGGCGATCGAGGGCGCGGTGCGCGCCATCGCCCAATTCCCGCGCCAGATGCCGGTCGCCTGGTGGGACGAGATGCTGCAGCACCAGGTGGAGGAGTTCGACCACGGCGAGATGGCGCTGCGCGACTACGTCGCGCTCGGCGGCGACGAAGCCTTCGCACGCCAGCGCCCGCCCTCGCCCAGCGCCTTCGCAGTCAGCGCCATCTGGACCATGATCGCCGAGCGGCGCGACCCGTTCCTCTACCTCGGCGCGGTCTATCTGTTCGACGCGCTGACGCCGATCGTCACTGCGCGCGCCGGCATCGCACTGGCGGGCCGCACGCTGCCCCCGCAGGGGCTGGAATTTATCACGCACCACGCGACCGCCGATATCGCGCACGCGCAGCAGATCGGCCGCCTGATCGAGGAGGTCGCCGGACGCTATCCGGACAAGGTCACCTCCATCGCCTATGGCTTCGCCTATTTCCGGCACGTCTACCCGCTGCCCGCCTGGAACGCCGCGCTCGCGCGTGCCCGCGCGCAGCTCGCGCATGGGCTGGCGGCATGAGCGAAGCCGTCACCCTGGCGCAGGTGTCGCCCACCGCGACCGGCTGCCGCTTTGTGCTCTGCGACAGCGCCGCCCTGCGGCGCGCGGTCTTTGCGTTCCGCTACGAGACCTACGTCGTCGCCATGCAACGGCGGCAGGTGCATGCCGACCACGCGCGCCGCGTGATTGAGGAGCCGATGGATGCCGACGGCCACAATTACGCCGCGCTGCTCGGCGATGAGGTGGTTGCCACGATCCGCGCGAGCCACGCCGAAGACCCGGCCGCGCGCTACTACCGCCGGCTCTACCGCGTCGATGAGCTGTGCGACGCGGCCCATGCGCAGGTCACCACCAAGCTGATGATCCGCTCGGACCTGCGACGGTCGAGCCTCGGCGCGCGGCTGCTGGCATTCTACGGCGCCGACAGGGTCCAGCGCGGCATGCGCGTCGATGTGATGGATTGCAACGCGCCGCTGGTGCCGATGTTTGAGGGCCTCGGCTACCATTCCTACTGCGGCTGGGTGTTCCACCGTGAATTCGGCACGGTCCGCGCGATGTTCACGGCAGCCGATACGCTACGCTGGTTCCACGCCATCGGCAGCCCGCTGGGCCGCATGGATGGTCGGCTTGTCGCGGACGATGCCTATGGCGGCTATGCGCTGGTGCGCCGCATGGCCAGCCCACCGACCAATCCCGTACTGCGCGCGCCGCACGAGGCCCTGTTCGGCCCGGCCGCGCGCGCATGACAGTGCGCCCGCGCGCGCTGATCGCCTTCGCCTCGACCTCGGGCTCGACCCGCGAGGTGGCGCGCCTCGCCGCCAACGCCCTGCCAGGGATGGAGGTGGTGCTGCTGGACCTTAGCGATCCCGGCGCGCGCAGCGCAGCGCCGGCGGGCCAGCGCTACGATCTGGTGGTGGCCGGCACGCCGAGCTAAGGCATTGGCGACTGGCAGGCGGCGTGGGAGCGCCACCACGCGCTGCTGCGGCCCACGATCGGGGCGGCCGGATGCGTGATGCTCTTCGCGCTCGGTGACGCGCGCGGCCACGCTGCCAGTTTCGCGGGCGGCCTGCGCGCCCTGCACGGCTTCGCGCACGCGGCAGGCGCCGCGCTCACCGGCGCGACGGCACCAATGAACGCGGCCGAGTACCGCTCACCCGCCCTGGTGGCTGGGCGCCTGCCCGGCCTCGCGCTGGAGTATCGGCGCGATCGCCGGGCCGCGGCTCAGCGGCTTTCGGCCTGGCTCGCGCAACTGCCACCAGAGTGGCGTTGGCTACGGGCCGGTGCCGCGACCGCCTTGCCGTGCCCGGCGGCGGCCTTGCGCTGAGGCCGGGACGTTCTTTTTTGAGCGTCAGCCCGAGCCGGGCGATCTTGCGTCATGGCGCTGTGATACCCTTCGCGGCACCGCGCCCGGCGAGCAGCGAGGCGCGCAACTCGGCCAGCGTCGCGTCCACCCACCGCTCGATCCCCGCCGCCAGCGCCACCTCGTGGAGCGCCAGCCGTCGCGGGTAGACCCGCCGCGACCTGGACGGGCCGCGCTCGCGCCTTGACCACGAACGACACGCTCACGCCGAACCGGGCCGCCACCACGCGCAAGGGCCCCTCGGCCACCAGCACCCGCTCGCGCAGGTCCGGCGAATACGCCACGCCACGTCGAGACATCCCAGGTCTCCGGTTCATCGCCGGACACCGATGAATCACATCACGCAGCTGCGCCGAAAGGCCCACTCCGATTCAAGCCAGCAGACAATGAGGCTAGGCAGCGGCGCCGCGCTGGCGCATCGCCTTGTCTCCTTCGTGATCGGGCACTCACCGCCACACAGCCATCAGGCCGGAAGCCCGTCTTTGGCCATCGCTCAGGGCCGTGACGGCGCCTGTCTGATGCCCATGTCCCGATAGGGGCGCCTGCCAGTCGCGGTCGCGCCCCGCAGGTCCTGTCGCTTCGCCATTGCTTCCGCACCGGTGAAACGGCGCCGAGTCCCGGGTCGGCCGCATGAATCTGCGCGAAGCTGTCGTAATGACGTAGCGAAGTTATCGTCAGTCCTGCAATGCTGCATGGTACTGGTGGGAGGCAGGCATACAATGCTGCAGGAAGCCTGGAACTCGGCGCTGCGCTGGGCTGCGGAGGCAAGGGCGCAGCAGGCGAAGGCGCGCTCCCATGCGCGCTGGGCGCTCGCCATCGCTGCCCTCGCCGCCATTCTCGCGGCCGTGGTCGCTTCGGTCGACGCACCCCGCCTCGACGCCGCCGCGGCAGAGGCCGTCGGGGCCGCTGGCGCAACGGGCGGAGGCTCCACCGCAATTGCCCTGTCCTGGCACTGGACCAGCGCCGTTTCGATGCTCGCGGGCCTGATGGCTGCCTTCGCGGCGATATTCGGGCGGCACATCCTCGACAGCCGCGCCGAAGCGGTCTGGGTCGCCGCGCGCGCCGCTGCGGAGGCGACGCGGTCGGAATGCTACCGCTACGCCGGCGGCGCGGCGCCCTATGCCGCAGGTGGCGCAGCGGCCGCCGAGACGTTTGAGCAGATCCGCAAAGGCATCGCCGAGTCAGCGCGCGCCCGCGGGGCCCTCAACCTGGGCAAGGGATCGGACAACCCGGATCGCAAGCAGCCGCCCATGGGCATGACGGCCGCATGGTATCGTTCGGAACGTCTCGAGAAGCAGAAGCAGTGGTACGAAACCAGGTCAGTCGAGCACCAGCGTAAGGCGGACCGCCTTCGACTCGTGAGCCTGCTGTTCGGCCTGGCCGCCGCCGCCCTTGGCATCCTCGGTTCCCTGCAGGGGTTGAGCTTCCTCACCGCCGGCGTCGGCGCGGTGACCACCATCGCCGCAAGCTTCGCGGCCTACAGTTCCCTCGAACGGCAGAGCTACCTCGCCAATTCCTACGCCGGCATGGTCGATGCCATCGGCAGCCTGCTGGGCCGGCACGCCGAACAACTGCTGACCGACCAGCAGTTGATCGAGGAGGGCGAAACCTTGCTCGCCGCCGAGTATCGCGCCTGGGCGGATCGGATGTCGAAGCCGGCGAAAGGCGACGGCTGAGGGCACGATGAACGCCTTGCGCACCCACCGCTGCGCTGAGCTTGGCGCTCGCGATGCATCCCGCATCGGACGCTGCGCCGCCGGCGCTGGTCGCCGACCGGGCGAAGGGAGCTGACCCAGCCGATGGCATCCTTGCTCTTTCTCTCCCATGCGGGGGCCGACACCAACGCGGCCCTGGCACTCGCCCATGCCATCGAAGCGGCGCCCGACGCGCAGGCGGTGGGTCTGCGCGTCTGGATCGACAAGCGGGACCTCACGCCCGGGCGCGAATAGCAGCAGCAGCTCGAGCGCGCCATCGATGCCGAAGCCACCGCCTTCGCCGTGCTCGTCGAGACGCGGGGCGTGATCAACTGGGTGGAGCGCGAGGTGCGCCTCGCCCTCTCACGCGCCACGCGCGAGCCCAGCTTCCCCTTCATCCCCCTGCTCGTCGGCGAGGCCAAGTCGCGTGACCTGCCGCCCTTCGCGCAGCAATACCACGCCGCGCGTGGCGCGAGCGCGACCGAGCCGGACCTGCTGCGCGGCCTGCTGCGCGCCGTGCTCCAGCCCGAGGCGCGGGACTTTCGCCCGGCGCTGGAAAGCCACCCCTTCGTCGGGCTGCGCGCCTTCGAGGAAGGCGAGGCCCGGCTGTTCTTCGGGCGCGAGCGCGAAACGGAGGAGCTCGTCCGGCGCCTCGCCGACACGCCCCTCATCATGGTGGTGGGCGACAGCGGCTCGGGCAAATCCTCGCTGGTGAAGGCAGGCCTGGTGCCGGCCTTCCGCGGTGGTGCCCTGGCCGACCTCGACGGCGACCAGCCGGACCCACGGCGCTGGCACGTCGTCTCCCTGCGCCCGCGCGGCGCGCCCTTCGCCGGGCTGACCGAGGCGGTGGTGGAAGCCGCCCGCCGCGCGGGTCTCGGGCTGGCCGACATCGACCACCTGCGCGAGCGCATCCGCCGCCGCGACGCGCAGAGCATCCGCGACGCGCTCACCGATGCCGCCCCCTCCCCCAAGCTGGTGCTGCTGGTGATCGACCAGTTCGAGGAGCTCTGGACCCAGACCGCGGACGCCGAGCGCCGCGCCTTCGTCGAGGTGGTGGCCGCGCTGCGGGCAGGCGCAGGCGAGGATTTGCGCCTAGTGCTGACCATGCGGCGCGACTACTACAACCTCGTCTCCGAATTCCCCGACTTCTTCACGCAGCTCGAGGCGGCGGACGGCCGGGCGAAATTCGTCACGCGCCGCATGGCGAACGAGGCGATGCGCGAGGCCATCCTCAAGCCGCTCAGCCTCACCGACGCCTGGAACGAAGCCGCCGCCCAGAACCTCGCGGAGCGCGTGCTGCGCGATGCCGGCGACCGCCCGGGCGACCTCGCGCTATTACAGATGGCGCTGGCCGAGGCCTGGCGGGCGCGCGGCGAGGGCCAGGACCTGCTGGCGGCCTACCTGCGGCGCGGCGGCGTGGCCGGCGCTCTGGCCCAGGCAGCGCAGGAGGTGCTCGACCGCAAGCTGGCCCGCGAGCCCGAGCCGCTGGTGCGCGGCGTCTTCCTGCGCCTCGCGCGGCTGGGCGAGGCCGGCGGCGCCACGCGGCGCATCGCCCGCCGTGACGAGTTCGACGCCGATGGCTGGAACATCGTCCAGCGCCTCGCCGGCTCTGACTTCGTGGAGGGGGATGCTGGGGCCAGCACCCGCCCGCTGGCCCGGCTGGTCGCCATCGCCGGCGAGCCGGGCGAGGAGACGGCGGAAATCCTCCACGAGGCGCTGTTCACGCAGTGGCCGCCCTATGTGCGCTGGTTGCGGGAATGGGGCGCCGACAAGCGGGTTCTGGACCGGCTGGCCGATGATGTCGCGGAGTGGCGCAGGGAGGGCGTGGCCGCGCGCCCGCTGGCGAGCGGGGCCGACCTCGAGGTGTTCCGTGCCCTGCGCGATGGAAGCGAGACAGGGGTATGGCTCTCGCCCGATGAGCGCCGCTTCGTGAACGAGTCGGAGCAGGCCCAGAACGCCGCCACGGAACGCGCCGCCGCACAGGCGGCTGAGATCCTGAGACTGACCAACGCGCGCGCCGACGCCGAACACGCGAGGGCGCAGGAGGCGGCACGGTCGGCGACGCGCGCTCGCCGTCTGACGGCGGCGGCGGCGGTGCTGGCGTTCCTGGCCCTCATCGGCGCGGGCGTGGCCTTTCTCTCCTATATCGACAGCGAAGTGGCAGCCGGCTTGTGGCGCACCGAGCAGATGAGGTCGGCCGCTGGCTGGGCCGCCGAGGAGGAGCAACGGAACCGGGCGGAGGAGCAGCGTCGCACGGCCGAGGCGGCCGCGCAGCGTGCGCTCGAGAACGAGTCGATGGCGCTCGCCTCGCTGTCGAACGTGGCGCGCGGAGAGGGACGCGGTGCGGATGCCTTGCGCCTTGCGGTCGCCTCTTGGCCGCGCCGCCGCGAAGATCAGCGCCCGGCACTGCTTCGGGCGCTTCAGGCCATAGAACACGCGACAACGCTTCCAAGCGAAACCGTGCCGCCAATGCGGCATGAGGGCGAGGTCTGGTCCGCCGTGTTCAGCCCGGACGGGCGGCGAGTGGTGACGGTGTCGCAGGACGGCGCGGCGCGGTTGTGGGACGCGGCGAGCGGCGCACCGGTTGGAACGCCGATACGGCATGAGGTCGCTGTCGACTCCGCCGCCTTCAGCCCGGATGGGCGGCTGGTCGTGACGGCGTCGGGGGACAGCACGGCGCGGCTGTGGGACGCGGCCAGCGGCGCGCCGCTCGGGACGCCGATGCGGCATGAGGCCGGGGTCACCTCCGCGGCCTTCAGCCCGGACGGGCGCCTGGTGGTGACGGCGTCGTGGGACAACACCGTGCGCCTGTGGAACGCGGCGAGCGGCGCGCCGCTCGGGGCGCCGATGCGGCATGAGCGCGAGGTCAATGCCGCCGCGATCAGCCCGGACGGGCGGCTCGTGGTTACGGCGTCGTCGCCCGGCAGGGCGCGGCTGTGGAACACGGCGAACGGCGCGCCGATCGGGGCACCGATGCGGCATGAGGGCGGGATCTGGTCCGCCGCGTTCAGCCCGGACGGGCGGCGTGTGGTGACGGCATCGGCTGACCGCACGGCGCGGCTGTGGGACGCGGCGCGCGGCGCGCCGATCGGGGCGCCGATGCGGCATGAGGGCCCGGTCTGGTCCGTCGCGTTCAGCCCGGACGGGAAGCGGGTGTTGACGGCGTCGGGGGACCGCACGGCGCGCCTGTGGGACGCGGCGAGTGGCGCGCCCCTCGGAGCGCCGATGCGGCATGATGGCGAGGTCCGCTCCGCCGCGTTCAGCCCGGACGGACGGTGGGTGTTGACGGCGTCGTTGGACGGCACGGCGCGGCTGTGGGACGCGGCGAGCGGCGCGACGGTCAGGGCGCCGACGCGGCATGAAGGCAGCGTCGTGTCCGCTGCGTTCAGCCCGGACGGGCGGCGTCTGGTGACGGCGTCTGAGGACCGCACGGCGCGGCTGTGGGACGCGGCGAGCGGCGCGCCGGTCGGGGCGCCGATGCGGCATGAGGAGAGGGTCTACTCCGCCGCGTTCAGCCCGGACGGGCGGCGTGTTGTGACGGCGTCGTGGGACGGCACGGCGCGGCTCTGGGACGCGACGACCGGCGCGCCGGTCGGGCTGTCCATGCGGCATCAGGGAGCGGTCAACTCCGCCGCGTTCAGCACGGACGGGACGCGGGTGGTGACGGCGTCGTCGGAGGAACGCACGGTGCGGCTGTGGGACGCGGCGAGCGGCGCGCCGCTCGGGCCGCCGATGCGGCATGAGATCGGCGTCACCTCCGCAGCGTTCAGCCCGGACGGGCGGCTGTTGGTGACGGCATCGTTGGACGGCACGGCGCGGCTCTGGGACGCGCCGACCGGCGCGCCAGTCGGCGCGCCGATGCGGCACGTTGACGTGGTCGCCTCCGCTGCTTTCAGCGCGGATGGGCAGCTTGTGGTGACGGCGTCGCACGACCGCACTGCGCGGTTGTGGAACGCGGCGAGCGGCGCGCCGGTCGGGGCGCCGATGCGGCATGAGCAGCCGGTCTACTCCGCCGCGTTCAGCCCGGACGGGCGGCTGGTGGTGACGGCGTCGTTGGACGGCACGGCGCGGCTGTGGGGCGCGGCGGGCGGCGGGCCCATCGGGGCGCCGATGCGGCATGAGGACGTGGTCCGCTCCGCCGCCTTCAGCCCGGACGGGCGGCTTGTGGTGACGGCGTCGGTGGACCGCACGGCGCGGCTGTGGGATGTGAGTTGGCTGCAGCGCCCGCTCCCGCAGATCGCCTGCGCGCTGCTGCCCGAAATCCGCGCCGGGCACGCACGGGGCGATCTCAGCACGCTCGCCCGCTACGGCATCGAGATTCGCGACCCGATCTGCGAAGCCCCCGGCCCGCCCTTCGATCCCGCGCGCATCGATCCGCGATGACCGCCGCCAGCCCCCCCGGGCCGCGAACTTCGCCGCGGCGCCGCTGGCCCCGACACTGCAGAGCTTCCTGGAACGGCCACAACAACAAGCGAGGAGACGCACCATGCTGAACAAGGCCATTCTCACCGCCCTCTTTCCAAGGGCGCCGCAGGCGCATCTCGACGCCGTCGCCGCGAAAGCGCCCGAGGTGCTGGCGCGCTTCGGGCTCGCGAAATCCGACAACCGGCTGCACTTCTTCCTCGCGCAGATCGGCCATGAATCCGGCGGGCTGACGATCGTCGAGGAGAACGTGAGCTATCGCGCCGAACGCATCGTGGAGGTCTGGCCGAAGCGCTTTGCCACCGCCGCCGAGGCCAGGCCCTTCGAGCGCAACCCGGAAAAGCTCGCCAACAATGTCTATGCGAACCGCATGGGCAACGGGCCGCCGGACTCCGGCGATGGCTTCCGCTTCCGCGGCCGCGGCTACATCCAGATCACCGGACGTGACGGCTACCGCAACGTGGGCAAGATCGCGAAGCTGCCGCTGGAGGCGAACCCCGATATGGCGGCGGCGCCGGAGCACGCGCTGCTCGTCGCCTGCGCCTTCTGGCAGTGGAAGGGCCTCAACCCGCACTGCGATGCCGCCGATTTCGAGAAGGTCACGCGCCTGATCAATGGCGGCCTGGTCGGGCTGGCCGATCGCCGGGCGTGGCTCGACAAGGTGCGCCGCAGCTTCGCCGTGCGCCCGGACGATGCGCACCAGCCACCCGCCGCCGAAGCGATCGCCATCCAGCGCGCGCTCATCGCCAAGGGCTTCACCGAGGTCGGCGCCGCGGATGGCGACATCGGCCCGCGCACCATCGCGGCGATCACCCGCTTCCGGCAGAAGAACGGATTGCCACCCGGCCTGATCGACAAGCAGCTTCGCGTGGCACTCGGCGTGCCGGCGGCCTGAACGCGGGGGCGGCGTGGATGGCGCAGCGGTCACCGCTGCGCGCCGACCGCGTCGCGCGGCCGTGACGGCTCACCGGGCGATGTCGAATATGTGCACCCGGCCGAGCGAATCGCCGGCGGCAATGCGTCCGTCGGGCGCGAAAGCGACGGCTTCTACGCCGCCGTCGAGCTTCAGCCGCCCCTGGGGCACGCCGCTCCGAACGTCCCACAGCCGCACCGTGCCGTCGTCCGACGCCGTCACCACAAGCTTCCCATCGGGGCTGAAGGCGGCGGAGCGGAACCCGGCCTCATGCCGCATCGGCGCACCGACCGGCGCGCCGCTTGCCGCGTCCCACAGCCGCGCCGTGCCGTCCCACGACGCCGTCACTACAAGCAGCCCGTCCGGGCTGAAGGTGGCGACGTAGGCGGTTTTGTCACACGCCATGGGTGTCCCGACCGGCACGCCGGTCGCCGTGTCCCACAGCCGCGCCATGCCGTCCCCCGACGCCGTCACCACACGCCGCCCGTCCGGGCTGAACGCGGCGGAGCGGACCACGGCCTCATGCCGCATCGGCGCCCCGAAGGGCGCACCGCTGGCGGTATCCCATAGCTGCGCCTGGCCGCGTGTATTCTCAAAGTTCCCGGACGCCGTCACCACTCGCGTTCCATCCGGGTTGAAAGCGGCGGAGTAGACCCTGTCCGCATGCCGCATCGGCGTCCCGATCGGCGCGCCGCTCGCCGCATCCCACAAGCGCACAATTCCGCCTTCGGACCAATGTGACATCGTCATAACCCGCATCCCGTCCGGGCTGAAGCGGGCGGAGAACACCCACCCCTCGTGCCACATCGGCGCCCCGACCGGCATGCCGGTCGCCGCGTCCCACACCCGCGCCGTGCGGTCCAAGTCCTCGGAAGCTGTGAGCACCCGCATCCCGTCAGGGCTGAACGCGGCGATGCCAATAGGACCATCGTGCCGCAAGGGCACCCCGATGCGCGCGCCGCTCGCCACGTCCCACAGCCGCACCGTCCTGTCGTCGAACCCCGCGGCGAGGCGCGCGCCGTCGGGCGAGAAGGCGACCCAGCCGCCCCAGTCGCCATGCCCCTCGAGCGTGGCGAGCGGGGCGCCGCTCGCCGCGTCCCACAGCCGCACCGTCTTGTCGTAGGACGCAGAGGCGAGGCGTGCGCCGTTGGGCGAGAAGAAGACCGAGGTGACCGCGCCGCCGTGCCCCTCCTTCGTCGCGAGCGGGGCGCTGCTCGTCGCGTCCCAAAGCCGCACCGTGTTGTCGTGGGACCCCGAGGCAAGGCGCGCGCCGTCCGGCGAGAAGGCGACTGCCGTGACGATGCCGCCGTGCCCCGGCAGCGTAGCGAGCGGGGCGCCGCTCGCCCCATCCCACAGACGCACCGTGCTGTCCTGAGACCCCGAAACCAGGTGCGCGCCGTCGGGCGAGAAAGCGACCGAGGTGACCGCGCCGCCATGCCCTTCCAGCGTGGCGAGCGGGGCGCCGCCTGCGGCGTCCCACAGTCTCACCGTGCTGCCCCAATACCCTGAGGCGAGGCGCGCACCGTCGGGCGAGAAGGCGACCGAGCTGACCGCGCCGCCATGCCCTTCCAGCGTGGCGAGCAAGGCGCCGCTCGCCGCTTCCCAGAGCCGCACCGAGCCATCCCCGGCACCCGAAGCGAGCCGCGCGCCGTCAGGCGAGAAGACGACCGAGGCGACCCCCTCCTCGTGCCCCTCCAGCCTGGCGAGCGGGGCGCCGCTCGCCGCGTCCCACAGCCGCACCGTGCTGTCCTTGGACCCAGAGGCGAGGCGCGCGCCGTCAGGCGAGAAGGCGACCGCCCTGACCCCACCTGCGTGCCCCTCCAGCGCGGCGAGCGCGGCGCCGCTCGCCGCGTCCCACAGACACACACTGGTGTAGACAGACCCCGCGGCGAGGCGCGCGCCGTCCGGCGAGAAGGCGACCGAGATGACCGCGCCGCCGGGCCCTTCCAGCGTGACGAGCAGGGCGCCACTCGCCACGTCCCAAAGGCGCACCGAGCCGTCCGAGGACCCCGAGGCGAGGCGCTTGCCGTCGGGCGAGAAGGCGACCACGTTGACCTCGGCGTCGTGCAGCAGCCGCATCAGCTCCGCCCCTGGCCCGGTGAGGCTCCGCCACGCCGGCAGCAGGCTGCCCGGTTTCGCCCGCCGCCGTGCGGCCGCACACAGCGCCGCGATCTCGGGCCCATCGGCGTCGGCCAACCGCCCCAGCAGCTGGCCCGGCAACTCCTCCTCCGGCGCCTCGGCCAGCGGCGCGGCGGCCAGCGTCAGCACCTGGCCCACGCGGCCGACGGGCGTGGCGCGCCCGGCCGCGTACCCACGGTAGTCCGCCAGCAGCGGCGCCACGCCCGGGCCCCGCAGCTTCGCCAGCATCCAAGCGGGATCCAGCAGCAGCGCCGCCAGCCCCGCCGCGTCCCCGGCCGCCTGAAGGTGCAGCGGCAGATGCTCCAGCGCATAGGTGTCACGCAGCGTGGCCCAATCGCCCTGCGTCGCCGCCCGCCATCCGGCGACAAGCCGCGCATGGGCCTCTCGCAGCAGATCCGGCCCCGCCCGCTCGGCCAGCACCTGGCGCAGCGTGTCGTGCAGCCGGAAGCGCCGCGCGCGCAGATCAAGGCCGCTGATCAGCGAGCGATCATGCAGCGTGTCCGCAACCTCCTCGGCCTCGAAGCCGTCGGTGCCCCAGAGCTGCGCGGCGCTGTCCAGGGTGATGGCCGCGTCCTCCGCCGTGGCGCCCAGCGCCTCGGCCTGGGCCACCATGCCGGCGGGCAATGTGTCGAGGCTCAGCGCCACCGTGCTCTCGACGCTGCGGCGATAGCCCTCTGCATCCCCGCGGGCCAGCGCCCCCTGCACGCCGCGGCGGGCCAGCGCCTGGTCGAGGAAGGCCAGCGCCTCCGCCACGCCCTGGCCCTTCTCGACGCGCCCGCGCAGCAGGCTGTTGGCCAGCGTCAGCAGCAGCGCCCAGCCGTCGAAGCGCTCCGCCGCCAGGGCGCGCAGCCCAGCGCGCGCCGCGGGCTCGTCCGGCAGGCCGCGCGCGAGCAGCCGCACCGCCTCCTCCGGCGCCATCTCCTCCACCACCACGGCCTCGGCACCGCGCGGCAGCGTGGCGCGATCGCGCGTGGTGATCAGCCGGGCCGTGCGGTCATGGGCGCGGCCGGGCAGGAAGGGCTCGATATCCGCGCGGCGCCAGACATCGTCCAGCACCAGCAGGCAGCGGCGGTTGTCGAGCGCGCTAACGAAGGCCTCGCGCGCCGCCTCCAGCGAATTGAAGCCCGGCCGCTCGCCCAGCACCTTCTCCACCAGGTCCGCCAACTTGGGGACAAGGTCCACCGGCTGCTCGCCGAAGGTCACCCAAAGCACGCCGTCGTAGAAACTGTCTCGCAGCTCCGGGTCGGCGGCGAGCCGGACTGCAAGCGAGGTCTTGCCGAAGCCGCCGGGCCCGCGCAGAGCGACGGCGATGCCGGCCGTCTCGCCGCCCAGCAGCTTCGCCTTTGCCTCCCGCACGGGCCGGGGCCGGTCCACGAAGTCGGCGACCTCGAAGGGCACCATGAAAGGCACGCGCCAGCGGTTAGGCGGCCCCTCGACCACACGCAGAAAATTCCGTCGCTGGCCCTCGATGCCGAGGTTGTAGCGATGCGCGGCGCGCATCCAGGCGGGCAGCTGCGATGTGTCGAGATCGGCGGCGACGCGCACGGGGCTGATCTGCAGCCCGGACTCCCGCGCGCATTCCCACTCCCACTGGCAGGCTTTGGACGCCAGCGCGGCCGGCGAGAGTAGCAAAGCGAGATGTGAGGCGTCCTGGATCAGGCGCCGGAACTGCGCCTGCCACCCCTCCCCGCCCTCCAGGCATTCATGGTCGAGGGCGTGGTCGAGGCCCTGCGCCTTGAGCAGCGCGCTGACCTCGTCGGCAGCAGCCTGGCTGTCGGCACGAGCGTAGGAGATGACGATCGGCGGCGAGGACATGCGCTGTAGGGTAAGCCGATACGCCCGCACCGTGCGAGTGCCGGCCATTACCGCCCGGACAGAGCGCGTCGCTTTACTGCGCAGCGTTGCCGACGCCGTGCTGCAGACGCTGATGCCGGCCGGGATGGAGAGGCTGTTCGGCACCGGTCGGCACGAGCGTAACAGTGATCGGCTGAACGACGGCACAGCTTCCATGGTCGGACACTGGATAGGCGGGGGATTGCGTGCACGCAGACCACAGATCACGCGGGATTGGCAGGTTAGCGGTTCGATCCCGCTCACCTCCGCGACCGCGAGCGGATCAGGCGGCTGATTTCTTCGATGAACTCGGTAGAACCGCGTCGCTGATCGCAACGTTGTTCCCGACACCCGGCCGCTGCTTCGTGATTAGAGCCATCGCATCATGCATTGCGCCTCCAGCCGCCAGCCATCCGAGGCCGCAGCGACAATCAGGATCACCGTACCCGCAGGGGCACGGGGCCTCACGTTGCGCCTGTTGCCCGAAGCGTGTCGCGAACGGTGCTCCGATGGTGGCACTGCCCGACCGGCACGCTGAGACTGCCCTGCCCCACCGTCCGGCCCTGCGCCAACTCCTCCTCGGCCTGCCGCAACAGCCCAACGATCCGCTCCGCCGCATCACGCGTCTTCCGCATCCCAGCCGGATCCCGTTTTGGAGGAAAAAGCCAGCTTCTGTTCGCGTCCAGATTGAGATGAGTGTTGTGGTCGCGCAGCTTCATCTCGACCCAAGACCAATCGACAAGAATTGACGCGGGCCGAGGGGCGCGGACGAGCATGGCAGGGCTTTTCGGCACCGGCGGTCCCGATTCCATCGCCGGCACCGCCTTGGACGACCTCGTCTCCGCCGGCGCGGGCGACGACACGCCGATCGGCGGACAGGGCAACGACCCTCTGTTCGCCGGCGACGCCTGGGCCGCCTTTGGCGGGTTCTACTACCGCTACATCAGCGCCGGCGCCCCCCCCTGACCCAGGCGCAGGCCCGCGCCGGGGCCAAGGCGTTCGGGCCCGGCGCCGCGCTCGTTTCCCTGAGCAGCGCGGCGGAGGCCACCTTCGTCCTCTCGCTCGTGACCGCGGGCGCGGATTTCTTCTGGACCGGCGGCTTCCAGCCGCCCGGCTCCCCCGAGCCCGGGGACGGCTATGTCTGGCTGGGCCGCACGGGCCAATCGAGCACGCCGCTGACCTACACGAACTGGGGCCCGGGCGAGCCGAGCAACGTTGGCTTCCTTGGCGTTCGCGAGAACGCCATCGTTGTTGTCGTCGCTGGCGATGGATGGAACGATCTCTGGGCCGGCAACGCCCTGGACATCCGCAACTATGTCGTGGAGTGGCAGCCCCAGGCCGCCCCGGACCTGCTGGTCGGCGGGGCCGGGACCGATACGCTCGACGGCGGCACGGGTGCCGAAACCATGGATGGCGGCACGGGCGACGATCTCTTCTTCGTCGATACCGCTGGGGATTCGGTGCTGGAAGCGTCCGGCGGCGGCGCCGACACGATCATGGCGTCTGTCAGCTACACCATCGCCGGCGATCAGGAGGTGGAGGCGCTGGCGCTGACCGGCACGGGCAACATCAACGGCACCGGCAACAACCTGGCCAATACGATCGTCGGCAACAGTGACGCCAACGTACTGAACGGCGGCATCGGCGACGACAGCCTCTCGGGCGGCGCGGGCGCCGACACGATGCTGGGCGGCGCGGGCAATGACCGCTTCGTGGTGGACGATGCCGGCGACGTGGTGGTGGAGAATGCCGGCGAGGGTACCGACACCGTCGAAGCCAGCATCACCCACACCCTGGCCGCCGCGGTGGAGGCGCTGGAACCGACCGGCGGCAGCACCATCGATGGCACCGGCAACACGCTCGCCAACCGCATCACCGGCAATGACGCGGCGAATGTGCTGAGCGGCGGCGCCGGCGCCGACAGCCTGGTGAGTGGCATCGGCAACGAGCGCTACACGTTGGACAGCGCCGGCGACGTGATCCTCGAACTGCTCAACGAGGGCAACGACAGCGTGGTCTCCTCGGTGAGCTGGACGCTGGGCGACAATCTCGAATCGCTGCAGCTCACCGGCGCGGCGGGGCTGACGGGCATCGGCAACGACCTCGTGAACCGCATCACCGGCAACAGCGGCGGCAATTTGATGCAGGGCATGGGCGGCAACGATGTGCTGTTCGGGCTGGACGGCGCCGACACGCTGCAGGGCGGCACGGGCGCCGACAGCTTCTTCTTCGCGGCCCTGGCGGATGGCGTGGACCGGATCGTGGATTTCGTCAGCGGCACCGATTTCATCGTGGCCACGACGGCCTTCGGCGGCGGGTTGGCGGCGGGTGCGCTCGATGCCGCGCGCTTCGTCTCGCACGCCTCGGCCAACGCCACCTCGGCGGCGGGTGTGGGGCAGTTCGTGTATCACTCGGGGCTGGGGACGCTTTACTACGATGCCGATGCCGATGCCGATGGCGGCGGCGGCGCGGCGGCGGTGCGCTTTGCCACGCTGAGCGGCGCGCCGGCGCTGGCGGTGACGGATTTCGTGATCGCTTAACGGGAATGCAGATGACGGAGCCCGAGGCTACGCATGGCGCAGCCGCCCGGCCTCGACCCATGACACTGCCGATGCGGCTCTGCTGCGCCGGATACGCACGATCCATCCCGCCTCGCACGACACCTACGGGGCGCCGCGGGTCCACGCCGAACTGCAGGCGGAGGGCACGGCCGTTGCCCACAAGCCGGTGGCGCGGCTGATGCGCATGGCGGGGCTGCGCGGCATCTCCCGGCGCCGCGTCCCGACGACCACGCAGCGGGAGCCGAGCCACAGCCCTGCCAACGACCTGGTCGGCCGAGACTTCCGCGCCCCAGGTCCGACCCGGCTCTGGGTAGCCGACATCACCTACGTGCCGACCGCCGCGGGCTTCCTGTTCGCGGCCGTGGTGCTGGATGCGTGGTCACGCCGGATCGTTGGCTGGGCGATGGCGACGGGCCTGCGCAGCCGCCTGGTGCTGGACGCGCTCGACATGGCGGTGACGACCCGGAAGCCCGCTGATGTCGTGCACCGTTCGGACCAGGGCAGCCACTATACGTCTGTGGCCTTCGGCTTCAGATGCAAGGGTTCGGCGCACCGCGCCGGACGGCGTCCGTCCCTGCACCGGCTCGGTCGGAGATGCCTACGACACCGCCATGGCCGAGAACGACTGATCCCTACCCGCCAACCGTCCACGCACTGGGGCAACTTCAGCTCCAGTCCCAGACCAGACTTTGCTGTCCCAGACCAGATTGAACGTTAGGCTCCAGGTGCCGGGTTGATCGAAGGCCAGCCGGGTCGCAACCCCATCGCGTGACGTCCGAGCCATCCGTTCTCGAGAGGGGGCTGGCCAATGGCCGCGCCGGCCACTACCATACCAGTAGGCTAGCATGGCAGGTCAGCGGAATGTCCGCATGGAGTGCAGCACACGCCGAAGCGACCCCGCCGCCAGGCTGGTTGGCGCCGGCCGTCAGCCTAGCTGACAGCGCTGGCTCGATCGCGCCCCAGCTCCTCCGACTGCTGCGGGAGGCCATCGTCCGCTGCGAGTTGCTGCCGGGCACCGTTGTCTCGGAAGCCGACATCGCGCGCCGCTTTGGCGTCAGCCGCCAACCGGTGCGGGAAGCCTTCATCAAGCTGCAGGAAGCTGGGCTGCTCTCCATCAGGCCGCAGCGCGGCACGGTCGTGCAGCGGATCTCGGTGGATTCGGTATTCGACTCCCGCTTCGTGCGCGAGGCGGTCGAGGTCGCTGTCGTCCGCGCCGCGGCGGAGCTGCTGCCCAAGGGTCTCGACCGCCGCCTTGCCGAATTGATCGCCGCCCAGGAAGACGCCGCCCGGGACGGCGATGCACCCGCCTTCCTGCGCCTCGACGAAGCCTTCCACCGCGCGATGGCCGATGCCATCGGCCGCAGCTTCGCCTGGACGGCGCTGGAAGCGATCAAGGCGCAGATGGACCGCGTGCGCTTCCTCTCCTTCGAAGGCGCGACGCCGCTGCCGGACCTTATCCGTCAGCACCGCGCCATCGCCAGCGCCATTGCCGCAGGTGATCCCGACAAGGCCGAGGCCGGGATGCGCGCGCATCTGCGCGAAATCCTGGCCAGCCTTCCCCGCATCGCCGCCGCACACCCCGATTTCTTCGAGCCGGCCACGCAAGGCCGGGCCACACCGCCCAAGGAGGACGCCCAATGACAATCAACCGTCGCACCCTGCTGCTCGCCGGCACCGCCGCGCTGGCCGCGCCCGTGATCGGCAGCGCGCACGGCCAGGGCCGCGTGACGCTGCGGCTCGGCCACCTCGCCAACGAGCAGAATGTCTGGCACCGCGCGAGCCTGCACCTGGCGGAACAGGTGCTCGCCCTCTCCAACGGCCGCATCGAGGTCCAGGTCTTCCCGAACGAGACGCTTGGCCGCGAGATGGACGTCATCAACGGCATGCAGCTCGGCACCGCCGACATGACGATCACCGGCGAGAGCCTGCAGAACTGGGCACCGCTCGCCTCGCTGCTCGCGGTGCCCTACGCGGTAACGTCGATCCAGCAGATGGATGCCATCGCTGGAGGCGCCATCGGCCATCAGATCAGCGCCGAGATCGTCAACCGCGCCCGCGTCCGCCCGCTCGGCTACTTCGCGCGGGGCCCGCGCAACCTGACCTCCAACCGCGCCATCCGCACGCCCGAGGAGCTGAACGGCCTGCGGCTGCGCGTGCCGAACGTGCCGCTCTTCGTCGCGGTCTGGCAGGCGCTCGGCGCACGCCCGACACCGATGGCCTTCGGCGAGGTCTTCACCTCGCTGCAGAACGGCACGATCGACGGGCAGGAGAACCCGCTGGCGCTGATCCGCAGCGCCAACTTCAACGAGGTACAGCGCTTCGTGAACCGCACCGAGCATGTCTGGAGCTGGATCTACTTCGCGATCAGCGAGCGTCGCTGGCAGGGCCTCTCGGCTGCCGACCGCGAAATCGTTGCGGAGGCAACACGCCGCGCCCAGGCCTTCGAGCGCACGCTGTTCGTGGAGGACGAGCGCAGCCTGGAAGCCGACCTTCGGGCCAAGGGCATGACCTTCGTGGACAGCGACCAGGCCGCCTTCGCCGCCCGCGCGCGGCCGGCGGCGGTGGCAGGCGTGCGGGCGGAGGCGCGGCCGCTGCTCGAACAGATCCTCGCGACCCGGGCCTGATCGCCTTACACCCCGCCCCCCGCGCCCGCGCGCGGGGGAGCGCCGGAGACAGGACATGATCCTGATGCTGCTCGGCCGGCTGCATGCCGGGCTGCGCGTGGTGGTGGGCTGCTGCTTCGCCGTGCTGCTGGGCGCGGTGCTGCTGCAGGTGGTTTCTCGCCTGATGCTGCCGAACCCGCCGGTGTGGACGGAGGAGCTGTCGCGCTTCGCCCTGCTGTTCTGCGCCGGCCTCGGCATCGGTCTCGCGCTGCGCTCGGGCGAGCTGGTGGGCGTCGATCTGCTGACGATGATGCTGCCGAAGCGCGGCAAGGCGGCGGCCGAAGTGCTGTCATGCCTCATCATGATAGGCTTCGGCCTGCTGCTGCTGAAGCCGGCCTGGTCCTTCGTGGACATCGGCTCGCTCCAGACGTCGCCCGCGCTGCAATGGAACATGTTCTGGGTGCACATGGCCGTGCTGATCGCGCCGGTCGCGCTCGTTCTCGCTGCCGCCGAGCGGATGTTACGCGTGCTGCATGGCCTGCCGCCCGAGGCGCGCTGGGACAACCGGTCGGAGCTGCACTGAGATGGATCCGCTCCTGCTTCTTGGCGTGGCCTTCCTGGCCGGGCTGCTCGCCGGGATGCCGGTCGCAGTCGTGCTGGGCCTCGCCTCGCTGGTCTATCTGCTCGCCGGCGACATTCCGCTGGAGGTGATCCCGCAGAAGATGTTCGCGGGCATGGACAGCTTCGTGCTGCTGTCGATCCCCGCCTTCGTGCTGGCCGGCAACCTGATGAATGGCGGCGGCATCACCGACCGCATCCTGCGCTTCTCCAACTCGCTCGTCGGGCATTTCCGCGGCGGGCTGGCGCAAACCAACATCGTCGGCTCGATGATCTTCGCCGGCATCTCCGGCACGGCGGCAGCAGACGCGGCAAGCCAGGGCGCGGTGCTGATCCCGGGAATGAAGCGCGTGGGCTACACCGTGCCCTATGCGGCCGCGGTGACGGCTGCTTCCGCCGTCGTCGGACCCATCATACCGCCCTCCGTGCCGATGATCATCGTGGGTTCGCTCACTGGCATCTCGGTCGGGCAGATGTTCCTGGCCGGCGCCATACCCGGCATCCTGCTCGGCCTGGGCATGATGGTGCCGGCCTATATCCTGGCGGTGAAGCATAATCACCCGCGCGAGCCCTGGCGCGGCTGGCGAGAGGTCGCGGCCTCGGGCCAGAACGCCATCTGGGCAATGGGCATGATGGCGCTGGTGCTGTTCGGCATCGTCGGCGGCTACTTCACGCCGACCGAGGCGGCGGTGATCGCGGTGCTCTACGCCAGCGTCGTCGGGCTGTTCATCTACCGCGAGCTGCGCTGGCGCGATCTGCCGAAGCTGCTGATCGACAGCGCGATCTCGGGCGCGGCGATCATGGTGCTGGTCGGTTTCGCCAATGTCTTCGGCTGGATCCTGGCGGCTGAGCGCGTGCCGCAGACACTGATCGGCGTCATGATGTCAATCTCGACCGAGAAGTGGGCGGTGATGCTGATGATGAACGTCCTGCTGCTGCTGGTCGGGATGTTCATGGAGACCATCGCCGCGCTGATCATCCTGTTTCCGCCGCTGCTGGCCGTGGCGATCCAGGTCGGCATCGATCCGATCCATTTCGCCACCTTCGCGGTGTTGAATCTGATGATCGGTCTGGCGACGCCACCTATCGGCGTCTGCCTTTTCATCTGCGCCAGCATCGGCAGGATCTCGCTGTGGGAGATCACCGTGGCGATCTGGCCCTTCCTGGTCGCCAACCTGGTCGTGCTGGCGCTGGTGACAGCGATCCCGGAAATCTCGATGTGGCTGCCACGCCAGTTCTACGGGTGAGGATGATGCGATGATGATGACCGAAGCCTGCGTCCTGCACGGCCAGCGCGATCTGCGCGTCGAGCCCGTGGAAGTCGGCGCGCCCGGGGCGGGCGAGGTGCTGCTCGATATCGGTGCGGGCGGCATCTGCGGGTCGGACCTGCACTATTTCCTCGATGGCGGCTTCGGTACGGTGCGCGTGCGCCAGCCGATCATCCTCGGCCATGAGGTCGCGGGCACTGTCGTCGCACTCGGCGCCGGCGTCACCGGCTTGCGCGAAGGCGATCGCGTGGCGGTGAACCCCTCCAACCCCTGCGGTGCCTGCGAATACTGCACCCGCGGTGAGCCGCAGCACTGCCTCGAGATGCGCTTCTGGGGCAGCGCCATGCGCATGCCGCATGTGCAGGGCGGCTTCCGCCGACGCCTGGTCGCCGCAGCACGGCAATGCGTGAAGGTGGGCGACACAGTCTCGATCGGCGAGGCGGCGATGAGCGAGCCGCTGGCCGTCGCGTTGCACGCCGTGGCACAGGCAGGAGATGTGCGCGGCCGGCGCGTGCTCGTCACCGGCTTCGGCCCGATTGGCGGCGTCGTGCTGCTGGCGCTGCGCCATGCCGGCGCGGGCGAGGTCACGGTGACCGATCTGGTGGAGGAGCCGCTACTGCTGGCGCGCCGCCTCGGCGCTGCCACCGCGCTGAATGTCGCAGCCGTCCCCGATGCGCTCGCCAACGAGGAGCGCGACAAGGGACGCTTCGACATCGCCTTCGAATGCAGCGGCAACCCGCGCGCGCTGGCCCAGGCCATCGCCTGCACGCGCCCCCGCGGCACCATCGTGCAGGTCGGCGTGGGCGGCGCTTTCGACGTGCCGATGAACAGCGTTGTCGCGAAGGAGTTGCGCCTCGTCGGCACCTTCCGCTTCCATCCGGAGTTCGAGCACGCCGCCGGCCTTATCGCGCACCGCGAGATCGACGTCCGCCCGCTGATCACCGCGACGCGCCCCCTGGCCGAGGCCGAGGCCGCCTTCGCCCTGGCCGCTGATCGCCGCGCCGCCATGAAGGTCCAGCTGAGTTTCGATTGAGGAGAGCGCGCCCATGGAAGAAACCTGGCGCTGGTTCGGGCCGCTGGACGATATCAGGCTCGACGAGATCCGGCAGACCGGTGCCACGGGCATCGTCACCGCGCTGCACGAAATTCCCTATGGCGAGGTCTGGCCGCTGGAGGCCATCCTCGCCCGCAAGGCGATGATCGAGGCGGCAGGGCTGCGCTGGTCCGTCGTCGAGAGCCTGCCGGTGCACGAGGACGTGAAGCGCGGCGCCGGCGCTCTCGGGACCATCTTCGCCAATTACCGCCAGTCGCTGCAGAACCTCGGCCGCGCCGGCATCGGCATCGTCTGCTACAACTTCATGCCGGTGCTGGACTGGACGCGCACCGACCTTGCCCACCGCATGCCGACCGGCGCGCTGGCGCTGCGCTTCGATGCGACGCGCCAGGCGGTATTCGACGTGGAGATGCTGCAGCGCCCGGGCGCGGAAGCCGATCACCGGTCGGACGTGCTGGCCGAGGGCCGGCGCTGGTTCGCGGGATCGACCGAGGCCGATCGCGCAGCGCTGCTCGCCACCATCATGGCCGGGCTGCCCGGCGCCTATGACCGCTACGATATCCCGGGCCTCCGCCGCATGCTCGACAGCTACGCCGGCATCGACGCGGCGGCTCTGAAGGCCAACCTCGCGCGCTTCCTGCGCGAAGTGATCCCCGCTGCCGAGGAAGCCGGCGTCGCGATGTGCATGCATCCCGACGACCCGCCGCGCCCGATCCTTGGCCTGCCGCGCATCGTCTCGAACCGGCAGGATCTGGCCGATCTCGTCGCCATGGTGCCTTCGCGCGCCAACGGCATCACCTTCTGCACGGGCTCGCTCGGCGCGGGCGTTGCTAATGACCTGCCGGCGATGGCGCGCGAATTCGCACCGCACGTCGCGTTCCTGCATCTGCGCAACGTGACGAAGGAGCCGGACGGATCCTTCCACGAGGCCGATCATCTCGGCGGCGACGTGGACATGCCCGCCGTCATCGCCGCCTTCCTCGACGAGGAAGCGCGCCGGGGCACTCCGATTCCGTTCCGCCCGGATCACGGCCATGTCCTCCTCTCCGATGCCGGCCGCAAGACGCATCCGGGCTACACCATGATCGGCCGCCTGCGTGGCCTAGCGGAGTTGCGCGGCGTGATCGCGGGCCTGCGGCATCGCCCGGCATGATGGCGCGCCTGTCCACGGCCGCGCTTGCGGGCCTGCCGCACCGCGTCGCCCGGCCGCGCTACGACCGCGCGGCGGTGACACCGGGCATCGCGCATCTCGGACTCGGCGCCTTTCACCGCGCGCACCAGGCAGTGGTGACGGAGGCGGTGCTGGAGGCCGGCGCGCACGGCTGGGGCATCGTCGCCGCCAGCTTGCGCAGCGCCGAGACGCGCGACGCGCTGGCGCCGCAGGATGGGCTCTACACGGTTGCGACGCTCGAGGATGACCGGCAGGAGTTGAGGGTCGTCGGCGCCCTCTGCGGCTTGCATGTGGCGCCCGAGAATCCGGCCGCCTTGCTGCATAGGATGACAGATCCGCGCACCCGCATCGTGACCCTCACCGTCACCGAGAAGGGCTACTGCCACGACCCCGCCAGCGGTGCGCTGGACGAGGCGCATCCCGACATCCGCCATGACCTCGCCGCGCCGCACACGCCGCGCTCGGCGCCCGGCTTCCTGGTGGAGGCGCTGCGACTGCGGCGGGCGGCGGGCATCGCGCCCTTCACGGTGCTCTGCTGCGACAACCTGCCGGCCAATGGCGCGACGGTGCGCGGCGTCGTCGCGCGGCTTGGCGCATTGCGCGATGTCGGGCTCGGTGCCTGGATCGCGGGCGAGGTCGCCTTCCCCGGCACGATGGTGGATCGCATCGTCCCCGCGACGACGCCGGATGACCGCGCCCGGATCGCCGCCGCGCTCGGCTGCGAGGATGCCTGGCCGGTCACCGGGGAGGCCTTCTCGCAATGGGTGATCGAGGACCACTTCCCCTCGGGCCGGCCGGATTGGGCGATCGGCGGCGCGACCTTCACGGCCGATGTCGCACCCTTCGAGCTGATGAAGCTCAGGATGCTGAACGGCGCCCATTCGGCGCTCGCCTATCTCGGCTACCTCGCCGGCCACGAGACCGTCGCCGACGCCTCGAACGACCCTGTCTTCGCAACCTATCTGCAGGGACTCTGGGCGGAGATCGCGCCGACCGTCGCGGCACCGCCGGGCGTCGATTTGCAACAATACGCGGGTCGGCTGCTCGCGCGCTTCCGCAACAGGGCGCTGCGGCACCGCACCTGGCAGATCGCGATGGATGGCTCGCAGAAGCTGCCGCAGCGCCTGCTGTGGACGGTGCGCGCCCGGCTCGCCGCCGGTCAGCCGATCCCGCACCTCGCGCTCGCGATCGCCGGCTGGCTTCGCTACGCTGGCGGCACCGGCGAGGACGGCGCGCCGATTGACGTGCGCGATCCTCTTGCCCAGCCAATCCGCAAGGCGCTGGATGCGGCAGGCGAGGATCCGTCCCGACGTGTCGCGGCCGCGCTCGGCTTCGAGACGATCTTCGGCACCGACCTGCCGCATGAGCCTGCGCTGCGCGCGGCGCTCGGCGAGTGCCTTGCGCTGCTGCGCGGACTCGGCGCGCGCGAGGCGGCGCGAAAGGTCAGCGCGGCGGCGGCCGAGCATGCCTGATGCCCAGCACTCCGTCGCCTGACACCGCGAGGGGCGCAGCGATGAACTTCTGGCGGAAGCGTGGCGCGAAGGGTTGGTCGAGGCACTGGAACCTGCTGTCGTGAAGGGGGCCTGAGATGTTCGATCTGCTGGTGCGCGGCGGGCATGTGCTGGACGGCACGGGCAGCCCCGCCTATCGCGGCGACGTCGCTGTGCAGGATGGCCGGATCGCAGCACTCGGCGATGGGCTGCCGCTTGAGGCGGCGCGCGAGGTGATCGAGGCCGACGGTCTGACCGTGGCGCCGGGCTTTATCGAAATCCACACCCATTCCGACTTCACGCTGCTGGTGGACGGCCGAGCCGACAGCCAGGTCTGCCAGGGCGTCACGCTCGAGGTGATCGGCCAGTGCGGCGTCTCCTGCGCGCCGTTCACCTCGGCCATGTTGCCGCGCGAGCTGGTGGGGTTCCATGACGCGGGCGTGGCGGTCGATTGGCGCAGTTTCGGCGAGTATCTCGCGCGGCTGGAGGCGGGCGGGCTCGGGGTGAATGTCGCCGCCATGGTGGGCCACGGCTCGATCCGCCAGGCCATCAAATGCGACGCCGTCGATGCTCCGACGGGCGACGAATTGCGCGCCATGGTGCGGCTGACGGAGGAGGCCTTCGATGCCGGCGCGATCGGCTTCTCCACCGGCCTCGAATACTTCCCCGGCCTGATCTCGCCGACCGAGGAGGTGGAAGCGCTGTGCGCCGTCTGCGCCCGTCGCGGCGGGCTGTACGCGACGCATGTGCGCAACCGCGACGTGCGCTACGACCTTGGCTTCACCGAGGCGGTGGCGACGGCGCGGGTCAGCGGCGCGCGGCTGCAGATCTCGCACATCCAACCCAAATACGGCGCACCGCCGCGCGCCATGGCGCACACGCTGGAGCTGCTGGACCGCGCCAGGCGCGAGGGCGTGGATGTCGCATTCGACATCATCCCGCATGGCTGGAACCACACCTCGGTGGTCGCCTCGCTGCCGAGCTGGGCGCGCGAGGGGGGCGCGGCGCGGCTGCTGGAGAGGCTGCGCGACCCGACGCTGCGCGAGCCGATGAAGCACAATCCGCGGCCGATATGGCGGCTCGTGGCAGACCGCCGCTGGGACCGCATTGCGTTGCTGCACTCCGCGGCCAATCCGACCTTGGTCGGGATGACGATGCAGGAAATCGGGCTGCGCCGGAACACCGACTCGATGGATGCCGTGCTCGACCTGCTGCTGGAGGAGGGCGAGGATCTGCGCAACCTGATGTGGACCTCCTCCGGCTTCGACGATGCGGACATCCGTCTTTGCCTGACGCAGGCCGAATGCGCGGTGATGTCGGACACCATGGCGCTGTCGCCCGATGGGCCGCTGGGGCAGACCATCGGCTCACTCTCCGGCTATGGCTGGGTGGCGCGGCTGCTTGGGCACTACGTGCGCGATGAGGGCGTGCTGACGCTGCCGGAGGCGGTGCGCCGGATCACCTCCCTGCCCACCGAGCGGCTCGGCCTCGCCGATCGCGGGCGCATCAGGCCCGGAGCCACCGGTGACCTCGTCGTCTTCGATCCGGCAACCGTGCGCGATACGAGCACCCTGCGCGAGCCGCGGCGCCATCCCGTGGGCTTCCGGCATGTCGTGCTGGGCGGGGTTCCCACGCTGCGCGACGGACGGCGAACCGCAGCGATGCCTGGCCGCGTGATCCGCCACGCCGGCTGAAACGGAGCCCATCGCCGTGCCCGCATCACCTGAACCGTTTCACGATCTTCAAGCGATTCCCGTGGACGGCTTCGTGCAACGCTTGCCGATCCGGCGTGGCAAGGTGCAAGCTTCGGCGCCGCGTTGCCGCGGCCGGCGGCTAGGAGGACGCGCGGTTGGCCCGTGACTTCCCACGGAATCGGAAGGGCGAGCAGTGATGCGCGTTGCCGTGGCCGGCCTCGAATATGAGGGGAACAGCCTCTCGTTGCGGGTCGAGCGCCGCGCCGATTTCGCACGCATGGGCATCTTCGAGGGCGAGGCACTGCTGCAGGTGGCGGACGGCAAGCAGCTTGCCCTGACCGGTGCCGTCGAGACGCTGCGTGCGGGCGGCGCGACGCTGCGCCCCATCTACTGGACGAAGGGTGGCGCCGGAGGCCATGTCGAGGATGCGTTCTTCGCCGAGGCGATGGCGCGGATCGTGGAAGGCGTCGCCGCGGCCGGCCCTGTCGAGGGGGTCTACCTCGCGATGCACGGCGCGATGATCTGCGCCGTAGAGAAGGATCCGGAAGGCGCGGTGCTCGCCGCACTTCGCGCGCGCATCGGCCCGCGGGTGCCGATCGCCGTCAGCCTCGACCTGCATGCCCACGTCACCCCGCGCATGGCGGCGGCGGCAGACATCATCGTCGGCTACGAGACGTATCCGCATGTGGACGCGCATCGCACCGGCGCCTGCGCCGCGTCGCTCCTGCTGCGCGCGATGCGCGGCGAGATCCGTCCGGTCACGCGCATCCGCAAATGCAACGCCATCCTGCCCGTGCTCGGCGGCGCGACGAGCGAGGGCGCGCCGATGGCACAGGTCGCTAAGGCGGCACGCGCGATCGAGGCGGCGGGGCGCGCGCTTTCGGTCAGCTACTTCCCGGTTCAGCCCTGGCTCGACATGGCGGATGTTGGCATCACCGGTCTCGCTGTCACGCATGATGACGCGGCGGCGGCCGAGCATGCGGCGCAGGCGATCCTCGATGCGATGTGGGTGCGCCGGCGCGCTTTCGAACTGCCAGCGATGACGCCGACGGAGGCGGTGCAAGCGGCGCTCCGGCGCGAAGGGCGCGTGCTGCTGGTGGATGCGCCGGACTCGATCGGTGGTGGTGCCTCGGGGGATGCGCCTGCCCTGCTGGCGGCGCTGCTGGCGCATGCGCCGCAGGTGGAATCAGCGCTCTGCCTCGTCGACGCCGGTGCCGCGCGGCGCGCTTTCGAACACGGCGCGGGGGCCGAGCTGCGCTTTTCGCTCGGCGCCGCGCAGGACCGGCGCTGGTACGCGCCGCTGCATGTGACGGCGCGCATCGAACGGCTCTGCGATGGCGACTTCACCTTTCGCGGCGGACCGGTGGCGGGCGCCATCGGGCGGCTTGGCCCCAGCGCCGTGCTGCGGGTGGGTGGCGTGCGCATCCTCGTCACGACCCACGCGGTCTATGAGCACCTGGACGAGCACTACGCCGCCTGCGGGATCGACATCGCGGATTGCCGCCTGGTGTCCTTCAAGAACCTGATGAATTTCCGCAAGCTGCTCGCCCCCGGCACCAGTTGGATCGCGCTGCATGGGCCTGGCGGCACGCCGCTGCGCTTGCAGGACGTGGCCTGGAAGATGCGCCGCCGCCCGTTCTGGCCAGCCGACGACACGCCCGAACCGCCACCGCTTCCCGCGCCATGAATGCAGCGGGGCAACGCACGTCAAGCTGAAGGAGAACGGACATGGTGCTGCGCAGGACACTGCTCGCCGCGGGTGCGGCAATGCTGGCCGCCCCCGCCGCCGGCCAGAGCCGCGCGCGCGTGATGCGCTACGTGCCGAACAGCAACCTGGCCATCCTGGACCCGATCTTCACGCCCGCCGCGATCACCATCACGCATGGCTACTGTGTGTTCGACACGCTGTATGGCGTGAATGCGGATCTTCAGCCGGTGCCGCAGATGGCGGCGGGGCACAGCGTATCGGCCGACGGACGGGTGTGGGAAATCACGCTGCGCGAGGGGCTCCGCTTCCATGATGGCGAACCGGTCCGCGCGCGCGATTGCGCGGCCAGCCTGGATCGCTGGTCCAAGCGCGACAGCTTCGGCCAGGCGCTGGGTGCCTTCACCGACAGCTTTGGCGCCAAGGATGACCGCACCATCGTCATCCGGCTGAAGCGCCCCTTCAGCCGTCTGCTGGACGCCATCGGCAAGCCGCACTCCTCGCCGGCGATGATCATGCCCGAGCGGTTGGCGATGACGAATCCGATGGCGCAGGTCACCGAGATGGTCGGCTCCGGCCCCTTCCGCTTCGTCGCGGGCGAATACGTCTCCGGCGCGCGCATGGTCTATGAACGCAACGCCGACTACGTGCCACGCCAGGAGGCGCCGGCCTGGACCTCGGGCGGCAAGGTCGTGCATTTCGACCGGATCGAGTGGCAGGTGATCCCGGATGCCTCGACCGCGGCCGCCGCGATCCAGGCGGGCGAGGTGGATTTCGTCAACACCGTTCTGCCCGAGCTCGCCGGACGCGTGACGGCGAACCGGCGTGTGCGCCTGTTTCGCAACGACACGCTGGGCGTGCTGGCAATGCTTCGCTTCAACCACGCGATCCCGCCCTTCGACAATCTGGCGCTTCGCCAGGCGCTACTGCGCGCGTTCGACCAGACGCCCTTCAACCAGGCCATCACCGCAAGGCCCGAGGATAGCGAGCTGTGTCGCTCGATGTTTCCTTGCGGTATGCCCGGCGTGACGGAAGCGGGGCGCGAAGTCATGGGCACGCTGGATGTGGAGGCCGCGCGCCGCGCTATCGCGGCGGCGGGCTACCGTGGCGAGCGGGTTGTGATCCTGAATCCGACCGACATCACTTCGATCAATGCCCATAGCGTGCTGGTGGCGGATCTGCTGCGTCGCCTCGGCATCAATGTGGACCTGCAGAGCATGGATTGGGGCACGGTGGTGCAGCGCCGTGTCTCGAAGGTACCGGTCGAGCGCGGCGGCTGGAACATCGCCTGCACCAACTGGCCCGCCATCTCCATCGACAACCCAGCGACCAATGCGACGACGCGCGGCCTGGGGGACAACGGCTGGTGGGGCTGGTTCAACGATGCGCGCACCGAGGAACTGGTGGACGCGTGGCTTACGGCACCCTCACCCGCCGAAGCCGATGCCGTTTTCCTCGCTGCGCAGCGCCGGGCGCTTGAGATGGTGCCGACCATCCCGCTCGGCCGCACCTTCTACGATGGAGCACTGCGCACCGACCTCACCGGCGCGCTTCCCGCATCGGTGAACCTGTTCTGGAACATCCGGCGCCAGTGATCGTCCTCACCGGACCTGGCCGACAAGACGCCGCTGGGCGGAGCATGATGACGAAGCGACGCCGGACATGCTCACGGCTGCGGAGAGCCGCCCCCTCCGAGGTATCCTGGACCGAAGCGCCCGGCGTTCGCTCCAGGCGCGACCTTCGCAGCGACGCTACGCGCCGGTTGGCCGATGGCTGATGTTTGGCGGTCCGCCGACTGCGTCCGCGGTGCCGTTCGGGCTTCGGTCGTCCGCACAGAAAAATGCCCTTAGACTGTTGATCTACGGGCTATTGTTTTGAGATTCTGGGACGCGGAACCAACGATACCAATGCATCACTGTCCCCATTTGAGGCCAGTTGGGCTGCTGGGCGGCCTCGGGTAAAGGCCATCGGCGGTGTTGGCGTGGACGCCTTCCCCCAACGTGGCTGGCCTGCGCCCACCGCGCTTCGCAGCCCCGACACCGCGCGGTAGAACTCGACCATGCCGGATGCCGCAGTCGCCCCTCCACCCGGGCTCGAGATGCTGGAGGCGCGCCTGCGCCAGGACCTTGGCTGGCTGGAACTGCCGGCGAAGCCCTGGGTGCCGGTGCGCGACCACCAGGGCCAGCCAGTCACCGATGTCGCGATCATCGGCGGCGGCATGTGCGGCCTGGTTGCGGCGGCCGCGCTGCGCCTGCTCGGCATCGATCGCATCCGCGTGCTGGACCGCGCAGCGGCGGGACAGGAAGGCCCCTGGGTCACCTATGCGCGGATGGAGACGCTGCGGTCGCCGAAGACGCTGACCGGGCCGGCGCTCGACCTGCCGGCGCTGACCTTCCGCGCCTGGTTCGAGGCGCAGCATGGCGCCGCCGCCTTCGCCGCGCTGGGCAAGATCCCGCGCCCGATGTGGATGGACTACCTCGTCTGGTATCGCCGCGTGATGGGCATCGCGGTGGAGAACGGCGTCGAGGTCACGCTGATCCGCCCCGAAGCCGATGGCCTGCTCGCGCTCGAGACGCGGGGCGCTGGCCGCATCCTCTGCCGCCGGGTGGTGATGGCGACCGGCCGCGACGGCCTGGGCAGCGCCTGGCTGCCGGAGATCGCATCCGCGCTGCCGCTCTCGATGCGCGCCCATTCGCGCGACGCGATAGACTTCGCCGCACTCGCCGGCAAACGGGTCGGCGTGGTCGGCGCCGGCGCCTCGGCGATGGACAACGCCGCGACGGCGCTCGAGGCAGGCTGCGCAAGGCTCGACATGATCGTCCGGCGCGATGCGCTGCCGCGGGTGAACAAGTTCACCGGCATCGGCAGCCCCGGCGTGGTGCATGGCTTCGCCGCCCTGCCCGATGCCTGGAAGTGGCGTTTCCTGAACCTCGTCTTCCGCAGCCAGACGCCGCCGCCGCGCGACAGCACGCTGCGGGTCGCCCGCCATCCGCATGCGCACCTGCACCTCGCGAGCCCGATACGCGGCCTCTCCGTGCAGGACGGCGCGATCCGGCTCGAGACGCCGCGGGAGGTGATCACGCTCGACTTCCTGATCTTCGCGACCGGCTTCCGCGTGGATTTCGCGTCGCGCCCCGAACTCGCACCGCTCGCGCCGCACATCCGGCTCTGGAGCGATCGCTTCGCGCCGGATGCGGCCGAGGAGAACGAAGAACTCGCGGGCTCGCCCGACCTCGATCCGATCTTCGCCTTCCAGGAAAAGCAGCCGGGCGCCTGCCCTGCCCTCTCCCGCGTGCATTGCTTCAACTACCCGGCGACGCTGAGCCACGGGAAGCTCTCGGGCGACATCCCCGCCGTCAGCGCCGGCGCGCAGCGCCTGGCGCAAGGCATCGCGCGCGCCTTCTTCGTCGAGGATCGCGAAGCCCACTTCGCCGCGCTCCAGCGCTTCGACACGCCAGAACTGCTCGGCGACGAATGGCCGGACCGCACATGACAAGAAGGGATCACGCATTGCCCGAGGATCTCCCAGGGGACTTGATCGACAGCCTGCTCGGCATCGCGCCCGACAGCGCGATGGGGCAGTTGCGCCGCCGCCGGCCCGAGGCGCTTCGCCATGCCGAGGGCGCGTTCCGCGAATTGCTGCTGCCGGCCGATCCCGGCGGGCTAAGCTTGCCGGAGCGCGCGGCGGTCGCGATGCGCGTCGCGGCGCGCGAGGGCGATGCGGCGCTCGCTACGCGGTATCGCGACATGCTGGGCGGTGACGCGCCGTCATCCCCGCGCCTCGACGCCCTGCTCGCCTACGCCGACAAGGTCGCGCTCAGCCCGGAGGCGACCTCGCGCGCCGACATCGATGCGCTCGCCGCGCTCGGCCTGTCGTCGCGCGACATCGTCGCCGCGACGCAACTCATCGCCTTCGTGCCCTACCAGGTCCGCGTGATCGCCGGGCTGCGCGCCCTGCTGCAGGAGACCGCGCCATGACCCGCTTCACCATGAAGCCCGTCGGCTGGCGCCCGCGCCTCGACCCCGTGAAGGCCGAGACCGCGACACCCGCACAGCTTGCCGCGCTCGATGCCTGCCCGCCGGCCCAGCGCCGCTCGACCTATTTCCTGACGCTCGCGCATGACCCGGGGTCGCTCGGCGAGCGGGGCGCGCTGTTCAACATCGTGATGTACGCCGAAGGCGGGCTTGATCGGGCGGACCGCGAACTGGCCACCACCGTCGTGTCCATGGTGAATGGCTGCGTCTTCTGCACCGCGGTCCATGCCAAGCGCTTCGTCGAGCTGTCGGGCGACGAGCCCGCCATGCAGCGCATCCTGGATGAGGGATGGGTGGCGGAGCCCAACCCGCGCCGCCACGCCATCGCGGCCTTCACCGAGGCGCTGACCCGCATGCCCGGCGCCGTGACCGCCGCGCATCTGGCGCCGCTGCGGGCGGCCGGGCTGGATGATCTCGAGATCCTCGACCTGATTCATTCGGTCGCGATGTTCGCCAACGCGAACCGCCTGATGCTGACGCTCGGCGATCCGCTGCTGCCGAAGGTGATGTAACCGCCTTCAGTTCAGCCGCGCGCCGGAGATCCTGACCAGCTCGGCATGGCTCGCGATCTCCGCGCGCAGGAATTGCGCGAGCCGTTCGGGCGTGCCGCCGCCATCGAGCGCCATGCCCGCCCCTTCCAGGCGTCGGCGCGCTTCCGGATCGGCCAGCACCTCGTTCGCCAGCGCATTCAGCCGCGTGACCAACGCGGGGTCTGCGCCGCGCGGCAGCATCAGGCAGAACCAGGTGCCGAAGGACAGGCCCGGCATGCCGAGTTCCGCCGCCGTTGGCACATCAGGCATCTGCGGCACGCGGCTGTCCGCGAGCACGGCGATGGCACGCGCGCGCCCGCCCGCGACCAGCGGCTGCGCGCCGGTGATCAGGTTGAACATCGCCTGGATGCGCCCCGCCACCAGATCCGTCGTCGCCGCGGCCGGCGCCGCATAGGGCACATGCGTCAACTGCGTGCCGGTCCGCGACGCGAACAACTCCGCCGCCAGGTGCATCGAGGACCCGTTGCCGGTGGTACCGTGGTTGATCGCGCCCGGGTTCGCGCGGGCAAAGGCCGCGAAGCCCGCCAGGTCCCGCACCGGGAAGTCGTTGTTGACGATCAGGATGTTCGGCACGCTGCCGATCAGGATCACCGGCGCGAAGTCGCGCTGCGGGTCGAAGGGCATGTCGCTGTACAGGGCAGGATTGGTCGCCATCGTGCCCGACCATGTCCACAGGATGGTGTAGCCATCCGGCGCCGACCGTGCCGCCGCCGCGGCGCCGACATTGCCGGCCGCGCCGCCGCGATTGTCCACGATCACACGCTGCGGCAGGCGCTTCTCCAACTCCTGCGCGAAGATGCGGGCCACGGTGTCCGCCGTGCCGGCGCCACCGGGCGCGGGCACGATCATGCGCACCGGTCGCGAGGGCCAGTCACCCTGCGCGAGGGCGGGCGCGGCGATGGCCATCACGGGCGCGGCCAGCAGGATGCGGCGGGAAATCGTCATGCTTCGTCCTCCGTCACTCGCAGCCTATGCGATCCTGCAGGGCGGGCAAACAGCTTCCCGCCCGGCGCGCCGGATGCAAGGCTGCCTCGTCGAGGGGGAACCGGCATGCACGACACGGAGTGCGCCCGATGCGGCTGAGCATCCTCGGCGCCGGCGCCATCGGCCCTGCCGCCGCCGCGCTGGCGGCGTCGCGCGGCCATGATGTCACGCTGTGGTCGCCATCGGGCCGCGGCACCGCGGGCATCGCCGGCGCCATCACGGCAGAGGGCGCGCTGGACTGCACGGTTCCGGTCCGCGTCGCGCGCGGCTTGGCCGACGCCCTGCACGGCGCCGATGTCGCGCTGCTCGCCGTGCCTGCCTATGCCTACCCATCCCTGCTGCCGCACATCGCACGGGCGGCGCCGCCCGGGCTCACGCTGCTGATCGCACCCGCCGCAGCGCTGGCGCCGCTGGCCTTCGATGCGATGCGTGCCGCACTCGGCCCGCGCGCACCGGTCGGCGCGCTCGCCACCACGCCGACCACCGCGCGCCGCGTCGCGCCCGACCGTGTCCGCATCCCCGCCATCCGCGCGGCCGTCGATGTCGCCGCGCTGCCCGCCTCGGCAGCGCCCGAGGTCGCGGCGCTTGCCACGGTGCTGTTCGGCCACGCATGCCCCATCGCGCCCGACGTGCTGCATCCGGCGCTCGCCAATGCCAACCCGATCATCCACGCCGTGCTCGCCCTGGTGAACACCACGCGCATCGAGCGCGCGGAGACTTGGCCGCAATACGAACTCATGACGCCGGCGGCCTGCGCGCTGATGCTAGCCTTGCAGGAGGAACGCGACCGCGTCGCTGCAGCCTTCAGCCTGCGCGTCCTGACGCTGGCCGAATCCCTGCATCGCGCCAGTGGCGTCCCCCTCGCCCCGCTGCCCGCGATGGGCCCCGCCATCGCCGCCGCCGGGCGCAGCGTGAATGGTCCGGCCAGCATGGAAACCCGCTATGTGACGGAGGACGTGCCCTATGGCCTCGCCTTCTACCTGTGGCTCGCCGCCCGGCAGGGCATCGCGATGCCGCGGACCGAGGCGACCGTCACGCTGCTTGAGACGCTCTGGCAGCGCGACCTGCGGAGCAACCCGATGCTGGACATGATCGGCAGTGGCGACCTGGCGACGCTGCTGCGCGAGGGCGCTGGGCGCGGGTGATGCGCTGCATTGCCCTGTGCCATCCCGCGCGGCAGGCTTAGCCCGACAGCCAAGGAAGCCCCCCGATGACGGTCACCCGCCGCCTGCTGCTGGCCACGCCCCTTGCCCTGCCCGCCATCGCGCGCGCGCAGGGCGCCTGGGCGCCGGACCGCGCCGTTCGCCTGGTGGTGCCCTTCGCGCCCGGTGGCAGCCAGGACGTGCTCGGCCGGCTGTTCGCGCAGGCCGTCTCGGCATCCGTCGGGCAGAACGTGGTGATCGAGAACCGCGCCGGCGCGGGCGGCGTGCTCGGCGCCGAGGCGGTGGCCCGCGCCGCGCCGGACGGCACGACGCTGCTGCTCGCGACCGCCGGGCAGTTGACCATCGCGAAGGCCGTAGGGCGCCGCCTGCCCTATGATCCGATCGCCGATTTCGCGCCGATCATGCACCTGACCGACAGCCCGGTGGCGCTGCTCGTGGCGCCCGACCTGCCGCCTCGCGACCTTCCCGCGCTGCTGGACTACTGCCGCCGCGCGCCGCAATCCCTGCCCTATGCCAGCACGGGCATCGGCACCAACACGCACCTCATCATGGAAGACCTGAAGGCCCGCGAGCGGCTGAATATCGAGCACGTGCCGTATCGCGGCGCGGCGGCCGCGTTCAACGACCTGACGGCGTCGCGCATCGCGCTGATGTTCGTCTCCGTGCCTTCGGTGCTCGGCTTCTCCGGCGGGCAGTTGCGCGTGATCGGCGTCACGTCGCGCGAGCGCTTCGCGGCGATCCCCGACGTGCCCACAATGATCGAGGGCGGCGTGCGCGACTTCGAGGCTTCGATCTGGACCGGCCTCGCCGCCCCGGCGGCGACCCCTGCCCCGATCATCGCGCGATGGCAGGCGGAGTTCACCCGGGCACTGTCCGGTGATCTCGTGAAGCCGCGCCTCGCTGCGCTCGGTGCCGTGGAGAACGGCACGGGCCCCGCGGCCTTCGGCGCCCTGCTGCGCGAAGACCTGGCGCGCTGGACGGCGGTGGCCGCCCCGCTCTCGATCCGGCTCGACTGACCCGAGTTCCGGCCCGGCACGGAAGGCAGCCTCGTGGTCACCAGGGTTCTCATCATCGGCGCCGGCATCGTGGGCCTCGCACTGGCCTGGCGGCTGCGGCGCGAAGGCGCGGAGGTGGCCATCGTGGACGCCGCACCACCGGGCGAGGGTGGCGCGAGCTTCGGCAATGCAGGCGCGATCAGCTCGAGCTCGGTGGTGCCCCTGGCCATGCCCGGCCTGCTGAAGCAGGTGCCGCGCATGCTGCTGGATCCGGCGGCACCGCTGCACATCCCGCCCGGCTACTGGCTGCGCGCCGCGCCCTGGCTAGCGCGCTTCGTCGCCGCCGCACGGCCCGCGGCGGTGGCGCGCGCGGCTGCCGCGCTCGATACGCTGCAACGGCTCGCCACCGAGCAGCATCTCGACCTGGCACGGGAGATCGGCGCGCCGGAGCTGATCCTGCCGCGCGGCAACCTCTATCTGTATCGGGACGATGCGCAGCTCGCGAAGGACAAGGCGGGGTGGGATCTGCGCCGCGCCTATGGTGCGCGCCTCGAGGTGCTTGACCGCGCCGGCATCCTCGCGCTGGAGCCAGCCATCGGGCCCGCCTACCAGCTCGGCCTGTTCCTGCCGGACCACGCCCACTGCGCCTCGCCGCACCGCTATGCGCTGGCGGTCGCCGCGGCATTTCGCGAAGCGGGTGGGGAGATCAGGCGCGACCGCATCCGCGCGCTGACGGTCGTGGATGGCCGCGTGACGGGCGCCGGCGGCGAGGCCGCCACGCATTTGGCCGACCAGGTGGTGGTCGCGGCCGGCGCCTGGTCGGCGCGTTTGCTCGCGCCGCTCGGCTACCGCATCCCGCTCGAGACGCAGCGCGGCTACCACGTGAACCTGCCGGCATCGGGCATCGCGATCGGCCGCCCCGTCGTGCCCGCGGACCGCAAGGTCTTCATCACGCCGATGGAAGGCGCGCTGCGCGTCGCCGGCACGGTCGAGTTCGGTGGGCTTGACCGCGCACCCAACGCGGCGCGCGCGCAGCTGCTCCATGCCGACCTCGCCGCGGTGTTCCCCGAGGCGCGCACCGACGGCGCGGAAGGCTTCTGGATGGGCCATCGCCCCTGCCTGCCGGATTCCGTGCCGGTGATCGGGCCGGCGCAGCGGATCGCCGGGCTGTGGTTCGCCTTCGGGCACGGGCATCTCGGCCTGACGGGCTCCGCGCCGACCGCGCGGCTGCTGGCGCCCGCGATCCTCGGCCGCCCGACGAACCAGGATCTCGCCCCCTTCGCCGCCGAACGCTTCGATTGAAACCAACGTTGATTTGCGAGGACCGTTGGCGATTGCATGTGCGCCCTCAATCGCCGGGCGCCGGCTCAGCCGGCTTGGCTACGCCGCCCTGACGGCGACGGTTGCAGGTCATTCGATCATGCCGTTGGCATGACGCAGGGCGCGTGTTGACAGGCACAGCGCGCGCCGGGACGCTTCATCGGCAGGAATGGGGAAGACCGCGATGCGGATGCGGATGCGGATGACGGCAGCGGCGGCGCTCGCGGCCGCTTGGATCGGGGCCCCGGGTATCGCGGGCAGCGCGGCGGCGCAGACATTGCAGGTCGGCGTGCAGGCGAGCTTCAACATCGACCCGCATTTCATCTTCCTCGGCCCCAATATGGCCGCCGCGCGGCACGTCTTCGACACGCTGGTGAACCGCGATGCCGACAGCCGCTGGACGCCGGGCCTCACGGAAAGCTGGACCGCGGTCGAGCCGACCGTCTGGGAATTCCGCCTCCGGCGCGGCGTCACCTTCCACGACGGCTCGCCCTTCACGGCAGAGGACGTCGTCTTCTCCTTCCAGCGCATCCCGAACATTCCCGGCAATCCCGGCCCCTACACGCCGAACCTGCGCGGCATCACCCGCACCGAGGTGGTGGATCCGCACACCATCCGCATCCACACCGCCGCGCCGAACCCGGTGCTGCCGGGGCAGTTGACCAACGTCTTCATCGTGAACCGCCGCGCCGCGGAAGGCGCGCTGCCGCCCGATTTCGCATCCGGCCGCGCCGCGATCGGCACCGGCCCCTACCGGCTCGAGCAGCATCGCGGCACGGATGGGATGAGCGTCACGCGCTTCGACAACTATTGGGGCGAGCGCCAGGCCTGGAGCCGCGTCAACATCCGCGTGATGAGCAACGACGCGACCCGCATGGCAGCCCTGCTCGCCGGCGACGTGGACCTGATCGAGGAGGTGCAGACCGCCGATGTGGAACGGCTGGAGCGCTCCGGCCGCGCCACGGTGTTCCGCCGCGCCTCCGACCGCGTGATCTTCCTGCTGCCGCATGTCGGCGCGGAACGCCTGGCGCAGATCACCGACACGGAGGGCCGCCCGCTCGACCGCAATCCGTTCCGCGACATACGCGTGCGGGAAGCGCTGAGCCTCGCCATCAACCGCGCCGCACTGGTGGAGCGCAGCATGGACGGGCAGGCTGTGGCGACAGGGCAGCTGGTGCCGGAAGGCTTTGGCGGCTTCGACCCGTCAATCCCGGTGCCGCCCTACGACCCCGCCCGCGCGCGGCGCCTGCTGGCGGAGGCGGGCTTCCCGCAGGGCTTCGGCTTCACGCTGGCCTGCCCGAACGATCGCTACGTCAACGACGCGCGCGTGTGCCAGGCGCTCGGCCAGATGCTGACCCGCGCCGGCTTCCTGCCGCGCGTCGAGACGCAGCCGGGCAGCGTCTATTTCGCGCGCACGGCGGTCGGGCGGAACGAGGTGCCGCTGGTCTTCTTCGGCCAGTCCTCCTCCTCCACGCGCGATGCCACGCATGTGCTGAGCCTTGCGATGCACAGCCAGCAACTGGCGCGCGGGCTCGGCCAGTCGAACCGCGGTGCGTTCAGCGATGCGAACCTCGACCGGCTGATCCAGGACGCTGCCTTCCGCATGGAAGGCGACCGCGAAGCCGCGCTGCGCGCTGCCATGCGGGAAGCGATGCGCCTGCATGCGGGCATCCCGCTCTACAACCAGATGGTCATCGCCGCGGCGCGGCCAGGCATCGTCTATACGCCACGGCTCGACGAACAGACCGTCGCCATCCATGCGCGGCGCGCGCCATGAAGGCGGGACGCCCCACGATCAGCGGCACGCGCCACGCGATCAGCGCGGGCCACTACCTGGCCGCCGCCGCCGGCTTCGCGATCCTGGAAGCCGGCGGCAATGCGGTGGATGCAGGCTGCACGGCCGGCATCGCGCTCGGCGTGCTGCAGCCGGACCTGGTCTCGGTGGCGGGCGTCGCGCCGATCATGATCCGGCTCGCCGATGGCCGGAGGGAGACCATCGCGGGCCTCGGGCACTGGCCCGCCAGCCTGCCGCCGGACGTCTTCATGCGCGAGCATGGCGGCAAGATGCCATCCGGCGTGCGGCGCATGGTTGTGCCCGCCGCGCCGGATGCCTGGATCCAGGCGCTGGAGCGGCACGGGACGATGCGCTTCGGGGAGATCGCCGACGCCGCGATCCGCTTCGCCGCCGATGGCTTCGCGACCTATGACCTGCTGGCCGAGAGCATCGGCGCACATGAGGCGGAGTATCGCCGCTGGCCACAGAACGCGGCGATCTTCCTCCCCGGCGGGCAGGTGCCGAAGCTTGGGCAGAAATTCGTCCAGGCCGACCTGGCGCGCAGCCTGCGCTACATGGTGGACCAGGAACGCGCCGCGGCGGGTCAGGGCCGCGCGGCCGGGCTCGCCGCCGCGCATGCCGCCTTCTATCGCGGCGACCTCGCGCGGGAGATCACGCGCTTCGTCGCCGCCGAGGGCGGGTTCCTGACGATGGAGGATCTCGCCACCTACCGCTCCCGCATCGAGCCTGTCGTCGCGCGGCACTGGCGCGGGCACGAGGTGCTGGTCTGCGGCCCCTGGTGCCAGGGGCCGGCGCTGCTCGAGGCGCTGTTGATCGCCGATCACCTCGGCCTCGACGGACTCGCGCACAACTCAGCCGACTATCTGCACGTGATCACGGAGGCGCTGAAGGGCGCGCTGGCGGATCGCGAATACCACTTCACCGATCCCGCCTTCGGCCATGTGCCGCTGGACGCGTTGCTGTCGCCGGAGCACCTCGCCGCGCGCGCGGCGGCGGTGGACATGGCACGCGCGCATCCTGGCCTGCCTGAGCCGATCCTCGGCCGCGGCACGGCGCTGCCGCCGGCCACGCGCGCGGCGCTGCCGCAGGTGGAGGCCGACACATCCTATGTCGCGGTGGTGGACCGCTGGGGCAACGCCTTCAGCGCGACGCCCTCGGACGGGTCCTGGAACGTGCCCGTGGTGCCGGGCACGGGCCTGGTGGTCTCGGGCCGCGGCTCGCAGAACCGGCCCGATCCGGCGCATCCCGCAGGCGTCGCGCCCGGCAAGCGGCCGCGGCTGACGCCCAACCCCGCGATGGTCGTGACGCGCGATGGTGGCGTCATGCCCTTCGGCACGCCAGGCGGCGACGTGCAGATCCAGGCGATGCTGCAGGTGATGTTGAACATCCTGCATTTCGGCATGGCGGTACAGGACGCGATCGAGGCGCCGCGGGTCGCGTCCTATTCCTTCCCATCCTCCTTCGCGCCCTACGAGTTCTTCCCCGGCCGGCTCGCGGTCGAATCGCGTATCCCGGCCGAGGTGCGCAGCGCGCTCGCCGCGCGCGGCCACGAGGTGAAGGCCTGGCCCGACGTGACCTGGCTGGCCGGCAGCGTCGAAGTGGTGCTGAGCGATCCCGCGACGCGGCTGCTGCATGCCGGCGCCGACCCGCGCCGGCCGGCCTACGCCATTGCGTCCTGAAGGCGCCGTGCGCGTTCAGCGCGCTGCACGGTTCGGCCGCATCCCCCTCCACAACCGCGGGACGGCACGGCCATTGGGCCGCTTCCGCGGAGAAAGGTCATCATGCAAGACTGCGGCGCTACAACGAGGGCCGCCTGGACGGCCTGACAAATCGCAAAGGGAGGCCGGACATGGGCCAGACACGTCGGGCGCTGCTGGGCAGCACACTTGCCATGCCGTTCATCGGCAACCGGGCATTCGGGCAAGGATTCCCGAACCGCCCGCTGAGCCTCCTGATCCCGTTCGCGGCGGGCGGACCAACCGACATGATCGCCCGCCTGCTGGCCGAGGGCATGTCGCGGGAGCTGGGCCAGCCCGTGGCGGCCGAGAACGTCACAGGCGCAGGCGGCACGATCGCGGCCGCGCGCGTGGCGCAGTCGCGCCCTGACGGGCACACGCTGCTCCTCCACCATATCGGGCTCGCCGCGGCGGCAACGCTATACCGCCAATTGCCCTTCAGCATCGAGCGTGGCCTGGCGCCGCTCGGCGTGGTGTCGCACACCGGCATGGCCTTCGTGTCGCGGCCGGATTTCCCGGCGCGCGACCTGGCCGGCTATGTCGCCGTGCTGCGCGAGCAGGGCGACCGGCTGAACCTCGGCCATAGCGGGCTCGGCGGATCGAACCAACTCTGCGGCATGCTGCTGCAGCATGCCGCCGGGCGTAGCGCCACGACGATCGTCTTCCGTGGCAGCGCGCCGGCGATGACGGAGATGATGGCCGGCCGCCTGGACATCTCGTGCGAGCAGGCGACGGTCGTCGCACCGTTGGTGCGCGATGGCCGCATCAAGGCCTTCGGCGTGACGCTGCCCGAGCGCATCCCGGGCTTCGATGTGCCGACCGCGCGCGAGCAGGGCGTGGACCTCATTATGTCCGCCTGGCATGGGCTCTATGCGGCAGCCGGCACGCCGCCGGAGATGCAGCAGCGCCTGGCGCAGGCCATGCGCGCCGCGCTGCGCGAGGAGCGGCTGAAGCAGCGTTTCGCCGAGACGCTGACGACGGTGGCGACCGAGGCCGAGGCCACGCCCTCTCATCATGCGCAGTTCCTGGTGAGCGAGATCGAGCGCCTGCGACCGCTCATCCTGGCCGCGGGCCAGTTCGCAGACTGACCCTGGCCGACGCGGCATGGTGACAGCGGGCGAGCCCCTCCTGCCTTGGGCACTTCAGCGCCTTCCGTGACGACGCGCAGCACGCCACACCGACGAAGCGTGGCGAGTGGACCAGGCGAATCAGAGCCACCATCAGCTGTGCGGCTGCTTCTGGATGCGGCCAGGACGACGCTTGCCATACCTCCGAAATATCCAGACCCTGAACGCCATGGCGAAACACAAGACACAAGCAATCCGCTACGATCGGTTCATGCGGGACCGCGGCCTCGCCTGCGGCCCGGTGGCGGATGCCTGGGTACGTGCTGGCAATGCTCGCGTGCCCCCCGACACATGTGCGGCGCGCTGCACCAGCGTCAGGGGCTGAGATGGGGGGCGCCAACACCCAGGTCCTGCCTGTCGCCATCATCGGCGGCGGCCTCGCCGGGCTTCAGGCCGCTCGACTGCTGCACGAAGCGGGCGTCGGCTTCCGCATCTTCGAAGCGCGCGACCGGCTTGGCGGCCGTATTCTCTCAACCGATGCGGCAGGAGGCCCGACGGAGGACGGTTTCGACCTTGGTCCGTCCTGGTTTTGGCCCGCCATGCACCCGGCCATGGCGGCCGCGTTGGCGCAACTTGGCCTCGCCGCCTTCCCGCAACACGACGAAGGCGATGTTCTCGTCGAACGCCTGCCGGGCCGCCCGCCGCAGCGCTTCGCCGGCTCCCGGCAGGAGCCGCGCTCCATGCGGCTTGCGGGCGGTACGGGCGCGCTGGTGCGCGCGCTGGCCGGCGGCCTGCCGGAGGGCTCCATTCAGCGTGCCTCGTGGGTCACGCGGATCGCCCTCGAGGGTGACCTTGTCCGACTGACGCTTGGGCAGACTGACAGCGGGAGTGACAGCGTCCTCGCAGCACAGGTGATTGCCGCGCTGCCACCGCGGCTGCTGGAGGCGAGCATCGCATTCGAGCCTGCTATCGATCCTGCCATCCGTTTACGCTGGCGCGACACGCCGACCTGGATGGCGCCGCACGCGAAGTTCGTCGCGATCTATGACCGCCCCTTCTGGCGCACGGCCGGCCTGTCTGGCATGGCGCAGAGCGCCGTAGGCCCGATGGGCGAGATCCATGACGCGACAACCGCTTCGGGCGCAGCGGCACTGTTCGGCTTTCTCGGCATCGATGCAGATCGGCGCCAGACTGCGGGCACGGCGCTGCTGACCCGCGCCTGCCTTGATCAGCTCGTGCGGCTGTTCGGAGACGAAGCCGGACGCCCCGCGGCGACGCTGCTGATGGACTGGACCGCCGAGGTCTTCACCGCGACCGCGGACGACCGGCACGGCGGGGCCCATCCCGCGCCGCAGCGCGGGCCTTGGGTCAGCGGCGCATGGCGGGATCGCCTGTCGCTTGCAGGAAGCGAGACCAGCGCGACCAACCCCGGCTACCTGGCGGGCGCGATTGATGCCGCCTCTCGCGCCGCTGCGGAGGTGTTGCAGCGGATCGCAGGGCCTGGCCGTGCCACGTCGTGAGGGAGGCGAAGGCACGCCCCACCATCACGGCACCCGCCGCTTCGTAACCCCGACGGAGAGCGTCGCCGCCACCAGGTCAAACGTCGCGCCGGAGATGTTCCGCGGCACCACCCGCACCGTGTTGTTCGACCAGACCGCAGCGTCGAGTTCGATGAACCGCGCCGACGACAGCAGCGATGCTTGTGCCCGGTCGCCCGCACGTGCCCCGTTCACGGTGACGTCGATCAACCACGTCGTCCCCGGCGCCGGGCTCGGCAGATCCCAGGACACCTCCGTGACAAACTCCCGCCGCCCGGAGCCGAACAGCGCCCCCCGTCAGCAGCGGCATGCCGTTCAGCACCGCGGGCTCGGCTTCCGGCAGTCGGTAGAGCCGCAGCGCCTGCAGGTCGATCGGCCTTTCTCCGCTCCATAGCCGCAGCGCTCACGTCTTCGGCTGTGCGTTGCCCGGCGCCGCCGGCCGCACCGTTATGGCGTCCAGGGCGCCGGTCGGCCTGCCCCGCCGCATCGGCACGCAGGCCTCCGGGAAGTCCTGCCGGCAGCGGCCACCTGCATCAGCGAGACGGGCTAGGAACTGGTCGAGGTGCCGCATCGCGCCGGTCGGCAGGTCGTGCAAGACGAGGACGGGTTGCGGTTCGGCAAGGCACTGCCGCAACGCACGCTCGGGTCAGCCCTCCGGGTCGTGCCAGTCGCCGGGCACGGCCGACCACAGCACGACCGTCTGTGCCTGTGCAGACAGATGGGCGCTGGCCTCGGGGCTGAGCAGATGCGGGCCGATCCGCCCGCCGCCGCCAAAGGGCCGGAATAGCCGGTTCGTATGCCGAAGCGTGCCGAGCAGCGCCTCCGTGCGGCCGATCTCCGCCTCAGCATGACCCGCTTCGCCCGCACGATCGCCCAGCGGACGGTCGTGGGAGAAGGTGTGGTTGCCGATCCGATGCCCGTCCTCGTGGGCGCGTCGGGCCAGGGCATGGCGCGCCGGCTCCGCCATCTTGTGGCCGAGCGAGAAGAAAGTGGCGCGGATGCCGCGGCGGCGCAGCACGTCGAGCACCTGCGGCGTCACCTCCGGCTCCGGGCCGTTGTCGAAGCTCAGCGTCACCTCGGGCAGGCTCCTCGGGCGTCCCCCTCCCGGGCAGGACCGGGATCTTTCCCGATAAAATGCTGCCATCAATCCAGTTTATCGTTTACCTGTTGCCCTTCTCCTCGAGGCTGCGGCATCGTGCCGCGCCGTGCCCCTGCAGATTCCCGAACCCACGACCGCCGCCGCCTCTGCCGAAACGCTGGCGACCGCCGCCTTCCGGCGCCTGCGGGCAGAGATCCTTGACGGCCGCCTTGTCCCCGGCGCGCGGCTCAAGGTGCAGGAACTGGCCGAAAGCTACGGCGTCGGCGCCGCCCCCTTGCGCGAGGCGCTGGCCCAATTGGCCGCGGAAGGGCTGGCGCGGCGGATTGAGCAGCGCGGCTTCCGCGTGGCCGAGGCTGATCCGGTTCATCTCGCCGGCCTGATCCGCACGCGCTGCCTGGTGGAGCCGCTCGCGCTGCGCGAATCCGTCTCGCGTGGCGATGCCGCCTGGGAGGATGCGCTGGCCGGCGCCGAGCGGCGCCTCGCGCGGCTGCCGCGGTTGCTCGACGCAGCGCGCTACGTGCGGAATCCGGAATGGGAAGCCGCCCACATCGCCTTCCACCGCGCCCTGATCGCCGCCTGCGATGCGCCGCCGCTACTCAGCTTCTGCGAGCGGCTGCGCGAGGAGGCAGACCGCTATCGCGCACTTGCGGGCGCGGTCGCCTTCCGCAAGCGCGACGTGGCTGGTGAGCACGCCGCCATCGCCGCCGCAGCCTTCGACCGCGACGCCGACCGCGCGGCGGACCTCCTGACGCAGCACCTGGCCACGACCGGCGACTTCGTGCAGCGCGCCATGATCGAGAACCGGCAGGGCCGTGCTGGCGGGCCGCGCCGCAGGGCCGACACCTCAGGGAGATGACGTCATGACCGCCGAAACAAGGCTGCTGCCGACCACCGTGGTCGGCAGCTATCCGCAGCCGGACTGGCTGGTGGACCGCGCGGTGCTGGCCAAGAACCTGGTACCGCGGGTCCGCATGAAGCAGATCTGGCGCGTGGCGGAGGACGCGCTGGAGCAGGCGCAGGACGACGCGACGCTCGTCGCCATCCGCGACATGGAGCGGGCGGGGATCGATATCATCACCGATGGCGAGATCCGGCGGGAGAGCTACTCCAACCGCTTCGCCCTCGCGCTCGACGGTGTGGATGTGGACACGCCGGCGGAGGTGATCGGGCGCACCGGAAAGGTCACGCTGGTGCCGCGCGTTGTCGGCAAGCTCCGCCGCCGCAATCCTGTCGAGCTGCGCGACATGCAGTTCCTGCGCGCCAACACCGACTGCGGGGCCAAGATCACCCTGCCCGGTCCCTTCACCCTCTCGATGCAGGCGCATGACGAGCATTACGGCGACGAGGAAGCGCTCGCCATGGCCTATGCGGAGGTGGTCGCCGAGGAAGCGCGCGACCTGAAGGCCGCCGGCGCGGACGTGATCCAGCTCGACGAGCCCTGGCTGCAGGCCAGGCCCGAGCAGGCGAAGCGCTACGGCGTGAAGGCGATCAACCGCGCGCTGGAAGGCGTCGCGGGCCCTACCGTCGTGCATCTCTGCTTCGGCTACGCGGCGATCGTAAGCGACAAGCCCTCGGGCTATTCCTTCCTGCCGCAGTTGGCCGACAGCACGGCCGCGCAGATCTCGATCGAGGCGGCGCAGCCGAAGCTCGACCTCGGCATCCTGAAGGACCTGTCCAACAAGACAATCATGCTCGGCGTGCTCGATCTCGGCTCGCCGGAGGTGGAGACGGCGGAGACGGTGGCGGCGCGGATCCGCGCGGGGCTGAAGCATGTCGCGGCGGAGCGGCTGGTGGCGGCGCCGGATTGCGGCATGAAGTACATCCCGCGCGAGCGCGCCTTCGGCAAGCTGAAGGCGCTGGCCGAGGGCGCTGCGATCGTCCGCCGCGAGCTGGCGGGCTGAGGCGGTGCGGCTTCTCGGCCTCTGCGGCAGCACGCGCACCGGATCCTTCAACCGCGCGCTGCTCGGCGCGGCGGCCGAGCTCGCGCCGGCGGGGGTGGCGATCGAGCCCTGGGATCTCCGGCGGCTGCCGATGTACGATGACGACATCCGCCTCTCGGGCTTCCCGGCCGAGGTCGTGGCCTTCCGCGAGGCGGTGCGCGCGGCGGATGGGCTGGTCTTCGCGACGCCGGAGTACAACCGGTCCCTGCCGACGATCCTGAAGAACGCGATCGACTGGGCGTCGCGCGCGCCGGACCAGCCCTTCAACGGCAAGCGCGCGGCGGTGCTGACGGCGTCGAATGGCGCGCTCGGCGGCGCCTTCGCCAACCATCACCTGCGGCAGGTGCTGGTCTACCTGAACGTCGTGGTCATGCCGGGGCCGGAGGTGATGGTCGGCCTGTCGCCCACCAAGTTCGCGGATGGGCGCCTGGTGGACGAGCCTACACGGGAGGTGGTGCGGCGGCACATGGCCGCCTTCACCACCTTCGCGAAGGGATAGCGCCCTATCCCTTCTTCGGCCGCGCCGCGAGATACTGTTCGAGGCTGATGCGGCCGGGCACGACCATGCCCGGCTTCGGCGCCACCCCGCCGAAGGGAGAGGCGTCGTCGTACCAGCATTGCGGCGCGGGGTAGCCCCAGTCCATCGTCGCCTTGCGCTTCGCCTCGTCCCAGCGCTGCGGCTCCAGCTCGAGGTCGAGCATCTGCTTCGGCGATTCCGGGATGATCTCCACCCGGTGGCCGTCGGGATCGCGGAGATAGGTGTACTGGACGTGGCCCTGGTTGTGCCGCCCCGGGCCGCGTTCCACGAGCTGGCCGAAGCCGTGGATGCCGGCCGCGTCGCAGGCGCGCATCATCTCCTGCACGCCGGCGATGCAATAGGCGAAGTGGTGCAGGCGCGGACCCGGCCCCGGCATGAAGACGATGTCCCAGGGAATGTCCTTGCGGTGCATGAACACGCCGATCAGCGTGTCGTCCGGCCCGCCCACCACGAAATCCGATATGCGGAAGCCGAGCGTCGTCCAGAAGGCGCAGGCGCCGGGGATGTCGGCGCTGTGCACCTGCAGGTGGTCGAAGCGCAGCGCCGCGGCGCCGGGGAAGTGGTCCGTCTCGATCGTGCGCCGCGGCATCGGCGTCATGCGCGCGACGAACTCGACCGGCATGCCGAAGGGGTCGCGCACCTCGAGCGTGCGGTCCTGCCAGGGCCGGTCCACCCAGGCCGCGTGCAGGCCGAGGCCCTTGAAGTGCTCATGCGCGCGGTCGAGCTCGAGCTCGGTCAGCACGCGGAAGCCGATGCGCTCGCACACCGGATCGTCGGCCGTCTCGCGCAGGATCAGGCTGTGGTGTCCGACCTCCTCGATGCCGCGCAGATAGGCGACGTTGCCCTCGCGCGCGCTGACGACCAGGCCGAGCACGCGCGTGTAGAAGCGGAGGCTCCGCTCCAGGTCGCGCACCGTCATCGCGGCGTAGCCGACGCGGGTGATGTTGAAGGGCGGGTAGAAGACGGGAGGCGGGATGGTTGCCATGCGACGTGTCTCCGATGCGGGGGGCGCGTTCCAGCTGTCTGCTCGACGCATTGTCCGGGTCGCCAGGCGAAGCCGCCTGGCTTGAGGATGCTCAGGCCCGCTTGAACCAGGGCTCGAGCGCGACCTTGAGCGGGCCATTGATGCGCGCGACCGCGTTGTACCAGGCGACCGCCATGACGAGGTCCATCGCCTCGCGCAGCGGGAAGGCCTCGGCCAGCGCGTTCCAGGTTGCGTCCGAGACCTCGATCTGCGCCGTCGCCTCCGCCGCATAGGCGAGCACGGCGCGTTCCTTCGCGTCGAAAATCGGCGAGGCGAGCAGCGCCTCGACCGAAGCGCTGGCCTCGATCGCCTCGAGCTGCTCGCGCCGCGCGCCGGCCTTCAGCGCGTGGTTCCAGTGCTTGTTGAACTCGTAGGTCGAACGCGCGACGTGGGCGGTCATCACCACGCCCATCTCGCGGTAGCGCGCATCCATCGCCGCGCCGTGCCGCATGGCGCCGGTGAAGTCGAGCAGCGGCTGCAGCAGCGCCGGCATGTTGCACAGCGCGAGGAAAACATGCGGCGCCGGATCGCCGCGCTCCTTCAGCATGCGGTCATACACGTGGCGGAGTTCCTCGGGGAACTCCTCACGGGTCGGCAGGGGCACGCGCGCCATGCGGTCTGGCTCCGGGTCTGGATGCGGCGTCGGGTCAGGCGGCGATGTTGCGGTCGCGGATCACCTTGCCCCACATCTCCCATTCCTGCTCGACCTTGGCGCGGAATTGCGCCTGGCTGAGCGTGGGCGCGAGCATCGAGGCATCGGCCACGCGCCGGCGGTTGTCCTCGGTCGCCATGATCGCGGTGCATTCGGCATGCAGCCGGTCCACGATCGCCTGGTCGGTCCCGACCGGCGCGAAGAGGCCGAGCCAGAAGTCGGAATTCACGGCGGGCGCCACGGTTTCCGACACCAGCGGCACGTCGGGGAAGTTCGGCGAGCGCCGCTCCCCCACCTGCGCCAACGCGCGGCCATAGCCGTTGCGGACCAGCGGCGCGCCGTTCAGCACATCGAACAGCGCGACATGGACCTGGCCCGACATGACGCCCTGCGCCAGCAGCGCGCCGCCGTTGAACGGGACGTGCACCATCTCGGTCCCGGTCTCGGCCATGAACATCTCCATCGAGACGTGGCTGAAGGCGCCGATGCCGTGGCTGCCGAGGTTGAACTTGCCCGGGTTCGCGCGCAGTTCCGCGACCAGCTCCTGGATCGTGTTCGCGCGGATCTCCCGCCCGACGACGATGATGGAGGGCCCGGCCAGCGTCTGCACGATCGGCACCAGGTCGCGCGGTGTCACGTAGGGCACGGGGCGGCGCAGATGCGGCCCAACCACCATCGGGCTCGAGGAGGCGAAGAGCAGCGTGTGGCCGTCGGGTGTCGCGCGGATGACGTGCTGCGTGCCGACGATGCCGCCCGCACCGGCGCGCAGCTCCACCGCGAAGGGCCGGCCGAGGCGGCGCTGCAGCGGCTCGGCCAGCACGCGGGCGAAGATGTCCGGGCTGCCGCCGGGACCGGTCGGCGCCACGATGGTGACCGGCCGGTTCGGGTAGGCGCCCTGCCCCAGTGCCGGCCGTCCCGCCGCCAGCATCCCCGCGCCTGCAAGCAGTGCGCCGCGCCTCGTGATAGCCATCTCGTCCCTCCCGTTCCGTCGTTGTCGGCCTGCGGGGCGACATCCGGCGCTGCGGCGCATCGCGAGCGGGGCGGAGGAGGCGACCGTGGTGTCGCAGCCCCGGCAGGGTGCCGGGGCTGCGGCGGTCGTCTCCTCCACACGCCCGAAGTGCGGGCAGGCGCCGTTGTTCCGCCGGCGCTGTCTTTCAGCTTCAGTCCCTCGTCGGCTTCCGCCGGGTCACCGGACGCTGCCGCTCAGGCTTCGTCCGCGACAGTGTTGCGCAGCAGGCCGACGCGGTCGATCTCCACTGCCACCACATCGCCAGGCTTCAGCCAGAGCGGCGGGGTCCGGCGCGAGCCCACGCCGCCCGGCGTGCCGGTCACGATCACGTCGCCCGGCTCCAGCCGCGTGAAGGTCGAGCAGTATTCGATCTGGCGGGGGATATCGAAGATCATCTCGCCGAGCGTCGTGTCCTGCACGACCTGCCCGTTCACCCGCGTCTGCAGGCGCTGCGGGCCGATCGCGCCCACCTCGTCCGGCGTGACCATCCAGGGGCCGAAGGGCCCGGTGCCGAAGAAGTTCTTGCCCGGCGTGAACTGCGGCGTGTGGCGCTGCCAGTCGCGCACGCTGCCGTCGTTGTAGCAGGCGTAGCCCGCGATCTGCGCGAAGGCGTCGCCGCGCGCCACATGCCGGCAGGAGGTGCCGATGATGGCTGCGAGCTCGCCCTCATAGTCGAAATCCGTCGAGACCTTCGGCCGCACGAGCGGGGCCAGGTGGCCGATCTGGCTGTTGGCGAAGCGCGTGAAGATGGTGGGGTGCGCGACCTCCGCCCGCCCGGTCTCCTGGCGGTGCATTTCGTAGTTCAGGCCGACGCAGATGATCTTGTCGGGGTTCGGGATCACCGGCAGCCACTCGATCGCCGCGAGCGGGATCCGCGGGGCGTCCGGCGCCGCGCGGCGGGCGTCGTCGAGCGCCTGACGCGCGATCGCCGAGCGCAGGTCGGGGAGCTGGGGCAGCACGGCGCCGACATCGTGCATCACGCCGTCGCCGACGACACCCCAGCTGCTGATCCCGGCATGGCGAAAGCTGGCAAGCTTCATCGGTGGTCCCTGCGGTTACTCGGCGAACACCGCGCCCGTCGATACCGCATCCATTCAAGTGTCGATAATCTGGGAAATCAAGAAATTTTATCGGTAATTCGCGCCGAAGCATCGTCCGATGCTCCTTCCTCACATCCGACACGGTGTCGGGCTTTGCGACCGTGCAGCTGCTGGGCGAGTTGCGGGTGCTGGCGGGATGGGGCTGACGCGGCGCGTGGTGTGGCACCGCCTTGAGACCTTCGCTCGGTCTCAGGGAGATCTGACCTTCGTGACCTGCACCACCAGCGGCGCGGCGGCAACATCCCCTGTCGACGCGCTGAGGTTCCGCACAGTGACGCGCACGCTGTTGCTCGACGAGACATGGCAGTCGAACATGAAGGCGATGCTGCTTTTGTCGAGCGACGTGTCGGCGAAATCGCCCCGCCGCGCGCCGGGCACGGTCGCGTCGATGCTTGCTGTCGCACCTGCGACCAGTCTTGGCACGTCCCACGTCGTCTCCAGCGCAAGGCTGCGTGTCCCGATCAGTACTGAGGGGCAGGCGTAGAGCGCTGCCGGGGCCGTCTCCGGCAGCCCGAACAGCCACAGCGCCTCGAGCTCGATCTGCCGGTCGAAGCCGATGATGCCGATCTGCGCGACGGTCACGCCCGCGCCGAGCCGGATCGTCTGCCGCCGGTTCAGCGAGGCGTCGGCCATCACTGCGCCAGCGTGGCGGCGTCGAACATCACCCGTCCGACGAAGAGCGCGTAGAACACCCAGACGCCGCCGATGCGGTGTGCCAGCCGGTTCGCCTGGCCAGTCCAGGCACCGGTCGGGCTGGCCCCGACGATCCAGCACTGCCCGTCGGAGGGGGAGCCCGGCGGCGTGGGTGACTTCCTTCTGCGCCTGCTGGGTCAGGATGCAGGGCAGCGCGAGACGGGGCGTCCTCGTCATAGGATGGCCTGCCTGGCCGCGCCGCGGCCGACGGTGTCGCTGATCTGCTGGATGCGGACACGGACGGTCGCACGCGGCACACCGAAGTCTGCGGCCTGCTCGGCGGCCGTGTAGGTCGCGACGGGGCTGCTGCTGCTGATGGTTCGCAGCGTCGCCGTGTTCGCCGCGTTGCGGATGTCGACCTCGTAGCGCTCACTGGCCTCGCCCAGCGGCACGTCGGTGCCGTCGGCCCAGGCCGAGGGGATGCGCGTGCGCCGGAGCCAGGTGATGGTGAGATTGCCCGTGTCGTCGCGACTGCCGGCGAGGTGCACCGGGCTGAGCGGCGCCAGGCCGCGCGCCGTGTTGGCGAAGGAGGTGGCCCCTATCGCCGTGTCGAGGACGAGGCCGTGCTGGCCGAAATCCGCGCCATCACCGACGCCCGCCCCACCTACGGCTACCGCCGCGTCACCGCCCTGCTGAACTGGGTCAGGCGCAGCTCCGGCGAGCCCCCGCTCAACCACAAGCGCATCTTCCGGCTGATGCGCCTCTCCTCGATGCTGCTTCAGCCCCACACCGGCATGCGGCCGATCCGCGCCCATGAGGGCACCGTCATCGCGCCCGCGTCCAATCAGCGCTGAGCCTCCGACGGCCTCGAGATCCCCTGCTGGAATGGCGAGGTCGTCCGCGTCGCCTTCGCCATCGACACCCATGACCGCGAGATCATCGCCTGGGTCGCCACCTCCGGCGGCGGCATCTCCGGCGAGATGATCCGCGACATGGCTGGACGCATGCGTCCAACCGACTGCGTCGAACGACGCTTCGACGCCATCCGCGCTCCGCGGCCCGTCCAGCCGCTCGCTGACAATGCCTCCGCCTGCACCGCCGCGGAGACGACCGACTTCGCCACCGCGCTGAACCTCATTCCATGCTTCACGCCGGTCCGCAGCCCCGAAAGCAACGACGTCTGCGAGGCCTTCGTCAACACCCTGAGGCGCGACTATGCCCGCGTGAACCCCAGGCCGGACGCCATCTCCGTCCTGCAGCAGATCCCGGCCTGGTTCGAGGACTACAACACCATCCACACCCACTCCGGCTTGCGCATGCGCTCGCCGCGTGAGTCCATCGCCCTGCAGTCAGCCAACCAAGCCGCCTGTCCAGTTTGATGGGGGCCACTCCACAAAGGACCTGCCGCCGAAGAGCACGGTGTGGGACCACTTCTCGCGCTGGGAATGGGAAGGCACCATCGAGCGCATCCATCACGCGCTTTACGTCGCTGTCCGCGAGCATGCAGGACGCGAGGCCAGCCCGACGACGGCAACCATTGATGGCCAAACCGCGAAGGCGGCACAAAAAGGGGGCTCAGCGCTCGATCCGTCCGGCTACGATCCGGGCAAGAAGGTCATCGGCCGCATTGGGTGAACGCCCCGCGGTTCAGTCGCGTCCGGCGGCCCCTCGGCCGAGCGGCGCGGCGCGGCCCCCGTGGTCGAACATGCGCTGATACGTCCAACCCGGCTCGTGCCAGCTCAGCATCTTGCCCGGATTCAGAAGGCCCTTCGGATCAGCCTCCCGCTTAACTGCCCAGAAATATAAAAGTATTGCTGGCGTTGTTGTCCGCCAAAAATATCACCAAAACCTATTCCGACGCCGATACGCGTGCCCGGAACACCAATAGATACGGCGATACCGTCTGTCCTGATTTGGCCCGACATGGCTCATTCCTCCCTTAGCGGAATAATGCAAAATAAGCGGCGATGACTGCGAAGGATAGCGCAGCGCAAACTATCCTTGCCATCTTGACGCTTGGGTGATCGAATAAGTGAATCTCATCAGGCCGCGCGTAAAGCATTTTCGCGCTAAGATTGAGTGAGTAGTGAATAAAAGACATGAATCCCATCTCAGCCTTCGATTTTCTCCAAAAAAATAAGCAAACTAAAATATTCACGAATATAAATGCCAAAATTGTAATTGCAATTTTTTCTGGCGACGTGGTGGTGAATTGCATATTCATTGCGCTTCCGTAATCTGGTTGGCATCCGATTTTGGGAGAGACCGTCCGCGCGCCGCTGTTGCGGGCCTAGAGTTTAGCTGCCGAGCATCTGGAACGCCCACAGCCCCGCATACCGCCCCCCGCTCCGCACCAACTCCTCATGCGTCCCATCCTCCACCACCCGCCCCCGCTCCACCGTGATGATCCGGTCCGCACCCCGCACTGCCGCCAGCCGGTGCGCGATGATAATCACCGTCCGCCCGCGCGACATCGCCCGCATGTTCTCCTGCACCACACGCTCGCTCTCATAGTCCAGCGCGCTCGTCGCCTCGTCCAGGATCAGTACCTTCGGGTCGCCGATGCGGACCTGCTCGATGGGCTTGTGGGTGCCGTCGGCCATCAGGATGGGGGTGCCGGGGAGGAAGCAGCGGGGCGGCGTGCCGGTTGCCAGAGCCGCGGCCCTATGAGATCGTTGACGAAGGTGACGCTGTAGAGACCGAGATCGGCGCCCCGGATCGCACCGTCCGCGCCGCGCGCCAGCACGCGCGCGAGGTCGGCGTTTCGGAAGGGCTGCGAGGCGGATTGCCGGTAGATCGCATGTCGGCCGAGCCAAATGTCGGTGGTGTCGTTCGCACGCACCGCGCGCGCCACGGCGCTGCCGTGGAAAGCCGCCTCCTCCACCGCCAGGCGATGTAGGTTCTGCGGCGACAGCAGCACGAGGTCGATCACGCCTTGCGCGACCACCGCACGCACCGTCGCCAGGAACTCCTGCCGTGTCGCCGGGCGGCGCGTCCCTTCGGCCAGGCGCGTGACACCGAACGCCGCGATGCCGCGCGCCATGTCGGGGTCGCGCGCGTCGCACAGGATGAAGTCGTCGCTCCCGGCGCGGATGCGCGCGAGCGTCTCGTCAAGCCGATGCGCGGGAGACATGCGGGAGGCTCCGGGATCGCGGCGCCAGCAGCGGCACGAGGTCGGGTGCGAAGGCGGCGAGCGCCGCGGCGTCGGGCAGTCCGGCGCGGCCGCCGGGGCGGGTGCATTTCAGTGCGGCGACGGCATGGGCGAGCGCGATCGCCTGCCCCTCGTCCCAGCCATTGGCGAGCCCGAGCGCGAGCGCGCCGTGGAAGGCATCGCCCGCACCCGTGGTGTCCACCGCGGCCACGCACGGCGGGCGGCTCTGCGCCGGGGTGCCGTCGGTCCAGACGAACAGCCCCTCCGCGCCGTCGGTGACGCCAAGCAGGCGCGCAGGATGGCGACGCAGCTTGGCAGCGACCGCGAGCCCGGCCGCGATGTCATCCGTCCCGGAAAACTGCGCGAGGCCGCCGCGCGAGAACACGACATGGCTCGCCTCCATGACCAGGGGCGCGATGGCAGCGGGATCATGGCGGTTGACGTCGGCATCGAGCACTGAGGGCAGGCCACGCGCCGCGGCCAGGGCGATCAGGCGCCGCGCTCCCGCTGGCCAGAAGCAGTCGCACAGCACCGCGCCGATCCCCGTGAGGTCCGCATCCAGGCTGTCCGGACCGGTCAGCGCAGGATCCTCGGGCAGCGGTGGCGCATGGACGATGATCAGCCGCTCACCGCCCGCTTCCACGAGTACTACGGATGCCGGTGACGGCCACTCCGCGAGCCGCCGCAGCCCCCCGATCCCCACGCCCTCCGCGGCGAGTTCCGTGGCAATCGCGTCTCCGGTCGCATCCCGGCCGAGCCGCCCGGCGAAGTGCGCCGGTGCTCCGAGCCGCGCCACCGTCACCGCCGCCGTGGCCGCAGGGCCGCCACCCACATCCGCCCGACTGCCCGCGCGGATCTTGGCGGGCCCGGTGGGCAAGGCGGGCAGCGTGAGGATCGTGTCCTGCACCGCGAGCCCGAGACAGAACACCCCGGGCTGCGCTACGTCAGACAAGCGCGCACCCTTCGGTCGCGTCGAACAGATGCGCGGCGGCGGTGTCGATCTCGGCCGCAAGCCCCGCCTGCCCGACATGGACCGACCCGGGCGCCACCCGCGCCAGCACCTGATGCCGGCCGATCCGCAGCACGGCGATCGCGTCCGCCCCATGGTCCTCGACCAGGATCGGCGCGGCGGGCAGCGTGCCGGGCGTGCCCTCGGCCACCAGGCGCACATGTTCCGCACGCAGCCCGAGTTGCACCAGCGTTGCGCCCGATCGCGCTACGGCAGCCGCACGCGCATCGGGCAGCGCAACGACGAGCCCCTCGCCGAGTGCAACCTCGCACCCCTGGACCTCTGCGGCGAGAAGGCTCATCGGCGGGGAACCGATGAAGGTCGCGACGAAGGCGTTGGCAGGGCTGCGATACACTTCAGACGGCGTGCCGACCTGCTGCACCGTGCCGCCACGCATCACGACGATGCGGTCGGCCATCGTCATCGCCTCGATCTGGTCGTGGGTGACGTAGAGGCTCGTCGTGCCGAGCGCGAGCTGCAGCTTGCGGATCTCCATCCGCATGTTCACGCGCAGTTTGGCGTCCAGGTTCGACAGCGGCTCGTCGAACAGGAACAGCTTCGGGTCGCGGATCAACGCGCGGCCGAGTGCCACGCGCTGCCGCTGCCCGCCCGAGAGAGCGCGCGGCTTGCGATGCAGGTAGTCACCGATCTCGAGCATATCGCCGATGCGCGCAACCTTGTCCCGGATCTCGGCCGCGGGCCGCCCGCGCATCTTGAGCGCGAATGCCAGGTTCTCGGCCACCGTCATCTGCGGATAGAGCGCGTAGTCCTGGAACACCATCGCCATGTCGCGGTCGCGCGGTGCGACGTCGTTCAGGTTGCGGCCATCGAGCGCGATGGTGCCCGACGAGATGTCCTCGAGGCCGGCCACGACGCGGAGCAGCGTGCTCTTGCCGCAGCCCGAGGGGCCGACGAGGACGACGAACTCCCCGTCCGCCACGTCGAGGTCCACGGCGCGCACGGCCTCCACCTCGCCGAAGCGCTTGGCCACCTGGTGCAGGATCAGCCTCGCCAACGCCGCAGTTCCCCCTTGACTTGAGCTGACGGTGGCAGAAGAGTTACTCTCTGTAAAGATAAAGGGAAGGTATGGCCGAGCGCCGACAGCCCCGGAGCCGAGCCACCACCCGCGCCACGGTGCTGGAGGGGCTTCTTCGCTGCAAACGACTGTTTCGGCAGGAGATTGCGGCCGACGCTCAGCTGACAGAGGCCAGCGTCTCCCGCATCCTGTCAGAGTTGCAGGGCGCGGGGATCGTCACCGAGGAGCGGCCATCCAGCGCCCATGGTGCCAGCCGAGCCACCGCAGTTACGCTAAGCAAGGACATCTGGGTTGTCGGGATCGAGCTGGCGAATGACCGGCTTTCGGTGGGGCTCGGCGATCTCGACGGCCGGCTCGACTATGTCGATCGCAAGCCGGCCCGGCGCGGCATCGGCCAGGACCGGTTCGAGCGGCTGTTCACTGATTCGCTGGCCGATCTTGCCCGTTGGGCCGCCGAGCGCGGCCGCACGGTGCGCCAGGCGGCGGTCGCGCTTCCGGGGCTGACGCCGCTGCCCGCGGGCGGCGAGATCAACCCAATCCTGCCCTGGGACATGCCACGGCTGCGCGGCTTCCTCGCCCACGCGCTCGGCGAGGTGCCGCTTGCGCTGACCAACTCCGTCATCGCCCGGGCCGCCTTCCACCGCTATCGCGCCGAGGCCGACTACCCGCCGGTCGGCGACCACCTGTTCCTGTTCGTCGGTCACGGCGTCGCGGGCGTGGTGGTGAACGAGGGCGCGCCGCTCGAGACATTCCGTGCCTTCGAACTCGGCCACATGGTCATGCGGACGGGCGGGGCGCCCTGCCGCTGCGGGCATCGCGGCTGCCTCGAAGCGTACACCTCGCTCGGCGCCGTCTCGGAGGTGGTGGACATGACGCCGGACGAGATCCTGCGCCGGGGTGACCAGTTCCTGGACACCGCCGCCCTCGGCCCGGCGCAGCGGGACGAGTTGCGGGCAAGGCTGCGGCTGCTCGGGCTGGGACTTGGCAATGCGCTGAACCTTGTGCGGCTGCCGGCAGTCGTGATCTGCGGCTGGCCGTCGCTGATGCCGCCAGCTGACCGGGCGGAGATCGCGGCCGGGCTCGCAGAGTCGCTGCTCGGCGCGCCGGGCCCGGCATCGCCCGCGCTGCATCTCATCCCGCCGGCGATCGGCAATGATCCGCGTCCGGCGCTCGCCTACGCCGCGCATGCCTTCGTCCGTTCCGGCGGGCATGGGCGCGATATCGCGCTGCCCCTGCCGGAAGCTGCGTGAGGAGGATGCCGATGGACGCCCAGGAGCCCCGCACCGTTGCCGCAGAACGTGCCGCGGCACCCCGGCGCGTCGCTGTGCTGTCGATCGGCTCGCCGCTGTTCCCGGCCGATGCCGCGGCGACAACACTGGCCATGACCGCCGCCGCAGTCGGGCAAGGCGGCCTGATCTTGCTGCCCGTCACCGCACGCGATCCGGCGAGCCTGGCGCTGGCGCTCGACAGGCTTTCGCCCCGTGTTCTCGACGGCCTGGTGCTCCAGATGGCCACCTTCGCGACGGCCGAGGCGCTGCACGCGCTGCTCGACTGGCTCGGCCCCGAGCCGCTGCCGCTGGCGGTTTGGGCGCTCGAGGAGGCCGGCGAAATCGTCACCAACTCGCTCTGTGGCGCCCAACTCTGGTGCTCGACGCTGCAGCGCCTCGGGCGGCGCGCGGCCTTCCTGCTCGGCCAGCCCGGCGAGGCCGCGTTGCAGGCGGAGCTCACCGCCTTCGCCGCCGGCGCGCGGGCGGCCCGCGCGCTGCGGGGCGCGCGCGTCGCGCTGATCGGCAGCCATGCGGCGTGGTTCACGAACCTCGCAGCCGATCCCTGGGCACTCGGCCGAACCCTCGGCGTCACGGTCGCACAGGTCTCGCTGCCGGCCTTCCTCGCCGGCTGCATCGCGACGCCCGAGGCCGCGGCCGCGGCCGTGCGGCGCTGGGCCGATGTCGCCTTCGATGCCGGCGATGCGGAGGCGAACCGCGCGACGCTTGGGCGCAGTTTCGCGCAGCTCGAGGCGGGGCTCGACCGCATCGCGGCGGATGCCATCGCGATCCGCGACTGGCCCGAGATCCTCTACGATCCCGAGTTCCGCGGCACCTGGGCCGCGCTCGGTGAATTGTCGGACCGCGCCGTGCCAATCGCGCCCGAGGGCGACGTTCCGGGCGCTTTGACGGCCCTCGCCGCGCGTGCGTTCGACCCCGCCGCGTTGCCGTTCCTGACCGACATCTCCGGCATCGATCGTGCCGGCGACCAGCTGGTCCTTTGGCACTACGGCGTCAGCCCGCGGCTCGCGGCCGGGCCGCGCCGTGTGGACGCCGCGCTGAAGCAGGAGAGCTTCCCGCTGCGCGCCGGGCCACTTACGCTGCTGCGCCTGTCGCTGCGGCCGGATGGGTCGTTGCGCCTGTTCCTCGCCGAGGGTGCGATCGCGGCCGAGCCCTGCGGCGCCAACCGCGCCGCCGGCTGGTTCCGCCCCGCGCGCGAGACGGCCGAGGCGTTGGTCCGCCGCTTCATCGGCGCCGGATACGAGCATCACGTGACGGCGCTGCATGGCGACTGGGGGGACGCGGTGCGGCACCTGGCGCAGGCGCTCGGGATCGCGCTCGATGATGCATGAGCTGCCTGCGCCGACCGAGGTCGCCTGGCGCGCACCGGATGGCGGCTGGCAGCCGCTCGACGCCGCTGGGCTGCGGTCGGAGCCGCTGGCGGGCGGCGGCGTGCGCTTCGTGCTCGAACGCTCGGGCGCGGCTGCGGTGTCGCTCGCCTTCGCCGTGCCGCCCGATCTCCAGGCCTTCGGTGGCGGCGAGCGCTTCGATGCGCTCGACCTGCGCGGCCAGGTGATCCGCTACTACCTCGAGAACTTCGGGCTCGTGAACGGTGGCACCTATCTGCCGAGCCCCTGGATCGCGACGAGCCTCGGCTTCGCGCTGTTCCTGCCGGAGGAAGCCCCGGCGACGTTCCACATCGCAGCACCGCATGATCCGCATCGTCTCGTCGTGCAGGTCGAGGGCGAGCGCGCGGTCGTCGAGCTTCACCCCGGCGCCCTGCCGGAGCAGCACCGCCGCCTGATCACGCGGATCGGCCCGCCGCTGATGCCGGAGCCGGCGTTCTTCAGCCTGTGGAAGGCCGGCGATTGGCGCTTTCAGGACGCGGCAACGGTCACGGCGGATGAGGCCGGGTTCGCGCAGCTCGGCCTGCCGCTCGGCGTGCTGCTGCTCGATGCCTATTGGGCAAGCGAGGTGATGTCCTTCCGCTTCGACGCGCGCAAGCACCCCGACGCGCAGGGCATGATCGACCGGCTGCGCGCACAGGGTGCAGAGTTGCATCTCTGGCTCTGCCCGTGGGTCGTCGTCGGCACCGACTCGCACCGGATGGCGCAGGCGAAGGGCTACCTGATCGTCGACGCCGCGGGCCGCCCGCTGACGCGCAGGCCGGGTGCCAACCCGAACATCGTCGCGGCGCTGATCGACTTCTCGAACCCGAAGGCCGCGCATTGGTGGGCCGATGGGCTGCGCGCGCTGCTGGCGATGGGCGTCGCCGGCTTCAAGGCGGATTTCGGCGAGCAGTTGCCCGAGGCCGCGGTGCTGCACTGCGGCGAGACCGGCGGGCGGGCGCACAACGCCTTCGTGCGGCACTACTTGCAGGCGACGATCGACTCCTTCGACGGGCGCAACCCGGCGATCATAAGCCGCTCCGGCGCACCCGCGATCCGCACGCAGATCTGGACCGGCGACCAGACGTCCGACTTCTGCCCCAAGACCGGGTTGCCGGCGGCCATCCGCGCGGTGCAGTCGGCGTCGCTCTCGGGCTGGCCGTTCATCGGCAGTGACCTCGGCGGCTATTTCGGAACGCCGACGCCGCAGGTCTTCGCGCGTTGGGCGCAATTCTCGGCGTTCTGCCCGCTGATGATGCTGCATGGCCTCGGCTGCCGCGAGCCATGGGACATGGACGCCGGCAGCGCGGCGGTGTTCGCGGACTGCGCGCGGATGCACCTCGCGCTCGGGCCGGAGTTCGACCGGCTCGGCCGCGACGCCGCGGCCGGCGGGCCGCCGATCCTGCGCATGATGCCGCTGGCGTTTCCGGAGACCGACTGGCGCGGCCGCAATGACTGGGACCAGCAGTTCATGTTGGGCGAGGATCTGCTCGTCGCCCCTGTCGCGTTCTACGGCAACACGCGCGCGGTGTGGCTGCCCGACGGCGCGTGGTTCGATGTGCTGGCGGGCAGTTGGGCGATCGGCCCCGGGCTCGTGCTGCATGATGTGCCGCTCGACCGCATGCCGCTGTTTGTCCGCGAGGGTGGTGCGCTCCTGCTGCGTCCCGACGCGCGTGGAGAGACCGTCACGCTCCGCGCCACACGCACGCCGCCCGCGCCCGAAGCCGGCTGGCAGGCGGTGCTCGGCTGCGGCGCAGAACCGGCCGACCCGCCAGGGTCGCCCGGCGCCGACCTGCTGCGCCGCTGGTTCGGCGCGGCGCTTGCCTGGACTGCGCCGGAGCACCGGCGATGACGACGCCATCAACCGAAGCACGCAACCCGAGGAGGACGTCACCATGAACAAGAGGCAGTTGCTCAAGACCCTGGCGCTGGCGACGACGCTCGGCGGCGCTCGGACCGCCACCGCGCAGCAGGGCGCGAACCTGACGCTCTGGGTCAATGCCCCGATGGCCGGGCGCGACGCGCCACTCTTCGCCGAGATCGCGGCCTTCCAGGCGGCGACCCGCCATCGTGTCTCGGTGCAGGCGGTGCCGCATCTCGAGATGCAGCGGAACCTGATCGTCGCAATGTCGAGCGGCGCGGGCCCGGACGTCATGGCGCTCGACATCGCATGGGTGCCGGTGATCGCCGATGCTGGGCTGCTGCTCGACATCACCGACCACGCACGGAGCGTCGCGGATCGCTACCAGCCGGGGCCGCTGCTGGCCGGGCAGTTCCGCGGCCGGCACTACGCGATGCCCTGGTACACCAACAACGTCGCGCTCTACGTGAACAACCCCATGCTCGCGGCCGCCGGCATCCGCGCCGCCCCCACTACCTGGCAGGAGTTCCAGGCCGCCGCGATCGCGATGACTAACCGCGAGCGCGGCACCACCGGCCTGTCATTGGCCGCTGGACCGACCGGCATCTTCCAGGTCTATTCCTTCATCTGGCAGAATGGCGGCGAGTTGATCGACCCGAGCGGCCGCGTGCGGCTGAACGAGCCCGAGGCGATCGAGGCGATCGAGTTCGCCTCCGGCCTCTACACCCGCCACCGCGCGGTCCCCGACACGGTGCTGACGGCGAACTCGTGGGACGAGGTGAACGCGCCATTCCTGCAGCAGCGCGCGGGCATGCTGATCAGCGGCGACTGGGCGCTTGGCGCCATCGCGCGCAATGCGCCGAACCTCGACTACTCGGTGCATCCGCTGCCACGGGGACGTCGCGCCGCGAGCGTGATCGGCGGCTACAATGTCGCGGTCAACGCCAACACGCCCGCTCGTGAAGCGGCGCTGCAACTCGTCGAGTGGCTGAGCGGGCCCCGCAGCACCGAGGTCATGACCCGCTATGCGCGCATCGCAGGCACTATGGCGGCCGTGACGCCCGAGTTGATCGCCCGGCTGCCGGCGAACCAGCGCGCCTTCCTCGAGCAGGCCCCGCATGGCGTTCCGCGACCCGCCGTCGCCGGCTGGGGCGACATCCACACCAACGTCATGGCGCGGCTGTGGGACCAGGTGATCCGCGGCGCCGCGGTGCCGGGCGCCGTGGCCGCCGCGCACCGCGCGGCCGAGGCGATCATGACGCGATGAGCGGCAGGCCCTCCCGGAGCGGCCCGCCGGAGGGCGTGCCGATGGCCGCGATCGCGTCGGACAGACGCCGGATGTCGTCCTGGTTCGAGACCGGATTCGGCGCGCGCCTATATCCCTATCTGCTGGTGCTGCCGGCCTTCATCATCGTGGTCGGCGTGGTAATCTACCCGGTGCTGAGCGGCATCTGGTACGCTTTCCACGACGTCACGCTGCGCACCCTGAACCGCGGCACCATCAGCTTCGTCGGCCTGCGCAACTTCGAGCGCGCCTTCGCCGACCCGGTCTTCGCCCAGGCCGCCTGGAACACGGTGGTCTGGGTGGTCCTGAACGTGGTGGTGCAGCTGTCGCTCGGCCTCGCGCTCGCGCTGCTGCTGAACCGCCCGCGCCGCGGCATCGGCACCTTCCGCGCCGGAATCCTCATCCCCTGGGTCATCCCGAGCGTTGTCGCGGTGCTGACCTGGCGCTGGATGTACGAGCCCACGGTCGGCATCGCGAACGAATTGCTGCTGCGCGTTGGCCTGATCGCGGAGTATCGTCCCTGGCTGGGCGATACCGCGACCTCGCTGCTCGCCGTGACGGTGGAGAGCATCTGGAAGGGCACGCCCTTCGTCATGCTGCTCCTGCTGGCTGCGCTGCAGATGGTGCCGCGATCGGTGATCGAGGCGGCCGAGATGGACGGCGCGTCCGGCTGGCGGAAGCTGTGGCACGTGATCCTTCCACAGATCCGCGTGGCCTTCGCCATCGCGGCGGTACTGACCTTTATCCTGACGGTCAACAACTTCAACGCGATCTGGCTGATGACGGAGGGCGGGCCGCTGCACTCCTCCGAGATCCTGTTCACCCTCGCCTACCGCTACGGGTTCCAGCGCTTCGACCTCGGCCTCGCATCCGCGATAGCGACGCTGCTGTTCGTCGGGCTCGTGATCGCGACGACGCTCTACCTGTTCCTGATCCACGCGCGCGAGAAGGACTGAGGCGATGAGCGTCGCCGGGACCTCCCGCCCCGTTTGGCTGCCCACGCCGCGCACGCTGCGCAAGGTGGCGGTCTACCTGGCGCTCTGGGTCGCCTTCGTCTGGGCAGTGTTCCCGTTCTACTGGATGGTCGTGACCTCCATCCGTCCCTCGGCGGAGGTGTTCCAGCGCCCGCCCTCGCTGGTGCCGAGCGGGATCACGTTCCAACACTACGTCGAACTGCTCGTGGGCGGGGAATTCTGGCGCTTCGCGCTCAACTCGGTCGTGCTGACGCTGTCCGTGACGGTGGCGAGCGTCGTCGTCTCGGTAACGGCGGGCTACGCGATGGCGCGCTACCGGTTCCGCGGCAGCGTCGCGCTGCCGCTGGTCATGCTTTACGGGCAGATGTTCCCGCCGGTACTGCTGCTGATCCCGTTCTACGTCCAGTTGCGCGCCTTCGGGTGGCTCGACAGCCTGTGGGGCCTGGTGCCGGTGTACATGAGCTACATGCTGCCGCTCTGCGTGTGGCTGATGCGCGGGTTCTTCGCGCAGGTGCCGATGTCGCTCGAGGATGCAGCGCGGATGGATGGCTGCACGCGATGGCAGGCGTTCTGGCGGGTGATCCTGCCGATGGCACTGCCTGGAATCGTCGCCGTCGCCACCTGGGTCATGATCCACACCTGGAACGAATATCTCTACGCGAGCACCTTCATCATGAGCCAGGGCAAACGCACATTGCCGCTCAGCCTGTCGGCGCTGATCGGGCAGTACACGACCGACTGGGGAATGCTGATGGCGGGCGGCGTGATCACCGCGCTGCCGATCGTTTTGGTGTTCTTTCTGCTGCAAAAGAGCCTCGTCTCCGGCATCGGCGGCGGCGCGGTGAAGGGGTAGCGCATGACGATCATCCGCAAGGTCGAGGCGTTCCCGCTCTCCTGTCCCACGCCGGGCGGCGCCGTGTTCGCAGTCGGGCGCTCGGCCAAGCGCGACATGGTACTGGTGCGCGTCGAGACGCGGGACGGCATCGTCGGATACGGAGAGGCGCATCATGCACAAAGCCCCTCCACAATCGCCGCCTTCATCAACGACGCGCTGGCGCCACTGGTCGAGGGCCTGGATGCGCTGGAGACCGAGGCGATCTGGCACCGCGCCTGGCTGCGCTTCGTCGCCACGCATGGGCCTGGCGCCGCGGCCGTGATCGGCATGTCGGGGCTCGACCTCGCGCTCTGGGACATCCGCGGCAAGCATGCCGGGCTGCCCGTGTGGCGGCTACTTGGCGGGTCGCGCAGGCCGATCCCGGCCTATGCCGGCGGCATCAGCCTCGGCTTCCAGCCAGAGGCGGACCTGTTGCGCGAGATCGAAGGGTATCTCGCCCGCGGCCTCACCTTCCTGAAGCTGCGGCTTGGCGACACGGTGACCGCGGATCTCGCCCGGGTGCGTGCGGTGCGCCGCGCCTTCGGTGACGGCATCACCCTCGCCGGCGATGCCGGCACGCGGTATCGCAGCGCTGATGTCGCACGCATCGTCGAGATCTGCGCGGAGGGCGCGCTGCTCTGGCTGGAGGAGCCGTTCACCCCGGACAACCTGCCGGCGTATCGGCGCCTCCGCGACCTGACGCCGACACCGCTCGCCGCCGGCGAGAACCACTTCACGCGACATGACCTGCGTAGCCTGATCAGCGAGCAGGTGATCCAGTTCGTCCAGGCCGACGCCTGCAAGACCGGCGGCATCACGGAGTTGGTCAAGATCGCCGCCCTCGCCGATGCCTGGCACCTGCAGTTCGCGCCGCACACCAGCGCATCCGTTCTCAGCACGGCTGCTTCGGTGCATGTGCTCTCCGCCGCGACCAACGCCTTCGTCTACGAGGCTGACGTCTCGGCCATCAATGCATTCCGCGACGAACTCGGGCCGCCCTTCGCGCTCGAAAACGGCACGATCCTGGCGCCTGAGGGTCCCGGCCTCGGCGTCGCGGTGGATGAGCGGCTGATCGAGCGCTACCCCTTCATCCGGGGCGCATCCTACGTGCGGTGAGGCGTGGGTTGGCGGGTGCGCAGGTCCGTCGCCATCCCCGAAGTCGACGATCCGGCGCGACCAGGCGTCGAGCAAGACGGCGAGGCACAGGAAGCCCGCCGCGGTCGGGGCGTAGGTAATGTCGGCTACCCCGAAGCCGGCTCGGGCCCACCACACGGAGGTCACGACCCACCAGATCGTTGGCGGGCCTGTAGCTCGGCTCCCGCTGCGTCTTCGTCGGCAAGCGGCGCCGGGAGACGCCGCGTGTTACTCAGCGTGGGAAACGGTCCCTGCCTGTCCGCTACATTCGCCGCTTCGCTCCGGGCTGGATTGCCCCGCGATTGCGGCGCCGCGACCGCGAGGGCAGGTCGTGCACGCTCGGCTCCGCCGCGGCGGATGGCATCGCCCGCGCCGCGACCTCCGCCGCATCCGGCACGCCCAGCGACAGCAGAACCATCCGCGCAACCGCCTCGGCATGCTCGCCCCCCGCCTCTCCCCGCAGCACGGAGCGCATGCCCATGATCCCGGCCCCGAGCACCAGATCCTGCGCGGCCTCCATCGAGGGGACGACGAAGCGCCCGGCGGCCACGCCGTCGGCCAGGTCCTTCTCCAGGTTCGCGCGCATCGCCGGGCCGAGCGGCGCCGCCACCAGCGCGATGCGAACGATCACCCAGCCCCAGGCCGCATCCGCCGCCGCCTTGCGGATATAGCTGCGGAGCGCGCAGGCCAATCGCTCCGCTGGATCCGCCATCCCCTGCGACCGCATGCGCTCGGCTTCCATCTGCTCCGCGGCCAGGGTCGCGACGGCGACGAGCAGATCCTCCCTTCCGTCGAAGTAATTGTAGAAGGTCCCGCGCGCGACCCCGGCTTCCGCGGTGAAGTCGTCCACGTTCGGCGCATCGGGCCCCATCCGCGCGAAGACGCGCAGCGCCGCCTCCACCAGCAGGGCGCGCGTGCGGTCGCGCCGCGCCCTGCCCAGCTCCGCCCGCCTCGCGTCCATCCCGGGCCTCCCGCAACTGCGCCGCCCATCTTCCCGGATCGGCGCCGCGCCGACAATGTGAAGATTGACATTATTGTCAAAATGACAATAACGTCACCATTCAACAGCTGAAACGGGAAGGAAGCCCATGGGCCGCACGCGTCGCCTCCTGTCTTGCGGGGGTGCCCTCATGGCCGGGCTTGCCGCCGGCACCGGCGCGGATGCGGCCGAGCCGCAATTCGCCCTGACGCCCTATCTCTGGATGGCAGGCGTCACGGGCACGCTCGGCACGACGGTCCCGGTGATTCCCGCGCAGCGCGTGGAGGCCGATTTCGGCGATGTCCTGTCCAACCTGAACGCCATCCCGGTGATGCTCGCCGCGGAGTTCCGCCAGGGCAGCTTCGGCGTTCTCGCCGACCTCATGGCGATTTCGGTCGAGGCCGACACCACGCCGTCCGGTCCGGCCTTCTCCGGCGGCGAGGCGCGGCTGCGGCAGGTCATCGGCAGCGCGCTGCTGGCCTGGCGGGTGATGGAGGACGGGCCGGCCGCGCTCGACCTCGGCCTCGGCGTCCGCGCCTTCGGCACCTCCACCCGATTCACGCTGGAACCCGGCGCCCTGCCGGGACAGCGGATCGAGCGCGACACGAGCTGGGCCAGCCCGATCGCGGGGCTGCGCTACCGGCACGACTTCGGCGGCGGCTGGGCCGCGACCTTCTACGGCGACATCGGCGGCGCGGATGGCGACCTGACGTGGCAGGCGCTCGCCACGCTCGACTACCGCATGAACGACAGCATCACGCTGCGCGCCGGCTATCGCTGGCTCAGCTTCGAGCGGGACGACGGCCCGCTGCGCCAGGAGATGGGCCTGGGCGGCCCACTGCTCGGCGCGACGATCCGCTTCTGAGGCACGCCGCGCGAGCGGAGGGAAAGGAGAGACGGGATGGACGGCATCATTCAGGCCGCTCGGGCCTCACGGCGCGGGCTTCTGGCCGGCGCTGCGGCGCTCGGCGGCATCGCAGCCGGCGGCGCGCCCGGCGCGGCGCGCGCGCAGCCGATAGCGGCACCAGGCCTCGCGATCCGGGGCGGCGGTACGCGGCGGCCGAACCTGATCTTCGTCTTCACCGACCAGGAGCGCTACGCGGCGCGCTGGCCCTCGGGGCTCTCCCTGCCCGGGCATGAGCGCCTGGCGCGTCAGGGGGTCACCTTCCACGCGCATTACTGCCCGGCGGTGATGTGCACCTCCTCCCGCGCCGTGCTGATGACCGGGCTGCAGACGCCCGACAACCGCATGTTCGAGAACACGAACGCCCCCTGGGTCAGGCCGCTCGGGCCCGACATTCGCACCATCGGCCACATGCTGCGCGCAGCCGGCTACTACACCGCCTACAAGGGCAAGTGGCACCTGAGCGGCGCCTTCGACGTCGCCGAGCCCGACCGGCTCTTCAGCCGCGAGATGGAGGAGTACGGCTTCGCCGACTTCAACGGCGTCGGCGACATCATCGGCCACCAGCTCGGCGGTTATCACTTCGACCACCTGATCTCCGGCAGCGCCGTGACCTGGCTGCGCCGGCACGGCCGCGTGCTGGAGGATGAGGGACGGCCCTGGGCGCTCTTCGTCAGCCTCGTGAACCCGCATGACGTGATGTACTTCAACACCGACGCGCCGGGGCAGTCGGTGCAGGACAGCGGCACGCTGATCTCCCGCCCGCAGCGCGCGCCCGACCATCCGATCTACCGCGCGACCTGGGACACGCCTGTGCCGCCGACACTGAACGAGCCCTTCGACGCGCCCGGCCGCCCGCCCGCACATGGCGAGTTCCAGCGCATGTGGGACGTCGTGCTCGGCCACATCCCTCGCGAGGCCGAGCGCTGGCGGCGCTTCCACGACTACTACATCAACTGCATCCGCAACGTGGACAACTCCCTCGCCGGGATGCTCGGGGAGCTGGATGCGCTGCGCCTGACCGATCGCACGGCCGTGGTCTTCACCTCCGATCATGGCGAGATGGCCGGCGCGCACGGGCTGCACGGCAAGGGTCCCTTCGCCTACGAGGAGTCCACCCACCTGCCGCTCTACGTCACGCATCCGGATGTGCGCGGCGGCCAGGATTGCCGAGCCCTGTCGGGCCATATCGACCTGGTGCCCACACTGCTCGGCATGGCGGGCGTCGAGCCCGGGCGGGTTGCGGATGTCGCCGGCCGCGCGCTGCCGGGGAAGGACCTGACGCCGCTGCTGACGAACCCCGGCGCGGCCGGCGCCAACGCGCTGCGGGAGAGCGTGCTGTTCACCTATAGCGGCCTCGGCACCAACGACGCCGCGATCTGGCAGGCGATCGCCGCGGCGCGCGCCGCCGGGCGCGACCCGAGGGAGGCGCTGCGCCAGCAGGGCTTCCAGCCCGACCTCACCAAGCGCGGCAGCCTGCGCTCGGTCTTCGACGGCCGATACAAGTTCACGCGCTACTTCGCGCCGACCCAGCGCAACCGCCCGACCTCGCTCGACGAGCTCTATCGCTGGAACGATGTCGAGCTCTTCGACCTTGCCGCCGATCCGGCGGAGACGCGCAACCTGGCCGCGGACCGGGCACGCAACGCGGCTCTGGTGGAGACGATGAGGGCGAAGCTGGAGCGCGCTATCGCCGCGGAGATCGGCGTGGATGACGCTCGGGAAATGCCCGACTTCCCGCGCATCGAGTGGACGTTGGACCGGGTGGACCTCTGACCCGGCTGGGCGGCGTTAGGGGGGCGCAGCGGGGCGGCGCAAGTCTAACTCGGTGGTCGACGTCGAGGCCTCGCCGCGAGAGGCGCTTCAGATCGAACTGTGCTGTAGCTGCTCACTTCAATTGGGATCGAGTCTGCCTGAGGAGCGCAGTGGCGCCTGACGATTCATTGGCGACCTCAAGGCCGCAGGCCTTCGCACAAGCCTCCCTGCCAGGGTCTGAGCGCTGCTTTGTGGGCCCCATAGCGGTCGGCTGACCTGCAGCGTCCGCTTTTCCGAACGGAGACGCGCATGCTCACTCTCGACCTCCCGGCCGAGCCGTACTGGCTCGACCTGCCGCGCGGCGTCCGCGTCGAGATCCGGCCCGTGATGACCGCCGTCATGGCCGCCGCGCAGGCCGGCTCCGCCCGTCGCCTTGGCGCACTGCGGGCCGCCGAGGCCGACCTCGACCCCGACATGGCGCGCGGCCTCGCCTTCGCCTTCCTGGTCAAGGCGCTGGCCCGCCACGCCATCATCGCATGGGAGGGCGTCGGCGACGCCGGCGGCAAGAAGCTGCCGCTCTCCCCCGAGGCCGTCGAGCGCCTGATGGACATGGACGAGCTGGCTGCCGCCTCTTGGGCGCGCGCCACCGGCCCGGTCGCCGCCGTGGCCGCCCCCCCGAAGGCATGCAGCCGGATCGCGCGCATCTGCCGGCCCCGCTCAGGTGGTCAATAGCGGGAAGGCAACGGCTCCGGCGGGCGAGGCCCAGTTCTTCACAAGCTCGGCGATGATCGCATTGGTGCTGGTCAGCCGCACGCCCGCGCGTTCCATCCGCCGCCAGGACATCCCCTCGGCGATCTGGTTCGACGACCCGCAGGCATCGCACACCACCTGCACGTCGAAGCCTTCCTCGACGGCGCTGATGGCGGGCGCCACCATGCAGACATCCGTGGTCACGCCGGCCATGATGAACTTCTTCCGGCCGGTCGCGCGCACCGCGCCTGCGATTTCCGCATCGTCCCAGGCATTCACCACGCCCTGGCGCCTGATGCGCTTTGCGAAGGCCTCGGGCAGCGCCTCGGCCAATTCGGGCATCAGCGGCCCCTGGACGTGCACGTTGGTCTCCTGGCTAGAGATGAGCACCACGGGCATGCCCGTGCCGGCCGCGAAGCGCGCGAGGATGATCACGTTGCGCTGCAGCAGCGCGAGCGGCGTGATGCTGGCCCAGGTGTTGGTGCCGACCTGGTGGTCGATCAGCACCACGGCGCTGTCGTCGGTGGCGAAGGGGTTCGGCATGTCGGATCGCTCCTGATAACGCCGACAGGCTGACGCGTTGCGATCGCGGCAACGAGCCGCTTGATCTGCAACCGATGGTTCAAGATTCCGCAACCGAGCGTGTAGTGCTCGCCGATCCCCGCCTGTTTGCGCGGGCGGCGGAGCTTTCGAGCCTGGCCGCGGCGGCCCGTGCGCTCGGCCTGCCGAAGGCTTCGGCGACGCTTGGCCTGCAACGCCTGGAAGCGGCGCTTGGGCGGCGGGTAATCCTGCGCGGCGCGCGCCGTTTCGCGCTGACCGAGGAAGGCCGGCCGCTGCTCCCGCGTGCCACCCGCGCCCTGGCCGAGGTCGAGGAGGCAGCGGCGCAGTTGCGCGACACAGACGCGCCGCTCACCGACACGCTGCGCATCGCAGCCCCGTACACCTATGGCCACAAAGTCATCGGCCCGCTGTTGCCGCGTTTCATGGCGCTGCATCCGGGCCTTGCGGTATCGCTCGCGCTGTCCAGCCGGCCGGTGGACCTGCTCGCCGACGAGGCGGACATCGCGGTGCGGGTCGGCGTGTCCGGCCCGGGGAGCCTGATCGCGCGGCGACTCTCGCGTGAGGTTTTTCTCCTTTGTGCCGCGCCTGCCTATCTCGACCGCAGCCCAGCCCCAAGACGGCCGGAGGATCTTGGGCAGCATTGGCAGCGGGTATGGCACCGGCAGCCGCGTGCAGGTGGTGGTGATCTGCGGGTGATGGCGCGGACCGTGAGCACGTCGATCTCGGAGGCGTGCGGCGCTGCATGCGCTTGATCGGCGGATGGGCGTGCCCAGCCGCACCACCATGCTGGGCACGCCCCATCTCTCTCGGCCAGCCCCCCTATGGCGGCCGGCCTGGTGGGCACCAGCGGGTTCGCCGCCATCCCCACCACCGCCATCGATCCGCCCCTCGTGCAGCGTCTCCGGGGGGGCCCGCGCTTAATGGGTCCGGGTCCCCAAGCCCCATCCACCCGCCACAGCACATCGCCTACAGGCCCAGCGTCTCGGTCCTTGTTTGGACTGGGTTTTCGCCAACCAGTCGCGATCACCGATACGCGGCAATGATCGCCTGTGTTCCCACATCGACACCGAGTTCCGTTGAGATGCGCTCGAACAGGCTGCGCGACTGCGCCAGGCCGGGCAGCGCAAGGCCCATGGCGTCCGCTTCGGTTATGGCGATGCCGAGGTCCTTCAGGAAGTGCTTCACCATGAAGCCCGGCGCGAAATCGCCCGCCAGCATCTTCGGCCCGAGCGCGGTGAGTTGCACGGACCCCGCCGCGCCTGGTGCCAACGCCGCCAGCACGGCGTCGCCATCGAGGCCCGCGCGCCGCGCGTAGGACAGCGCCTCCGCCACGCCCATCACCGCGGAGGCGATGGCGATCTGGTTCGCCATCTTCGTGTGCTGCCCGGCGCCCGCGCCGCCCATGTGGCGGATCGCCTTGCCCATCCGCGCGAACACCGGATGCGCGCGCCCGAAGGCGGCGGTGTCTCCGCCGGCCATGATCGAAAGCGCGGCGTTACGCGCGCCGATCTCCCCGCCAGAGACCGGTGCGTCCAGCGCGGCGCAGCCCTTCGCCGCAGTTGCCTCAGCCAACCGGATGGCGAGGCGCGGCGAGGAGGTCGTCATGTCGATCAGCAGCGTCCCGGGCCTCGCGCCGGCCAGCAGCCCGCCCGTTCCAAGCCAGACCTCCTCCACATCCTGCGGGAAGCCCAGGATGGTGATGACGATGTCGCTCGCGGCGGCGAGCGCGGCCGGCGTGTCCGCCCAGGTCGCGCCGGCGCCCAGGAGCGCGTCCACGCGCGGGCCGCGGCTGCGGTTGGCGACGGTCAGCGGATGGCCCGCGGCCTGCAGGTGCCCGGCCATGCACCCGCCCATGATGCCGATGCCCATGAAGCCAATTCGGGGAAGCAGGGTGTCGTTCATGCGGTGTCCTTCGCGGCCTGCAGGGCGGCCCAGATGCGCGCCGGCGTGGCAGGGCCGCTTTCGAGGTGCGCGCCGGCCAGCGCCAGCGCGTCGTTGACGGCGTTCATCAGCGCGCCGATGCCGCCCATCGTCCCGCCTTCCGCCATGCCCTTGATGCCGGCCGGCGTGGATGGGCTGGGCGTGTCGTGGTGGAACAGCTCGAATGTCGGCAGGTCGCCCGCCCGTGCGATGGCATAGTCCATGAAGCTGCCGGCCACCGCCTGGCCATCCTCGGCATAGGCCGCGTGCTCCATCATCGCGCCGGACAGGCCCATCGCGGTGGCGCCATGCGTCTGCCCCTCGACGATCAGTGGGTTGATGCGAGTGCCGCAATCCTCCGCGACAACATGACGCAGGATACGCAGCACGCCGGTCGCCGGGTCGATCTCCACCGCGCAGGCATGGGTGCTGTTGGCGTAGGTCATCGCCGGCGGGTCGTAGGCAAGGACGGCGTGCAACCCCGGCTCCATCCCTGGCGGCAGGCGCAGCGGATCGAGATGCGCGGTGCGCGCCACCTGCGCGAGGCTCAGCCCGGTATCGGTCCAGGCGCCCTCGACACGGTGCAGCACGACGCCGTCGCGCAGGTCGAGCCCGGCCGCGCTGTTCAGGTCCAGCATCGCCGCCGCGATCGCCAGCACCTTCGCCTTCAGCCGCAGCCCCGCCATGTAGAGCGCGCCGCCACCTGCCGCCGCGCCGCGACTGCCGCGGCTGCCCATGCCGTAGGGTGCGATGTCGCTGTTGCCGATCTGGACCACCAGGTCGTCGAGAGGTGCGCCAAGCCCCGCGGCGGCAGCCTGCGCCAGCGACGTCTCGTAGCCCTGGCCCGATCCCATCAGCCCGCAGGACACGATGACGGCGCCGGAGGGCTCCACGCGCATCGTAGCCACCTCGTGCCCCGAGCCCGGAATGCCGGCCGCGCGGTAGAAGGCGGACCCGTAGGTGGTGCTCTCCACCACCGTGCAGATGCCTATGCCGAGCAGCCTGTCACGCGGCTGCGTCTGCCGTATTCGCAGCGTATCGTAGCCGAGTGCGGCCGCGGCAGATTCCAGGGTGGCGCGGGGCGTGAGGGCGTCGTACCGCTCACCGGTGGCGGTGGTGAAGGGCAGGTCGGCATCGGCGATGGAGTTGATCCGCCGCAGCTCGAGCGGATCGAGGCCGAGTTTGCGCGCGACCGCGTCCATCGTGCCCTCCATGACCCAGGAAGTGACGGCCATCGGCGCGCGCATCGGCCCGGAGGGGCACTTGTTGGTCAGCCAGACCTGCACGTCGTAGCCGTAGTCGCGCAGGCGGTAAGGCCCGGGCAGGATCATTGCGACAACCCGGGCCATATAGTTCGCGGGGAAGAAGGACCAGGCGCCGAAATCCACCTCCATCGTGCAGGTCAGCCCGAGAAGGCGGCCATCGGCTGCGACGGCGGCGCGGGTGACGATGGTCTCCTCGCGCGCCATCATCGCGGCCATGAGGTTCTCCGCCCGCGTCTCCCGCCAGCGCACGGGCCGGTTCAGCAGGCGCGACGCGGCGGCCACGCACAAATCCTCGCGCAGCGGGATGATCTTCTGGCCGAAGCCGCCGCCCATCTCCGGGCTCTCGACCCTGACCTGGAACTCCTTCAGGCGGAGCCGCGAGGCGATGGCGCTGCGATAGGGATGCGGCGCCTGGGTCCCGACCCGCATGGTCAGGTGTTCCCGCCCCGCATCCCAGATCGCCAGCACGCCGCGGGGCTCCAGCGGCGCATGCGTCTGCCGGTGCTGCTCGAAGCGCGTTTCCACCACGCGGTCGGCGCGGGCGAAGGCGGCATCGAGGCCGGGCGTCGCGAAGCCCTGCCGCGAGACGCGGTTGCCGGGCACACCAGGATCCACCAAGGCCGCGGCCTGCTTCGCCTGGGTGATGCTCGCGATGGCGGGCAATGGGTCCCACTCCACCCGAACCAGTTCCGCCGCATCCTCGGCCGCGGTGCGGGATGCGGCCAGCACCAGCGCGACGGGATCGCCGACGAAGCGCGCGACTTCCGTCGGCAGGATGGGCATGTCCATCGGCAGCAAGCCCTCGATGGGCGGCGCCATGCGGAGCGGCGCGACGAGGGCGCCGAGCTCGCGGCCGGTCAACACCGCCTCCACGCCCGGCACGCCGCGGGCCTCCGCCGCGTCGATGGCGGCAATCCGCGCATGCGGATGCGGGCTGCGCACGAAGACCGCGTGCAGGCAGCCGGGCGGCGCGGCGATGTCGTCGAGGAAGCTGCCCTGGCCCATCAGAAGCCGGCGGTCCTCGCGCCGCCGCAGCGCCTTGCCCAGCGGACCGCCCGGTTCGGGGGGCGGCGGCACGATCAAAGTCGCGCTTCCGTCTGCCGGTCGAATAGGTGCAGCCGCGCGGGATCGATGCCGAAGGTCATGCTGTCGCCGCTGCGCACGCGCCATTCCTTGGGAACGCGCAGCGTGAGCGCGACGTTGCCGGGCGCGACAACTTCCAGCAGGGTCTCCGACCCGAGCGGGGAGATGAGGTCGACCCGCGCCTCGAGGCTGGCCAGCCCCGGCGCGGGCGCGGCGACATCCTCCGCGCGAAGGCCGAGCGTGACGGCGCGCCCCGGCGCGGTAGCGCCCGCGGGCAGGTCGAGCCGAAGCGCGCCGCGGACGAAGCTGCCATCAGGCGCGATCTCGCCCTCGACGAGGTTGATCGGCGGACTGCCGAGGAAGCCGGCGACGAAGGTATTGGCCGGGCGGCTGTAGATGCCGTCGGGCGTGTCGAGCTGCTGGATCAGTCCGCCTCGCATCACCGCGATGCGGTCGGCCAGCGTCATCGCCTCCGCCTGGTCGTGTGTGACATAGACGAAGGTGGCCCGCAGGCGCTGATGCAGGTGCTTGATCAGGCTGCGCATGGAAAGCCGCAGCGCCGCGTCGAGGTTCGACAGCGGCTCGTCCATCAGGAAGACGCTGGGCTTGCGCACGATGGCGCGGCCGAGTGCCACGCGCTGCCGCTGCCCGCCCGAAAGCTGGGACGGGTGGCGGTCCAGCAGATGCGCGATCTCCAGCTGCTCCGAGACCTCGCGCACGGCGCGTTCGACCTCAGTGCGCGGCGCGCGGCGGAGCTGCAGGGGAAAGGCGATGTTCTCCCGCACGGTCTTGTTCGGATAGAGCGCATAGGACTGGAAGACCATCGCGACCTCCCGCTTGTGCGGGGGCTGCCAGGTGACGTCGGTGGCGTCGAAGCGCAGCGTACCGTCGCTGATCTCCTCAAGCCCGGCGATCATGTTCAGCGTCGTTGTCTTGCCGCAGCCGGAAGGACCGAGCAGCACCATGAACTCGCCGTGGCCGATGGCCAGGTCCAGCCGGTCCACGGCGGTGACGCTGCCGTATCGCTTGGTCAGCTTCTCGCAGGTGATCGCGGCCATGGTTATCCCTTCACCGCGCCGGCGGTGAGGCCGGAGACGATGTAGCGCTGGAACAGCACCGCCATCAGCACCGGCGGGATGATCGCGATGACGCCCGCCGCGTTGACGAAGGAGAAGCTGGTGGTGAAGTCCATGACGAAGCCGGAGATGACGATCGGCAGCGTTTGCGCCGCGACATTCTGTGTCAGCACCAGCGCGAAGACGAACTCGTTCCAGGACGTGAGGAAGGCGAAGGTGAGCGACGCCACCAGCGCTGGCAGCGACAGAGGGAGGTAGACGTGCCGCAACGCGCCCCAATGGCCGCAGCCGTCGATCCGCGCGGCGCGGTAAAGGTCGCGCGGGATGCCCTCGAAGTATGAGATCAGGATGAAGATCGTGAAGGGCACCGTGATCGCGAGATAGGTGACGACCAGCGCGCCGAGCGTGTTGATCAACCCGAGATTGCGGATCACCAGGAACAGCGGCACGATGAGTGCGATGTCCGGCACCACGCGCGTGGCCAGCACGGTGTACAGCGTCGCGCGTCGTCCGCGGAAATCAATCACAGCAATGGCGTAGGCCGCGGTGACCGAGAGCAGCAGGTTGAGTGCCGCGACCCACAGCCCGACCGTCAGGCTGTTCCATAGAGACGGGATCAGGTTTGCCGCTCCAGATGGCAGGAAACCGCCGGTGGCCGGGTCGCCCTGACGCCTCGTCTCGTAGGTGACCTGCCGCTCGGCGGCGTTCAGGATGGCGTCGAAGTTGCCAAGGTTTACCTCCGGCGGCAGCCAGTTCGGCGGGATCGCCGTGATCTGCGCCTCAGTCTGCAACGAGGACGAGACGAGCCACGCGACCGGCCCCGCGACATACAGCACGAACAGCGCCGAGAAGAACGCCAGCAGCAGCGCGCGGCCGATGCGGGGCGCAAGCGGACGACCAGCCATCAGATGCGCTTCCCCAGCCAGCGGATCACGGCCCAGGACAGCAGGAAGGTCGCCATCGCCAGCACATAGCTCATGGCCGCGCCCGTCCCGAAGCGAAGCGACCGGAAGGTCTCGACGTAGATGAGCCAGGACAAGGTGAAGCTGGCATCGCCCGGTCCACCCTGCGTCATGATCAGGAACAGGTCGAAGTGGCGGATGCTGATCATCGTCTCATACACAAGGACCAGCATCAGCCCCGGTCGCAGCGCGGGAAGGGTCACATGCGTGAAGCGCTGGAGGACATTGGCACCGTCCACCTTGGCGGCGCGATAGAGGTCGTCCGGAATGGCCTTCATGGTGACGATCAGCAGCAGCGCGGCCAGTGGCATCTGCTTCCAGACGGCCGCATTGGCGATCAGCATTAGGGTCAGATCAGGGTCGCCGAGCCAGGCGCGGTAACGCTCGATAAGGCCGAGCTTCAAAAGCAGCGCGTTCAGCAGCCCATAGGTCGGATCGTAGATCCACTTCCACATCAGCCCGTTGACGACCGAGGGCGTCGCCCAGGGCACCAGCAGAAGGGCCGAGAGGATGCGCTGGCCCGGGAAGGTTTCGTTCAGCAGCAGCGCGACCAGCACGGCGAGAAGCGTGGTCACCGCGACGGTCACCACGGTGTAGACAGTGGTGCGCGAAACGGCCAGCCAGAAGCGCTCATCGCCGAAGATGCGCAGATAATTTTCGCCACCCACGAAAGGCCGGCGCAGCGGGCGCGTCAGGACGATGTCGTGGAGGCTGACCCAGAAGGAATACAGGATCGGGTAGGCCGCCACGACAAGCAGCACCGCCACCACCGGGAAGACCATAATCGCGGCGCTGCGCTCGTCGTAGCCGAACCTCCTGTTCAGTCGGGCGAGCACGTCAGCGGAAGGCGCGACGGAGTTCCGTCCACTTCGCCGCCGCGGTGCGCATCGCCGCCTCCGGTTCAGCACGGCCGAGGCAGACGGCCTGCCAGGCCTGGTTCGACGTCTCGACCCACTCGCCAAACCACGGGGCGATGGTGTCCTTCTTCTTCGCCAGCGTCGCCTGCTGCGCGATCACCGCACCGCCGCCGGCCCAGCGCTCCCAGAAGACCTTCACCTCGGGATCGTCGTTCACCGGCATGGCACAGCTGGGCAGACCGACATCGGTCAGCAGCAGCTTCTGCATGGAGTAGTTGCCGCTGGTGTCGCGGCCGCCGAAGAACTCCATGAAGCGCACGGCCCGCTCCCGCCGCGCGCGGTCCGCCTTCGCGGCCGGTGTCATGCCGTAGAAGCGGATCCAGCCGAGCGTGTTGTTCGTGCCATCCGGCCCGCCCTTCGGCATCAGCGCGATGCGGATCTTGCCCGCGGCCGACGCCTGTGAAGGATCATTGAGCGCGCGGATGCGGTAGGTTGGCACGATGGCGAAGGCGTGCTGCCCGCTGCCCATCGCGCGCAGGCCGTTGATTTCCCCCGTCTCCACCGCGCCGGGCGACAGGATGCGATGCGTCGCGATCGCCTCGCGGATGAAGCGGGCGGCGCGCACCGAGCCACGGTTGGCGTCGGCCATTACGGCATTGCCCGCATCGTCCACCATGCGCCCGCCGAAGGCATAGGTGAGGGCCGAGACGAACTCGATCAGCCAAGTATCGGCGGCGAGCGAGAGCAACAGCGGGAACTCCACGATCCCCTGCTGCTTGATGCGCAGCGACTGCTGCACAACCTCCTCCCAAGTCGTCGGCGGGGCGGTGATGCCAGCGCGCTGCAGAAGCTCCGTGTTGTACATGAAGCTCATGTGATCGCCGTAGTAGGCAAGTCCGAACTGCCTGCCACGATAGACCATGGATTGCGTGCAGTAATCCGCCGCCTCCGCGTTGTAGCGCATGAGTTGCGGGACGTCGTTGATGTCCGCCAGCCACCCGGCCTCGACGAATTCCGGAAGCCACGCGTCGGAGATCCAGGACACGTCGATCGGTGCGTTCCCGACGAGACGCGTGACAAGCGCCGTGCGGAACTGCGCCCAGGGGAAGTTCTCATAGTTCACGCGGATATTCGTCGCCCGCTCGAAGGCGGAGATCTGAGCGCGCACCTGGTCCACAGCGGCCGACCAGCCGATGAAGTTCACCGTGCCGCCGGCCTGGGCGGCGGCGTTCCTGCCAGACAGGCCGGCCAGCAGCGCGGGCGCCCCAGCGGCGCCAGCAAGCAGTCGGCGGCGGGAAAAAGGGGATGCAACGGTCTGCATGGCTCGGCCTTCGGTTCTGCCCGGACGATAGTTTACGCTAGCCCTTGACGTGTCCAGGGGGCCACTTCGGAAATCGCCGCGCACGCTGTGGCGGCCGCCAAGCAGCCCTGCGGGTAACGGCCCGGGCGACGACGCCGTGCGCCATCCAGGGGCGGGTTCGCGAACTGCGTACAGCACCGCCAGCGACGGCGGACCGTCGGTCGGATCCGTGCAGAGCGATGGTGTATGCCCTGTGCGCGCCAACTCGACGCCCGCCCCCGTGGCCACGCCTTCGATACGGGGTGTCAGAGATGACTAGGTTTGTAGCTACAGCGTGTCGGTGCTGGAAGGTGGCTTGCCTGCCGGTTGATGCGTACGTCTTGCCGGTGTCGTGGTGTTGCATTGGGCGGGCGTAGCCCGACCGGAGCGGCGCCACGACACCGGCGGCTTGCTCACGCTGCCACCATCTATGGCAGGTGGTCGAGATAGGCCTGCTCCGGCGTCCTCGCCCCCAGGCTCGAATGCGGTCGCCAGGCGTTGTAGAAATCCAGATGCTGGCTGACCGATCCGGTGCATGAGCGCCAATCGTGCTGGTGGCACCGGCGGGCAGTTAGTAGACGCCGCTCCGACTCAGCCCTAGCAGCGACGCCTGCCGTGCAAGCGGCAATGCGTTGCCGCGGTCGATCATCACTTTGAACAGCGCCGGTTTTGTCGGAGGCTCCAACTCCTGAGAGGCTGGAGCGATGACGAGCAAGACGACGAACAAGTTTTCGCCTGAGGTTCGCGAGCGGGCGGAGCGGATGGTGCTGGAGCATGAGGCGCAGCA